>Ga0181539_1001614_pt1 | contig 24496 bp, 25 predicted proteins | sample PEATcosm2014_Bin_46_FD_119767 | JGI IMG/M metagenome (GOLD analysis project Ga0181539, IMG submission 119767) | Peatland microbial communities from MTU Mesocosm Facility, Houghton, MI, USA - PEATcosm2014_Bin23_60_metaG | ecosystem: Environmental > Terrestrial > Soil > Wetlands > Peat | place... | reverse complement strand
TGGTCCGCGTCGGCGCCGATGCCCTGTCGATGGCGGCGAACTCCTCGTCGCTGAGTTCCAGCGCGAGGGCGCGTGAGTTCTGCCGGACGTGATCGGGTTTGGTGGCCCCGGGAATCGCGATCACGTGGTCATCTCGCTTGAGCAGCCAGGCGAGTGCCACCTGAAGTGCCGTCGTGTCCCGGGTGGTCGCCACTTCTTGCAGAGTGCCCGCAAGGGCAGACAGACCCTGGCGCTTGCGGGAGTCGGCGCTGACGGCTCCGCCGGCCAAGGGCCGGTAGGCAATCAGGGCCACGTCCATCTGGCGGCAGGCGTCGAGGACGCCGTTGGTCTCGGGCGCGCGGTGCAGCAAGCTGTACTGGACCTGGTTGGCCGCGAGCGGTATTCCGTAGCGGGCCAGCACGTCGGCCGCCTTCCGCATTTGAGCCACGTTGCAGTTGCTGATCCCCGCGGCCCGGATCTTCCCGGACTCGACCGCCTCGGCCATGGCCTTCATCCAGGTACCCACCGGGCGCGGGGAGTAGGGGAAGTGCAGGTAGTAGAGGTCGATCGATTCCCGGCCGAGCCGTTTCAGTGTCCTGTCCAGCGCGGAGTCGAACTGGGCGCCGGTAATTCGGGCGGGCATCGGTGCGAACTTGCTGGCCACCACGACCGGCTGGACAGCCTGCCGGGCCGCCACGCCCACGGCCCGCTCCGACCCGCCCAACCTGTAGATCTCGGCAGTGTCGAAAAAGCCCATCCCCACTTCGACTGCCGCCGCCAGCGTCTCGTTCAGGCGGGCTTGGCCCGGCTCGCCGGTACTCCACCGGTTGGTGCCAACTCCGAGCGCCGGCACGCTCACACCCGACCTGCCCAGCGGCCGCTCGGCTCCACTCACTGCCTTCCACGCCTTCCCTGTGGCGAGCCGGGATCAGCGGGCGAGTCGGGAAAAGGGCCTCGGCGTTGCCCCGGTCAATCTGATGGCCCAGGCCATCGTCAGGATCATAGGCATGTTGCGTCCTGAAAACGGGAAGTCGCGGCAGGACGGCGCGGCCAAGCAGGCCCAGTGCGATCACCGCACTGGCCGAGTGCTCCATATCGTGAGCGTGCCGCTGATGGCCAGGTTTAACAGTAAGTTCTGATCCCGCGAATATCCCGCGGACGCCGCCGTCCGTGGTCGTTCCTCAACGTGCGGCTAACGCGATGACCTGCCCTAATAGGTCGCCCTGATTCATCGTCGTACGCCCGACCGCCCTTCCCAAGCTGAGACGCAGCCGTCGCTGGCCGAGGCTCACGCGACATCGCAGCAGTCGTCACTCGTTGCGCAGTGGAAGCTCAGATCAGAGTGCTGCTCAGAGAGTCAACTCGTGCACACAGAGAGTCGGGCGAGTTGAGAGGACTTTCCTTACGTTACTGGTATAGCTCACCGCCACCGACGCGGTGCCGTGGGAAGATCCATGCCGTGATCGCAACCTTGTCGTCCAACGAAGCCACGCTATGGACCGCTGTCGCAGCAGCGGGAGGCGCTGTTCTTGGCGCCTTCATTGCAGCAGTGGTGACGTTTGTCATCACCAAGCGCAGCGTCGAGAGCGCTGAGAGCACGGCTGCCAAGCAGCGCGAGCATGAATGGGAACTCGCGGAACAGGAAATGCTGCATGAGATTCAACTTGCCAGCGAGGCTCGAAACCAGGAACGTTTGCTGAACGCCTACACGGAGCTTCAGCGCTACGCCTCAGACTGGGTTCAAGCTGCCAACTGGCGTATCCGCCCGTATCGGATGGACCCGCCTACACCGCAACCAGACATCCATACCGCTGACCCAAGGTCCATCGCGATAACGAGCCTCGTGGCTAGCCCGCAAGTCGACGAGTTGTTCACCGACTTCAATCGCCTCGTGAACCTCTTCCTTGTAGCGATCCGGCGCAGCGAGGACGCAAAGGCCACGAATCCTCAAGGGCCAGCGTTGGCCGATCCGGGCGCTTACGGAGCGATGGCCGAGGCCGGTCGCGCGGTGATTACGAAGGGGCTTGAACTCAACAATCAGATGCGAAGGGAACTCGGCCGACCGCCACTACCGATAGAAACCTGACCAGCTACCCCTACGCTCGATGAAGGACTCCGTACCTGTAAATCAGTTCCGTCGGGCCGCCAGCGAGTGTTATCTCGATGTTTGCTGCTGCTGCCTCCTTCTTGACCTTGGCGACGACGGTCTCCACCAAGTCACCGAGGGCGCGAAGGCTGACGATGGTGGTGTCCTGCTTCGTGCTTTGATAATCACCGGTCCACCTTTCGGCTGGAAGCTCCACCAGTCGGGTCGGGTCGCGGTCGAGCGCGAAACGGTGTTGGTAATCGGAATCCTTGTTATTCCGATTGGACAGGGCGAAGTCGTGAGCTAGAGAGTTACGCAGCGCCGTGAGAACACACACTTCCGGTCGACTTCGACTTGACCACATCTGAAGAGCTCGCTCGACCGACGAGGGGCCAGCTGGGTTCGGAGCGTTGGCTGGCTTGAAGCATTTCCCAATCTGGTCCAGGAGGATGAGGTAGGCGGTGGCACCGAGCCAGCTCCCAGACCCTTCCTCATCCGCAAGCTCGCCGGTATATGGGTCGCGACCAGTCTCGGAGCGGGCGTGGGCGAGCAGGGCCATCAGACTGGACCGCACTACCCACCCGGGGGTGGCGTCGGCTCCCCCAAAGTGGAAGGTCATCGCGTCTTCGATCGTTGGCGGGTTTTGCATGACACATCACCTCCAGGTTCTCCTCATAGCTCGGGTTAGTGGACCATGCGCGAGCGTACGAGTCTCGGACTACAACGCGACTACAACTCCCAGCGGATTACGCGAAGGATGGTGAGCCGTAGCAACATCTGAGCAGGTCAAGGGGCATATCGGCTCACGTTGGCGAGTAGTGAAACTGATCGGGTCGCACTTTTGATCCCAAGGGACGAGGACGGGCGGAAGTGAGAACTCAGCCAGACAGCCACTGAGGATTCGGGCATGCGCGAAGCTCGATCTCGGGCCAGTCCGCGTGGAATATCCCCATGGTCCCTTCCGAACCGGCTCAGTAGACGGCTAGGGTTGCTCTGGACCACGACCCCACTCGCGCATCCAGACCGCTACATCGAGGACTCTCAGCAGCGGGACCTCCGGCACACCCGCCTCCTGCCGGATCGCCTGAAGTCGCTTTACTGCCTTGTTTTGCTCCTTGCGGAGGTCCTCGCGTAGCGGCTCCCAGAAGTTTCTGCTGTGCGGTTGCAGTGCCGCCTTGACAACTTGATCGTAAACAGGGAAGAGTTCGGGTCGCTTGCGAGCCAGCAGCTTGTTCGCAGTAACCCAACCGACGCCTGTGATCCCCTCGGTCTTGTCGTGGACAAGGTCGGCCCACAACTTCCACCCCGGTTTGTCTCGCCCAATCCACAAGCGGAGAGACTCGTCGTCCCAAAGGGTCACAGCGACCGGGATCAATTTCAGCAAGTCGTGGAGAGCTTCGCGCCGCGATTCAAGGATCTCCCAGCAGGTGTCTCGTGGGATGACAACACTCAGCATCGAAACCGCGAGAAGATCGTCCGCCTCAAAGTAGTTCTTCGTCTCCTCACGATCTCCGCCTCCGCGGAGCTCGTTGAAGTGAGCGCCGCTGTATCGCCCGCTGTGAAAGTAGTCGCGTACGTCGCGCACACCGTCGTCGTCCATGAAACGCCAGATGTCACCTTCAAGGCCACTCATGCTGTTGACGGTACACGGCATCTCGCTCGGAATCAGATGCTCGCGTCTTTGCGGGACCCGCCCCTCACCGCTAGATGACGCTTGTCACGCGGTGGGATTTGGCAGCCACGTTGGCAGCCAAGAGGGTCGACACCAGCCGACACCCAACGACCGTCGTCCCAGGTCACAGACTCAGATCGACACCGATCGACACGCCGAGCGTACCTACGGATCAGAAAGTCGTGGATTCAAGGGGACCGCCTAGAGCTCAGGGACCACCGCAGCCAGGGCGACGCTGGCCGGGACCGACCGGGCATCTTGCGCGGCGCTCAAACGGGCCAGCCCAAGTCGACCGAATGGTCCAACGTCCGAGGCCCCGAGCTCATGCTGTCGCGAATATGCGGCCTATCGATTATGCGTCGTTACCGGTAAATGCGGCTCCTCAGGCAGCAATGATACCGGCCACTGGCACTTACGGACGGGCTTGGTCACCCTGTGGCCCGGGCCGCGACTGCTCGAACCTCGCACGCTCGGCTCACGGCCGCGCGGGATGTCACCGGCTCTTGCCCTAATCAGGTTCCTCGGCATCGACCACGACCGTAGGGTCAGGCTGAGGCTCGGCCGCGTCCGGAGGGTCCTCCACATACGTAAGGGCCTTCCCACGCATGACGAAGTGGCCGCGTGGCCGGCGCGCTGCCTCCCGGTAGGCATCGATGAGGACTTGAGCAACCGTCGGAAGGGGCGCCGACTCATCAGCCGCCGCCAGGTCCAGCTTCGCCCGCATCGTTGGCCATAACCTACGAGCCAGCTCGGTCTTCGACACGTGAGCCGGCCGCCAGTTGGTCCACACGTTCTCGATGTCCTGGCGGGCTTGCCGCTGCTGCCTCAGCGCCGCCGCGAGCTGGGGCTTGTCGAGGCCACCACAGTTTCGATGTACGTCGAGGAGAGCCTCAGCGAGGTCATCGTCCGTGAAGTGCTCGAACTCGAAACACCGTTCCGTCCATGTCCTGATGGAAACCAGCGGGTCAATGTCGTCCTGCAGCGGATCCACGCCCTGCGCGCGAACCACGGTGATGACCTCCTTGATGATCGTCTGCCTCTCGGTCTCCACGCCCTCCGCGCTGTCAAAGGGATGATCCGGATCGATTGCCACCATGAGACGGGTTGGCGGCTTGACGACACGCCACGCATCGACCTGATAGCGATCGATCAAGGGCGCTGATGTGAAGGCCGCGAGTTTGGTGAGGTCGGCCTGCACCCCGCGCATCACCACTGACTGCACCAGTTCCGCTCGGCCCGGGATCTGCATGTACTCCTTCACGAGCGGTACGAGTATCTCTTCTGTCTCGCCTTCGAGAACGAGGACGACGCCCGGGTGCGGGGAGATGCCCAGCACGGAGAGATTGGCGTCGAGGGGCTGAGAACGGTAACTAACGCGCTCGGGCCCGTGCTCCCGGTGGAAAACGTCGGTCCGCTCTCCGAGTGGTGGACAAACATCACGATCCGCGAGGTCTTCGTAACACTTCAAGAGGACCTCGGACGCGATCCGATAATCCATAGCGAGCAAGGCGTATCCCGATAGGTCCTTCCAGGTCTGATGGGGGGCTCGGCGGACAAGTTCGGACCAATCACGGTGCAAGGGATCGAGCAGGTACAGCCACGCCAGCCAGGTATCGGCGATCCGAAGAAGGTCGTCTGGAACGATCCCGAGCCGACAGAGGACGGCCTCCGGGTCGTAGTTGCGAACGTACGCGGCCCACTCGTCGGGTGCCACCCGGCCAAGGGAGATCCACTGTGCCTCAACAACCGGTAGGTACCGACCCTCCAGGGCAACCACGATGGCAGCCCTTCGCCGGGCCTCGGCGGCGCGATCACGCTGGTACTGGTCGATGCTCGGACTCAGCCACCTGATGCGATCGCCGTCCCGTCGCCACCGGCCCCGGTCGAGTACGTGCCTGACCTCGTACAAGCCGAGTAGCTGCCACCGCGAGTAGAGCAGCCCGTTCCACCATTGGGCAGGCCACTGCGGCTGTGGCCGCCAGAACCTCACCTGTGGGCGGAACCCGAGCTCCTCGGGGTCGACGAGTCGGCCGGAGCCCCGTGCAAGGCGGACCTCCCTCTCCCAATACCCCGGGATTCGGGGTTCAGGGATCACCGAGGTAGCCGGCTGGTGTAGCGGCTTGTTCCTGATCTCGATGAAGGGAACAAGCACTCCAACTCGCCAGAGGTCGGGCAGCTGCTCCTCACTCAGGTCGATCCCCCGGTTCTTTGCCTCCTTACAGAACTCGGCGGTCGTGAGGGGATCTTCCGGAGCGAACGCCCAGGGCTCAGACGCAGCGGCACGCACGATGGATGGTGGCGGTGACGTCACAGCACGACTGTGCCACGGAATCATGCCCTTCACCGCCCATTTCAGTCGCTGTCAGGTTCGTGTCAGCATGGTGGGTACCGATCGTGACGGTCACCCATCAGGGTCGGTACCGTTGGATTGCGATGGACCAGGGCATCACGACGACTGATGAGCTGTGGGCAACGCTGGCGCGGGATCGCCGGAGGGCATGGGTCCGCCTGTTGCTCGGTCGCGAGACAGACGGGGTGGCGCCTATCCGATCCGGGCTGATCATCGTCGGGCCCAAGCCCGAAGGCTGGGAGTCCAGACGCTGGATCTACCCCGACTGGAGCTTCGCCACGGCCGAAATGACGGCTCGCGCAGTGTCGGCCTGGTTGACAGCTGGCGAGACCCACGAACTGGAGCTGGGCGAGATGAACTGCTCCTTGACTCTTTCCGAGAACGCTCAGTGGTTCCGGCACGCAAGTCGCCAGCAGTACGGTGGAATCGAGGTGCCATGGCCATCCCGATCGGTGACGGTCTCAATGGTCGACGGGCAGACCAACCCTCCCGGCGGCTACCTCGTGGGGAGCAAGGGACCCTCGTTCCCTACCTTCGCTGGAGCCTACGGCGCCTTCTTCTATGACCAGTGGAGCCAGACGGGAGCAAGTCAACCGACCCTTGGTGAGATAGCCGTGCGGATCGTCGACGGGAGGGCGCGCATTCGGCGGGTGCTGGTCCGTGCCGCGTCGGTCGATGTCTGGGTCGATGGCCGGAACGTCGGTGGCTGCCGCTTGGAGCTGAATAGCTCCACGGACCGCTTGGAGACGATGATCGAGCGAAGCGGAAAGATCTCCCTCCCCCTTGGCTCTGGTCTCGGCGACGACCCGTGGCTGTGGCTCAAGGACGGCACCGACTGGATCGACCACCGCCCGATCAGGCAATGGGGCGGTCGGCAGAGCCCCGACGTCGAGTTCGAGATATCGGAAGACCCAGTTGCCGAGATCACTGCGCTCGCCGCTCAGGGGGAAACTACGTATCTCGAATACAAGCGGGATCTACCCGAAGACAATCCCGAGAGCAAACGCAAGGTGCTCAAGACCGTCGTGGCGTTCGCGAACGGTGACGGCGGCACGATGCTGTTCGGCGTCGACGGAGACGACGACACGGGTACGGTTGTGGGGTTGACCGGCAAACCAGCGGAACTTCTGCGTCGCCTCAACAGCCTTGTGCGGGACCGCATTTCCCCCGCTCCAATCTTCCACATCTCCGGCCAGCAGATCGGCAGCCGTTACGTCATCAGGGTCGACGTCAGTCCTGGCGGCGGAACTCTCCACGCGCTCGTGCTCGACGCCAACAGGCCGGAGTACTACGTCCGTCGCAACGGTTCGACGTACTACGCCCGCCCCGAGGAGTTGGCGCAAGTCGCTGCGAAAGCCGTTCAGCAAACGTTAGGGGGAATCCGGCCGGGCCTTTAGCTCCGGACGTGAGGCTCCCGTAGCGCTCCCAGGGTTTGCGTCGTTGCGTCGTCAGCCCGGACCTCGGCGACCGAATGGGCGGCGATGGCGCGGTCGACATAGAACTCGTGCAGCTCCAGCCGTCGCCGCGCCTCGACACGCTCCTCCCGGGCGAAGAGATCGGCGTACTTCGGGAGCAAAATGTAGAACTCGACGCTCAGGTCGAGGCGGCCTCCTCCCACAGCCTCGTGAAGCCATCTGAGGCTCGACTCCCCTTCAGGAGCTCCTTGGCCGCTCCGACGGCACCCTGCTCTGAGACCATCTTCTGCCAGTACGTTGGGTTGTAGCCGAATTCGCGGCAGCGTCGGGCACCATCGCGCATATCTCTCTCGAAATCGCCTGCCAGACTCATCGATCGGACCTCTCAGTCCTCGCCGCCACGGCGACGCACCCTTACAGTCTCTCGAATGCCTCGCGGATGACGGCAGCCATGCGGGCGCGCCGTTCGGCGAGGAACGCTTCGTAGTCGAGCTTCCACCAGTTCTCGGTGAGCGCATGAGCTGCGTACTGAGTGGCGAGCGCTTCGCTTACGGCGGCGTTATTGAGCCGGGAGCGCCTGGAGACGATTGGCACCGTGCGATCTATCTCCGTCTCCGTAGTTCGTCAACGAGTCGCGAGACCGAGTAGCGGTCGCCAGGGTTGCACGCGGCTACACGCTTCTCGACGTCGTCGAGCGCCGTAACGAACCCGTAACGAGTTCGGACCCGGGCGAGCCAGGCTGCTGGGTCGACAGGTTGCGTGAGTAGGCCGATGTCCTCAGGCGGGAGCTGGCGAATATCGACGTCGGCGACGATCTCGCGTGGGTCGAACGGCCTCGTGCCCAGTCCATCGTTAACGACGTCGTGCCAGACTTTGAGAACCAGCAGGCGGCGGATCAACGGTTCGTCGAGGCTCCCGCGACCGAAGAGGTCGAGATCGTAGAGGTCACGGATCTTGCGACGTCGGCGCCATGCGGCGATCTTCTCCGCCAGCGATTCCTCAAGTGCCGGCGCAGCAATTGGAGGCATCGCGAACTCATATCCGACATGGACCGGAAGGTGGACGGGAACAATGGATTCGGTTGACAGCCACAGAGGCCGTGGTGAGATCTCGATTCGTGCTGGGATCCGCGGCTGGCCGAGCGGCGTGTCGACCACCAGCTTGGCGCGGAGTGTCTCACGATCCGTGAGCGTGAACCGCACATCGAAGAGTTCGGCGCCATCGATGGTGTCCAGCAGAAGCTCGCCGGTTTCGATTTCGGGCGTCGCGAAGTCCAGATCCGTCGAGAACCGACCTGCACTTCCCGCACGCAGCTTGCGCAACGATGTTCCGCCCTTAAGAACAGCGCCGAGCTCAAAGATCCCTTGATCGTGAAGGAACTTGAGGGCGTAGTCTTGGGCGACGTCGAGCAACGCAGCGTCCGCCATCCCGCTCTTCCCCTGGAAGTGCCGGGAGAGGTAACCCTGGGTGATCATCGGGCCGTCAGGATCGAGTCGTACACGCGCCAGCGGCGGCTCCACCTGTCGCGTCGGTCTCGAGGCCCGAGGAAGGTCACCGGAAGCCGGCCGGGAAGCAGGACTTCGATCTCATCCGCGACGTCGTCACGTCCCGACCATTCCGCCAGGTAACCCAGGCGTGCCAACGTCGAGACCTTTCGGTTGCCGGCCTCGATCAGCACGTCGTTCGGAGTCAGCGCCCGGAACGTTTCAGGGAGCCACTCGTCGGCATTCGCCCAGTTGCCCTGCGCCGCCGGGCGTTCGGCCGCCGCCACGACGATGGTGGACTCGCCCCAGACCGGCAGACCTTTCAGCGAACGAGTCGGCAGGTGCCAATCGAAGGTGGCTGTCCTGGCGCCCAGCGAGTGAGGAGGCCTCCATCCCCGGCGGTGCGCAAGGGCCGGCCGGGTCGGGTGGTGGGTGGCGTGGCCAAGCTCCCAGACAGCCGACTCGAAAGCCACGGCCACCGGAGCGTCCGGCTCGTGCTCCAGCAGGGCACGCAACTCGATCCAGGGATCTCCAGCCGGATACCGGCCGGCGCGGGCGGCGGGAGCAAACTCCCAGGCATCCCGTCGCCGAAGCGGAAGCAGCCAGCCGTAGCGGACGAGGCGTTCGGCCAAGGTGTCCTCGTCCAACCGGAGGTGGTCGTTCGAGGCGAGCTCCCGCAGCAGCGACCGGGTGACCACAGCCGGCTGCCGGAGTTCCAGTTCCTCGACCACCCGTGCCAGGCTCTTGGGGAGCGGTCTCGTTTGCATCAGAACATCGATCACGTCACAATGATACGGCAAACGTATCTAAATGCAAACATAGGCGAGGTTTAGACCGGCCCATCTGATTGTGTCCTACATATGGTACAGTTGTACCGTGCCGATTGACGACCGGTTCCAGATACTCGCTATTGACGGCGGCGGCGTTCGCGGGATCTTCGCCGCGGCTCTGCTGTCTGGCCTGGAGGAGGATCTTGGCCGGTCCGTGACCGACCTGTTCGACCTCGTGGTCGGGACCTCGACCGGCGGGATCATCGCCCTCGGCCTCGGCGCCGGCCTCACTCCCGCCGAGGTCCTGAACTTCTACGTGTCGGAAAAGGACCGGATCTTTCCCAACCGGTTGGGCTGGCGGAGGCTCCGCCAACCGTTCGTCGCTAAGTACGGACCGCAGCGCCTGGAGACTGCCGTCCGCCGGGTCTACGGAGAGACCGTGCTCGGCGAAAGCCGGATCCCGCTGGTGATCCCCTCCTACAACCTGGGCGAGAACGACGTCTACCTCTTCAAAACCCCGCATCACGAGCGACTGAGGCGCGACCACAAGGTGCCCATGTGGCAGGTGGCCATGGCGACCACCGCCGCCCCGACATTCTTTCCGGCCTTCCGACTGAGCGACGACCACGTCCGCCTCGTCGATGGCGGCGTCTGGGCCAACAACCCGGCGATGGTCGGCGTGACCGAGGCGGTGAGCATGTTCGGACGCCGCCTGGAGGACATCCGCGTGCTGAGCGTCGGCACCACGATGAACATGAGGACTCGCCGCTCGCGGCTCGACAACGCCGGTCTTCTTCGGTGGGTCCGCGGTCCGACCGTCTTCGACGTGCTCCTCAACGGCCAGAGCGCGGGCGCCTTCGCCCAGGTGCAGCACCTGGTCGGTCCGGACAACGCCCGGCGGCTCAACCCACCTGCTCCCGACGAACTAACGGCCCTCGACACCTGTGACGCCCGCGACCTCATCGCCAAGGCGGCGCACCACAGCCGGATCTTCGGCCCTGAGTTCACCCGACTGTTCGGCTCGCACGTCCCCGTTCCCTACACGCCGTGCCACGGCCCCAACTCCCGAGAAGGTGCTCATGCTGACAGCTAACCGCAACGCGCAACTCGACGATCTGCTCGGCATCTCGATTGCCGATTTCGACATCCCCGACGACGTCTACCGACGCGCCGTCGACCGGTACGAGGACCTCGGAGCCTGGCTCTCCGACTATTGGGACGCCTCGCCCACGGACGGGATCGTGTACCCGCAGGGATCCTTCCGGTTGGGCACCGTCGTTCAGCCCGTCAAGCCGGGCGACGAGTACGACGTCGATCTGGTCTGCCGCCGCGACATCGCCAAGACGTCGACGACACAGGCCGTGTTGAAGATCGACTGCGGTAACGGCATCGGCAGCTACGTTGCCACTGGGCCGGATGGGGCGCCGATTCGCAGTGAGGGCAAGCGGTGTTGGACACTCCACTACCCCGGTGAGCCGTTCCACATGGACGCCCTGCCGGCGATCCCCGACGAAGAGGGCACGCCAAACGCCATCCTTCTAACCGACCGCGACCTTCGGGAGTGGCAGCACTCCAATCCCATCGACTACGCAGACTGGTTCTTCTGGCGTATGCGCGAGGAGTTCCTCCAGATTCGTGAGGTCTTCGCGAAGCGCATGGAAGTGGCCGATGTGCCGAGGTGGCGGGTGAAGACCACTCTGCAACGCTCGGTGCAGGCGCTTAAGCGTCACCGCGACCTCTACTTCAGCGAGTCGCCCGACGACCGCCCGGCCTCGATCATCATCACCACGCTCGCTGCCACCGCCTACATCGGCGGCGGGACGCTGTACGAGGTGTTGGCCGACATCACCGCCAAGATGCCCGGCCTCGTCGAGGTACGCAACGGCCTGTACTGGGTCGCCAACCCCGTGCAGCCCGAGGAGAATTTCGCTGACCGCTGGCTGAGTCACCCTGACCGGGCCAGCCGCTTCTTCGAGTGGATGGCGCAGGTGCAGGAGGACGTTACGGGGTACGGCGGCGACCTCGGTGTGGATCTGGTTCTCGAGAAGCTCGCCAAGTCGTTCGGCGAGCGCTCTGCTCATCGCGCCGGTGAGTCCCTCGGCACCGGGATCTCGCGCGCTCGTGAGGCCGGGCTGCTGGGGATGGCCGCCGGCACGGGCATGCTCGGCGCGGTGGCCCATCGCCCCGTCCCGCAGCACACGTTCCATGGCGGTACCCGCCCGGGACTCCGTGGCCAATAGCCTGGCCCAGCAAGCATTCGCGCTGCGAGGCTCTTTCCCCGACGCCAAGGTCAGGCTCACCCCGACACGGTTCGTATGGACGGGTACACTCCAACCCAGCCCGGGAAGTCGCATCTACACAGTCCGCATCGAGCTGAGCAACAGGCGGTTTCCCCGCATCGAAGTCGTCCGACCGGCGTTGGAGCCGCGACCGGGCGAGCCTCTCCCGCACGTTTTCGACGACGGGTCGCTCTGTCTCCACCTTGAAGACGAGTGGACCTCGGACATGCTGATGGTCGACACCACCCTGCCGTGGACGGCCGAGTGGTTGATCAACTACGAGATCTGGAAGGCCACCGGGCTTTGGTACGGCGGCGGGCAGTGGCCGCCGGTTCGTACGCCGGTGCGCGAACAGGAGGGTTCGGATATGGAACAGAGCCGGTCCCCCTCAGCGGCCAAGATCTGAGCAAGGATGGAGACCCTACATGACTGATAACACGCGGCGACATGGCTGACCCGAGGATCGCCAACCTGGGGGCGATCCTCCGTTCCCGGCGACGAGAGAAGCACCTCAGCTTGCGTGACCTGCACGAGCTGACGGGCGTGTCGGTCAACACGCTCTCCCGCGTGGAAAACGGCAACGTCCCCGACCTCAAGAACTTCCGCCTCATCGTGGAATGGTTGGAGCTGCCCGCGGAGCGGTTCCTCGAACGGGCGGGCGAGGCGTCCACACCCGAGGTGATCGCTAGGCATCTTCGAGCCGACCGCCGCCTCCCCGAGGCGGCCGCCCGGCAGATCGTCGAGATGGTCGAAGAGATGTACCACACGCTCGTCAGCGAGCAACCCTCACTGTCACTCCACCTTCGCGCGGCCAAGACCTTCACGCCGGGGGCCAGCACGCTGTTAGCAGAGATCTTGGGCGAGATGCAGTCCAAACTTCAGGCCGACCGTTTGTGAGCGATCATGCGCAGAGGGTTCAAGGCTGAGGCCGAACGGCTTGCCGAGAAGGTCCGTGGTGAGATGGGGAAGCGACCTTCGGACCCGGTCAATGCCGTCGATCTGGCCCGCCATGTGGGTGCCACCGTCCGGTGCGCCGACGAGCTGACCAGCCTGGAGAAGCTGGAGACACTCGAAGAGATCCAGCCAGGAGCCTTTTCGGCGTGCACGTTCACCATCGGTGACAAACACGTCATCGTGTACAACCCCCTCGCGTCGACGGGCAGAACACAGAGCGACGTCGCCCACGAGGTCTCGCACATCATGTTGGAGCACGACATGAAGTCAGTGGAGACCGTCGGGGGGTTGAGCTTCTTCACCTGTGACGCCGAGGAGGAGCAGGAGGCGAACTGGCTCGCGGGCTGCCTGCTGTTGCCCCGACGCTTGCTGTACCTGGCGGCTCGGCGAGGGCTTGGCGGCGCCGAGATCGCGGAGGCGTACAACGTCAGCGAGCAGATGGCGTCCTACCGCCTACGGACAACCGGTGTATTGCGCCAACTCGGCGCTTCCTGAGGCCGAAATGCGAGGCGCACCAAGCCCGGAGCACCTCGGCCCTAGTTTCGGCTAGGTCGTCGGGCACGACGAGACCGGCGCCATGGACGCTCCGCCCGGTGATCGACAGGAACGCCCCGAGGCCGAACCGCTCCTCGATGGCGTACCGCTCAGCGGCGACCACGAACACGAGACCCGACCGGTCGTCGACACGGTCGAAGGACTGGCTCGGAGGCTCGCTCTCATGCTCCCGCAGCGCGATCCACAGTAAGACCAATCCGCGTTGACGAACGACTGCTACCCCCACACCTCTTCCGGCCTGTCCCGTCGGCAAAAAAGCCAACATTCGAGCCAACAAACCCGTCCCAGAGCGTCGCACGCAGTTGCACGCCGTTGCAGACGACCCGCCGTACGGCGTTCTGGACGAGCCAGAACGCGACGATGCGGGACGATTCGACACGACCTGCGACACTACTGAGCTACCTACGGATCAGAAGGTTGGGGATTCGAGTTCCTCCGAGCGCGCTGAACAGGGATTATGTAGGGTTAGAGAAACTAATTCGGGTGGCACAGCGCAGGCTAAGCATCTAATATGGACCTCCAGGAAGGGCCGTTAGTGGTCCTGACCAGGAGGGACGGACAGTGAGCAAGGCGCTTGACATCGAAGGGCTGGACACGATTGAAGCGGTTTTGCCGGACTTTTCGCTCTCGCTGCGAGCACGCAACCGCTCGCCTCGCACGATCCAGAGCTACTGCGAGGCCGCGAAGCTGCTCGACACCTACCTGACCGAACGTGGCATGCCGCGGAACCTTCGGAACATCGGTCACGAACACGTCGAAGCATTCATTGACGACCAGTTGACTCGGCGCAGCCACGCGTCGGCCGCTGTCCGTTTTCGCTCGCTTCAGCAATTCTTCCGCTGGGCGAAGGAAGATGGACAGATAACCGCGTCGCCGATGGCGAACATGTCGCCGCCGTCCGTCACCGCTCCCCCGGTCCCGATCGTGAAGGACGATGACTTCAGGCTCTTGCTCAAGACCTGCGAGGGCAAGACGTTTGAGGACTACCGCGACGCCGCGATCCTGTCGCTGCTCTTTGACACTGGCGCTCGGCTGAGCGAGATCACCAACCTCCGACTCTCAGACGTGGACAACGGCGACATGCCGCAGATTCGCGTCATAGGTAAGGGTCGGCGCGGCCGGTCAGTTGACTATGGAATCAAGACGCGCAAGGCACTTCGCAACTACGAGAAGGCGAGATCACTGCATCCGCTCGCAAACCTCGATTGGCTGTGGCTTGGCAATCGCGGCAAGCAACTCACGCAATCGGGCATCGCTCAGATGTTGCGCCGTCGTTGCCGCGCGGCCGGCATCTCCGAGCTTCACCCGCACATGTTCAGGCACAGCTTTGCTCATTCGTGGCTCGCCAGCGGTCGCGAAGAGGGCGACCTCATGCGACTCGCCGGCTGGTCATCGCGCGACATGCTGCAGCGCTACGGTGCCAGTGCCGCCGTTGAGCGTGCGCACGACGCCTACCGCCGTGGTGGCTCGCCAGTGGACCGCCTGTAGGCAGGCCCTGTCGGGTGCAAGCGCAGGAAGATCCCCCGCAGTCGTGCACGCGGCAACAATCATCCTCGACAGGACTGTCGCGACTTGGGCGATATTGCGTAGCGCTCTCTCGAGCTAGCTCATTAGTACGATGACTGATATATTGGTCGTCGTACTAGGAGGTGGATGTGGCGGTCACCAGGAGCGGGCACGACGGCGAGAGGGAACGGGATGTTCTCCGACGGGCCGGCGAGGCATCGGTCCTGATCCTCACCAGCCTTGCCGACGGCCCAAAGCACGGTTACGCGTTGATTTCGGACATCAAGGAGTTTTCTGGGCTGCAGCTCGGACCCGGAACTCTCTACGGAGCGCTCGATCGGCTGGAGAGTCTCGGGCTGATCCAAGCCCTTCCTGCCGAGGAGAGGCGACACCCGTATCGCATCACCTCCGCTGGGGCGCTCGCGCTGCGTGAACACCTCGACTCACTGGAGCGCGTGAGCGCGGTAGGTCGGTTGCGACTCGGACTTGGCGGAGTCTGATGTCGAGTTACCGATATGCCCGGATGATCGAGATCGCTGTTCGGTGTTATCCGCGAAAGTGGCGGGATCGCCATGGCGACGAGGCGATAGAGCTCGCCGAGCTGCTCGTCCGCGACGGCAGGTCGCCCGTCTTGGTTGCTTGGAGCTACTTGAGGGGCGCGGCCCGCGAACAGCTGGTTGCGAGGCCAAGTCGCCGTCTACGCCCTGCATTGGCCGCGTTGGTGGTCGGCTCAACCCTGATAGGAGTCCCGCTCGTGCTCTTGGACTCTTCGACGCCAGCCAATGCCGCTTCAAGCGGCGAGGTCGTCGCGGTGATCTCGAACCCCAGCGATGCCGTAGGGCAGCTGGAGTCAGTGTTCAGGTCGCACGATTTCAGCATCGAAGTCGAAGAGGAGCCCTCCTCTCCGAGCCGAGTTGGTTCGATCTTGGCCGTCAAAGCCGGTCCGGAGAAGGCCGGCGGGCATGCTGTCGTACGCGAAATAGCAGGCCCTTGTGTCGGCGGAACCCCAGGGTGCATCGACGCGATCGCCGTGCCGCTCCACTACACCGGGAAGGCGCAGGTCTTCGTTGGACGTCTCGCGAAGCCTGGCGAAACGTACTTCGCCTCGGCGAACATCCTTTGTCCTGGAGAGCCGTTGCGACAAGGTGGGAACCTCGGCAAGACGGTGGTATCGCCCGCTCACGACCTTCCGTCAAAGGATTGCTGAGGATTCGCAGGCTGTGACCGACCCGCCAATCGCGCCGACGAGCGCGGAACAACCCTTCGATGGACAGTCGTGGGTGCAGACACCATCGTCGGAAACCGCATCGCCCTCGGACGGCCCATTGCTCAATCAGGCCACGCCCAATGCAAAAGGACGGGCCACCGGCGTTCTTGCAAGGCATTCGCGGCACCTTCTCGAATGGGTGGTCGTCGTCGTGCTCGCGGTGCTCGCCGCAGCCGGACTACGGGCGTTCGTCATGCAGGCGTTCTTTGTGCCCTCTGGCTCAATGCAACCGACCCTGCAAGTCGGAGACCGCATCATCGTCGTGAAAGTTGGCTACACGATCCATCGCGGCGACATCATCGTGTTCCGTCGTACGCCGGCCGACACCAGTTCGACAATCCCGGACCTTGTGAAGAGGGTCATCGGGCTGCCTGGCGAGACCATCTCGTCTCGCGGCACCACGGTTCTCATCAACGGAACGCCAATCAAAGAGCCGTGGCTACCGCGTCTGACGGGGATATGCGCGGAGGCAGCCGAGAACATTCCGACGACGAAGATTCCTCCTGGTCACTACTTCATGATGGGTGACTGCCGTGGAGACTCCGCCGACAGCCGAATGTGGGGTACCTTGCCTGCGTCGTACGTCGTGGGCAAGGTCGTCTTCATGGTGTGGCGATTCGGGCATCCGTACTTTCATTGGTTCTGACCGGTGCCCTGGCCCCTCCGGCGTCTGTTGCCAGCCCGCGCGTGAGGCTCGACTGCGGCACGAGGAAGGGGTAGCAACAGGACCGGACCGACCTCGAGGCACGGCCAAGACCTGTGCTGACGGCTTGCATCGGCGTCACAACAAGGGGCGTCCGGGCATCACGCCTGATGCACATTCGTGCCAAGGACAGGGCTGCGAACGGACGACCGAAACAGCATCAGCCCAGCTCAAGTTGGTTGTATGTCATTCTGGGCTCGCCGGGCAAACGCCAAGTGGGACCGCGTTTCAGGCGCGTAGTAGGCGCGCTCGCCGTGGGTAGGCCGGCATCGGGCTCGGTTCGCCGCCTGAGCGGACGATGGCAGGCCAGGGTCTCGCACCTCGGTAGGCAGGTGGCTCTCGGGACCTATTCGACCCGACAAGAAGCCCTCGATGCGATCGCACAGGCGCGAAGTGACGCCACGCGTGGCCGTTTCGTGGCGCCCATGGGGAGTCGCACCTGTCTCGAAACGGTCGTCGAAGCGTGGTGGCAGACGCGAGAAGGACACCGCGCCTCGACGCGAGCAAGAGACCGGATGGTGCTCGATCACGACGTGCTGCCCGAGCTCGGACGGGCCCGGCTAATCGAAGTCACACACGAAGAGGTCCAGGCGTGGGTGAACCTGCTCGCGGAGCGACTCGCCCCCTCGAGCGTGCAGCGCAGCTTCACCGTCCTTCGCCAGGTGCTTGACCTCGCTGTCGACTCCGGACTTCTGGCGGCAAACCCCGCCAGCCGTGTCCGGCGCCCGCGACCACACCGGTTCGAGGCCCATTTCTTGAATCCTGACGAGTTGGAGCTGCTGGCCTCCTCGATCGAACCGCGGTACCGGGCGATGGTTCTCGTGATGGCGTGGGGAACACTTCGGATCGGCGAGGCCGTAGGTCTACGACGGATCGACCTCGATCTCGCCGCAGGAAGCCTGCGTGTCGCGAACAACGTCGTCGAAGTCGGAAGTCGCCTCCACGAAGGTCCGCCCAAGACCGCAGCCGGGCGACGCTCTATGACGCTCCCGCCCTCAGTTGCCGCCGAGCTGCGCGTCCATGTCGGGCTCTCCGTCTCCTCGCGCTACGTCTTTCCCGCACCAAAAGGTGGACCGCTGCGAGCCGCGGACTGGCGCAAGGGCGTATGGCATCCGGCGGTGGAGGCAGCAGGCCTCGCACCGCTACGACCCCATGACCTGAAACACACCGGAGTCGCTCTGCTCGCGGCCGCGGGCGTCGATCCCTCGGAGATCGCGAGACGGGCCGGCCACACGAGTGTCGCCTTCACCTATGACCATTACGGCCATCTCTTCCCCGAGCTTGATCACCTGGCTGCGGCCAAGCTCGAGGCGATCCGCGCCAGCGGTCTCGATGGACGAGGGGCGGTGGGATCATAGGCAGTACCTGCCGAATACCGGAGCGGTACTTGCATCCACGCATCACCGGGTCGCGCGTCATTCTGTCGCGACCCGGTGATGAACGGCATCAAATTTGACGAGACCGGCACGATGAACGTCGCTTTGCCGACGTTCGCCCATCCTCTCGACCACAGGCAGCACTCAAGAACCGGCTACGCCGGTTCAGCTCCAAGCGTGTTCCTGAGTGCGTCCCGACCCCGTCAAAGCCACGCGATCCCGTCGTCACCGGAATGACTCCGGGATTGCTCTACGGGCCTTGACCGGGCCTCTTCCGAGCCTGACAGCCGACAGGCTCGCCGTGCAGTTTGCCGCTGCTGTTACAGGGCACGCACCCATCTGGCCACCGGAGATCGCGCCGGACGAACGAACCGACCACTCTGAAGTCCACGATCAGCAACAATGTCATCCATGTCCGGAACTAGTGGCATCGCCTGGTCCCGGGTACGCAGTCGAAACACCTGTCCTTATCTGGGAGGATCCGTTCGCCGAAACGTCGCGAGCACGGAAGACGAGAATGAGATCGTGGAGTTCAAACCTCGGATCTCGGAGATGGCTTAGCGATGCGTCAGGTCCTCGCCTTCCTGGGTGTTTTCGCCGTCGTCGGCCTTGCACTCGCCTTGGTCTTCCGGACTCCACTGATGGTCCCCGTGGCTTTTGTGCTTGTGCTTGTGGCCCCGCTTTCGTACGGGCGGTTCGTCGGAAGACCCCGAAGGGCTTCCCAGGGCCTCTACTGGCGCGGCTTCATGTCCTGCATGGAATCGTCGCTGCTGGCTGACACAGAGCTGTTTCCCGACATTCGCTGGCAGGAGCGGCCCGGTGGATGGGGTCGAGCAGGACTCTGTGCGGGGAAAGGCGAGATCCGTGACAGCGGGGTCACCTGGCGTAGTGGCGCGTGGGGCACCCCACAGACAGAGATTTCGGGCAGGTTCGAACTTCCGTGGTCAGTGGTTGAAGCCGCTGAGGCGTACCGCCTTCCGGGAAAGATCCCGGGTCTCGGGGGCGGGATCACCTTCACACTCTCCGGCAATCGAGGAATGGTCAAAGGCCAGTTCCTCGGCTCGATAAGAGCCCTTTCCAATGCCCTCGAGTCGTCACGCCGCGCCGCTTCCGACGCGCCAGGCTGACTACACCACACCTTTTCGAGTCAAGACTGCGAGTGGCGGCTGATCCCACCTGTCAAGACCAGTCGGAGATCCGCGACGTCGGCCCTCCGACACACCTAACCAGGGCAAGTAGGCCCTGGTCATTATGGGATCAGGCGCCAGTGACCGGTAGTACGAGATCGTGCACGTCGGCCCTCCGAGCCTTGGGCAGGCCGACCTCACTCGAACACCCGCAGTTTGCCAGCGACGAACACCGACCGTCCCCCTTCGACATTCGATGCCGGGATGCCTCCGCCGACGCAAAGCACCTCGTCGCCGTCGTCAGCGAACGGCTTGCCACAGGAGTCGAGGACGACCGGACCGCCGGGAGGGCCGACGAGGTGCTCCGGGACTAAGCGGACCCGAATGAAGTGCCCATGCGATCCTTCAACCAGAAAGTCGCAGTCGTCCTGCTCGGACGCACGCCGGAGTGTTCCGTCCAAACGAGCAAGTTTCATGTGCACGTCGCCTTGCACGCTGAGCTCGCGATAGGCCCGCTGGTCCTTCGCGACAAGGCCAGATGCAGACTCGGCTTCGGCGGGCGGACCTCGGTCTTTCATGATCAAATCGTAGGCGACCCATGGTTCCACATCGCCGCCGCCGTTCCCATATCTCTCAAGCCGCTGACGACACCACTGACGACACCGTCGAGCGGTCACTGACGACGTCGAAGGCCTCTCTAGCACGGACACGCTACGTGGACGTTTGGTGAGACCATGGGCCCCAGTCGCAGATCCGCGCCGTCGGCCCTCCGACGCGAACCCCCACCTCACTCTCGCTACGGTGAGCGACGCTTCGCCAATCACGGCGGAGGCGACCTGACGGCTCATCTGCGTGGTCGTTCACCGGTCTTGACGGGACCCGCCGCCACTCGGGTCAGACAGGCACCGGGAACCTCGATGGCCTCGCGCCGTCTATGTGGTTCACTGGCGTTTGAGGCGCGTATAAGGCGCGCCCGGAGCACGGTCGCCTCGCGGCTCGTGAGAGAGGCCAGATGAAGGCATGGACGCTCTTCACAACAAGGGGCGTCCGGGCAGCACGCCTGATGCACACCATGCCGGGCCCGGCATGGTGTGCACTATGCCGGGTGGACGGCTATGCCGGGTGACGCTGCTCGAGACCTTCTCAGCGAGGCAACCACCTTTCTGGACCCGGCATAGTTTCTGAGGAAATCGAAGACTCGGCTCCTCCAACGAAGAGAGGAGCCAGTGATGGTCATTCGAGTCGATGCCTCGTCCGAGGCGACGCTCCAGGCGTTCGCCAACTACCAGTTGCAGGAGCGCGGTCTCGCAGAGCGGACCGTCTATAACGCCACGTTCGTCGTGCGCGCCTTCCTCGCCTGGCGAGAAGCCGAGACGAGCGCCACACTCGCAGAGCTTCGGCCCGAGGAGCTCGGAGGCTTCATCGTCCACGAGGCGCAGCGCCTTCGCCGACGCGGGATGCCGACGGTCGTCTCCACGGTGCGCAGCTACGTGCGGTTCCTGTTCGCCACGGGGGTGATCGAGCGAGACCTGTCCGGGAGCATCCCGCCCGTGAAGGTGTCGCGTTTCGGGGCGTTGCCCGTCGGAGTGGAGCCGGCAGCGCTCGACGCCCTGCTCGCCAGCTGCGACCGTGCCAGCACGACGGGGCGCCGGGATTACGCCGTCTTGGTCCTCATGTCGCGCCTCGGTCTCCGGGCCATCGAGATCGCACGGCTTTGCCTCGAGGACATCGACTGGCGAGGCGCTGAGCTGGTCGTGCGCGGGAAAGGAGGACGCCATGGCCGGCTTCCTCTCCCGCACGACGTCGGTGAGGCACTGGCCGACTACCTGCGCCACGGGCGCCCGCCAACCACGAGCCGGGCGGTGTTCCTTTCGGCGAGGCCACCGTTCGAGGCGATGTCGCGTAATGCCGTCGTGTTCGTGCCGCGCTCTGCCTCCGAGCGTGCCGGCATCCCGGTTGTTGGCGGACATCGCCTGCGCCACCACCTCGGCACCGGCCTGCTCGCCAGAGGCGCGTCGCTTCGCGACGTCGGAGAATTGCTCCGCCACGACGCCACGACCACCTCGGCCATTTACGCGAAGGTCGACGTCGAGCGCCTTTCCCTCGTCGTGCGCCCCTTCCCCGGAACGAGCACGCGATGACCGCCCTCATCGGCCACGTCGACCGTTATCTCCGTCTGCGTCGTGCCCTCGGCTACCAGCTGCGCGACCACGAGCGGCTGCTCGGCTCGTTCGTCACCTTTGTCGAAGACAGGGGGACGAGCACGCTCACTACCGCGGACACGCTCGACTGGGCCGCGGGAGCCGCCAGTGCTGGCGAGCTCGGACGGCGCATCTCGGTCGTGCGCGGCTTTGCCTCCTACCTCGCCGCCTTCGACGAAACGACCGAGGTCCCGCCCGCACGGATCGGCCCGTCAAGCTTTGTGCGCCGGACGCCCTATCTCTTCGGTGACGGAGAGGTTGTCGCCTTGCGAGAGGAGGCGAGCAAGCTTCGCCCGGCGTCCTTCGCTGAGACGATGACGACCCTCATCGGGCTGCTCGCGGCGACCGGGCTGCGCCCCGGCGAGGCCTATCGCCTCGACCGTGGCGACGTGGATACCTCCTCTCTTCGTCTCGTCGTGCGCGACACGAAGTGGGATCGCAGCCGCCTCGTCCCGCTTCACCACACCACGGTCGAGGCATTGCAGTCCTACGCGAGCACGCGCCGGTCCTCACCTGGCGAGGTGGCGTTCTTCTTCGGCAGATCGGGCGGGCGGCTCACGTCAGCTGACGCGGCGCACGCCTTTCGCGGCTTGTGCATTGCCGCCGGTGTCAGCGCGCCTCCGGGGCGGCGAGCGCCGCGGCTGTATGACTTCCGGCACAGCTTTGCCGTTGCCGCGCTTCGTGATTGGCACCGCGGCGGTCTCGACGTCGAGGCCCTGCTGCCGGTCCTCTCCGCCTATCTCGGGCACCTCGCACCGGCAAACACCTACTGGTATTTCGAGGCCGCACCGGAGCTGCTCGAAGCTGTCGCGGCGCGGGGTGCCTCGGTGATCGGGGAAAGGCGATGAGCGCCCTCGCGCCCTTGCTCGAGGGCTACTTCCGGGACCACCTCGGCGCCCGTCGGGCGAGTGTCCACACCGTCTCCTCCTATCGGGACAGCTTTCGTCGCCTCGTCACCTACGCGGCGAGCGAGCTTCGAAAGGCGCCCGTTGAACTCGAGCTCGCCGACCTCGACACCGAGCTGATCGGGGCGTTCTTGGACCACCTGGAACGCGACCGACACGTGAGCGTGCGGACCCGGAATTCACGCCTCGGCGCCATCCGCTCGCTCTATACCTACGCCTCCTATCGCTGTTCGGAGGACCTCGGCGTGATCCGTCGTGTCCTCGCCATCCCGGCGAAGGCACGCGAGCACACTCTCGTCACTTTCCTCGAGGACGCCGAGGTCGCCGCGCTGATCGAAACGCCCGATCAAGCCACGCGACTTGGCCGCCGCGACCATGCGCTCTTGGTCGTCGGGATCGAGACGGGTCTTCGCGTCTCGGAGCTCACCGGGCTTCGGTTCGCCGACGTCAGCTTTGGTCGCGGGGCAAACGTCTACACGCTCGGCAAGGGCCGCCGAGAGCGAATCACGCCACTTCGCCCGACGACGGCCAGGCTGCTCGAGGCCTGGCAAGGCGAGCTCCGATCCGCGAGGGACGCGCCAGTGTTCCCGGCGAGGACCGGCGGCCGGCTCAGCACTGACGCCGTCAAGGATCTGCTCGACAAGCACGTCAGCGTGGCGAGCGAGCACTGCCACTCCCTTTCGGCCAAGACCGTGACGCCGCACACGCTGCGCCACACCTGCGCGATGCGCCTTCTCCGCTCCGGAGCGGACCCCGCATCCATCGCGTTATGGCTGGGACATGCGAGCATCAAGTCGACGGAGACCTACTTCCACGCCGACCTGCGACTGAAGGAAGACGCGCTGCGTCGGATGGCGCCCACGCCAGCCGCGCGGCACCGCTACCGGCCCAACGACGCGCTGCTCGACTTCCTCGAGGGGCTGTGACTATGCCGGGTCCAGAAAGGTGGTTGCCTCGCTGAAAAGGTCTCGAGCAGCGTCCCCCGGCATAGCCGTCCACCCGGCATAGTGCACACGAAGAGTGCAAGTTCAGGCTTTCTGGCCCGCTAGACGCGATCGCGGCGTGCGCCTGGCCGTCAACGACGACGGGAACGGCACCGCCCCGGGCGTCGCTCCGACCGACCCCTTCCATCCACAGGGCCGTGAGCTGGGTCTGTGAGTGTTGCTGTGAGTGTTTCTGTGAGTTGCCGGTGCGCGCAGACCATTCCCCGCGTGATTGTCGACCGATGAAATCGCCCCGCGATCTCGGTCTGTGAGTGTTGCTGTGAGAAGTGCTGTGAGTCGATCAGCGCACCATCGCGTAATGGCTCGGCTCCGCTCCGCCCGTCGTGCACCCACCGGTACGTCTCCGCTACTCCCCGAATCTGCTTCCTCGTGGCAGCCGGCGGCCGGAAGGCCACCGGCGGTGTCGCAACTGGCAATGAGAGATGGCCGTGCATGATCGAGGAGGATTGACCCCTGCACAGCGATCCCTTCGCTCCCTCTTGGCTGCCTACAGCCTCCACGCCCAGCGTGACCCCAAAGAGACGACCCAAGCGGCCCGCGCCGCGTTCCTGAACCGTTTCGAGCGTGAAGTAGACCCCGACGGCTCTCTGCCGCCAGCCGAGCGCGCCAGGCGCGCACAGGCAGCTCTAAGAGCGCACATGACGCGATTGACCTTGGCGTCGTCGCGGCGAGGTCGAGAACAATATGAGAACGCGACTGATGTTGGGGTCTTTGCGGACGCCATCTCCACACTTCGCGCTGTGTCAAGGGACAGCAGGAACTCCTCGTAGGCGGACAGGGCTTCTCCATCTCGGCGGACAGCAGTTCTCCAAATGGACGGACAGGACTCCTCCACTTCCGACGACTCATGAGGGCGTCATCTG
>Ga0181539_1001611_pt1 | contig 24541 bp, 22 predicted proteins | sample PEATcosm2014_Bin_46_FD_119767 | JGI IMG/M metagenome (GOLD analysis project Ga0181539, IMG submission 119767) | Peatland microbial communities from MTU Mesocosm Facility, Houghton, MI, USA - PEATcosm2014_Bin23_60_metaG | ecosystem: Environmental > Terrestrial > Soil > Wetlands > Peat | place... | reverse complement strand
GGCGGTCACCCGGACGGAACTGGTTTGGGAAGGGAAATATGACAGCGCGGGGAACCGCGTCGCGCCGTTGCGGGTGGCGCTGCCGTTTCAAACTGTGGAGACGGTCAATGAATCGGCGGCGGCGCGGCGGCACACTCAGGATTTGTTTGCGCAACACCGGCCATCCGAATGGCGCAACCGGCTGATTTGGGGCGACAAGGAATATGTGCTGTAATTTGAAATTAAGACACCGCCAAAAAGCGCCTTGCGCTTCTTTTGGTTTTTGTTTGCGCGGGTCGCCTTTCCTGTTAAACAAAACAAATGAACAATATGCGCCATGGAACAAGAATTCAGGCACTGATCACTGTGCTCAAGCCTCACTGTTTGACCGCCACGACGGCTCTTTTGATGAGCGGCTGGCTGTGGCCCGCCCCGGCCGGAGCCGCGGCGGCGCCTGCTGACGACGCTCAACCGCCGGGCACGGCTTCCCCGCCGGCGCAGTACCTTCCCAAACCAGCCACCCGCCCGATGGACTGGATCGTCGAGCACGACCCGGTGAACCCCAACGCCTCGCCCGAGGCCAAGGCTCTGCTGAAGTACCTGTACAGTATTTGCGGCAAGCACACGATCATCGGCCAGCACAATTTTGCCGGCGTGCATGAGTTGTCCACAGCCGCCGCCGCCCGCAATCTGGGCAAGACCCCGGCGTTGTATGGCACGGACTGGGGGTTTTCCCGGGCGGGGGACATTGACTCGATCTACGCCAGGGACAACACCGTCAAGGAAGTCATCAAGCAGTACCGGAACGGGTCCATCATCGCCCTTTGCTGGCATGAGGTCCGGCCGACCGCCGATGAACCGGTCACCTTTCAGGGTAGCCCCACCAGCGTCCAAGGCAGGCTCAGCGACGCCGACTGGGAGGCCTTGCTCACGCCCGGCTCGCCAGTCAACACCAAATGGTGCGCCCAGGTGGATGTCATTGCGGGGTATTTGAAGCAACTGGCGGACGACCGGGTGCCGGTTCTCTGGCGGCCGCTCCATGAAATGAACGGCAACTGGTTCTGGTGGGGGGGCCGCGTGGGCGAGCGCGGAACCCGGCAGCTCTATCGCATGATGTACGACCGCCTGGTCAACGTCCACAAGCTCAACAATCTCATTTGGGTCTGGAACTGCGACCGGCCCAACACCCCCTACGGGCAATTTGTGGATTACTTCCCCGGCCAGCAATACGTGGACGTGCTCGCCTTGGACTGTTACGCGGCGTACGACCAGCGATTTTATGACGAGATGAACGCGCTGTCGGATGGCAAGGTGATGGCCATCAGCGAAGGCAACACGCCCTCCCTGGACGTTTACAAGACCCAGCCCAAATGGGCCTATTACATGCCTTGGGCATCCGTCCGCAGTCCCGTCTTCGATAGCCAGACGCCGGCGGGGGCGGCTGTGGCTTCCGGTGCCGGACCGGCCCGCCGGGGCGGCGGTGGCGGCGGCGGGCGCGGCGGTGTCAATGCGGCCGAGATGGCCAAGGACCCCCGCATGTTCTGTCTGGAAGACGCGGCGTATTGGGAGTCCATCCAGCCGTTGCGCGCGGCCAGCGGGCTGCCGCCGGAACGGCCGGTCGCCACGCCGCCGGCTCCCGCGGGGAACTGACCGCCAATGGGACTGCCAAGATTCGCGCCAGGACTCGCCCGCTTGACATCCTTCCGAGCCAGTTGCACTCTCCAACATGGAATGCACGGCATGAAATGAACGCGCCAAACACTGGCAGTCCCCGCCGCAACAGAAGGTTGAACCTATGAAACCCATGAAAGCCCTCCCGCAAGTCCTCGTGTCGCTGTTGTTGGTCGGCGGCGCCTTCGCCCAGGAGCGGCCCTGGCAACATATCTCCGATCCCGCCGCCGCCCAACTGGCCGCCAATTTCGCCGCGCCGCCCCCGGAATACAGCGCGCAATTCGACTGGGGCTTCAGCGACAATCTCACCCGCGAGGTCATCGGGCGCGTCCTGGACCGTGTCAAATCGGTGAACGTCCAGATTGGTTACATCGAGCCAAAGCACGGCACCTCGCCCTACCTCTCGCCCGGCTATTTTGAGGCCGTCAAGATCATGGTCCAGGAGGCCAAGAAACGCAACATGCGGCTCTGGTTCGATGACGACGGCGGCTATCCCTCCGGTTTTGCCGGCGGCAAATTCACCGTCGAGCGCCCGGACCTGCGCATGATGGCCTTGACTTCCCAGCGCGTCCCCGTGACCGCCGGCCAGCAGTACTCTTACAACCTCGAACCGGGAACCATCTGCGTGCTGGCCGTCAACCGCGACACCGGGACTTCCCAAGTCCTCGACAGTTCCTCCGGCGCCGTGAACTGGACCATCCCGGCGGGCAACTGGGAAATCGTGCTGCCCTACTTCGTATTTCGCTCCGGCCCCACCCGCTCGGCCAACAACGCCACCGGCGCCAAGGACGGCTCTGCCTCGCTCATGGACTTTCTCAATCCCGCGGCCGACCAACTCTTCGCCCAGTGGACATTCGATGCCTACAAGCAGGCCATCGGCGACGAATTGGGCAAGACGGTCCTGGGCTTCCGGGGCGACGAACCGGGCTTCGGCTTCAATCCCTGGTCGCCCGTGCTCCTGGCCGAGTTCCAGAAGCGCAAGGGTTATGACTTGCGCCCCTACCTGGCCACCGTCGCCTCCATCAACATCGGCGGACGCGGCGCCGCGGCCACCACCAGCGCCAATTTGGACGAGGGCCACCGCGTCTTCGCCGACTATTGCGACGTGTGGTCCGATCTCTTCGGCGAAAACTTCTTCGGCACGGAGGGAAAATGGTGCGCCGACAACCATGTCGAGATGCAAATGCACATCGAGCACGAGGAAATCCTCCCGGCGATGGCCATCTCCGACGGCGATTTCTTCAAATGCATGCGCCGCATCCAGGTGCCCGGCATTGACACCATCTGGCACCAAATCTGGCACGATGTCGTCGCCGATTTTCCCAAGCTCGCCTCCTCGGCCACGCATCTGAACGGCACGCCGCGCGCCATGTGCGAGGCCTTTGCCGCCTACAATCCCGCCCCCGACCTCAAGGAAGCCGGCTGGATTCTCAACCATCTCATGGCCTGCGGCATCAGCCGCATCGAATACATGGGCATGGGCGGCTCGACTACCAATGCCATGCGCGGCTTTTACGGCGATCCCGGCTTTCCCGCCCTGGCCGCCTATGTCAACCGCGTTACCTACCTGCTCGGCGAAGGCCGCCCCGCCGCCCAAATCGGCGTCTATATCCCTTCCAGCAGCCTCTGGTTCAACGACGCCGCCACGGACACCGCCTTCCGGGCCGTCGTCCACCAACTGCTCCAGCATCAGCGCGACCTGGATTTCGTGGACGAATTCGCCCTGTCCAAAACGCTCAAGTTGCAGGGCGCCGCCCTGGTCAACCTGAGCGGCCAGGCCTATCGCGCCATCGTCATTCCGCCCGTGGACGCCATTTCCAAGGCCGCCTTGGACAACCTGCGCGCCTTCGCCAAAGCCGGCGGCAAGGTCATCTTCCTTGGCAACGCGCCCAAGCTGGTCATGGACAAAAACTTTCTCACCGCCACCGGCCCGGCGGACATCAGTTGGGCCGTGCTCGAGCCGGCCCGCGAAATCACTCCCCAGGTCCTGGCCGCTTTGCCCGCGCCGGATGTCGCCGCCGACCAACCTACTTCGTGGCTCAAGTATAATCATCGCCGGATGAAGGACGCCGACTTGTATTTCTTCTTCAACGAAGGCGAGCAACCCTTGTCGCTCAAAACCACCGTCGTCAACAGCGGCGCGGCCCGGCAGGCTCAACTGTGGGACGCCGCCAGCGGGAGCATCGGGCCTTGGGCGGACGCCACGGTCGCAAACGGCCAGACCACGCTCCCGCTCGAACTCCAACCTTTCGGCACAAAAATCGTCATGATCAGCCAGTAAGACTATCTTCTCGCATGAAAAAAAATTCCTCATCCGCCCTGATCCTGGCCGCGGCGCTCTTTTGCCCCGCGGCCCGCGCCGCGGATTGGCCGAACTTCCGCGGCCCGAATCACAACGGCATTTCGTCGGAGACGGGATGGCTGCTCAAATGGCCGGCGGAGGGACCCAAACAACTTTGGAAAGCGTCGGTCGGCCTGGGCTATGCCTCCATCACCGTCGCCAATGGCCGGGCTTACGCGATGGGAAACACAGGCGATACCGCCACTCTCTTTTGCTTCGACGCCAACACCGGCGGCGCCCTCTGGAAATTCTCCTGCGCCAACCAGATCATGAACGATTATAGCAAACCCAAAGGCATGGGCGGGGCCACCGGCTCGCCCGCCATTGAGGGCAACCGGGTTTACCTGATAAGCGGAGACGGCTGCCTGTTCGCCTTGGAAACACAGACCGGCGCCATCGTTTGGTCCAACAACCTCATCGCCGAACTGGGCCTGGCCAAGCCGCACTGGGGATTCACCGGTTCCCCCCTGGTGCAGGATAATCTGCTCGTGCTTGACGTCGGCGCTTCCGGCACGGCGGTGGATAAAACCACCGGCGAAGTCGTCTGGACTTCAGACAAGTCCATCTCCGGTTATTCCTCGCCGGTGCCCTGTTCCTTCAACGGCGCCCCCGCCCTGGCCATTCTTTCGGTGGACACCGCCCGCGGAGTGGAGACTAAAACCGGCAAACCCATCTGGAGTTTTCCCTTTAAAACGCAGAACAATCTCAATATCGCCGACGTGATTGTTTCCAACAACAACTTCTTTCTCTCCGCCGGCTACAACCACGGCGGGGTCATGGCCCGCTTGGATGGAACCAACGCCACCCAGGTTTGGGCCAACCCGGCTTTCGCCAACCACATCAATTCCTCGGTTCTGCTTGACGGCTATTTGTACGGCGTGGGGGGAATGGTCAATGGCGGCGCCCAGTCCGCTGTTTTGCAGTGCGTGGATTTCGCCACCGGCGCGCAAAAGTGGAGTTATCAGGGGCTGGGCGGCGGCGGATTGATCGTGGCCGATCACAAAATCCTCATGTTGAGCGACACCGGCGAACTGGTGGTCGGCGAGGCCTCCCCGGCGTCCTTCGCCCCGATTTCCCGCGCCCGCGTCCTCGGCCAGTGGTGCTGGACCGCTCCCACCCTGGCCAACGGCCGCGTTTACTGCCGCAACAACCTCGGCGATTTGGTTTGTCTGGACGTCAAAGGCCCATGACCGCCCGAAGCGATGCCGGTGGCCCGGCCCCTGCGTTCCGCGCCAATTCATCCATGAACCCTGGTCAACGAAAAATCCGGTGGGGCGTCCTCGGCTGCGCGCGCATTGCGCGCGAATCTCTCATCCCGGCGATCCAGCGGTCCTCCAATTCGGAGCTGCGCGCGGTGGCTTCCCGCCAGGAATCCAAACGGGCCGAGTGCCGCGCCCGGTTTGCCGCGCCGGCGGTTTATCCTGATTACGACCAACTGCTGCGCGATCCGGCCATTGACGCCGTCTATGTTCCCCTGCCCAACTCCCTGCACTGCGAGTGGACCATCCGGGCCGCCGAACACGGCAAGCACGTCCTGTGCGAGAAGCCCATTGCCCTGGACGCCGCCCAGTGCCGCGAAATGGCCGCCGCCTGCGCCGCCAACCATGTGTGGCTGATGGAAGCCTTCATGTATCGCTTCACCGACCGCACCCGCCAGGTGCTCGAAGTCCTGCGCGGCGGCCAGTTGGGCGACCTCAAATTCATCAGCTCGACTTTTCGTTTTTTGCTCGCCAATCCAAACTCCATCAAGCTCAAACCCGAACTGGGCGGCGGCTCTCTTTATGATGTCGGCTGCTACCCGCTCAATTTCACCGGCATGGTCATGGATCAAATCACCCGCGAGCCGGGCGGGGCGATTCCGGAAATCATTTCCGCGCAATGCGCGCGCCAGGGCGGTGTGGACATGATCTATTCCGCGCTCCTCAAGTACCCCTCCGGCCTGATCGCCTCTTTGAACTGCGGATTCAACGCGCAGAAGCGGGTCCACTCGGAAATCATCGGAACGGCCGGCGCGTTGGAAATCCCCGACACGTTCTTCGACAACCCCGGCTCCTTGACGCTGACTGCGGGCGGCGAACGCCGTGAAATCCCGGTGGCGCAAAGCGACCGTTATCGCCTCGAAGTGGAAGAATTCGCGGACGCCATTTTGCAGCAGCGCGCCCCGCGCCTGGGCCTGGCCGAAACGCAACGGAACATGGAAATCCTGGACCGCCTCCAGGCCGCCGCGAAATAGATCTCCCGGCCAGATCGGCCACAGCCAGTTAGTGGTATAACGCCCTCCAAACTTATTGCTGCAAACACTTTTTCTTGACAAATCAGATGGCATTTTTAAAATGAGCATCTCCCGCATTGCTCCACGTCAATGCGGGAGATGCTCATTTGCAGATCAGCTTAATGCTGGATCAGCATCCCTTGGCGAAGGAATGCAAAAACGTTTTCTTGACAAATCAGATGGCATCGTTAAAATGAGCACCTCCCCACATTCCTGAGAGTCAATGTGGGGAGGTGCTCATTTGCAGATCGCAGCCAATGCTGGATCAGCATCCCTTGGCCAAGGAAGACGAATCGTTGCGCCAGGGCTTGCGGCCGCGCCTCGTGCGGCCACAGTTTTATCGAAACTGCTCTAATTCCATTTCCAGTTTGCTTTTGCCCTGTAGCGGCAGCCCGCAACGCCGAGGGCCAACTCCCTCCCTGTTGTTCCATCTGTCTATGACCCGCCGCAAATCAGTTTTGAAATAGTGCAATTACGGACTGGAAGTGGTACGACGCCCTCCAAACTTCTTTTCCACAAAAACTTTGTTGTCAAACACTTTTTCTGTCTCCAAATATTTTCCTCGACAATTCTAATGGACATGCTCATTTGCAGACCGCTCAATGCGGGTCAGCATCCCTTGGCCAAGGAAGACGGATCGTTGCGCCAGGGCTTGCGGCCGCGCCTCGTGCGGCCACAGTTTTATCGAAACTGCTCTGATTCAGGCGCGCCAGCCAATTTCGCCGCACCCGCCGGCGGGTCACGCATCGCCCATCACCGTGATCGCAATCGTCCGCCGGCGCGGTTTGATGTCGCACTCGAGATGAAAGATTTGCTGCCACGTGCCCAGCACCAGCTTGCCATCCCGGATGGGCACCGTGAGCGAGGGGCCAAAGCATCGTCGCCTACAAATGGGAATGCCCGTTTCCGTCGTGCCAGGCGTGTTCGTGACCATAGTCGCGGCTCGGCGGAAACAGCTTGTCCAACATATTGGGCAGGTCTTCCTGGAGACCCGGCTCCAATTCAATCGTGCCTACCGCGGCGGTGCTGCCGACGTTGAAAACATGCGCCACGCCCGACCGCACGCCCGATTCCTTCACGATCCGGGCGACCTCGCCGGTCAGGTCGTGCATTTTTTTATGTCCGGTGGTTTGAACCTGGATTTCTCGTTGATAGGTCATCTGGTTGTTTACATCCAACCCGCCGCCCAAGTCAGCCGAAATCTTGAACCCGCGATGCTCTTCGGGCAAACTCCGGCCCATGAGCGCAAACATCGAGTCGCCCGAATGGCGTCCGGATTCCTGGCGGCGAAAGAACGCCGCCCAGCAGCCCGTCTATCCCGATCAAACGGCCCTGGAGGCCGCGCTCGGGCAACTGCGCCGGCTGCCACCGCTGGTGAGCAGTTGGGAGGTCGAATCCCTCAAAGAGCAACTCGCCGAAGCCGCCCTCGGCAGGCGCTTTCTCCTCCAAGGCGGCGATTGCTCCGAGACATTTGCCGATTGCGAATCCGCGGTCATAGCCAACAAGTTGAAAATCCTGCTTCAAATGAGCCTCGTCCTGGTTCAGGGCGCGCGCCAGCGTGTCATTCGCGTCGGCCGGTTTGGCGGCCAATACGCCAAACCGCGATCTTCCGACACCGAAACGCGCGAAGGCGTCACCTTGCCGGCCTATCGCGGCGACCTGGTAAACCGCATCGCATTTGATCCCGCCCAGCGGCAGCCGGACCCGGAACTGCTTCTGCGCGGTTACGAGCGCGCCGGGTTGACCATCAATTTTATCCGCGCGCTGGTGGACGGCGGTTTTGCCGACCTGCATCACCCGGAGTATTGGGCGCTGCCCTTCGGGTGCAAATCGCCGCTGGCCGATGAATACCTTCGCATGGTCAACTCCATCTCCGAATCCCTGCGTTTCACCGAGGCCCTCACCGGCCGCTCCTTGCCGGAAATGGACTGGGTGGATTTCTTCAGCAGCCGCGAAGCATTGCATCTGTGCAACGAAGAGGCGGTCACACGCCAGGTCCCGCGCCGCGAGGGATGGTATAACCTGAGCACACACTATCCCTGGATCGGCAACCGCACCCGCAATCTCGATGGAGCCCATGTCGAGTACTTCCGCGGCATCCGCAATCCCATTGCCGTCAAACTGGGTCCGCCCATCACCCCGGACGAAGTCGTTGCCCTGTGCCAGACCCTCAATCCCACCGACGAACCCGGCCGCCTCTCCTTGATCACCCGCTTTGGCGAGGCGCGCGTCGCCGGGGAATTGCCGGGCATTGTCCAGGCGGTGCGCCGGCGCGGACACCACGTCCTGTGGGTTTGCGATCCGATGCACGGCAACACCGAGACCACCAGCACGGGCGTCAAGACGCGGCGCTTTGAGAAAGTGCTCGCCGAATTGGAAGCCACCTTCCACATCCTCGGCCAGAATGGCGCGCGCCTCGGCGGCGTTCACTTCGAACTCACCGGTGACAACGTCACCGAATGCCTCGGCGGCGCGTGTGGCTTGAGCGAAGCCGATCTTTCCCGCGACTATCGCAGCCCCGTGGATCCGCGACTGAACTACGAACAATCACTGGAAATGGCCCTGCGCCTGGCCCAGTTGCTGTCGAATCCAACCGCCTGAACAACTCCTCATCACAATCACTGTGACGCTTTGCACATCCCACCCTTCGCGCAACATCAACACGCTGACAATGCAGTTGACCGGGCTGGCCTCCTGGTCCACTTCCCGCGACACATTCCGCGCCTTGTCCAAATCTTTCTTTGAAACCTCCCCGGATTTGTCCGTGTGAATCACCAGCAACTTGTCGCCGGCAAATTCCGACGGATACCTTTTTTGCATCCAGTCGCCAACGTCGTCAGCGTCCTCCGTGTCGTTCATCGTCACAAACAGCACTGGCTTTTTCCCAAAAGTCTTCAACAGGTCCCGGTATTCCTTCCACCGTTCGACGCCCGCCGCCAGATACGCCTGATACCGTGTGCTGGCGATGTCAGACCGCTGTTCCGTAATCCCCTTGGCGATGCCCTTCAATGGCCGTTTTACCACGTTGTCCAGAATCGCCTGCTTGAGCGGATAATCAAACACCGTCCAGGAGAACAACTGTCCCTTGCTGTGGCGCGGCGTGGCGGTGAAATCAAACTGCGCGGCCAGACCTTTCGGAACATCCCTGTTCAACTGGCGGATGATTTTGTTCCGCTCGCTTTCCTCCTCATGCGTATGGTGCGCCTCGTCATTCACCACGGCCAGCGGCCCGCTCCGCGCAATGATTCTCTTGTCGAAATCCTCCACCGTCAAATTCTCGCCTGGCGGTTTTGAACCCAGCACCGCCGTCATTGCATCCGGTTCATTCGAGTCGCTTTGCTGCCGCTCGTAAAATTGCTGGATGTTCGCCAGGTATAACGCGCCCAGCGAACTCGCCCGCTCGCCTTCGCCCCGCATGTAACATTGGAAATCCCAATAGATGCGAAGCTCCTCTGGAATGACGGGATCAGCGTTGAAAATCCGCCCGCCTTCAAAATCCGTCCGCAGCCGCTCAAACACAATCACGTTGGGCGCCATGAGAAGGAATGTCTTGGCATAATCATCCCGCGCCTCTGCCACGGCGTTGAAAAACTGCCACGCAATCGCCAGCGCCATCACCTTTGTTTTGCCGCTCCCTGTCGCCATTTTCACGCAGTCGCGGGCAAATTCGTCATATTGCAGCAGTCGCAAATCGCGCCGTGTGGCGAACATCTCCACAAGGCTCTTGTGCCGCCGGATGTTCGCCACTTCGTAAAGGTAAATCAACGTCTCGACCGCTTCCCGCTGGAAATAGTGATATTGGAATTTCAGGCCATTGGGCAGCTGGTGATCCGTGCAAAACCAGTAATTCAGCAAAATTCGCGTCGTGTCCGTTGCGCCCTTGTATCGTCCCTCACGCCACGCCTTCACCTTTTCCCGGATGCCCGGCACACACGGCGCGGTCGAAACCCGCGCTTCCAGCAAGCCGGGTTGGTCACTGTCGTTTTTCTTCCTGCTTGGCGTATCAGGTCAAGCAGGCCCGGAAGCACAAGAAATAATCGTGCCAAGTGAACACGGAAAATTCAAAAATTCAGATTAAGACACCGCCCGCTTTTACCTCCTTGACTTGCTGGCGGGGAATCGGGTACGGTTTCAGTTATGAATCACTGGTGCGCGCGTGTTTTCCTGGTTTTTCTAGTCTTGACGCTGTTTCCGTCCCGGTCCCCGGCGCCGCTGGTTTATCGGCCGGGAGAAGGGTGGACTTATCAGACCGCCGCGCTCCACCCCGCCCAGCCCTATCGGGATATTACCGTGCCGACCATCGCCGAGGCGGCTGCCATGTTTCCAAAGCCTCCGCCGGAATACAGCGCCATCCATTGGGCGGTCTGGGGAGGGCCGCAGAGCAAGGAGCGCATCATCTCGGACATTGACAAGATCGCCGCCAATGGCGGCGGCGTTTATATGATCAACAACTCGCGCGGCGTGAAGCCGGCGTATCTCTCGCCCGACTATATGGACATGGTGAAGACGGCGGTCGAAGAATGCAAAAAAAACGGCATGAAAGTCTGGATTGAAGGCGACTGCGGCTATCCCGACGGATTCGCCGGCGGCCTCATCAGCAGGGACTATCCGCAGTTAGGCATGCAGGGCATCGTCGCCGACGCGCATTGCACGGTTGCCGCCGGCGAGACGCTGGATATTCCGGTGCCCGTTGATACCCTGGGCATCCTGGCCAATCCGCGCCCCGCGGCGGCGGCGGCGGCGCCCGCGCCGGCGGGCAAAGAGATGCCGCTGCCTGCCGACGGAATCTTCAAATATACGGTGCCACGGGGAGGAGCGGGGGAGTTGACCGTGCAACTGCCCAACGCCGAGGTGCGCTACAGCCTGACGGTCGGCGAGCCGTTCTCCATCCCGACGCCCCCTGGCACGAAGGCCATTTTCCTCACAAGCCCGGTCGGCGGCAGACGCGGGGGCGCCGCGCGCGGATTCGGCGAGGAAGGCGAGGGCCTGAGCGGGGGCACGGTGGTGCCGCTGCCGGCGGACGGACATCTCAAATGGACGGCCTCCGCCGGCGCGGGGTCGTGGGAGCTTACTTTTATCCGGCACGCTTACCGCTCCTCGCCCACACGCAACGACAATGGGGAGGACAGCGGCGCCACGAAGGACAGTCTCTACACGCTGATTGACTATCTGGATCCCGTGGCGACGGAGACCTACCTGAGAGTCATTTACGGGGCCTACGAGAAAGTCCTCGGCGACGAGTTCGGCAAAACGGTGCTGGGCTTCCGCGCCGACGAGACCGACTACACGGGCGTCAGCCCCTGGACGCCCAAGCTGCTGGAAACTTTTCAAGCGGTGAAAGGCTACGACTTCAAACCATACATCCCGCTGATCTTCGGCGGCGGCCGGTTGACGACCGAGGCGCAACGCGCCCGGGCCGATTACTTTGACGTGTGGAGCGCGATGTTTCGCGACAATTTCTACAAGCACATGGAAGACTGGTGCACGGCGCGCAACATGGAATTCTGCATCCATCTCAATCATGAAGAGAAAATGCTGGGCAGGGGCGAAGGGATGATCAGCAACGAAGGCTCCTTCTGGCGCGACATGCGCTATGCCGGCGTGCCCGGCATTGATAATCTGAACCAGCTCCGACCCGGCATTGTCGCCGATTTCCCCAAGATCGCCGCCTCGGCCGCGCACGTCAACGGCCATCCCCAGGCCTGGGAGGAAGAGGGGGGCGGGACGGGCGCGGACGGCAAGTATGTGGCCGACTACAACCTGGTTCGTGGAGTCAACTTCAACAATGTCCGCGGCCTCAACGGCGCCGGAGGCTCGGAAATCGGCCACTACGTCAGCCGCGCCCAACTCCTCTTGGCGCTGGGCCGGCCGGCGGCGCAGGTCCTCTATTTTCACCCGACGGACAGCATGTGGATGAATGACCAGGAATGCGACGACGTGTTAATCAGACCCACCAACAACATTGTGACCCAGTTGTTGGAGCATCAGATAGACTTTGACCACATTGACTCGGATGAGCTGGCCTCCGTGCTCACCCTCAACGAAGGCACCTTGAAAAACCTGAGCGGGCAAGTCTATCGGGGCGTGGTTTACCCGACCTCCACCGTCATCACCAAAGCCGTGCTGGAGCGCCTGCGCGCCTTTGCCGCCGCCGGCGGCAAGGTCGTCTTCGTGGGCCGGACCCCGACGATGGTGGTGGACCGCACTTTCCTCAATGCCGGCGGCCCGCCGGACTTGAGCTTTGCCACGCTGGAGCCGTCCGCGGAAATCACTGACCGCGTCGTGGCCGCGCTGCCGCCGCCGGACGTGAAACTGGACACCCCCTGCCCGGCGATCAAATATATCCACCGCAATTACAAGGATGGGGACGTGTATTTCTTCTTCAACGAATCCACCGAGACGCAGACGCGCACCGCCACCCTCGCCGGCACGGGGCCGGTGCATGTCTGGGACGCGAGCACCGGGACGATTGAACCGCTGGCGGGCGTCGGGCCGGCGACGGGCAGAGTGGCGGTGCCGCTGACGCTGGCCAATCACGAAACCCGTTTCATCGTGATCGGCGGCGCGCCCTAAACAGCGGCGTTGGCGAAGAGTTCACCGCAGGGCCTTGGAGACTATGCGGGAATTGAAATACGAGAGCGTGTTTTAAAATCGCGCGGTGACCCCCATTCGAACCTGAAACGGTTCGACGGGATGAAAAACATCTGTGAACGCCGCCGCTGCCGCGGGCGTGATTCGGGAAGTATAGGCGTAGTCAATGTCGTGATCGCGGCTGTCGAGCAAGTTCAAGAATTCGGCGGAGACGCGCCAGGTTTTGTTGATTTGATAGCCGGCTTCCGCGTTCAATAAAAGCGTCGAACTGGATTTATACACTCCGTCCGAGGTCAAATCGCGCGGGCCGAAATAGCGCAGCCGGAGGCTGGCCGAGAAACCGCGCTCGTCAAACAGGGTGATGCCGGACGAAATGACCGCCCCGACCGCTTCGGGCACTCGCGTGCCGCCGGGACCCAGGGTCGTGTTGCCGGGAGTGATGGGCGCGGCATCCGCCGGATCGGCCGAGGTGAAACGGGCGACGGAGTCCGCCAGATCCAGGTCAAGGGCCAGATGTTTGACCGGCGTGAAATAGTTCGCCCATTCGACGCCGTAGCGGTCGCTCGGCTGTTGTGAAGCAACGGTGCCCCCGGTGTCGCCATCCTGTTCCAGTTCGGACTGGCTGTGCAGATACCACAACGAAACCGTGCTTTGCAAATGAGGCAGGGCCAAAGTACGCACGCCGATTTCCGCGCCCCGGGTCTGAATCAAGGCGGGAATTCTCGCCACAGGCGTGTTGGTGTTGGGATTATCCGCCGAGATCGGTTCCACCGTCTGCGTCGCGCCACGCCCGTCGTTGCTGTGAAAACTGAAACCGCCCTGGAGATAGAGTTCCGTTTTCTCCCACGGGCCGAAAATCAAACTCATTTTCGGGCTGGGCAGCAACTTGGAGGCGGCGCCGGAGTTGGCCGGGGTGCTCAGGCTGGTGTCATCGAAGTATTCCAAGTCGCCGCGCAGCGCCAGGACCGAGCGGAATTTGTCCGTCCATTGTGCTCTGTTTTCCGCATAAATACCGACCTGCGTGTCTGTCAGACGATTGACATCCGTGTCGGCTGGCAGATAGGTGTAAGGCAAACCGTCGGCAAAGAGGCCGCCTGGGAGGCCGATGGTATCCGTGTCCGTTTTTACCACGCGCACCCGGTCGTCCGTCTGGTAAAGGCCGTTTTTGATCCAGTCGTTGCGGACTTGCAGGCCCAAGGAGTTCTCCACTTCGCTGCCAAACCACTGGCTGGAAATCGTATGGCGCGCGTCCAGTCCGGCGACCTCGCGCTGATCATGCTGCTCGAACTGGTCGCCCTGGTTGGTGTCCGTCAGGTAATAGGTGAAGTCGGAAAACAAATCCAGGTCGTAATAAAAAGCGTAGGCCATGACTTTGGTCTCGGAGTCGGCGTCCTGGCGGTGCCATTCGGCCTGCAAGCTGTAACGCTGCGAATTGCCGCCGTCCGTCGGGTTGAGCGTGCCGAAGTATCCCACCAACGGCACGGCGTTTTCGGCGAGTTGATCGCTGGAATTCCATTTGCCGTGATAAGCGCGAAAGGTGGAGCTCCAGCCGTTGGCCGCGTCCCCCTGGCTGTAGGTCAAAATGCCGTTGTACTTGGAATAGTCATCCGGATGCACCCAGGGGCCGTCGTCGTGAGACACCTCCCCTCCGAAAAGCAAATTGCCCGGTCCGAGCTTTTGCGACAGGCCGAACACGCCGCGCTCATAACCGAACATGCCGCCTTCCACCGTGAGGAAGTCTTGGGGGAGCGTTTTGTAGAAAACCAGATGGGCCGCGCCCGCCGATCCGAAATCCCCCACGTCGGCGTAATAAGGGCCTTTCTCGTAATCCACCCGCTCCACAAACTCCGGGATGACGATGTTCATGTCCGAGTAACCTTCCCCATGCGCGTGGGAAGGCAGGTTCAACGGCATTCCATCCAGGTAGTTCGCGAAATCCGTGCCGTGGTCGAGGTTGAAGCCGCGCAGGAAATACTGGTTGGCCTTGCCGCCGCCCGCGTGCTGCGTGATGATGAGGCCGGGCACGGTCTCAAGAATTTCCCCGCTCCGCAGAATCGGCCGCTCGGCCAGCTGCTCCGCCCCGGTGGTGCCTTGCCCGGCCGAATCGGCGATGCCGAGCATGCTGTCCTGCCGCCCGGTGACAGTCACGTCCGGCAGACGCGTGACCGCGTTTGTGCTTGCGGCCGCCGGTTGGTCCGCGACAGGGCTGTTGGTGGGAGTCTGGGCGAACGCCAATTCCCCGCCCAGGGAAACCAGCGCCAGGCCCGCGCAAATGGAGGTTTTGAGGACGTTGGGGATAAGCTGACATGATCGGGGTGAAACCTGCTTTTGGTGGGCCTGTTTTTTCATAAACTCCGTCTTTGGTTGCGGCTGTTTTAGTTGAACATGTTTTTATTATTTCGTAGTACTACTGCGTCCAGTAATACGATTAGGCGCGACCATAACACTCCTTTCCTGATCGAGTCAAGCGCCATTTTCGCCATTTTCGCCCCGGGCTTGTCTTCCGGCGGGCGCGCCGCGTCCAGGACATGCCGCCAGGGCAGGGCGCGGCGGTCCCCTTGGGCAACCGCGCGATTCAGGGCTGGAAATGCCGGCGCGTTGAAAGCGCGGTCATCCCAGGGGTGAGAGCAGATTTCGGGGGTTCGGCCCGGAAATCATGCCGGGCGGGCAGCCAATCTCTGGGAAACGTAATCCCAATTGATGACGTTGAACCAGGCGGCAATGTAATCGGCCCGACGATTCTGGTATTTCAGATAATAGGCGTGCTCCCAGACGTCCAGGCCGAGCAACGGTCGTTTGCCTTCACTGAGGGGCGAGTCCTGGTTGGGCGTGGATTGGATTCCCAAACCGTCCCTGTCTGAAACGAGCCACGCCCAGCCGCTCCCAAACTGACCCGCGGCGGCCTTGGTGAACTGGTCTTTGAACGCGGCGAAGCTGCCAAACTTGGCATCAATCGCCTTGGACAGTTCGCCGGCGGGTTGGCCGCCGCCGTTCTTTTTCATCATTTCCCAGAAGATCGAGTGATTGTAATGGCCGCCGCCCTGGTTGCGCACCGCCGCGCGGACTTTTTCTGGAACCGCGTTCAGGTCTTTGAGCAAAGCCTCGACAGGCATTTTTCCAAGATCAGGGAAATCAGCCACGGCTTTGTTCAAATTGGCCACATAAGCGGCGTGATGCTTATCGTGATGGATTTGCATCGTCTGAGCGTCAATATGCGGTTCAAGGGCGTCGAACGGATACGGCAGAGGCGGCAAGGTAAAGGGACCTATTGGCGCCGTTGCCATAGGCATGACGGGATTGGTTTGAGCAATCGCCCCCGGCAGAATGGCGAGCGCCGTGGTGGCGAGTGCGGTGGTCTTTATGGCTTGTCTTCGAGTCATCATAATTGGGTTCCTTTCATCTACTCTTTCAACTTGGCTTCGGCGTCAGCGAGTTGTTTCAAGTAATTGTCCGCGTCTTTATCGAAGATCGCTCTCTCGGATTCATCGCAAAGTTTGATTTCCTGGCCTTTATAGACAAACACATAAGGCTTGCCCGGTCCCAGATCCATGCCGCAGACCAGACAGGTTTTGAGCGGGTATGGCTTGGTTTTTTGATTTTGATTATCGGCACAGCTTGTAAATGCGAGGGCCGCAATCGCTAGAACGATAAAGAAAACATTTTTCAAGTTTTTCATGCCAAGTTTTTTATTTTTCAAGTTTAAACGGACATGGCGGGAGCGCCACATGTCCGAACCGCGCAAACATAGCTATAGCTTAAACCATTCTTTGCCTTGGGGCAAGCAAGATTCTGCCGCTGGCAAAGTTTTATGAGCAATGTCACGTCACATGAGAATAGCAGGCTGCGTTCGTGCCGTGAGCGCGGTGTTGTCGAAAATCGCGTTTTGAATCTGCTTGATTTAATATCCTCAACAGATGGATTGTTGGCTCATGAATAAAAACATTGCGCGCATGATGGCCTCCGCCTTCCTCAGCTCCCTGGCTGCCCTGGCTTCGGCTCAGGACACATCGGTCACGCTGTCCGTGGACGGCAAACCGGCGCTGGCGCTCAAGGTTCCGGCGGCGGCCAAGGTCCTCTCGACCAATGGTTACCTGAGAATTCGGACCACCAATCTGTCTCTCCACGTCTGGGCCGTGCCCAATGCCAAAACAGCCAACGATGCGCTGCCGCGCGCGGCGGAGATCATCAAGAGCGAGTTCGTCAAGTTCAAAACCACCGCCACCATAGACATGGTCATCGCGGGCGCGCCCGCCAAGCATGTCACCGGTTCAGGCAACGAGGCCGATGACGGCGATCCGGGCAACGCGGAGGTGGTCCTTTTCGCCGCTGGCGGCCATGTGTTCGCCGGCTGCGTGCATGGGGAATTTGACGACGCTTCCAAGGCGCGGGCGCCGATGTTGGCCGTGTTGAAGACGGCGCAGTCACCGCCCTGAGCCGGCATGAAGCCAAATCCCGCGCCGCGGCGCGCGTCAGCTTGCCAGCGCTCAATGGCATTGAATCCAAGAACTATGAAACACCGCATTTTATCCGTCAAAAGAATCCTCCCCATGGGGATTCTGACCGTCCTTCTGGCCGTGGCCGCCCTTCGCGCCGCCGCCCCGCCTGGGCCCGTGTTGCTCCAGCCGGACATTTCCTTCCGCAACGAAGTGCAGCTCGCCATAGACCACGGGCTGCTCTGGTTGCAGTCAAACCAAAACAGCAATGGCTGGTGGTCCACCCCCGAGCATCCGGCCTTGACGGCCCTGGCGGTCAGCGCGTTCATGGGCAATCCTTCCCGGCATGCCGCCGAGCGCGCGCCGGAAGCCGTGGCGCGCGGCTACCAATTCATCCTCGCCAGCGTCAAGCCCGACGGCGGCATCTACGACAAGGAGGACGAAAATTACAACACTTCCATCTGCCTCATGGCGCTGCTGCAGGCGCGCAAGCCGGAATATGACGCGGTGGTGTTGCGCGCGCGACAATGGATTATAGGCCAGCAGACCGGCGGCAAAGAGAACACCGGCTCGCCCTTCGAAGGCGGCGTCGGCTACGGCGACAGCGCCACCGGGCCGCACACGGACATGAACAACACCTACACGGCCTTGGAAGCCCTCTACTACAGCAAGGACCTGGCGAAGGACAAGCCGGTCGCCGGGGCCAGGGATTTGAACTGGGAAGCCGCCATCCATTTCATCGAGCGCTGCCAGAATCTGCCCTCTGTCAACAAGGAGCCGTGGGCCTCGGACGACCCGGCCAACAAAGGCGGCTTTATTTATTACCCCGGACGCAGCTCCGCCGGCGCCCAAACCAACGCCGCCGGGCGCGTGGCCTTTCGGTCCTACGGCACCATCACCTACGCCGGTTTCCTGAGTTACATTTACGCCGACCTCAAGCGCGACGATCCCCGGGTGACGGCGGCGTTCGACTGGCTGCGCGGCAATTACACGCTGGAGGAGAACCCCGGCATGGGGCCGTCGGGTTATTATTATTATCTACAGATGATGAGCAAGGCGCTGTCGGTTTATGGCGTGGGCGAATTGCCGCTCAAGGACGGCAAAACAGTGGATTGGCGCCGGCAACTCGTGTCAAAATTAATGAAACTGCAACAAACCGACGGTTCCTGGAGGAATGAAAACGAGCGCTGGATGGAGCGCGACCCGGTGCTGGTCACCTCCTATTCGGTCATGGCCCTGGAAATTGCCTACCGCGGGTTGTAGAGAATAACGTCGGTCAGTCCTCGGTTTGGCAGCAAGGACACCAACAAGTGGTGCGGCCGGCGATGGCGGCATGGCGGAGGGGGGAGCAGTCCTTGGGACAATGGCCGCCCGGCTTCCAGCGGCGGCTGAAAAGCCACGCGCGGGGCGGGTCGCGAAAATCTTCGCCGACCGTGCGCAAGGCGGTGCGGGAAACGGATTTTATGACGCGGTGGAGTTGGCCGGCTTCCGAAGGGCGCAGGTTGCCGGCGGGACGGAGCGGATGAATTCCAGCCTGCCAAAGGATTTCGTCCGCCATCCAATTGCCGATGCCGGGAAAGCCGCTCTGCAGCAGCAGCACGGCCTTGATGGGGCCGGCGGGATGCCCGGCCAGAAATGTGCCCATCCACGACAGGGAGAATTCCTTCGAGAGCAAGGCGGGCGGGCGGCGTTTCCACCAAAGGGGCGGCTGGCGCCCGCGGCAGAAGAGCACGCGGCCAAATTGGCGCGGGTCGCTGAAAACAAGGTGGCGCGCGGCCTGGCGCAAGACCAGATGGTCGTGCCTCGAGGGAGCGAAAGGTTTGGGGCCGGGGAGGACGGCGCGAAGCTGGCCAGTCATGCCGAGGTGAAGGCCGAGCCAGGCGTTCCTGGAAAAATGAAAAAGCATTTGCTTGCCGTGAGCCTGGGAACTGAGCAAGGTGGCCCCGGTGAGGATTTCCCGCAGGGCTTTGGTGTCGGCCCCGCGAAAGATCCTTTTGGCGGGATGAAGTTGGACGGCCACAATTTCTTGTCGCCGGCCGGCATCCCACTGTTTTCGATAGAATTCAACTTCGGCCAGTTCGGGCATGGAGAATTATAAATGGGGAACAGGAAATTGTGAATGGTGAATTGCCTCCACCCTCCGGCGCCTGAATGTTCCGCCCCGCCGGCCCGAATGGAAGTGATTGTCAGGCGATTCTTTCCGCTTTAGGCTTTCGGCATGGGCACGGAGCAGGCTCAACGGCATTACCGGGGGGAAGCCGGCCGGCGGTATCAACTGGAGAAACGGGCGATACCGGAGGCGGCGATTCCCTGGGTGGCGCGGTTGCGCGCGGAGAAAATTTCCGCGCATGTGCGGCCGTCGGATGTGGTGCTGGAATATGGCGCGGGGTTTGGCTGGAACCTGGCGCGATTGGATTGCGCGCGGAAGCTGGCCTTTGATTTGGTGGATTACATTGCCCCTTCCATTCGCGCTTTGGGGGTGGAATTTGTCGCGGACACAAAGGCCGTCTCAAACGGGTCGGTGGATGTCATATTATGTCATCACGTCTTGGAGCATGTCACGCATCCCGCGGCGGCGCTGGAGGAGATGGGCCGAATGCTGCGGGCGGAGGGCAAACTTCTGCTCTTTGCCCCTTATGAGCGGGAAAGGAAATACCGCGCCTTTGACCCGGCGGAACCGAATCATCATCTCTATTCATGGAACGCGCAGACTTTGGGCAACCTGGCGGGGGAAACGGGGTTTCGGGTCGTGGAGGCGGGGACGGGGCCATTCGGCTACGACAGGTTTGCGGCGGCGCAGGCCGGGAAAATGCGTTTGGGCGAAGGGGGATTCCGCGGGTTGCGCGGGCTGCTGCATGTCTTGAAACCGGGGCGCGAGGTGCGAATCGTGGCGGCAAAGCAGGAGATGTAAATTCTGATGTTGGATTAACGCATTGACCCTCCGCCAAATATCTGAGAAATTCGGGATATGGGCAAAGTCATCGTCAAGATCAAACTCACGAATCTCAAGGACGCCTTCCTCAAAACGGCCGGCGCGCGCAAGGCCAAACCGCGTGAAGTGGAAGTCGAGGCCCTGGTGGACACTGGCGCCAACCGCCTCTATCTCAAGCCAACGGTCATCAAAAAGCTGGGCTTGGAGCGAACCGACACCGTGCGCTCGCGGACGACCAACGGCGATGTGCTCCGCTACAAATACGAGCCGGTGAGGCTGGAACTGATGGGACGGCATGAGAACTTTGATGTGGTTGAAGTGCCGGAGGAGGCGCCCAATCTAATCGGGCAGGCGCCTCTGGAGGCGCTTGATTTTGTGGTGGACTCCCGCGGCCAAAAATTGGCGGCCAATCCCGCCCACGGAGGAGAACAGATGACGGAGGAGTATTGCTCGCATGAAAATTGAAACGAAGCAGTTTCGGGTTTCCCCAGGCGCGAAGGTCAAACTCAAACGCTGGCCGACCCGGGTCAAGCCCTTCTACAAATCCAAGGCGCAATATCAAGAGGCGCTGGCCGCCAACATCGAGGAGATGGCCCGCCTCCAGAATCTCCTTTATGCCGACGGCACCTACGCGCTGCTGCTGGTGTTGCAAGCCATGGACGCGGCAGGCAAGGATGGCGCCATCAAACATGTCTTGTCGGGCGTCAATCCCCAGGGGTGCGAGGTGTTCAGCTTCAAGAAGCCCAGCGCGCAGGAGCTGGCCCATGATTTCCTCTGGCGCACCACCATTTGCCTGCCCGAACGCGGACGCATCGGCATTTTCAACCGTTCCTATTACGAGGAGGTGCTGGTGGCGCGGGTGCATCCGCAAATTTTGCAGGCCCAGCGCATTCCCGCCGAATTGATTGACGTGCAAAACATCTGGGAGCAGCGGTATCGCTCCATCATCCATCTGGAGGAGCACCTGCGCCGCAACGGCACGCAGATCGTCAAGTTTTTCCTCCACATCTCCAAGGAGGAACAGCGTAAACGCTTTCTCCTGCGCCTGGAGGAGCCGGCGCGAAATTGGAAATTCAGCGAGGCGGACATCCAGGAGCGCGCCTTCTGGAAGGATTATATGAAAGCTTACGAGGCCTGCCTGGCAGCCACCAGCACCAAGGCGGCGCCGTGGCACATCGTTCCCGCCGATGACAAGGAAAACGCGCGGCTCATCATCTCCAAGATCATTCTCGAAACCCTCCAGGCCCTCAAGATGCAGTACCCGAAGGCGAGCAAAACGCGCCGCAAGGAATTGCAGGCCATTCGCAAGCAACTCACCAAATAGGCCTCCTGTCATTCCTGGCGGGTCTGGTCGTGAAGCTGGACATCGCCCACTAGGATGTCGGCCACCGTGTTGTTATCGCGTTCGGGGCCGGTCACTTTGATTTCGCCCACTTTAAGCCCGTTGCGATAAACATTCAGGCGCTGGCCGGGCTTGGGCGCCGCTCCGGGCGGATAATTGATGATGACAAATCTGGCCTCGGTGTTGACCAGGGCCACATGCCCGGCGGGCAGGAGATCGGGAGTGATGATGGTTTTTCCCGCCGGGGGTTTTGCCGTTGATTTGGCCGCGGGCGCTGTCGGGGTGGCGCAACCGCAGAGCAACGCGGCGGCGCAAAGGATTCCAATGACCATTCGCATGGATGCAGTAAAGACCCCCGCAGGCAAATCGTCAAGCCGCGCCGCTTCCCTGCCCGGGAGCGTGATTTAAGAACACGCGCCAAATGAAAGGGCCGGGCTTGCGCCCGGCCTCTTCACACACATCAACATAACCTAAATCCTGGTATTGCCCGGCGGCTGTCGAATCCACCGTCAATCACGCAACAAACTTACTGCCTGGCGGGGGGGACGGCTAGTCCCCAAAACTGGTGACAATTGGAAACGGGATTGTATGGTTTGCAAACGCAGATTTTTTAACATCGCAACGCATTGTATGTCAATAGGTTACAAACTATAGCTTCAACGCGTTTGGCGATTGTATGCTGCGTGGCAGCTATGGTTTTATAACGACTGGGGGCGGCGGTGAGTTGCTGGATTGAACAGGCGGTGGTTTTGTTGTTGTGGTATGGCTTGGTGCTATTGTGGTGGGAAGATTTAAGGAGGAGGGAATTGATTGAGCTGGGATGTTCACGGTCGCGGATATGGAAGCGGACGGCGGGGCGGAAATTGATTGGTAGGGTTGTATTATTTTGGCGATTAAGAGGGCGCAAAATCCTGCGAGAAGAAGCTGATCCCTTCGGGAAGCAAGCTTGTTTGAGCATTTTATATGGGTCGCTAATTCTGACCCGATCTTTTTCGCCTCCTCAAGTTGAACATTTTGTAGATTAAAAAGTTGCTGCGGGGTAATCTCTTGACCGTCCATCAAAAGCGTCATTTTTGGGTTTGACGTAATGTTCCCCTCCTCAGCTTCCAATTTCCTAGCTATATCCTCTGCCGCTTCTTTGCGTTCAAGCATTTTTTGGTTCCTTTGTACAATATAAATCTGCTTCTTAATCCTCTCCGCACCTTGCCAAAAGGATATGGTTAAGAGCAATAATGTTAGCGGTTCTGCGAAGGCAGAAAAGTTATTGAGCTTATGCGGAGAATAAGATTGGCCGATGTACGCAAATAATGCCCCAGCAACCGTACAAACAAAATAATCATATTTCACAGTCGCATCTTGACTTTGAAGAAAGAGCTTTACACTCGGCTTGTCCATACGTCAGCCCCTAATAAATCACGCCAAGCGCCCAGCCGCAAGCCAAACATGAAATTTGAGGCGCCCTACGCCCTAGTGCCTCAATTTGGATGGTGTTCTTAGTGGCGGGGTCTGAGCCAGCGCCCGCAGCGCGTCTTCAAACTTAACGGCGCTGAAGTCCAGCGGCGGCTGCTTCGGCAGAGGCTTCTTGGCAGGCTTCTTTCTTTTCATTAAAATCTGCGTCTGCAAACCATATAATCCCGCGCGCAAGAGGAATGAGTTGGTTAGCAAACGCAGATTGTTAATCTCGTAACGCATTATATTTCAAATACTTACAAGACACGCTTTTCGGCCGCTTCTTGGTTTTTATGCCGTCTTGGCGGCGTGTCCGCGCCTTATTTTTAGCCGCGCCAATAGCGTTGACCTGCGGGCGCGAGTGCGAGAGGATTTAGGGCAATCACACCAAACAAGAATTATGGACGACGGCGGCATGATCATTTTTTTCGGCATGATTGTCGGCGCGGCGGTGGGAGCTGCAATTGGCTCAACGCGCAACAATGTTGGAGGTGGATTGTTCTTGGGAGGGCTGCTTGGGCCGATTGGGTGGATTTTGGTTTTGTTTTTAGATAATCGCCCGAAGTGCCCGGCATGTAAGGCCCCACTCAATGTTGGTGCAATCCGTTGCTTCCACTGCGGACTTGACCGCTCTCCTGCTAAACCTGGTGTAGCCCAAATGAATTCTAGGGCTCAAGTTGGAACCACGTACGCCTCGTCTGCGAGCTTGGAGGAGAAAAAGTGCCCGTTTTGCGCGGAGCCTATTAAACGAGAGGCTATCAAATGCCGCTTTTGCGGCAGCGACCTTCGAGAGAATATGAAGCAGGCAGCCGATTCTAAAAGTCTTGAGGTTCAAGATTCAAACGCGCCAAAACGAGTTGGAACAGAGGTTCATTTTAAATGTCTAACGTGCGGGCAGCCGATTGCAATAGAAGCAGAATCGGCTGGATTGGAATGCCGTTGTCCTGAATGCGGCGAACACATCATAGTTCCTAGCGTTTAATGATGCTCCCCCCGCCGGAGGCGCAGCGGTTCTGCGTTTGCAAACGCATTGTTTTCGCCCTGTAACTCCTTATATTTCAATGATTTCTAAATAACGATTTTGGACATTTCGTGGCCTCTGCGCTGTTTTGGGTGGAATTTCTGACATTTTCCGCCGCGCCAATAGCGTTGACCGGCGGGCGCAGGTGCGAGAGGATTTAAAGGAATGGACTTTTGGACTTTCATTGAAAAGTGCGGCGAATTTGTTATTGGATTTTTTGCCATCATCGGCGGCGGGAGCCTCATATTCTCAGGCTTTGGAGAATGGGTTCAAGGAAAGTTCGGCGAAATGAAAAACTGGCCAAAGTTTCTAAAGGCGATTATTGGCACGGCGATAATAGTACTTTCTGGTTTATGGTTCACCGCAATAATTAAAGTTGAAATTAAGCGCGGGAAAGAAGATTCGTAAGCGGTAAAGCGGAGTCCCCCTTGACACGGCGATGGGGACGACGAGACGAGGGGATAGGCGGCGGCGGCGGTTATCTCAAGCGGCCAGCCTTACTTGTTGTTG
>Ga0181539_1001606_pt1 | contig 24573 bp, 18 predicted proteins | sample PEATcosm2014_Bin_46_FD_119767 | JGI IMG/M metagenome (GOLD analysis project Ga0181539, IMG submission 119767) | Peatland microbial communities from MTU Mesocosm Facility, Houghton, MI, USA - PEATcosm2014_Bin23_60_metaG | ecosystem: Environmental > Terrestrial > Soil > Wetlands > Peat | place... | reverse complement strand
GTGCGGGGGGTGGGATTCGAACCCACGAACCCCTGAGGGACAGGATGCCCCATCCGAAGCGCAGCCGGATCTTGAGTCCTGCACGTTTAACCAGGCTTCGTTACCCCCGCATCAACCCTAGCTCCGCATCCTACGATAAAGAACCTATCCGCCATCCATCGCGCCTTCCCTTCCGAACTCTCCTAGGTTACCCCTCGAAGTCATGCCTGGTTTACCGCAACATTCGCATTGTCGCCAGGGGGCATTTATTCGATTCAATTGAATATAGGAGAACTTCCCGCTTTTTGCCAGTAAACCGAAATTACCTTCGATTCTAGGGGAACTCTCAATTGAAGAGGCTGAGGTATCAGCTGGGAGTGGCTCCGCCGCCTCAGAGGAATCTCGTGGCGGCTTCTCATATAAGGCGGCCAATCAAACCCGGCGCCGCAAAGCCAGTATCACGAATCTACGTTATCCCTGAACGTTGCAAGGAATGCAACTTCTGCTGGACCTTCTGTCCCAAAGAGGTCCTCGAGCTCTCAACCGAGACCAATGCGAATGGTTACCGACATCCTCAGGTGAAACCCGGCAAGGAGAACGATTGCGTCGACTGCCGAATGTGTGCCTGGATCTGCCCCGAGTTCGCAATCTACACCGTCGAGGTGCTTCCATGACTGTGAGCAGCGCTCCTGGAATCCTTGCTCCCGGGACATACTTCATGATGGGAAACTTCGCCTGCGTGGAGGCGGCGCTGGTTGCTGGCTGCAGGTTCTACGCCGGTTACCCGATAACGCCGTCCTCCGAGATCTTCGAGAGGGCCTGCACGAGGTTCCCGCAGCTGGGAGGGTACGCCATCGAGATGGAGGACGAGCTCGGAAGCATGGCCGCGCTCATCGGAGCATCCTACGCCGGCTCGAAGGCGATGACCGCGACCTCCGGGCCCGGGTTCAGCCTGATGATGGAGAACATCGGCCTCGCGTTTATTCTCGAGACCCCCAGCGTCATCGTGAACGTCCAGAGGGGCGGCCCCAGCACTGGCATCCCCACGCTCGTGGGGCAGGGTGACATGATGCAATCCAGGTGGGGGTCCCACGGGGACCTCGAGACGATAGCATACTGTCCGAGTAGCGTCCAGGAGTTCTTTGACCTCACGATTCAGGCCTTCAACACGGCCGAGCGGTTCCGGACCCCAGTATTCGTCATGGCCGACCAGGTCGTCGGGATGATGTCCGAGCGACTGCGGGTTCCGCCACTGGAGGAAGTGGAAATCGTCGAGAGGCAGGTCGCCCACCCAGATCGGTCCGCGGCCCTCCACGACCTTCCCTTCGACTACTCCAAGGACTTCCTCCCGATGCAGATTGCGGGCACGGGCTGCCGAGTCAACATTGAGAGCCTCACCCATGACCCCAAGGGATACCCCAGCACTGATTATTCCGTCTCACAGAAGATGATCGACCACCTGCTCGGCAAGATTAGGAATCACACAAGCGAGATCTGGAAGTGGGAGGAGACGTTCCTCGACGACGCCGAAGTGGCGGTCGTTGCCTACGGGTCGACCGCCAGGTCTGCCCTTTCCGCTGTCAAGAAGGCCCGGTCGATGGGCATCAAGGCGGGGCTACTCAGGCTAATCACGGTGTGGCCCTTCCCGGACGAGGTTATCGAGAACGTCAGTAGGAAGGTAAACGCCCTCGTCGTCCCCGAGGTCAACTACGGTCAGGTAGTACACCCAGTAAGGGAGAACGCAAAGTGCCCGGTGTCGAGCGTCAATTGCGCGCCGGGAACGCTCGTCGACCCCAGAAGCATAGTAGACGCGCTGGAGCTGGCGACCTGATGGCCACCACGGGAGCGCCGGTTGGAGGACCAGCAATCAAGGTCGAGCGCCACGCGAGAGACGAAATCCTGCGGGTCGAACGCCTTCCCCACATCTGGTGCCCGGGCTGCGGCATCGGGATAGTTCTCGATGCCTACACGCGCGCCCTCGCGAAGTCAGGCATCCCCCAGGACAAGCATATCGCCGTTTCCGGCATAGGCTGCACCGGCCGGTTCGCAGGGTACCTCGACATGGATTCCTATCACACCACCCACGGCAGGGCGATACCCTTTGCCACGGGAATCGCTGTCGTCAAGCCCGATCTCGAGGTGACTGTCATTGCCGGCGACGGCGACCTCAGCACAATCGGCGGGAACCACTTGATTCACGCGGCCAGGCGGAACGTCGACCTGAACGTCATCATGGTCAACAACTTCAACTACGGAATGACGGGCGGCCAGCACGGAGCCACGACACCTACAGGCGCCAAGACCCACACTTCCCCTTACGGGAACGTCGAGGCCCCCTTCAACGTGCCGTACCTCATGGCGGCGGCAGGGGCTTCGTTTGTCGCCCGGTGGACGGCTCTGCACGTGACCCAGATCTACAAGGCGATCAGGCGCATGATGGAGGTCGAGGGCTTCGCCTTCTTGGAGGTCATCTCCCCGTGTCCCCCGACCTTCGGCGAGTTCAACGGCTTTCCTGACGCGCTCGACGAGATGAAGTACTTCAGGGACATGTCGGTCGTCGACCACAACGCCGACCTGCGTGACATCTCCATTTCCATGCGCCCGGACGACCGGCTGGTCGTGGGGAACTTCGTCGACAGGAGGAGGGCGTCCTACCAAGAACTTCTCGGTGAACTGAAGGCCAAAGCGGCAGGAGGCGCTGGCAAGTGAGGTGGGAGTTCCGCATCACCGGAATCGGCGGACAGGGAGCGATCAGCATCGCGCACATAATCGGCAGGGCCGCAGTCATGTATGACTCGAGGGAGGCCGTCGTCACCGAGGGTTACAGCCCCTACATCATGGGCGGTTGGTCGAGGGGAGACGTCATAATCTCCGACGAGCAGGTCGACTTCCCGCTCGTCACCAGGCTCGACGTACTCTTGACGATGTACCAGGAGGGCCTCGACCTGAACATGAAGCTCCTGAAGCCCGATGGCGTCATTCTGACAGAGAAGAGGCTTGTCGATTCCAAGAGCGCGGGGCTGGCCAGGCGGGTCGTCGAAATCCCGGCCATGGATGCGGCCGAGAAGATAGGCAAGAAGATCCTCACCAACGTAGTCATGCTGGGAGGCCTCTCCGCGGTCTCCCCAGCGGTCTCGCCAGAGGCCCTGAAGAAGGCGCTCGCTGACAGGTTCCCGAAGGCCAAGGACCTCAACGCCCGAGCTCTCGACACAGGCTTCGAGCTTGCCAAGCACTCCGAGGAGGCACCCCACGTTGTCTGAGCAAGACACGATTCTCATCATAGGGGGCGGGATTGCTGGAATACAGGCCGCCCTCGACGCTGCCAATGCCGGCGCGAAGGTGGTCCTCGTCGAGAAGGAGCCGACAATCGGAGGGAAGATGTCCATCCTCGACAAGAACTTCCCTACGCTGGACTGCTCGATCTGCATCGAGTCTCCGAAGATGAGCGACGTCGGGCTCCATCCCAACATCGAGCTCCTCACCTGCTCGGAGGTCCAGGGCCTGAAGGGTGAGGCCGGAGACTTCACCGTCAGGGTGAGAGAGAACCCAAGGTACGTGACCGAAGCTTGCACGAGGTGCGCCGAATGCGTCCCGGTCTGCCCGGTCGGCCTCGAGAATGAGTTCGACGTTGACATGTCTGCGAGAAGGGCGATTTACATCCCCATCGAGCAGTCAGTCCCCGGGGCGTACGTGATAGACGCCGAGCACTGCCTGAACAGGCCCCCGAACTACCTGCCCTGCAGCCGCTGCACGGACGCGTGCGGACCCGACGCAATCGACTTCAACATGATGCCGAAGACGCACGAAGTGAAGGCGGCCGCCGTGGTCGTGGCGACCGGCTTCGACCTGCTCAACCCTGAGCTCCTGACCGAGTTCAGCTATGGGAAGCACCCGGACATCCTGACCTCAATGGAGCTCGAGAGGCTTTTGCAGGCCTCGGGGCCGAGCCTAGGAGAGATAGTCCGTCCCTCCGACGGCAAGCATCCGAGGAACGTCCTCTTCATCCTCTGCGCCGGCTCCAGAGACCAGAGGTTCGTGAAGTACTGCTCCAGGATCTGCTGCATGTACACGATCAAGGAATCGTACCAACTCAAGGACCACGGGATTGAGAACGTCGACGTAGCCTACATGGACATCCGCGCCTTTGGGAAGGGCTTCGACGAGTTCTTCGACAGAGCCCGCGACAGCGGCGTGAACTTCACCCGTGGGAGACCGGCCAGGGTCAGACCTTCGGGAGCCACGCTGAAGGTCTCCTTCGAGAATACGGAGACGGGCGAGCTGAACGCCGAGAAGGAATACGACATGGTGGTGCTCGCCACAGCGGCGGTGCCGTCGAGGAGCTCAGCTACCCTTGCATCGGCTCTGGGCATCGGGGTGGCAGACGACGGCTTCTTCGAGTCGATGGAGGAGTCGGGCGAATACGTCACCAGCACAAGGGAGGGTGTCTACCTCGCAGGCTGCAGCACAGGACCAAAGGACATACCCGACAGCGTCCTCGAGGGCGGCGCCGCAGTCGCAAAGGCGCTCACCCACCTGAAGTCGAGGTCCTGGCCCGAGCCTCTGAATGTCGTTCCACTCAGCACCGAAGGCGAGCCCCGAATCGGGGTCTTCGCGTGCCACTGCGGCTCGAACATAGCCGGCGTCATCGACCTGCCGGAGCTGGTGAGCTATGCAAAGACGTTGCCGAACGTCGTCCACTCGCAGGACCAGACTTACTCCTGCGCCGCCAACACGCTGAACGACATCAGCGTGGTCATCAGGGACAAGGGGATCAACAGGGTCGTGGTCGCGGCCTGCTCTCCCAAGACCCACTACCCGACATTCCAGGGCTCTCTCGACCGGGCTGGCCTGAACAAGTACCTCTTGGAGATGGCGAACGTAAGGAACATGGATTCCTGGGTCCATAAGGAGGACAGAGCCGGGGCGCTCCGGAAGGCCAAGGACATGGTGAAGATGGCCGTCCTGAAGGCGTCCAAGATGAAGCCTCTCACTCCGATGAAGTTCCCGGTCACCCAGAAGGCGCTGGTGGTGGGTGGAGGTGTCGCAGGAATCACCGCGGCGGCGAACCTCGCCGAACAGGGGTTCGAGACGCACCTCGTCGAGAAGGGCGACAGGCTGGGAGGCCTGCTGCTCGACCTGGGAGAGGTCGCGCCGAGCGGCGTGAGGGCCGACCTGCTCCTCGGGCTCGGGCTGGACAGGCTCCGCAGGAGCGGGGCTTCGGTCCACACTTCGACGCGCATAGCGAGCATCACCGGCTTCGTGGGGAACTACCACGCGCACCTGACGGATGGCTCTGACCTGGACGTGGGAACCGTAGTGCTTGCCACGGGTGCCCAGCCGTACACCCCCACTGAGTTCGACTACTCGCGGAACGCATCGGTGGTGACCAGCCTGGAGCTCGAGAAGTCCATCGACAGCGTCGGGCCGCAGAAGAACGTTTCAATCATCTCTTGCGTGGGCTCGAGGAACGGCGAGATGGGTTGCTCCCGGTACTGCTGCCAGACCATGATCAACCAGGCGATACGGCTGAAGGACATGGGAAACAGCGTCAACGTGTTCTACAAGGACATCAGGACCTTCGCCAGGTTCGGGGAGGAGGAGTATGAGGTCGCGTCCCGCAAGGGCATCTCGTTCATCCAGTATCCACAGGACCTCCGCCCCCAGGACTCGATCAAGTTTGAAGGCGGGAACCTGATTATGAAGGACGAACTCCTCGGCACGGAAGCCGAGTTCCCCACCGACCTCGTCGTCCTGAACGTCGGGATGGCGCCCGTGAACGAAGAAGAGGGGGTGATGCACCAGCTCAAGGTCCCCACTGACCAGCAGGGCTTCGCCCTGGAGAGCCATCCGAAGCTCGGTCCGGCCGAATCGGTCGTGCAGGGTGTGATGCTGGCCGGGACCTGCCAGTACCCGAAGAGCGTCAAGGAATCTTCGATCCAAGCCCTCGCTGCCGCGGCCAAGGCCTCGACGATACTCTCCAAGAAGGAGATCGAACGGGAACCCTTCATCGCGGTCGTCGACCCAGCGAGGTGCACGAAGTGCGGGCGGTGCATCCCCGTCTGTCCCTACAACGCGATAAGGGGAGAGCAGGGTAAGAGCATCGAGTTCATTACCGCGATGTGCGCGGGGTGCGGGACCTGCGTGGCGGAGTGCTCGGTGGAGGGCGCCCTCAGGCAGGAGGACTTCACGGACGGTCAGATCATGTCACAGATAGACGCCGCCCTCGAGGAAGGGCCTCAGAGCAAGGTTCTGATTTTCGCCTGCAACTGGTGCTCCTACGCCGGGGCCGACCTGGCCGGAATCATGAAGATTCAGTATCCGTCCAACTCGCGGGTCGTCAGGACTATGTGTTCCGGGAGGGTCTCTCAGAGGCTCGTCCTCTACGCCTTCTCGAAGGGCGCTGGGGCCGTCCTCGTGACAGGATGCCATCCCGGAGACTGCCACTACATCAGCGCGAACTCTCAGACGGAGAAGAGGGTCGCTAGATGGAAGGTCATGCTCAAGGCGCGGGGCGTCGACCCAGAAAGGCTCCAGCTCTGGTGGGTGAGCGCGGCAGAGCCGAAGCGCTTCGCCGACAAGGTCAAAGAGATGGACCGCATAATCCGGGCTCTCCCGCCAGAGGAGCTCTCATCCACAACGACGAAAATCAAGATGACGGTGAGGTCCCCATGAAACTCGAACCAGCTTTTACCCAGAGAGTTGAGAGTGCGTCAGGCGATAAGCTCTCCCTCTGCTACCAGTGCGGGACCTGCACCGCAGTCTGCCCGGCAGGCGTTCCCGTCAGGAGCCTGCTCCGCGGCTCGCAGCTCGGCGCGAGGGAATCCGTCATCGGCGACCAGCGGCTCTGGTACTGCACCACCTGCAAGCTCTGCGAGGTGGGGTGCCCTCGTGGCGTAAAGATCACGGACACTATCCATGCGCTCAGGGTCGCCGCGTACGAAGGCAAGAAGGTCCCGCAGAAGCTGGAGAGCGCACTCTGGGGTGTCTACGAAGACGCGAACCCCTGGGGCGGGAAGAAGGCTGACAGAGGCAAGTGGGCCGAGGGGCTGAGCATTGACACGGACAAGCCAGCGAAGTACCTTCTCTACGTCGGTTGCGCGGCCTCGTTCGACCCGAGGCTTCAGCACGTGGCCCGTTCCTTGGCTTCGATTCTCGGCAAGGCCGGCGTCGACTTCTCAATCCTTGGCGGGGAGAACTGCTGTGGGGATGTCGTCTACCAGATGGGCGAGGAGGCCTTCTTCGAGGAGCTGGTACAGGGGAACATCCAGAGCTTCACGAAGTCTGGCGCGGAGGCCATCATCGCCGTTTCTCCTCACTGCTTCAACATGTTCAGGTCGGTCTACCCGAAGTACGGCAGTATGCCGACCGCCCTCCACTACACAGAGTTCCTGGCCGGGCTCCTCGACAAAGGGTCACTCAGCCCAGGCCGCTTGGACGGTGGTGCCGCAGTCACCTACCACGACCCCTGCTATCTCGGCCGGTACCACGGGGTCTACGAGGAACCGAGGAAGCTGTTGGAGAGCATCCCGGGGGTCGAGCTCTCCGAGATGGATGATAACAAGGCGAACGCCCTGTGCTGCGGAGGCGGAGGAGGGGGAATGTGGGTCGACCAAGAAGGCGAGCGGCCCAGCATGCACCGGGTGAAGCAGGCGGCGGACACGGGCGCGTCGCAGATGGTGACGTCGTGCCCGTACTGCATACAGAACTTCGAGGACAGCGCCAAGACGGCCGGCGTCAGCATGGGGGTGGTGGACGTCTCAGAAGTAATCGCCCGCGCACTGGGGCTAGACGCAGGCGGAGTGTAGGTTGACAGTCCAGGCGCAGTCGCCTGAGAGGGGGAGGGACGTCCTGGTCTTCATAGAGCAGACCGACGGCGTACTGGAAGGAGTCTCGCTGGAGGTCCTAGGCAAAGCGAGGGAGATTGCTGACAGGCTCGGAGTCTCTGTTGTCGCCATCGTACTAGGACATGATGTGTCAGGAATCGCCGACGAGGCTGCCAAGAGGGGCGCCGACGTCGTACTTCTTGCAGATTCGCCCCTGCTCAAGGATTGTACCGTCGAGGCCTACCTGAAAGTGTTGCTCCCGCTCGTCATCGAAAGGAACCCAGCAATCGTCCTCATCGGGGGGACCCACAACGGCACCAGCCTTGCCGCGAGCCTAGCAGTACGTCTTAGAGCCGGCCTGATGGCCCACGTGGTGGACCTGGACGTCGACAAGGAGACAGGGACCCTCTTCGGTTCCGTCCCTGGCTTTGGAGGAAGCATCGTCGCGGTCTGCAAGTGCAAGAAGTGGCCGCAGATGGCCACGGTCAGGCCAGGGGTGTTCAAGCCGCTCCCGCCCAGAGACTCGGGCATCGGCAAAGTGGAACCGGTCGAGGTCAGCATCACGGAGGCCGATGTGAAATGTCGGGTCCTCGAGAGGTCGGTCACAAAGACCGAGGATATCAGCCGGGCCGAACGGATTGTTATCGCGGGACTGGGGACGAAAGGGGACCTCGTCCTGCCGCAGAAGCTGGCGCAGGCTCTCGAAGCGAGCCTCGGAGTCTCAAGGCCCTTGGCCGACAAGCGATTGGCGCCGCGGGAGAAGGTCGTCGGCGCCACAGGCTACGGCGTGAACGCCGAGCTCGCCATCGTGGCAGGGGTCAGCGGGGCGGCCCACTTCGTCTCGGGGATAAGGGAAGCCAAGACCGTGATTGCGATCAACTCGGACCCGACGGCCCTGATCTTCAAACACGCGGACTACTGCGTGACGGGCAACCTGTTCGAGATCATACCTGAGCTGATTTCAGCGCTTCAGGCATCGAAGGGGAACGACAGATGAGATACGTGGTCTGCCTGAAGGTCACGCCCAAGGTCGAGCAGATCAGGTTCGACGAGGTGACGAAGGCCGTCGCCAGGGAGGGGGTCGAGAACGAGATCAACGACGCTGACAAGAACGCGCTCGAGGCCGCGCTCCTCCTGAAGGACAAGCACGGAGGCTCCGTGATTGTCATGACGATGGGGCCGCCCTCGTTCGACCCGTTCCTGAAACTCGCCATCGCTATGGGAGCGGACGAGGCGATTCTCCTGAGCGACAGGGGCTTCGCCATGGCCGACACCTACGCAACCTCCCGCGTCCTCGCTGCCGCGCTGAAGAAGCTCCAGGAGTACGACCTCGTCCTGTGTGGCGAGGCGTCGTCCGACGGTAGCACCGAGCAGGTCCCGGCGAGCATCGCCGAGTGGCTCGGCATCCCGCGGGTGACCTACGCAATCGAGGTCGAGATCAAAGACTCGAAGCTCGTCTCGAAGAGGAGCATCGAAGGCGGCTACGAGGTCGTCGAGACCGGGCTGCCTGCACTGGTCAGCGTCGAGCTGGGATGCAACGCCCCCAGATTCCCCGACTTCCGGAGGAAGAGGTGGGCCGAGAAGGAGTACAAGTCCACGGTCTGGGGCATGACCAACCTCGGGTTCAGCCCCAGCGAGGTCGGCCTGCAGGGGTCGCTGACCTCGGTGGAGGAGTTGAGGAAGATGGCTTCGCCAGCGAGGAAGGCCGAGGCCGTGACAGGGACGCCCCGTGAGGTAGCGGCCAAACTCGTCGAAATCATCAACACTTCAAGGCGCTGAGCCACTATTCGATTGATTCGAATAATCAATTAGGGGTCATCCCTATATGCTGAAGGGCTCGTTTCTGTCCCCATGCAACGCCGGGCCCTCCGGAGTTCATTGACCCTTCTCGAATCCTTCTCTCCGGACCAGTGGAGCGAAGACGCCTGCATCAGGACGCCTCCATTCGTCATCGAGGACGTCGACGGTACTGTCATGATCATTCCCGCTTCCCTCGAGGCCGAGCGCGTCCTCAACTTGGTCGGCCCCGCACTGGGCCTGAAGAAGACGAGGAACGGCCAGCTCTGTTACCTGACTAGCAGGACGGAGACGATTAGAGCCCTCCGGATGTTCAATTGGTTCGTCAGGAGGAGCTGGCGCAACAAGGAGCTCGCCATCCTGTGGGCCCTCGCCCACGCCCTCGGTGACTTGGACCGAGCCCACCCGCCTGTCACCGTTCAGTCGATCACGGGCATGACCAGCTGCGGTCCGAAGCTCGTCTCCGAGATCATGAATGGCCTGCGTGGCGCGGACGACGCTCGGTCGCGGGGAGGGGCCTTCGGGGAGTATACGGTGGACGGCGCGGCCCTAAAGGAGAGGCTCGAAAGCCACCTCGAGGAGACCCCTACGCAGACAGAGGAGCTCGTGATGGAGTCGCTCTGCTCGGGGATGGGCTCGTCGGTGAACGACATCTACAACCGGGCATTCCCACGCGAACTGACTGTCGGCGCCGTGTACAAGGTCTCGGAGGTACTCAAGCGCGCCGGCTACGTCCAAGCTCTCAGACACTTCCGGGTGAACGAGAGGGGACCGATGAGGGAGCTGCTTAGTTCCGACTGTCGCAACTGTTTCTACGGCTACTCGAGCGCGGAGAAGTGCTTCGACGACGCCTTCAGGAATCTCGAACAGACACTCAAGCGCTACTACCAAAAGGAACTCACCGAAGAGGAGCGGACCAGCTCCTATAGCACGATCAAGTCGGCACCGTTCGGCCCCAAGGTGATCAGGAAGGTCCTCGAAGCGTTGACTCTGATTCACCACATGGACATCATGATGAGTGAGAAGAACGTGGTGAACGTCCTTCGGAAGCTCGAGGACTGGTACGACATCGAGTTCCCTGTCCACCGGGGGCCGGGCGAAGTTGCTTCGAATATTGGCTTCGGGCGACAATAACGAACCTTCAATAGCAACTCGTCACCTTCAGATTCTGTGCAGCGCTCCGGCGTGAGACGTTGCTCCGACTGCCTACACTGGCGACCATATCCACAGCTAAACCGTCTCGGCACGTGCGATTATCCGGGTGGCAGATACCACAACAGGGGAGTACCAGCCTCCAGTGAACCCTGCGAAGCGTTCGTCAGGGATTTCCAGGTAGAGAGGATCTGCAACAACTGCCAAGGCTGGTACCCCCTCGACGTGCAACCCCACCTGGGAGAGTGCCACACCTCGGGGAGCCCCAATTACGGTAGGCCCATCTTCTGGGACAAGATTTCTAGCGATTGCTTCGAGCAGAGGTCCCTCGTCAACGCTGAATTCGTTTTCTGCGAGACGTGCAGGCTGACCGTGCCCAGGAGCGACCTGGCAGGTCACAAGTCGCATGAGCTATTCGCCGGAGCGGCGCAGTTTCCGGTAGAGGAGATGCTGGAATTCACTACCGCTGCCGACTGATCTGCATCGCGCCCTATCTCTGAATCGTCACCACTCTGCTGCTCTTTCTCAGCAGTCTGTGCGACGCTATCTCGATTATGATGTTGCAATAGCGCGCCAGCTGCGCGAACTGCGACGCAAGGACCCTCGCGTATCCATGTTCGCCTGACTCGAGCATCTCGTGGGTAATTTCCTTCTCCATCTTCAGCGTCTCGGCGACTAATGCAGCAGAGCTTTCGATCAGCCTGAGGTCAGAGGTGAGCAGGCTCTCGACCGTCGTGTTGAACGCCTCTCCCGCCTTATCGCCGAGCCTCCTGATGTCTTCGACCACCCGCGGGTCCATCTCGGTCCCCTGTTCCTTGAGCCTGGTCAACTCCTCGGCGATGTCCAATATGATGCTCCCTATCTCGTCAAGAGTCTTCGCACAGATCCTGTCCCCGGAAGCATGCAAAGGCGCTTCGATGCCGATGTCCGCTGCGAGCTCCCTCCTGTTCAGCGCGACCAGCAACTGCCTCACTATCAACCAATAGAGTTCGTCGATCTCGTCCTGGACCCTTCTGACCTCGTTCAGGCTCCCGGTCTTCCTGGGGTCGAACGCCTCCATGACGTCGTCGAGGCTCTTCGCGACGAGGATCTGGAGTCTCTTGATCAGAGAGTCGACCGGGAACTTCGTGGGGTCCATGAAACTCTGGGCGACGATGTGCCTCGAGTCCGACTCAACCACCTCCAGTCCCCGGAGACTCTTGACGGTCTCGATCACCATGTCCATCCTCACCTTGTCCAGAGGCTCCCTGCTGAAGACCTCTACGGTATCATAACCCAGGGCGTAGGACCCGACGATGAGCCTCATCAACGTCTCGTCGTTCTCAATCAGGTCGGCCTTTATTGTGGCCTTGCTGGACTTTCTCGCCTTCGTCGCCGGAATCAGCCTCAGCGTGCCGTCAACGTCTTCTCTGAACAGAACACTGTCTCCTTTGGAAAGGTTGATCTCCTTTGCGAACTTCTTGGGTATCGAGACGGCCAGGGTCGAATATCCGACCTTTTGCACCTTCCTCGACTCGTCCATGACTTTCTATATACTACTACTCACTATATATGCTATACTTTTAAACAGCGGCCCAATCGGCCAATCTGCTAGGCCGAGACACGGTATGAAGAGACACGACTTCTCATGGATGATAGGGGGAGTCCAGGGCAGCGGAGTCGACACCTCCGCGAACATCTTCGCCCGAGCTGCGGCCATGGGTGGCCTCTTCGTATTCGGCAATAGGGAATACTATTCTAACATCAAGGGCGAACACAGCTACTTCCAGGTCAGGGTCTCGAAGAGCCTGATCAGGTCCCACGTCTACACTGTCGACATGCTGACGACATTCGAAGAGGAGACGATCTTCAGGCACGCGTTGGAAGTGAGGAAAGAGGGGGCGATAATCTATGACCCAGACCAGGACTCGAAGAGACTGGACCAGGTACCCACAATCGAAGCCGACGTGAAGACCATGCTGACCAGCGAGCTCGCCAAGGCTGGCCTCTCAGCCGACGTCAAGGGCATTCTCGAGCTGGCCAGGAGGAGGGGCGTCCACATCTATCCGATACCATACACCGAGCTGCTGAAGGCAGTCGGCGCCAAGTTCGGCGAGACCTCTCTCAGCACTCTCCAGCGCATGCTTAACGTGATGGCGGTGGCTGCGTCCTTCGCGCTGGTATCCTACGACGAGAACTTCGTCAAGGAGGCGCTCAAGAAACAATTCCGGTCAAAACCCAAGGTCGTCGAAATGAACATCGCGGCCGTCGGCGTCGCGTACGAATACATGAACCAGAAGTTCGCTGGGAGCTTCGCCTACAAGCTGGAACCTGTGAAGACCAATGAGGATAGGCTCTTCGTCAGGGGCACCTCCACGGTCGCCATAGCCAAGGAGCTCGCGGGTTGCAGGCTCCAGACCTACTACCCAATCACTCCGGCCAGCGACGAGAGCGAATTCCTCGAGTCTCACGCCGAGATACAGCTCGACGGCTCAGCGGCTCAGGAGAACCCACTGGTCGCCGAAGCCGCGGCCCTGAAAAACAAGGTCGGCATCACGGTCGTCCAGTCGGAGGACGAGATTGCAGCGATCACGATGGCGATAGGCGGCGGGCTCGCAGGCGCCAGGTCCTCGACTTCCACTTCCGGCCCGGGATTCTCTCTCATGGCCGAGGGTCTCGGATTCGCCGGGATGAACGAGGTCCCGGTGGTGGTAACTCTATACTCGAGGGGCGGCCCGAGCACCGGGCTTCCCACACGCCACGAGCAGGGTGACCTGAGGTTCGCCCTCCATGCAGGGCACGGTGAGTTCCCGAGGCTGGTCCTGGCGAGCGGCGATCTCGAAGAATCCTTCTACGACACCGTCAGGGCCTTCAACTACTCAGAGAGGTACCAGACACCGGTCATCCACCTAGTCGACAAGGCGCTGACAAACTCTGACGCCACGATGGCCAAGTTCGATGTCAACAGGGTCAAGATCGACAGGGGCCTCTTGGTCAAGGGGCCGGTCACCGACGCCATCAACGGAGAAATCAGACGGTTCCAGCCGACGCCCAGCGGGATTTCTCCGCGCGCCCCGGTGGGAACGAGGGGGGGAGTCTACTGGCACACGGGGGACGAGCACAACGTGCTGGGACACATCAGCGAGGACCCGACCAACCGTGACATGATGATGGAGAAGAGGATGGGCAAGATCGACCTGGCAGACAGAGAGATTCCCCTCGAGGAGAGGGTCAACTTCTTCGGCCCCGAGGACGCCGACATCACAGTCGTCAGCTGGGGCTCTACGAAAGGCGCGATCCTCGACGCGATGGAGTGGCTCAAGGAAGACGGGATAACGGTCAACTTCCTCCAGATCAGGCTGATCAACCCGTTCCCCACCGAGTACGTCACCAAGGTCCTCTCGAGGGCGAAGAAGGTGGTGGGCATCGAGATGAATTATTCTGGACAACTGATTGGGATACTGCGCGAGAGGACGTGCATCCCAGTTGGGCAGCTGGTCGTAAAGTACAACGGAAGACCGATGTCGTCCGAGGAGGTCTACGATGCGGTCAAGATGATTTCGGAGGGGAAGGCCCCCAAGAAACTGGTGTTGAAACATGGCACTTAGGCTCTCTGACCTGAAAACCACGGCGCACAACGACTGGTGCCCCGGGTGCGTGATTGGGGACACTCTCGTAGTCTCCAATCCTTCCGTCAAGCAGATCCAGCTAGTTGAGCCCGGAGACAAGGTGCTAAATGCGTCGGGTGAATACAACAGAGTGGCTGCAAGGATCAGACACCGTTACTACGGCCCGATGTACCGCGTTCGCGTCAAGTCATTCGGGGAGGTAGTCGCGACACCCGAGCATCCATTCGTCGCGGTGCGGAGGGCGTGGGGCAGACACAGACACAACTCAACCTTCGTCGAAGAAAAGGTCGAAGCTTCGAGCCTCAGGGTCGGTGACTACCTCGTCTTCCCTGTGATGCAGACAGTGTCCGACATCACCCGCTTTGCTATCGAATACAAGAAGAAGGCTAAGGACACGCGGGGCAATCCTCTCCCTCACGACGTCCCGATGGACGACAGCTTGCTGAGACTCACGGGCTATTACATTTCCGAGGGGAGCGCACACAAGAGGTCTCTGATCTTCAGCTTCAACAAAGATGAAACGAAATACATCGATGACGCGATGACCCTAATGGAGACTCTCTTCGGGCTCAGAGGGAGGATAAACGAAGGAGAAGGGCAGGAGGTCGACCTAGTCTTCAACTCTTCTTACCTCTCCGAATTCTTCGAACACATCTTCGGGGCCGATGCGGAAGAGAAGCACATCCCCCACGACTTCATGTTCCTGCCGCCGTCGAAGCAGGCGGCTCTGATCAGGGGCTTGTGGAGGGGAGACGGCGACTTCAAGAAGCCAAAGGCCAGGTACACGACGACCTCCGTGGTCCTTGCCGAACAAATGAAAATGCTACTCCTGAGACAGGGCATCGTACCAATCACCTCAACCGAACCCGCCCATGGCATCCACCGAACCGCCTACAGACTTTACGTGAGTTACTGGAGAGACTACAACAAGCTTGGCGAGATGGTAGGCGTTCCCGACCGCAGGGAGAACACACGCGACAAACACTCATCTGTCCTGAAGAACGGAAAGGTGTACCTCCCGGTTTCGAAGATCTCGACCTTTCAATTCGACGGATACGTCTACGACCTCTCCATGGACGATCCCTCTCACACTTTTGTAACGAGCGTGACAGCCTCGGGCAACTGCGGGGACTTCGGGATCCTCAACGCGGTCCAGATGGCCCTGGCAGAGATGAACGTCGACCCGTCCCGCACCGTAGTTGTTTCCGGGGTCGGCTGCTCGTCGAAAGCTCCCCACTTCATCAAGACCTACGGCGTCCACACTCTCCACGGGAGGGCGCTCCCGTTCGCCGCCGGCATCAAGCTGGCCAACCCTAACCTGGAGGTGATCATCGAGGGAGGCGACGGCGACGGCCTTGGGATTGGCGCGGGGCACTTCGTCAACGCTGGCAGGCGCAACATGGACATGCTGTACATCATCCACGACAACGAGGTCTACGGCCTCACGAAGGGCCAGGCCTCCCCGACCATGAAGCTCGGGATGAAGACGAAGTCTCTCCCACTGCCCAACATCAACCAAGGGATCAACCCCCTGATTCTGGCGATCGCCTCGGGCTACACCTTCGTGGCCAGAGGCTACTCGTACGACGTGCGCCATCTGAAGGACCTGATCATCAAGGGCATCCGCCACAACGGCTTCGCGTTCTTGGATGTCCTGCAGCCGTGCCCCACCTACAACGACATCCAGACCAAGGAGTACTGGGCAGGCGAGGGGAACCTCGACGCCGGCGGCAGGCCCCAGCCCAGGACCTACAAGCTGGAGGAGACAGGCTACGACGGCATCGTCCACAAGGCAGACGAGGAGGAGATGGAGAAGAAGGTCCAACAGGCGGTCCTGAAGTCATTCGAGTTCGGGGACCACACACCGATCGGAATCTTCTACCAGAACGAGTTCGTACCCACATTCGAGGAGCGCCTCGCGGCCAGGATGCCCTCCTACAAGACCAACCCGCCCGCGGACCAGGAGATCGCTCACGCTGACGGAACGCCGTTGGCGAACATCGACAAGCTGCTCGAAGACATGCGGGTCTGATAGGACTAGCTCCACGAACTCGGGGAACCTTCAAACCTCAAGCGGCATCGCATCACTCTCACAATCTCTTCGGCGGGAGGAGGACCCGACGGTCGTTGTCCCTAAACCGCCAGCGCGTGGTCGCATCCTCCGGTTGCTGATTGCCTGAGAATCGCCGCAGGCCTCCCGCGGGGCCCTTGCATGAAGTATGTCGATTTAACACGGGAATGCATATATATGAACCCAGAACTGTGCGTGAGTTTGCGCATTAATTGGCGGCGTCTGCCTTGAGCAAAAGGGCATAGCCCCAACGCAATGAGAATGCACGACCTCCAGATGCGCGTACAAAAGTGGAGATCTGACTTAATTGGTTAGATCTGACATGGGTTGTGCTTTACACCTCGCAGAAATGCGTGGTCGTACTCCTCGATAATTGACTCCGGTTGATCCTGCCGGACCCGACTGCTATCGGATTGGGATTTAGCCATGTTAGTTGCGCGTTCCTTGGCTACAGGGGACGCAGCGCACGGCTCAGTAACACGTAGTCAACCTGCCCTGGAGACGTGGACAAACCCGGGAAACTGGGGCTGATCCACGATAGATGACTTCATCTGGAAGGAGAGGTCGTCCAAAAGGCGGCGCGAGTATGCTTCGCGTCTTCCGCTCCAGGATGGGACTGCGGCCGATCAGGCTGTTGGCGGGGTAATGGCCCACCAAACCTGTAACCGGTACGGGCTTTGAGAGAAGGAGCCCGGAGATGGACACTGAGACAAGGGTCCAGGCCCTACGGGGCGCATCAGGCGCGAAAACTTCGCAATGCGCGAAAGCGTGACGAGGCTAGTCCGAGTGCCTTCCGCTGAGGAGGGCTTTTCTCGGCTGTAAATAGGCCGGGGAATAAGGGGAGGGCAAGTCTGGTGTCAGCCGCCGCGGTAATACCAGCTCCTCGAGTGGTCGGGACGATTATTGGGCCTAAAGCACCCGTAGCCTGTCAAGTAAGTCCTCTGTTAAATCCAACCGCTCAACGGTTGGCACGCAGAGGATACTGCTGGACTAGGAGGCGGGAGAGGCGGACGGTACTCCGCGTGTAGGGGTAAAATCCTTTGATCCGCGGAAGACCACCAGTGGCGAAGGCGGTCCGCCAGAACGCGCTCGACGGTGAGGGGTGAAAGCTGGGGGAGCGAACCGGATTAGATACCCGGGTAGTCCCAGCCGTAAACGATGCGAGCTAGATGATTCGATTGCAGTTCGCAATCGAAGTGTCGCAGGGAAGCCGTTAAGCTCGCCGCCTGGGGAGTACGGTCGCAAGGCTGAATTGTCGGCGATGTCTTTCGCCGGCACAGTTCACTTAAAGGAATTGGCGGGGGAGCACCACAAGGGGTGAAGCCTGCGGTTCAATTGGAGTCAACGCCAGGAAACTTACCAGGAGCGACAGCAGGATGAGGGTCAGGCTGAAGACTTTACCTGACGAGCTGAGAGGAGGTGCATGGCCGTCGCCAGCTCGTGCCGTGAGGCGTCCTGTTAAGTCAGGCAACGAGCGAGACCCTTGCCGATAATTGCTAGCCGCGATCGCAATATCGCGGAGGCTAGTTATCGGGACTGCCGCTGCTAAAGCGGAGGAAGGAGAGGGCCACGGCAGGTCAGTATGCCCCGAAACTCCTGGGCCACACGCGGGCTGCAATGGTAGGGACAATGGGTCCCGACCTCGAAAGAGGAAGGCAATCCTCAAACCCTACCCCAGTTGTGATTGAGGGCTGAAACCCGCCCTCATGAATATGGAATCCCTAGTAACCGCGTGTCATCACCGCGCGGTGAATACGTCCCTGCTCCTTGCACACACCGCCCGTCGCTTCACCCGAGTTGGGTTTGGGCGAGGCCGGCTCTAATTGGGCCGATCGAACCTAAGTTCGGCAAGGGGGGAGAAGTCGTAACAAGGTGGCTGTAGGGGAACCTGCAGCCGGATCACCTCCTTAGTTAACGAACTCGGGGAGTACGATTGCGCACTGCAAAGAGGTAGTATCTAGTAAAGCACGACCCGTGAAAGATGCAACATCCGGTCTTCGGATTGGATGTGAAGGGCCAGCGGGCTATCTGTTCGGTGGTCCCGCGATTAAAGCCGTGCATAGGGTTCGCGCAAGCATCCGCCGGGATGTAATACTCATCCATACGCACCGACGCCGTATGGTGGATGACTTGGCTTGGGTGGCGATGAAGGACGTGGCAAGCTGCGATAAGCCCCGGGGAGGAGCACGCAGCCATTGATCCGGGGATTTCCGAATGGGTTAGAACCTGCCAGGATTGCCGCAAGGCATCTTGGCGATCCGCAAGGATCGCGAACGCTGGGGAAGGAAACATCTGAGTACCAGCAGGAAGAGAAATCAATTGAGATCCCGTTAGTAGCGGCGAGCGAAAACGGGAGGGCCCAAACCGAATCCGTCGCCGAAAGGTGATGGAGATGTGGGGTTCGCCTTCAGCGCATGCGACCCTGGAACCGTCTGGCCGAACTTGTCTGGAAAGGCAGGGAACAGAGTGTGAGACCCACGTAGGCTGTACGGGACCGAGGTCGTGTTGAAGGCAGAGTACCTGGCCTTGACAGTGGCTAGGGAAGATTGGGGGAAAGCAGCCTCCAAGGCTAAACACTACCCAAGACCGATAGAAAACTAGTACCGCGAGGGAAAGTTGCAAAGTGCCCCGAAAGGGGTGTGAAAAGAGCCTGAAACCATACGGTTACAGACGTGCGCGGCCCGAAAGGAGTGCGATCCTCGAGCGAGTTCCCGCAAGGGAGCTCAATTGGGGGTAAGCGCCCCAGGGTCGCGCATTCCGTCTAGAAACACGGGCCAGGGAGTTAGCTGTCATGGCGAGCCTAAGGGTTAGAAGCCCGGAGGCGAAGCGAAAGCGATTCTCCGCAAAGCCGTAAGGCTCCAGGGAGGAGGTGTAAAAGTGCCTTTGAGTCATGACGGTTTAGACTAGAAACCGAGTGATCGTGCCCTCGACAAGGTGAAGCCGGGCGAAAGCCTGGTGGAGGCCTGAAAGGGTCTTAACGTGCAACTTAGTCCCCTGATCGGGGGCAAGGGGCCAAAAGCCTATCTAACTCGGTGATTGCTAGTTCCCACCGAAGCGGATCCCAGTCCTGTCTCCGTGGATGTTGCTGACGCTGTAGAGCACTGATGAAGAAACAAGGATTCGAAAGGGTCCACTTCTTTTTCAAACTCCGAAGGTATCAGCGCAAGAGAAGCGGGGAAGCGGGTTTATGTGGGGTAAGCCTCATAACCGAGAGGGGATTAACCCAGACTGGAGTTAAGGCCCCCAAATGAAGGCTAAGTGTCAAGCTAAAGGGTGTCCTTGAGCTCAGACAGCAGGGAGGTAGGCTTAGAAGCAGCCACCCTTCAAAGATAGCGTAACAGCTCACCTGCCGAGCTTAGGGGCCCCGAAAATGGACGGGACTAAAGCCTTCTGCCGATACTCCGGACAACTTGCCTGAGGCAAGTTTGTGGTAGGTGGGCGTAGAGATTGGGCGGAAGCCGGGCCGTGAGGTCCGGTGGACCGATTTCTAGTGCAGATCCTGGTAGTAGTAGCAGCGTAGTCGGGTGAGAATCCTGATCGCCGCATGGGCACGGGTTCCCTGGCAATGCGTCGTCAGCCAGGGGTTAGCCGATCCTAAGTGTATCCTCAACAGGGAGACACGAACCAGGGAAACTGGTCAAAATTCCAGTGCCTTTGACGGACCGATTCCCCGCAAGGGGAGACATCAACTCCGGTGCTTTGAGATATGGCGTGCAGAGTTTATCGCTCTGTCTAATCTAACTAGTCGTGGGGAGTGTCGTAATGACGAGAACCACGGCGAGTGGAGAATGGCCGCCCGTTGGGGTGGTTCGCCAGAATCCCGGAGACCGTGAAAACGGAGTGGGACAGGTCCGTCGAAGTCCGTACCAAGAACCGACACAAGTGTCCCTAGGTAAGAAGCCTAAGGCGTCTCGGGGAACCGTAGGTAAGGGAACTCGGCAAATCAGCCACGTACGTTAGCTAGAAGTGGTGCCTGCGTTCGTCATGAGAAATGGCGTTCGCAGGTTGCAATGACAAGGGGGTCCCGACTGTTTACTAAACCGGCATAGGGCTTTCGGTCAAAGGAGAGCGGTCTTCAAATACAACGCAGATCTAGTCATCACTGAAGATGGACCCATATCTCGTGGGAATGATACGAGGAGACGGGTCAATCAGCAAACGGAAGGATGGCGCATACGCAGTGTGGGTCGACCAAGCAGAGAAGAATCGTACAGTCTTCGAACAAGGAATTCTTCCGAGGTTTCAACGCCTCGGTCCAAAGGTCTACTCCTACAGATACTACGCAAAGCATGACAAAACGTACAAACACAGAGCCTTGGTCTATTCCAAGGAACTCTACACGCATCTTCGGTCTACGTTCCGCAACATCGAAACGTACATTGATCAGCTGTCAGACGATGATGCGAAAACGTTCATCGCAGGAGTGATGGACGCTGAAGGAACGGTCACAGACAGAATCGTCATCTACAACAAGAACACAAGTCTTCTCAAATCGATTCAGAAGAAACTGAACGAGCTCGGGATAACAGATTCGCATATGTACAAATTCGGCGTCGTCCACGGTCTTCAAATCTATCGACGCGCGAGTCTCAAGAAATTTGTCGGTGAGATTCCCGCGGTCAAGTTACGATCAAACAAAATGGCCGCACTCTCTGGCTAGAAAAAGCACCTGCCGGAGTAACAAACACAGTAAAGCGCAAGTCCGAAAGGATGTGTACGCTTTATGAATCCTGGCCAGTGCAGGTACCTAAAACCCGGGTTCAACTGGGCTAAGGGCCTGTAAACGCCGGGAGTAACTCTGACTCTCTTAAGGTAACGTCGTTGCCTTAACAAAATCTGGCTATATGCTGGAAGGTCTGAGAATGCCAGGCTAGTCCTAAAGTGGGCAACCACCAGGGACTGAAAATGCCATGGCTGCAGATAATCAGCAGGAAAGGCTTGGCCGCGCGGCCAAGCATCCTCAGAGACTATACGCCAGAAGTCGACTAGCACGACTAAGATATAGTCCGACCCCTACAGCGATGTAGGGAGGCCTGTCACGCGGCAGGTCCGCCTTGATCATGGGATCAAGGTCTACGGAAAGCAACAGATGTGAGCCAAATGCCTTGTCGGGTGAGTTCCGACGTGCATGAATGGACCAACGAGGGCCCCGCTGTCCCTATCTACGACCCGGCGAACCTACGTAAGGTGGACGAACAGTCCATCAACTTCCATCGGGGAGAGAAGTCCCTGTGGAGCTTTACTGCAGCTTGTTGCTGCGATGCGGTTGCGGTTGCAGAGTGTAGCTGGGAGCCTTCGAAGCGCTGCCCTCGGGTGGCGTGGAGGCAACAATGTAACACCAGCCTTTCACGGCTGCGTCGCTAACTCCTACGGGAGGACAACGGCAGGTGGGCAGTTCGGCTGGGGCGGCACCCTCTTGAAAAGATATCGAGAGGGCCCTAAGGTCGGCTCATCTGGGTCAGAACTCCAGAGTTGACGGCAAGGCGAAAAGCCGGCCTGACAGGAAGTTTAAACGCAGAACTTTCTGCAACGAAAGTTTGGCCTAGCGATCATTCAAGTCCTCACTGTTGGGGGCTGGATGTGACAGAAAAGTTACCCCAGGGGTAACAGGCTCGTCGCGGGCGAGAGCTCCAATCGACCCCGCGGTTTGGTACCTCGGCCCATTTGTGGGCCTTGGGGCAAGATCGTGGTAACGCGATTGAAGTATCCGTAAGAAAAACGAGTATCGGCTTATATCGGCGAAACCCGACCTCCTTTATCCAGGACGTCCGAAAGGACGCTTCGGGAAGAGCGGGAGAGGGCAACGCCGAGGGAAGTCCAACGGGACGAAGCACTCCGAATCGTGGAAGAAGGAAGTAGACGTCAGCGGCATACGGCGGAAGCAGCGCTCGATCTCGGCTCGAAAGAGTCGATTCCAGTCGCTGCAAACATCCCGGATGCCACTGAAGAACGAATCAGCGTGAGGAAACGACCTAACCGTTGTGACCCCGTAACGACTGAGCGCGCAGAAGAAAATGTGCGTAATGAGATGGCTCGGAGGGCAAGCTCGAGTATCCCGCGAGGGACGCGTCACGTTCCGACGTGTCGCGACACACGCTCGGGTGCGCCACTCAGAACTCCGGTCATCATACGCCGACCCCCCGTTGTGCGCGGGGGTGAAGACATAGTCTAACTCCGGGCGTAAGCCCGGGCAAAGTTGCGATGTCGGCTCTTCCCATCCTGGTCCTGCAGCAGGGGCCAAGGGTGGGGCTGCTCGCCCATCAAAGGGGAACGTGAGCTGGGTTTAGACCGTCGTGAGACAGGTCGGCCTCTACCTGATGGAAGGGGTGGCTCATTGAGGGGAAGCCCTGCCCAGTACGAGAGGAACAGCGGGGCGTTGCCTCTGGCGTACCGGTCGTCCGAGAGGGCGCAGCCGGGCAGCTAAGCAATCGTGGATAACCGCTGAAAGCATCTAAGCGGGAAGCCACTCCCGACAAGAGTGAGCCGTTCGTCCGAACCTCTCCCGCAAGGGAGAGGGGAGGATGGAGGAGAGATCCAGTAGAAGACTGGTTTGAAGTGGTCCCAGTGTACGCAAGAAGCTCGCAAGAGCGACTTGTTCAGCTGGCGGACTAACTACCTCTCAACGCAGGATGAGTGTTGTCTCGGCGGAGGCGCAATGAACCCTATGCGCGGCATCTGGTCCCTCAAGGACCGACGAACTTCACAGGTTCCTGAACAGCATTACCACAATTGAAGCCATGCTGTCTGAGACGCCTGACACCACGGAAACGGTGGCTGACTTCGCAGAGCCTGTAGGGAGCTTCCCGCATGTCGGATACTTTCTCGCCGGCGAGTGGTTCCAGGCTTCTCAGATCATCGTACAGCTTCGCATCTCATTTGATTCACATATTCGGTGAGTATTCGGTGCGCAGGATTTGCCTTAAGGGCTTCGAGCTCTATGGAGGGATTTTCAGTCAGTGTCTTCCGCAACTTGTCAAGTAAGATACTCGGTTTCTTCACCAATTCCTTTTTCGCCTCTGAAACGACAGATTCGTGGTCGCAAACCACCGTGAGACGTCTGAACTTATCCCTGAGGCCTTCAATTGCAAACAGAACAGCTTCAATTTCCGCGTCGTCAGTCTCGGTCGCGTCGGAGGGTTTCACCTCTTGTAGGTCAGTGCCCTCGACGAGGTAACCAACATATGTAATTCTCTTGAGCGTCTGGTCATGCATGTTGAGAATCTTCGCATCAACATACGCCCTCTTCGATCTGGTGAACCATCTTGAAAGAGTCACAACACTTGGATGAGCATCAGAGAAGATAAGGTTCCACGGCAAACTCCCCCCACTAGGATTGTGGCTGAATTGTTCAAAGTCTCTCAGGTACTACCGCGGCAAAGAACACCGCTCTGCTTTCGTACTCGCTTGGGAATCTCCTCGGATGAAAGCCTTAAACGGATTTGTCGAGTAGAAGGGTCTGCCTTGAAAGGCCCGATCACCAAGACGTACAAGATTTCTGAGACGTTCAACGCGCCGAAGGACTTCGTCTTCAACTGGTGCACAGACTTCAGGGAGGACGACTACAAGATGACCGGCTCGACCACGAGAAGGCGATTCCTGGAGCGGACAAAGGGCAGGATAATCTGGGTCGTGAACTACAAAGACGGCAGGCGGTCGCTGGAAGGGGTCAGGGCCGTCTGGCTCAAGCCTCCGAATTCGTGGCACTTCGATACCTGCGGAGACGGGAGGGAGGTAGGCGATTACAACCTGAGCGAGCTCAAGAATGGGAAGACCAGGCTCGACATGGTGTTCAAGGTGACCTACGACGACCCGAGCCAAGTCGAAAGCCGGGCGGAGTGGACGAAGGTAGCCAAGCGGAACTGGTCCACCTTCGCCAAGTTCCTCGAGAAAGACTACAAGAAATCCGGCGGCGCCCGGAACCGCGAGTAGACAGGGTTGCCCCCCCCCAGAGCCGATTCTCCGAAACAATGCTTCATTAGATCTACGACGTGCTAGCTGCCAAGCGCGCATGACGTGGAACTCTCGTCATCAGGGAAGGATTCGTATGCGGCAATCAAATTATGCCATCACGCAAGTGACCGCTGAACGAATGCAATCACATCGTTCAATTCTCTGGTCTTCGTCTGGGGACTCGACCCCATTT
>Ga0181539_1001605_pt1 | contig 24573 bp, 20 predicted proteins | sample PEATcosm2014_Bin_46_FD_119767 | JGI IMG/M metagenome (GOLD analysis project Ga0181539, IMG submission 119767) | Peatland microbial communities from MTU Mesocosm Facility, Houghton, MI, USA - PEATcosm2014_Bin23_60_metaG | ecosystem: Environmental > Terrestrial > Soil > Wetlands > Peat | place... | reverse complement strand
TCCCGTGTTTATGCCTCCTTATTGCGCTGCAAAAAATGCCAATCAGGTCTGCATCATAGGCGATGGCTGCGTCGCGAGCGCGGTCGCCAGACCGCTCGCAATCGCCATGCTCGCTCTGACTTGCAGATTTCTCCGCTCGCGTCGGTAATAAATCGGCATATCTAGCGAGCGCGGGTCGGCGCGCTGCGTAAATCGCATTGCAGCCGGTGCGGGGCATTTGGCGGGAGCATTGGGAGACGGCGATGACGGACAGCGATAAATCACAAGGCCAACAGCCACGCCGGCTACGCTCGCAATTGTGGTTCGACAATCCGGACAATCCGGGGATGACGGCACTCTATCTGGAGCGCTATCTCAATTACGGCCTCACCCGCGCCGAATTGACATCCGGCCGGCCGATCATCGGCATCGCGCAAACCGGCTCGGATTTGAGCCCTTGCAATCGTCATCACATCGAGTTGGCGCAGCGCGTCCGCGAAGGCATCCGTGACGCCGGCGGCATCGCGTTCGAGTTTCCGGTGCACCCGATTCAAGAAACCGGCAAGCGCCCGACCGCGGCACTCGACCGCAATCTCGCCTATCTCGGTCTCGTCGAGGTGCTCTACGGCTATCCGCTCGACGGCGTCGTGCTGATGACCGGCTGCGACAAGACCACGCCCGCGTGTCTGATGGCGGCGGCGACCGTCAATACGCCGGCGATCGTGCTGTCCGGCGGGCCGATGCTCGATCATGTCTATAACGGCAAGCTCATGGGTTCCGGCACCTTGATCTGGCAGGCGCGCCAGGATCAGGCCGCAGGCCTGATCGACTACAAAGAGTTTCTCGACATCGTCGCCGCCTCGGCGCCGTCGATCGGCCATTGCAACACGATGGGCACTGCTTCGACCATGAACGCGCTGGCCGAGGCGCTCGGCATGTCGCTGCCCGGATGCGCCGCGATTCCGGCGCCGTATCGCGAGCGGGGGCAGATCGCTTACGCCACCGGCAGGCGCGCCGTGGAAATCGTCCGCGAAGACCTGAAACCGTCCGATATTCTGACACGCGCCGCCTTCGAGAACGCGATCGTCGCCTGCTCGGCGATCGGCGGCTCGACCAATGCGCCGATCCATGTCAACGCCATTGCGCGACACATCGGTGTCGACCTTGAAATCGAAGACTGGGAAACGGTCGGTTACGACATCCCGCTGGTCGTCAATATGCAGCCGGCCGGCGAATATCTCGGCGAGGATTATTTCCGCGCCGGCGGATTGCCGGCGGTGCTGCACGAACTGCACGCCGCCGGGCGGTTGCACGGCGACGCGCGCACGATCAACGGCAAGACGGTGGCCGAGAACGTCGCGCGATCGAAAGCGAGTAATGCCGAGGTCATCCGGCCCTACGACAAGCCGCTCAAGGCGCAAGCCGGCTTCAAGGTGCTGCGCGGCAACCTGTTTGATTCGGCGATCATGAAAACCAGCGTGATCTCGGACGAATTCAGGAATCGCTATCTCTCCAATCCGAACGATCCGAACGCCTTCGAAGGCCGCGCCGTCGTCTTCGACGGGCCGGAAGACTATCATCACCGCATCGACGATCCGGCGCTCGAGATCGACCAGCACACCATCCTGTTCATGCGTGGAGCCGGACCGATCGGTTATCCTGGTTCTGCCGAAGTGGTGAACATGCAGCCGCCGGCCGCGCTGATCAAACAGGGCGTCACGGCGCTTGCCTGCATCGGCGACGGTCGGCAGTCGGGGACGTCGGGCTCGCCGTCCATCCTCAATGCATCGCCGGAAGCGGCTGCCGGCGGCGTGCTGGCGCTCCTTAAAACCGGCGACCGCGTCCGCATCGACCTCAATCGGGGCACCGCCGATATTCTGCTTCCGGTCGAGGAACTAGATGCGCGGCGTGCGGCCTTGGAAAGCAACGGCGGCTATCGATATCCGCCGAGCCAGACACCGTGGCAGGAAATTCAACGCGCCATGGTCGACCAGCTCGGCAGCGGCATGGTGTTGCAGCCGGCCGTGAAGTATCAGCGCGTTGCGCAAAAATCGGTGCCGCGCGACAATCACTAAGCGGGGTGCACTAAGCGGGATGCCGGATCGGCGATCGAACGAAAATGCGCCGGCAGCGTTGGTTCCACGCTATGTCGGTCGGAAATGGCAATTCGGATCGGGAGGATCTGATTTGGCGCAGCGCCTTGCAAATAAAGTCGCTCTGGTGACCGCTGCGGGGCAGGGCATCGGCCGCGCCATCGCCGAAGCCTTTATTGCGGAAGGCGCACGGGTCATCGCCACAGATGTCGCCGAGGACAAAGTCGCGAACCTGAAGGCTGCGAAGAGCCTCGAGCTGGACGTGCGCTCCGCGGAGAACATCGAGGCCTTGGCAGCGACGGTTGCCGGCGAATTCGGCGCGCTCGATATTCTGGTCAATTGCGCGGGTTATGTGCACAACGGCTCGATCCTCGACTGCAGCGACAAGGATTGGGATTTTTCCTTCGATCTCAACGTCAAATCCATGCACCGCACGATCAAGAGCTTCCTGCCGGCGATGCTGGAGAAGGGATCGGGATCGATCGTCAATATTTCTTCCGCGGTGTCGTCGATCCGCGGCGTACCCAATCGCTACGCCTACGGCGCGACCAAGGCCGCGGTGATCGGGCTGACCAAGGCGGTCGCGGCCGATTTCATCAAACACGGCATCCGTTGCAACGCCATCTGCCCCGGCACGATCGAATCGCCGTCGCTCGAAGACCGCATCGCGACCCTGGCCAAAGAGACCGGCCGCTCCGCGGCGGTGGTGCGGCAGGCCTTTATCGATCGCCAGCCGATGGGCCGGTTGGGAACGGCCCAGGAAGTTGCCGCCCTTGCCCTCTTTCTGGCCAGCGATGAGGCGAGTTACATTACCGGCCAGGCGCATCTCGTTGACGGCGGGATGGCGCTTTAGGGCAACTCCGACTTCGGCGTCATTAGCGGCTGGGAAACGATGCACATTCTAATCACCGGCGCCGCGGGGATGATCGGGCGCAAGCTCGTGGCCCGTCTCGTCAATGACGGCGGGCTCAATGGCAAGCCGATCGATAAGCTCACCCTGATCGACATCACTGCGCCGCCGCAGCCGCAGAAGTTTTCCGGCGAAGTCGAGACCACTGCCGCGGATATTGCCGATCCGGCCGCCGTGCATTCGGCTATCGCCGGCCGGCCCGACGTCATCTTTCACCTTGCGGGTGTGGTTTCAGGCGAGGCCGAGCTCGATTTCGAGAAGGGCATGCGGGTCAATCTCGACGGCTCGCGCGGCCTACTCGAAGCCATCCGCACTGTGGGCGACGGGTATCGCCCGCGCTTGGTCTTCACCTCGTCGATCGCCGTGTTCGGCGCGCCGTTTCCCGACGCGATCGGCGACGACTTCCACCTCACGCCACTGACCTCTTACGGCACGCAGAAGGCGGTCATCGAACTGCTGCTCGCCGATTACACCCGCCGCGGCATGCTCGATGGTGTCGGCATCCGGCTGCCGAGCATCGTGGTGCGGCCGGGCCGGCCGAACAAGGCGGCATCCGGCTTCTTTTCCTCGATCATCCGCGAACCGCTCAACGGCGAAGAAGCCGTGCTGCCGGTCGAGGACAGCGCGCTGCACTGGCATGCGAGCCCGCGCGCGGCGGCCGGCTTCCTCGTTCACGCCGCTGGGCTCGACGCCGCAAAACTCGGCCCGCGGGTCAATCTGACCATGCCGGGGGTCTGCTGCACGGTGGCCGAGCAGATCGCCGCGTTGCGCCGGGTAGCCGGCGACCGGGTCGCCGCCCGTATCCGCCGCATGCCGGATCCGCTGGTCGCCCGTATCGTCGCGGGCTGGCCGAGCCGGTTCGATCCGCGGCGGGCGCTCGACTTGGGCTTTCGGGCCGAGGGCTCGTTCGACCAGATCATCCGCGTCCATATCGAGGATGAACTGGGCGGCAAGATCGGCCACTGAAAGCCGGGGTTCCGCCTTGCGCGGGGATTGCTTGCGTCGCGCCGCGGCATGCTTACATTGCTGGGCGAATGGCGGCTCAAGGCCGCTCGTTCGCGTCTGAAGTTCCAAAACCCCCAAAGCGGTTTCACGGCACCCCTTTACGTCACCATGACCTTTACGTCACCATGACCTATGTCGATGCGGCCTGTGCGCCGCTGCGCAAGACCGGACAGATCAAGATTCACGGCACTGCCGCCTTCGCCAGCATGCGCAAGGCGGGCCGGCTCGCGGCGGAATGCCTCGATATGCTGGTCGGCGAGATCAGGCCGGGTGTCACCACCGAGCATATCGACCGGCTGGTCTTCGAGTTCGGCGCCGATCACGGCGCGCTGCCGGCGACCCTGATGTATCGCGGCTACCGCAAGGCGACCTGCACCTCGATCAACCACGTGGTCTGCCACGGCATTCCCTCGGATAAGCCGCTGCGCGAAGGCGACATCGTCAATGTCGACGTGACCCTGATCCTCGACGATTGGCACGGCGATTCGAGCCGGATGTACCCCGTCGGAGAAATTCCCCGCCGCGCCGAACGCCTGATCGAGGTCACCTACGAGGGCATGATGCGGGGCATTGCCGCGATCAAGCCCGGCGCCACGACCGGCGACATCGGACATGCGATTCAGGCCTATGTCGAAGCCCAGCATATGAGCGTGGTGCGCGATTTTTGCGGCCATGGCCTCGGCCAGCTGTTCCACGACGAGCCGAACATCGTCCATGTCGGTCGACCGGGCGAGGGCGTGGTGCTCAAGCCGGGCATGTTCTTCACGGTCGAGCCGATGATCAATCTCGGCCGCGCGCATGTGAAGGTGCTGTCCGACGGCTGGACCGCGGTGACCCGCGACCGCTCGCTGTCGGCGCAATTCGAGCATTCGGTCGGCGTCACCGAAAGCGGGGTCGAGATTTTCACGCTGTCGCCCAAGGGGCTCGATAAGCCGCCCTATCCACTTTGACGTAAAACCGCCTTTTGCAACTCGATTGCAAATTCCGATAATCCGGTCATCCTGAGCGGCGGCACCCCTTCGTGCGAAAGTTGTAACGCGCTGAGACCGGGTTGCGTCCGAATTGCGATGTTGGAAAAGAAACCTGACGGCGAAGGCGGTCTCGCGGAAGAGGCGACGCCGCATTATTACGGCCATCGCGAACGGCTGCGCGAGCGCTTTCGCGAGGCCGGGGCGGACGCCCTGTCGGACTACGAACTGCTGGAGCTTCTGCTGTTTCGCGCGCTGCCACGGCGCGACGTCAAGCCGCTCGCCAAAATGTTGCTTGAGAAATTCGGCTCCTTCGCCGAAGTCATCGCCGCGCCGGAGGCGCGGCTCGCCGAGGTTAAGGGACTTGGCGATTCCACGATCACCGATCTTAAAGTTGTCCAGGCGGCGGCGAGCCGAATGATGCGCGGCGCGGTGAAAAAGCGCCCGGTGCTGTCCTCATGGTCGACGGTGCTGGATTATTGCCGCGCCGCGCAGGCGTTCGCCGACCGCGAGCAGTTCCGCGTCCTCTTTCTCGACAAGCGCAATCAGCTCATCGCCGACGAATTGCAGCAGATCGGCACGGTCGATCATACCCCGGTCTATCCGCGCGAAGTGGTCAAGCGCGCGCTCGAACTGTCGGCGACCGCGATCATCCTGGTGCACAATCATCCGTCCGGAGATCCCACTCCCTCCCGTGCGGACATCCAGATGACGCAGCAGATCGTCGCGGTGGCGAGCCCACTCGGCATTGCCGTGCACGACCACATCATCGTCGGCAAGGACGGGCATGCGAGCTTGAAGGGGTTGAAGCTGATTTGATCCCGCCGCCCGTAGCGAGCACCGCTACGGTCTGCTCAATCCGAGTCTATGCACCAACTGTGCGACCTCGGCGGCCTCGTTTGCCATCAGCTGCCCCATTTCCTCCGGGGTGCTGGTCACGACTGTCAAGCCGTTCTCCTCTATCCGTTGTATTACGGTCGGATCATGCGCGGCGGCGATGAAGGCGTCGTGCAGCTTGGCGATGATCGGCTGCGGTGTCCCCGGTGCCGCCGCGACGCCGAACCAGCCGGCGACGCTGGCGTTCCCGACACCCAGTTCCTGCAGCGTCGGCACGTCGGGGATGAGCGACCAGCGGCCGGGTCCGTCAATGGCGACAGCCTTGAGCTTTTTGCCGGCAAGATACGGCTTGGCGAGCGGCGTACTGATCGCCGCGACGTCAAGGCGTCCGGCGAGCAAGTCGGTCATCATCGGCGCGCCGCCGCGATAATGCACGAATGCCGCCGGCGTCTTGGTGATCTCCATCAGATTGGCGCTCATCAAGTGCGATGGCGTGCCAAGACCGGGCGAGCCGAAATTCAGCCCATCCGGTTTGTTCCGTCCGAGCGCGAGCAACTCCGCGAACGTATTCGCCGAGCTCTCGGCCGGCACGGCCAAGACAGTCGTCAGATTGAACAGCAGCGTGATGGGCTGTGCACCGTTGACAGGATCGTAGGCGGCACTGGGCTCGATCGCCGGGATGGTGGCGTTTTGCGATCCGGAGAAGACCAGCAGGGTGTAGCCGTCAGGTGGAGAATGCTGGAGCGCGGCAGCAGCGACGGCGCCGCTGGCGGCGGGCCTGTTCTCGACGACGATCGGTTGACCGAGGATTTTGCCAGCCGCCTCGGCATAAACGCGCGCCATCACATCGGACACGCCGCCCGGGGCGAGGCCGACAAGAAGCGTGATGGGTCGTGCGGGAAAGCTCTCTGCCTGTGCCGGCACCGATCCTAGGAACGCAAGGAGCAGCGCGCCAATAATCGCCGAAGTGCGATGCATCACGTCAACCTCGCTTTGATCGGTTTTCCGCCACGTTTTCTTGTTGGTGTGAAGGGCGCCGGTCTCTTGATCGGGGATGTCCGTTACTGCCGAACCAGCAGGACGGGATCGGAGGATTCCGGCACGCGCTGCCAGGTATTGGCGTCGTTCTCTTCGAATTGCCACGATTGCCCGCGCGGCGAGAGCAGCACCAGTGCGCCTTCGTCGATGCGCCACGCAGTCGGGCCGAAACGCGCGACCATGGCGTCGCAGCCGGACTTGATCTTGAGCGCCAAGGCATCGCTGCCGGCGGGGCTGTTGGACAGCGTCAGCACGCAGATCGGCTTGCCGGTGCCGCGCGCGACGCCCCAATCTCCCACCATGTCGTCGGCGGAGCGCACCGGCGCCGCAGCCGCGGTCTGCAAAATATAGCGGCCTTCTTCCGGCGAGAACCCGTCGAACATGCCACCCTCGACCTCGGTCAGTTCGACCACGGCATTGCCGTGGGAATCGAGCAGGCGCAGATTGCCGTAATTGTCCTTTGTCCAGGCGACAATCTCCTTGGTCGAAGGGAACAGGTTCGGACAGTTACGGTCGATATCGAGCTTGCCGCCACCGGGTGCGGTGTCGGCGCGAAAATTGAACCGGCAGATTTTGTCGTGATCGGCGTTGGAAAATTCCCAGGGCCCGATCATGGCATTCGCGGCTTCGTTCGGCGGGTTCGCCGCCGGCGCGCTTGACGACGGGTTGTCAGGTGCCGGCGCCGTCGGAGTTGGGGGGGTCGGTTGCGCGTTCTGCGCAAAGCCGATGCTGCCGCACAGGCTCATGACAACAGCGGCGAAAATACTCGCAGGCCGTCGGGCGATGAATTTGCTCACGCTCATGCGCCAAAGTTACCACGCCGCCGCGGGACCGTCATGACCCGACGGCCGATGGGTCCGCAACGGCCCGGAGCCGCCAGCCGACCGCGTTAGTCCTGCTGCCAGCCGCGGAACGGCGTTTCCGGCACCGGCGTCAACGGCGGCTTGCCCGCGGCCCAGGCGGCAATGTTGTCGACGACGAGCTGGTCCATCTTGTCCCGGGTGTGCACCGAGGCCGAGCCGAGGTGCGGCAGCAGCACGACATTGTCCATATCGATCAGCGCTTGCGGCACTTCGGGCTCCTTGGCGTAGACGTCGAGCCCGGCCGCCATGATGCGCTTGTTCTGCAGCGCCTCGATCAAGGCCGGCTCGTCGACGACCGAGCCGCGCGCCATATTGATCAGGATGCCGTTCGGCCCGAGCGCGGCGAGCACTTCGGCATTGATCATGTTCTGTGTCGCGGCGCCGCCCGGCACGATGACCATCAGCGTGTCGACGTCGCGCGCCATGTCGACGAGTTTCGGGTAGTGCCGATAGGGAACATCCGGTCGCCGCTGCCGGGTGTGGTAAACCACCGGCACGCCGAACGCATCGAGCCGCCGTGCGATCGCCCGGCCGATCGCGCCCATGCCGACAATGCCCACCGTGCGATTGCGCAACGTCGCCCGGCTCAACGGATAGCCCTTCTGCAGCCATTTGCCGGCGCGCAAGTAACGCTCGGCTTGGGGCAGCTCGCGGACCGTGCAGAGCAGAAGCCCGAGCGCCGTGTCGGCGACCTCTTCCGTCAGCACTTCGGGCGTGTTGGTGACGATGATGCCATGCGCGGCAGCATATTTGACGTCGACATGGTCGTAACCGACGCCGAAACTGGAAATGATCTCGAGTTTCGGAAAGCGCTCGAGCAGGCTTGCCGACATTTGCCCTTGGGCGCAGGCGATCGCCCGCACATTGCCATGTTCGGCAATAAAGCCGTCGCGATCGCTCGCGTCGGCGGCCTTATAAAGGGTGCAGGCCGTCTCGATGCCTCTCACGATTGTCGGTTTCGCCGGACCGAAGAGCACAACCTCACGTCTGTCGGCAGCCATAGTTCATCCTCATACCAAGAGGCTCACCGGCAATTCGATAAGATTTTTGATGGCGGCTAAAAGCTCCGCGCCGAGCGCGCCGTCGAGCACGCGATGGTCGCACGACAGCGTGATGCTCATCATGCTGACGAAGGCTACGCCGCCGTCGTCTTTCTCGACCGCCTGGCGGCGCGCGGAGCCGACCGCGAGAATGGTCGCATGCGGCGGATTGATGATGGCGGTGAACTCGCGCACGCCATGCATGCCGAGATTCGAGATCGCCGACGAGCCGCCTTGATAATCCGCCGGCTTGAGCTTCTTGTCCCGGGCGCGCGCCGCGAGATCCTTCATTTCGGCCGACAGCGCCGACAGCGATTTGGTTTCGGCCTGGCGCAGCACAGGCGTGATCAAGCCGCCGTCGAGAGCGACCGCGATGCCGATATCGGAATGCCTGAACCGCAATATCCGATCGCCGGCCCACACCGCATTGGCGGCCGGCACGCGCTGCAGAGCGAGCGCCAAGGCACGGATGACGAAATCGTTGACCGAAAGCTTGAAGCTCTGATTGCCGTCCCGATCCTTGGAGGCTGCGGCATTGGCTTCTTCGCGCAGCGCGATCAAGCGATCGATGGCGACGTCGGTCATCAGGTAGAAATGCGGAACGGCAGCCGCCTGCGTCAGCCGCGCCGCGATGGTCCGGCGCATGCCGTCGAGCGGCACTTCCTCGTAGCTGTCCGCCGCGTAGAGCGATTTGATCTCGGCGGCGGAGGGACCTTCCGCAGGCGCGCCGCCCGCTGCCCGCGAGGGCCGCGGTGCGTCGGCGATATCGCGCGCCACGATGCGGCCGTGCGGACCGCTACCGCGCAGGCGCGAAAGATCGATGCCGTTCTCGGCCGCCAGCCGCCGCGCCAGCGGCGTCACTGAGATCCCTCCGGCCATGCGTGCCGGCCCGAAATTGTGCGCGGGCGTGCGCACCTCGAAAAATGGATCGAGTTTGATCGGAGCTGCATCTTGGCCCGGCTGCTGCGCTGCGGCCCGTACCGGGGCGGCTTGCGCGACCGGCGGGGCGCCGGCTTTTGCAGCCGCGACCGGAGCGCTCGCTGCCGCGCCGCTGCCGTCCGCAATCACAGCCACCACGGCGCCGACCGGGGCTATATCGCCCGCCGACACCCGGATTTCGCTCAATACCCCAGTCGTGGTCGACGGCACTTCCATCGAGACCTTGTCGGTCTCGATCTCGAACAGATTGTCGCCCGGCAAGACCTTTTCGCCGGCCGATTTGAACCATTTGGTGATTTTGCCCTCGGCGACGGTTTCACCGAGCTGCGGCATCAGGACATCCATGAAATGAAGCTCACCACGTGACCGAGACGTATTGCGTTTCGAGGAATTCCATCAGGCCTTCGTGCGCGCCTTCGCGGCCAAGGCCGGATTGCTTGACGCCGCCGAACGGTGCGGCGGGATCGGAAACTATCCCGCGATTAAGTCCGATCATGCCGAAATCGAGCTTTTCCGACACCCGCAGGCCGCGGCTCAGATCCTTGGTAAAGAGGTAGGCAGCGAGGCCGTATTCGGTAGCGTTGGCCCGGCCGATCACCTCGTCCTCGGACTTGAAGGTCTGCAGCGAGGCGACCGGACCGAATATTTCTTCGCTGAGCATTTTGGCATCGTCGGACACGTTGGCCAGCACGGTGGCCGGATAGAAAAAGCCGGGTCCGCCGGGCGCCTGGCCGCCGGTGAGCACTTTGGCGCCCTTCTGCACCGCGTCCTCGACCAGTTCGATCACCTTGTCGCGGCCTTCTTTGTTGACCAGCGGTCCGAGCGCGACACCCTCGTCGAGACCGTTGCCCATTTTCAGCCCCGCCATCTTGGCGGTGAGCTTTTTGGCAAACTCGTCATGCACCTTCTCGTGCACGTAGAACCGATTCGCCGCCGTGCAGGCCTCGCCCATATTGCGCATTTTGGCGATCATGGCGCCGTCGATGGCGGCATCGATATCGGCGTCGTCGAAGACGATGAAGGGCGCATTGCCGCCGAGCTCCATCGCCGGCTTGACGATGGTGTCGGCGGCCTCGTGCAGAAGCTTCCTGCCGACTTCGGTCGAGCCGGTGAACGACACCACGCGGACACGCGGGTCGTGCAGCATGGCGCTGACGACCTTGCCCGACGAGCGCGACGGGATGACGTTGACGACGCCGGCCGGCACGCCCGCCTCTTCCAGGATCGGCATCAGCGCCAGCATGGTGAGCGGGGTGTCGGAAGCCGGCTTGAGCACGACCGGACAGCCGGCGGCGAGCGCCGGCCCGATCTTGCGGGTCGCCATCGCCGCCGGGAAATTCCACGGCGTCACCAGGACGGCGATACCGGCCGGCTTGTGATGCACCAGAATGCGCGCGCCGGTGGAGGGCGCCACCGAATTCTGGCCGATATTGCGCACCGCTTCCTCGGCGTACCAGCGGAAGAATTCCGCCGCATAGGCGACCTCGCCGCGGGAGTCCGGCAGCGCCTTGCCGTTTTCGATGGTGATGAGCTTCGCCAGCCGTTCGGCGTCGCGCATGATCAGTTCGTAGGATTTGCGCAGGATCTCGCCGCGCTCGCGCGGCTTTTTGGCGGCCCAGCCGGGAAAGGCAGCCTGCGCGGCGTCGAGCGCGGCCTTGGCGTCATCGACAGTCGCGCTGGCGACGGAAGCGACTTTGTTCTCCGTTGCCGGATCGATCACGTCGAAACGGCCGCCATCGGAGGCATTGCGCCATTTGCCGCCGATCCAAAGATCGGTCGGAACGTTGGCGAGAAGATTGTCGTACATGGCACTCATGGCAAGCGTCCTTTACGTTTTTCTTCCGCTCATTCCCGCGTAAGCGGGAATCCGGCACCTTGTCCCGAGCAATGGGTCCCCGTTTCGCGGGGACACGCGGAAATCCTAATTCTCCAACGAGCGCTTCACCCGTTCCGCAATCCGATCAACCGACGGCAGCGCCAAATCCTCGAGAATATCGGCGGCCGGCAGCGGAATGTGCGGCGTCGTGATTCGCACCGGCGGGCCGTCGAGATCGTAGAACGCTTCGTCGGCGACGATCGAAACGATCTCGGCGCCCCAGCCGCACAGCCGCGGATTCTCCTCGACGGTGAACAGGCGATGGGTACGTCCTACCGAGCCGAGGATGGTCTGCGTATCGAGCGGCACCAGCGAGCGCACGTCGACGACTTCGCAGTCGATGCCGTGCTCGGCTTTGAGCTTTTCCGCGGCCGCAAGCGCGCGCGGCACCATCAGCGCCAGCGCCAGGATGGTGGCATCTTTGCCGGGCCGCACGATGCTCGCGGTACCGAGCCGATCGACGATTTCGCCGTCCGGGACCTCGCCCTTGGTGGCATAGAGCGACTTGTGCTCGAGAAAGATCACCGGATCGGGATCGCGCACCGCAGCCGCCAAAAGCCCGATGACGTCGCGCGGCGTCGAGGGCGCCACGACCTTGAGGCCGGGTATCATCATGCACCAGTTTTCGACGCTCTGGGAATGTTGCGCGCCGAAGCGGGAGCCCCCGCCATTGCCGGTGCGCACGACCAGCGGGCATTTGACCTGGCCGTTCGACATATACCGGCTTTTGGGGAATTCGTTAGCAATGTAGTCGAAGCAGACGGCGAAGAAGTCCGAAAACATGATTTCGGCGATCGGCTTCAATCCCGTCATTGCCGCGCCCATCGCGGCACCCATGATCGCCTGTTCGGAAATCGGGGTATCGCGCACGCGCAACGGTCCGAACTGCTCGTACAGCCCCACGGTCGCTTTGAACACGCCGCCGGCCTTGGCCACGTCCTCGCCCAGGAACACGACATCGGGATCGCGCGTCATTTCCTGGGCGATGCCGCGGATGACGGCATCGCGATAGGTCAGTTCCGCCATGCGAAACCTCCATCGGCATAGACGTCCGTGGTGAGGAGATCGAGCGACGGCGGCGGCGCCGCTTTGCACTTCTCGGTGGCTTCGTCGACGCGCCGCTTCACGTCGGTCTCGATGCCGACGATAACGTCGTCGCCGACGCCGAATTGCTTGAGCCGCTCGCGATAGATCTTGATCGGATCGCGTTCTTTCCACTTTTCCAGCTCGCCTTCCGGCCGGTATTTGGCCGGATCGGCGCGCGAATGTCCGCTGTAGCGGTAGGTCAGGCATTCGATCAAGGACGGCCCGCCGCCGGAGCGCGCTTTGTCATAGGCGGCGCCGGCGGTGCGATAGACCTCGTCGGCGTCGTTGCCGTCGACGATGATGCGCGGCAGCCCGTAGGCGGCAGCGCGGTCGGCGGCGGGATGCGGCACCGCCGTGACGTCGGCGATCGGCGTATATTCCATGTAGAGATTATTCTCGCAGACGAAGATCACCGGCAGCTTCCAGACCGCGGCGAAGTTCAGCGCTTCGTGGAAGGCGCCGATATTGGTGGTGCCATCGCCGAAGAAGCAGACCGAAACGTCGCTCTGGCCTTTGTACTGCGCCCGCCACGCGGCGCCGCAGGCGATCGGCAAATGCGCGCCGATAATGGCGTAGGAGCCCATGACGCCGTGATCGACCGAGGTCAGGTGCATCGATCCGCCCTTGCCGCGCATCAGTCCGTTGTCGCGCTGCATCAGCTCACCCAGCACCTGCTCGATCGGCACGCCGCGCGCCAGCGTGTGGGCGTGACCGCGATAGGTGCAGAACGAAAGATCGCCGGGCTTCATCGCCGCGGCGCAGCCGGCGGCGACCGCTTCCTGGCCGAGCGAGAGGTGGCTCGTGCCCTTCACCAGGTTTTGCAGGAATAGATCGAATGCGCGCTGCTCGGCCTCGCGGATTTCGACCTGAATGCGGAACATGCGGAGCCGGGTTTCCTCGCCGATGTCGTCGTTGAGGCTCGCGTCGGGTGCAAGCGCACGGTCCTCGAGCTTAGCCATGAAAAATCCTCGGACTGCCCCGTTGCGGAGGTGGGGTTGGGGGGAAGCTGCAACTTAGCGCCAGTTATGAAGCCGAAGCAATGTCAACCCGAGGACCTATCCGTCAATGTCTGGACGGGCGCAAGATTGCCGGGCAGCCATTCCGCTTGCGCGCAGCGTTACAAGTTCTTAATTGACGGCAACGGGAGATTTCGATGGCCCAGGAATACGCTCATCAATACGTGCAGCGCTTCTTCGGCGGCCCACCGCTGGCAGTGATCGGCCGGCTCGTCCTGTTGTCGATTCTGGTGGGCGTCATCCTCGCGGCGATTGGGCTCGATCCCTGGAATATACTGGAATCCGTACGCCGGCTCGTTGAGCATATCTGGAATATGGGTTTCGACGCCGTGCGCTGGCTGTGGCGGTATTTCCTGCTCGGCGCCGTGATCGTCGTACCGATCTGGTTCTTGGTCCGTCTGACCAAGGCCCCGCGCGGCCTGTAAGACCCTACCTGCAAGAACGCGTTGTCGAAGAACGCGTTGTCGAACGCGGCCCGGCGCCACGTTGCGGTCTTAGCCCAGAGGTCGCTCGTTTACTCGTCGCCCGCTTGCGGACCCGCGGCGGAGGATCCGTCATTGTCGCCGGACCCGGCCTGATCCCGCGGGCCGCCGCGATGGCGGCGGCGGCGCCGATGGAGCGGGAAACGATCCGGCGAACCATCGAAGCCGTTCGGTCCGTTGGGGCCGTTTTGGCCGTGCGGACCGTTGCCGCTTTGGTTGTGTTGCGCAGGCTGCTGGGGCTGGCCCCCGGTGATGAAAGAGGGCAACCGCTCGACGTCGGCTTCGATCTCGGGGGCGGCGTGCTGCTGGCGCGGCTGAAATTGCTGCGGCTGCGCTTGATGGTGCTGCGGTTGGTATTGTTGCGGCTGATGCTGCTGCTGCGGCTCGCGCGGGTAGAACGACTGCGGCTCGCGGGGCGCAAACGGCTCACCACCGATATGCGGCTGTTCGTCGCCGTCGTCGTCGCCGTCGTCGGCATTGCCGCGCATATCACCGGGCTGCGGCTGGTAATAGGGCTGAGTCTGGCGCAACTGTTCCTGCGCGGCGGCGATCAGGCGGAAATAATGTTCGGCGTGCTGATAGTAATTCTCGGAGGCGATCGAATCTCCGGAACTTTGCGCGTCACGAGCAAGCTGGAGATATTTTTCGGCGATGTGAGAAGCCGTGCCCCTGATTTTTACATCTTGCCCGTTGGATTCGTAGACGCGAGACAACGGATTCTGATGATGCCCACCCTTACGGTTACGACCGCGCATACGCTTGTTCTGACCGTTTCTCATGATTTGCTGTTTCGCAACCCCGTTATTTGCGGCGCCGCATCGGCCGCCGCTCGCTTCACCACACTTCGTTTCACCCCGTGCCACTTAGCAGTGTCACTCCGCAGTGCCATTTTGCAGTGCCATTCTGCAGTGTCACTTTTCTGCAGTGTCACTTTGCCGGCACCCCCTTCGCGCGAACGTCACGAATCCGCAGCAAAGCGACTCTCACCCTCGGTTTGGGTGCACAAACCTCTTATTATGCGCGCACCCGCTTCTTCGCGAGGTGCGCCAAGCCGATGAATCTTCGCGGTCTGAATCTGGCGATCCCGTATGCCGTCCAATTCGGCTGTCGTTATCCAGCTTTCGCTCTTATCCAGCTTTCGCTTTTTCTACGTGACCTGCGCTGCCGACCTCTAGGAGCCAACCTCTCACAGCCAACCTCTAATGGAGCTCACCATTAAAGCCGGCGTCGTGGAGCTCTACTCCGGGTGTTCACGACAGCACGCCACCCTCACTTCGGGGCGATTCCGTGCGCGCACGCTAGTCGGTTCCGGCCAATATTCCAAGTGCTTTTTTGCCGGGGCCGCTGAGCTTTTTGCTGGGGTCCAATGCTTAAGATTCATGCCCGCCTTTCGGCGACCAGGGCCCTCGGCACATTGTTAAGATCGGGTTGCGGGAGCGACGGCGCAAGCCCTGCCGCGGCTAATAAAGCGGTGACGGGTTCCGCCTGGCCGGCGCCCAATTCCAGAACGATTATGCCATCGGGCGCGAGCAGCGTGGCGACACTGGCTGCGATCGCGCGATAGCAATCGAGGCCGTCCGGTCCGCCGTCGAGAGCAAGCCGCGGGTCGAACCAAGACACCTCCGGAGGCAGTGCGCCGATCTCGTCCGAGCGGATATAGGGCGGATTCGAGACGATGATGTCGAACGGTCCGCGCAGGGCCGCGGCCATGTCGCAGGCGACAAAGCCCGCGCGGCTTAAGCTCAGCCGCCGCGCATTGGCTTGTGCGACGGCAAGGGCGCGCGGGCTCGCGTCGCTGCCGACACCGAAAGCATTTGGTAATTCCGTCAGGAGCGCAAGCAGGATTGCGCCAGAGCCGGTGCAGAGATCGGCGATGCGCAGCAGACGTGCCCGTGCGCCGCGTCTATCGATGACCGCGAGCGCCGCCTCGACGACGGTCTCGGTCTCCGGACGCGGCACCAAAGTCGCGCTATCGACGTGAAGTTGGAGACTCCAGAATTCTTTCATGCCGACGATACGCGCTACCGGCTCGCGGGCGAGGCGGCGAGCGGCCAGTGCCGCGATCGCACCTTCTTCCGCGGCGCCGAGGATGCGAGACGCCGAAGCTGCAAGCGCGGCATGGTCCAGCGAAAGCGCATGGCCGATCAGGAGCCGGGCATCGAGTTCGGGCGAATCGACGCCGGCTGCACGAAGTTCCGCAGCGATGGTACGCCGCGCATCGGCGATGGTGCGCGCCATGGCTTTGCCCCTCTCCCGCGCGGCTGCGGCCGGCATCGTCAATTCACCCCCTCGGCGGCCAGCAGCGCCGCTTGATTTTCGGCGACCAGCGCATCGATGATTTCACCGAGCGCCTCGCCTTCGAGGATCTGCGGCAGCTTGTACAGCGTCAGGTTGATGCGATGGTCCGATACCCGCCCTTGCGGGTAATTGTAGGTTCGGATGCGTTCGGAGCGGTCGCCGGTGCCGACCTGGCCACGGCGTTCGGCGGCGCGCGCGGCGTCCAGTTTCTGCCGTTCGAAATCGTACAGCCGTGTGCGCAGCACGGCGAGCGCCTTGGCGCGGTTGCGATGCTGCGATCGGTCCTCCTGCATCATGACGACTATCCCGGAAGGGATGTGCGTCACGCGCACCGCCGATTCGGTCTTGTTTACGTGCTGACCCCCGGCGCCGCTCGAGCGCAACGTGTCGATCTTGAGATCGGCATCGTTGATGGGGGCGTCGACCTCCTGGGCCTCCGGTAAGATGGCAACCGTCGCGGTCGACGTATGGATGCGGCCGGAGGCCTCGGTATCGGGGACGCGCTGGACCCGGTGCACGCCGGATTCGAATTTCAATTTGGCGAACGCACCGCGGCCGCGGATTTCGGCGATGACTTCCTTGTAGCCGCCCATCGAGCCTTCGCTGGCGGTGATAATTTCGACCTTCCAGCCCTGATTGGTGGCGTAACGCTCGTACATGCGAAACAGATCGCCGGCGAATAAAGCGGCCTCGTCGCCGCCGGTACCGGCGCGGATTTCGAGGATGACGTTGCGTTCGTCCATCGCATCCTTGGGCAGCAATGCCAGCCGCAATTGCTGCTCGAACTTCGCGCACCGCGCTTCGAGCTCCGGCTTTTCGGCCTCGGCGATCGAGCGCATGTCCGCGTCGGTCGCCGGATCCGCGATCAAGCCCGTCAGCCCCTCGAGTTCGTGCTGCGCGGCGCGGTAGGCTTTGACCGCATCGACCACCGGCGCGAGTTCGGCGAATTCGCGGGACAGTCTGACATAGGTCTCCGCCGGCAGCGCGGAGGCGAGTTCGCGCTCCAGCAGCCCGTGGCGGGTAACGACCGCATTGAGTTTCTGATCGGGCAACATGGCTTTCGTATCGTCATGGCCGGCCGATGCCGGACATCCATTTTCTTTTGCACGTGCTTTTGCCCGCTCCGGTCCCTCGCCCGCAAGCGCGGCGGCGGACCGGGTGAGGGCGTGACCCTTCGATATCCTAAAGCTGCAATCCGTTCTCGGCGGCAAACTTTTCCAGCTGCGCCCGGATCGCCGTGCCGCGCGTGGTTTGCTCGATCAAGGGGCACAAGAACGCGGCGGCCTTGCGGCAATCGAGGTCGAGCAGCATCGCCTTGACCGGTCCGATCGCGGACGGCGTGAGCGAGAGCGAACGATAGCCGATGGCGACCAAAGCGAGCGCCCCGATCGGCTGTGAGGCGAGTTCGCCGCACACGGTTGCCGGCTTGCGATGGATGTGGGCCTTGTCGGCGATCTCCTTGAGCGCCCGCAATACCGGCGCCGACAGCGGATCGAACCGGTTCGATACCCGCGGATTGCCGCGGTCGACGGCGTAGAGAAATTGTATCAGATCGTTGGACCCGACCGAGAGAAAGTCGACGCGTTCGAGCAATTCATCGAGCTGGTAGAGTAGCGATGGCACCTCGACCATGCTGCCGACCTCGACCGCGTCCGGCAGCTTGTGGCCGTGGCGGCGCAGATGGGTCAGCTCGTGCTCCACCAGATCCTTTGCCTGATCGAACTCCTGCACCGTCGAGATCATGGGAAACATGATCTTCAGCGCCCGGCTGCCGGCCGCCCGAAGCAGCGCGCGTAACTGCGTCCGCAACAGCCCGGGCCGATCGAGGCCGAGCCGGATCGCGCGCCAGCCCAGCGCGGGATTCTCCTCTTCGACGTTGCGCATATAGGGCAGCACCTTATCGCCGCCGATATCGAGCGTGCGAAAGGTCACCGGCTTGTCGCCGGCGGCGTCGAGCACGGCGCGGTACAGCGCATATTGCTCGCTGGTGCGTGGGAAGTTCGGCGCAACCATGAACTGCAATTCGGTGCGGAACAAGCCGATACCGGCGGCACCGGTGTCGGCGATATGCGGCAGGTCGACGCTCAAGCCGGCATTGAGCAGGAGCTTCACCTCTTCGCCGTCCTTGGTGACGCAAGGTCTGTCGCGCAGCGCCGAATATTGCTGCTGCCGTCGGGCCCGCAGCCGCACCCGCTCGGCATAGGCCGCCTCCATGTCGGGCAGCGGCCGCACGTGCAAGTCCCCGGTGGAGCCGTCGACGATGACGGCGTCGCCCGGATCGGCGATGCCGGTGGCGTTATCGATGTTGCCGATCGCGGGGATGCCCAGCGCGCGCGCGACGATGGTGACATGCGAATGCGGGCCGCCTTCCTCCAGAACGAGGCCACGAAGCCGCTTGCGGTCGTAATCGAGCAATGCCGCTGGACCCATCGAGCGCGCCACCAGGATGGCGTTCTCCGGCAAGCTGTCCCGCGACGGCGCGTGATCGCGGCCGAGGAGCTGGCGCATCAGCCGATTGGCAAGGTCGTCGAGATCGTGCAGCCGCTCGCGCAGGAACGGGTCGGTCTGCCGCAGCATCCGGGCGCGGGTGTCGGATTGCACGCGCTCGACCGCGGCTTCGGCGGTCAGGCCGGTCATCACCGCCTCTTCGAGCTTGTGCACCCAACCGCGGTCATAGGCGAACATGCGATAGGCTTCGAGCACGTCGCGGTGCTCGCCGCCGTCGACCACGTCGCCATGCTCGAGCAGTTCGTCGAGACTGGAGCGCAAAGTCTCGACCGCTCCGCGCAAATGCTCCAACTCCTTCGGCACGTCGTCGGCAATGAAATTGGTGACGACGACGCGCGGCTCGTGCAGCACGACGTGGCCGAGCGCGATGCCCTCGCTGAGCGCCGTGCCCTTGAAGTGAACCGAACGCCGCGCCGCCGGCTCGGCGCCGGGCATCGCCAGCGCCGACAGCTCGCCCGATGCGATCATCTCGGCGAGCACCATGGCGGTGGTCTGCAGCGCTTCGACTTCTTCTTCCGAATAAGTGCGCCGGGCGCGGTTCTGCACCACGAGAACGCCAAGCGTATTGCCGGCGCGCAAGATCGGCACGCCGAGGAACGAATGATAGATTTCTTCGCCGGTTTCCGGCCGGTACGAGAAGGCCGGATGGGCCTGGGCGTTCGACAGATTGATCGGGCTGGCCTGGCTCGAAACGAGGCCGACCAGGCCCTCGTCGGAGCGCATCACCGTATGGTGCACGGCGTCGCGGTTAAGGCCCTCGGTGGCGTAGAGTTCGAGGGTCGAATCGACGCGCAGCACATAGACGGAGCAGACCTCCGCAACCATGTTGGCGGCGATCAGCACCACGATTTTATCGAGGCGTTCCTGCGCGCTGACCGGCTCCGCCATCACTTCGCGAAGCCGGCGCAACAGCACGCGCGGACCGCCGAGCGCGCCCCGCATGGCGAGAGGTCCCTCGGGCTTGGCTTTGACCGGAACGGAGCCCGCGGCGCACCGGTCTTGATCAAAGAGGAATTCGCCCAGGTCCCGGCCCGCGGCGAATGTCCTTAAAGCCTATATCGAATGCGGCACGCAAACCGCAAGCCAGAGATATGACGCCGCCGGATATTGTGCAGCGCAGCGTGAAAGCGCCAGTTACGCCGCTTTGTCGAGGCCGTAGAGCGAATGCAGCGTCCGTACCGCCAGTTCGGTGAAGGCCGCATCTATCAAAATCGAAAACTTAATCTCGGATGTGGTGATGGCGCGAATATTGATCGAGCGCTCGGCGAGAGCGCTGAAGGCCTGTGCGGCGACGCCCGCATGACTGCGCATGCCGATGCCGATGACGGAAATCTTGGCAACGTCGGTGGCTCCGTCGAGTCGGGAGTAACCGATCGCGGCTTTCGCTTTGCCGATGACGTCGAGCGATCGCTGGTAATCGACGGCCGGTACGGTGAAGGTGAGGTCGGTCGTCTTGCCGTCGGCGGAAACGTTCTGCACGATCATGTCGACATTGATATTGGCCGCCGCGAGCGGACCGAAGATGGCGGCGGCGACGCCCGGCTTGTCCTGAACCTGGCGGATCGAGATTTGCGCCTCGTCCCTGGAGAAGGCGATGCCGGTAACGGTTTGATGTTCCATGATCTCACCTTCGTCGCAAATAAGCGTACCTGGCGGCGTGCCGTGCGGGTCGATTTTTTCCGGCGGGTCGAAGCTCGATCGCACGAAAATGCGCACATTGTGCACCATGCCGAGTTCGACCGAGCGGACCTGCAACACCTTGGCCCCGAGCGAGGCCAGTTCGAGCATCTCCTCGAATGCCACGCGGTCGAGCCGGCGAGCCCGCGGCACCACCCGCGGATCGGTGGTGTAGACGCCGTCGACGTCGGTGTAGATATCGCAGCGGTCGGCGCGGATCGCGGCCGCGACCGCGACCGCCGAAGTATCCGAACCGCCGCGGCCGAGCGTGGTGATGCGTGCGGTTTCCCGGTGCAGCCCCTGAAATCCGGCGATCACCGCGACCTCCTTGCGCTCCTTGAAGCGCCGGATCAATTCGCTGCCGTCGATGTCGAGAATGCGCGCCGAAGCATGGGCATCCGAGGTCAGGATCGGCAGCTGCCAGCCCAGCCAGGAGCGCGCGTTGATATCGAGGTCCTGCAGCGTGATGGCAAGGAGCCCAGCGGTGACCTGTTCGCCGGTGGCGACCACCGCGTCGTATTCGCGGGCATCGAAAATACGTCGTTCTTTGAGCGCCGCCTCGCACCAGGCGACGAGTTGATTGGTGGTGCCCGCCATGGCCGAAACCACGACGGCGGCCTCATGCCCGGCATCGACCTCGCGTTTGACATGACGCGCGACGTTGCGGATGCGGTCGATATCGGCGACGGAAGTTCCGCCGAATTTCATGACGAGGCGAGCCATGCGGTATTGGCGCTCTTACGTTAGGGGGCGCGTATAGATACCGGCGAGGTCGGTTGGCTGCAACATCAACCCTCCACCGGCAGCCCCGCTCGCCTGCTATCTTTTCGTCAGCAACGCCGAGCCTGAATGAACACAATGTCGAGGTTGAAGCTGCCGTCGGCGCCGATGTCGAAATATAGCGTGACGCTTTCCGACATGGCGGCCTGCAGCGCGCGGATGGCGTCGCTCTGCACTTTCGGCGTCCGCATTCTTTCTGTCCAGACGGCGAAATTCATGCGCAAGCGATGCTGGCTCGCCGCATCGGACATAAGTCCGGCGCGATTGAGCGCGGCGTCCCATTCCGTTCGCGAATAGCTGCGCACATGGGACGGATCTCGTAACAGCTCGACGGTCTGCAGATAGGTGTCGAGCAGGGGCCGTCCCGGAGCGACACTGTCCACGAAGGCGGCAATGCCGTCGGGTTTGAGCACGCGCGCAACTTCGCGCAGTGCGGCGTCGAAGTCGTGCCAATGATGGGCGCTGAAACGGCTGAGAACGTAATCGAAGCTGTCATCTGCGAACGGCAGGCTTTCGGCCACGCCCTGCCGCGTCGTGACGTTGCTCAAGCCGCGTTCCGCCGCGACGCGGGCGACGACATCCAGCATTTCGGGCGACAGATCGTAGGCGACGACGTCCCGCACATGCGGCGCCACGTGAAAGCTGACATGGCCGGCGCCGCAGCCGAGATCCAAAACATGCCCCTGCGTCCGGCCCTGCACCAAGCTGGCGAGAGCCTGCAAATCCGCACCCTGCGCATGCACGGCGCTATCGAGATAGGCGGCGGCGCGCGCGCCGAATTGGCCGCCGACCAATGCCTCGTGTGTCTTGCTCTGTGTCATCGCGCTCTCCAGCTTCAGCTTCAAAGGCAAATTCCGCCGAAAGTTTCTAGCGCGTTGGAGATACCGGTTTAAGCTGGCTTCTTATACTGGTATAAAATCTAACATGGCCGCAACACGATCTTTCGAACAGCGCCGTGAATTCGGTGATTCCGTCCGGGCTCACCGGGAAAAGGTAACGCCGGCCGCGATCGGACTGCCGCCCGGGACTCGCCGCAGGACACCCGGCCTGCGGCGGGAGGAACTGGCGCAACTGTGCGGATTGAGTACGACCTGGTTCACCTGGATCGAGCAGGGTCGCGACGTGTCGGTGTCGCCCGGTGCCCTCGCCCGATTGTCGGATGCGCTGCGGCTCGACGGTGCCGGGCGTGCCTATCTTTTCGATCTGGCCGGAAAGCGCGATCCGGCTCACGGCCGGGGCGACACGGAGAATATCTCTCCGGCCATTCTGGCCTGCGTCGACAGCATCGGCTCTCCGGCCTATGTGCTTGACCGCTGTTGGAACGCCCGCGGCTGGAACGCGCACGCCGAACGGCTGTTCGTGGGATGGTTGGATGCGCCGGGCGAGCGCAATCTTCTGCGATTCGTCTTTCGCCACCCGGCCGCGCCATCGCTGATCTGTGACTGGGAGGCGCGGGCCCGCCGCATCGCCGCGGAGTTCCGCGCCGCTTCAAGCGCGCATTTCGACGATCCGAAGCTTCGTGCGTTGATCGCGGGGCTGCGGCAGGACAGCGAAACGTTCACGCAGTTTTGGGATCAGCACGGCGTTTTGGGCCGCGAAGGCGGCGAGCGAACGTTCAATCACCCGACCGACGGTTTTCTCCGCTACGAACAGGTAACATTCAACCTCGCCAATCAGCCCGATCTAAAATTGACGGTTTTGGTTCACCCGAGCGACGATAGTGCCGAGCTCCATGCGCGTTAGGGAGCGTGGGATTCGCTGTAATTCCATATCGGAATGGCCGTTAATCTCACAAGTCATATCTCGCAGTATGAATGGCAGCGTATATGCGGTCGTCGACATTGGAGCAGCACGTCGCCGCGGAAACCGGCCACATCTCGCCGCGGCCGTTTCCACCGCAATCGCCCTGCTTAGCTCGGGGCGCCTTAACGTTCTGCACCAACTGGTTTCCCGGCCGCTACGCTCGCGCGATCTCCCAACATCCTCATGGCATCCCCGCTTGCTCGGCGCCTGCGCCTAAACTCTGGGCAACGCCACATCATGCGCGTTCCGCTCCTTCTGGCGCTTAAATTGCTTACACGACCGACAGAGACCCGAGTCCCAGGCGCGATCGGAGACCAGCGATGAAGGCCGACATCCCAACGACCGGCAGAGCAACGCCGGCCTTTGGGTCACGCAGCCGGACAATCGCGTTACTGGTCGCCGGCGCCTTCTTCATGGAAAATCTCGATGGCACGGTGATCGTCACTGCCATGCCGCAGATGGCGGCTTCGTTCGGCGTCCATCCGATCGATCTTAACGTCGGCCTTTCGGCTTATCTGCTGACTCTCGCCGTGCTGATGCCAGCCAGCGGCTGGATGGCGGACAGGTTTGGCGCGCGTCTTATCTTCGCAATTGCTATTGTGATCTTCACGGTCGCATCGGTTCTTTGCGGATTATGCCAGAATCTGACCGCCTTCACGCTCGCCCGCATTTTGCAAGGGACCGGCGGTGCCATGATGGTGCCGGTAGGCCGATTGGCGGTGCTGCGCGCGGCCTCGAAACACGAGTTGGTCAATGCGATCGCCGTCATCACCTGGCCCGGACTTGCCGCGCCGGTGCTCGGGCCACCGCTGGGAGGTTTCATTACGACCTATGCGTCCTGGCACTGGATTTTCTTTCTGAATGTGCCGCTCGGGCTGATCGCGCTTCCTTTCGCCGTGCGCCTGATCCCGCCGCGGGCGGACGAAGCACCACGGCCTTTCGACGGCATTGGTTTCGTCCTCATCGGCGTCGCATGCTTTACGGTCATGTACGGCGTTGAGCTCGTGGGCCGGGGCGGCGCATCCTGGCCGCTCGCGAGCCTGTGGGTTCTCGGCGGCATTGTCGCCGGCACGCTCGCGGTGCTCTACGGTAAGCGCGCCGCACACCCGCTGGTCGACCTCAGAGCGCTCAGCGTGCGCAGCTATGCCACGACGATTCGGGGCGGCTCGCTCAGTCGCATCGCGATCGCCTCCATTCCGTTTTTGCTGCCGCTGTTGTTCCAAGTCGGGTTTGGCCTCAGCGCTTTCGCGTCTGGATTGCTGTTGCTCGCGGTGTTCGCCGGCAACCTGATGATGAAGCCTTTCACCACGCCGATTGTGCGCCGCTTCAGCTTCCGCGCGATCCTCATCACGAGCGGCCTGTTGAATGCGGCATT
>Ga0181539_1001604_pt1 | contig 24582 bp, 20 predicted proteins | sample PEATcosm2014_Bin_46_FD_119767 | JGI IMG/M metagenome (GOLD analysis project Ga0181539, IMG submission 119767) | Peatland microbial communities from MTU Mesocosm Facility, Houghton, MI, USA - PEATcosm2014_Bin23_60_metaG | ecosystem: Environmental > Terrestrial > Soil > Wetlands > Peat | place... | reverse complement strand
ACTCCGGCTGAGGCGGACCCGACAGGCAGTGATTCCTTCTGCTACCAAAAGCGCGTCATCAAAGACCTGGAGCTTTTCGGAACGCCGGATTCCGGCGATCCCACCGAACGCGGCTTTGCCGACGTGTGGAAGAAGGGCTGTTTCGGCTGGGAATACAAGGGCAAGAAAAAGGACCTCGACCAAGCCTACAAGCAGCTGCTGCGCTACCGCGAGGCTCTCCTCAATCCACCCTTGCTTGTCGTCTGCGATTTCGACCGCTACATCGTCAAAACCAACTTCAACGGTACGGTCCAAGAGACCCACGAGTTCACCAACGAAGAGATCGACCAGCCGAAGAATTGGCAGATTCTCCGCGCCCTATTCGAGAACCCTGATTCTCTAAGGCCGCAACGCACTACGGCCCAAGTCACCGAAACTCTCGCCCGCCAGATTGCCGAAGTCGCCCGCTCGCTTCAGGGTCGCGAAACTATTGAACTCGCAGACGCAAAAAGCCGCGCCGAAGTCACCGTTGCCCGAAGGAAAAACCTTCGCATTGCACGGTTTCTCAATCGGATCGTCTTCTGCTTCTTCGCCGAAGATACGGGCCTGCTCCCCAAGAATCTGTTCAGCAGCATTCTCAAAGCCTCGCTCCACGATCCAAGCAACCTGACTGAGGTGGTGGAACGACTCTTTCACGTCATGGCAACAGGTGGGCTGTTTGGCGCTCAGCGAATCCGCCACTTCAACGGCCACCTCTTTGAGGAGTCCACCGTCTTTGAATTGACCGAAGACGAGATTGCCAAGCTCGCAGAAGCGGCAGAAGCGGATTGGCAATTCATTCAGCCCAGTATCATGGGCAATCTCTTCGAGCGCGGTCTGGACCCGGACCAGCGGGCACAGATTGGCGCACACTACACCAGCGAGGCCGACATTCTGACGCTGGTAGAGCCAGTCCTCATGGCACCGTTCCGCCAAGAATGGGCGCAAATCAGAAGCAAACTTGCCGGCGCGCTCAAGCACGGCAAGGGTACCTTCGCCCAGCGCGAACGCTTGGCCACCTTCCTGACAAAGATTGCGAACACGACCGTCTTGGACCCCGCCTGCGGCAGTGGCAATTTTCTTTACGTATCCCTTCGCCTGCTCTTGGACCTCGAAAAAGAAGTCATTGCCTTTGCTGAGCAACTCGGCTTCCGCTTCGAGCCAAAAGTCAGCGTTCACCAACTCAAAGCGATTGAGTTAAGCGCCTACGCTTTCGAGCTGGCGCAAGTGTCCGTCCAAATCGGCTTTCTGCAATGGCGGCGCGACAACGGCTTTGGCAATGAGCGCACACCCGTCTTGCAGAAGCTCGATGGCTTCCAGAACGAGGATGCTCTCTTGCTTCCCCACTATCGCAGCAAGGCGAAGACGCTGAAGGAAGCACAAGCCGGGGAGCACAAAAAAGACAACGCGCTGAAATTCTACACCGAGCGTAAATGGCCGGAAGCCGGTGTCATCGTCGGCAATCCACCGTTTCTCGGGGGAAAGTTCCTCCGCCGCGAGTTGGGTGATCAATATGTCGCCGCCCTTTTCGAAAACTTCGGAAGACGTGTCCGGCCCGAAGCGGACTTGTGCTGTTATTGGTTTGAGAAAGCTCGGGAACAAATCGAGGTGAAGAAGTGCAAACGGGCTGGACTACTTGCGACCCAAGGGATTCGCGGTGGCGCCAGTCGCGATACGTTGAATCGCATCAAGAAGACCGGTGACATTTTCTTTGCGGAGTCGGATCGCAAATGGGTGCTGGCGGGTGCGAATGTTCACGTCAGCATGGTGGGCTTTGACGATGGGAAACAGCACGAACGGGTTCTGGACGGCAAGGACGTCACGACCATCAATTCCAATCTTTCCGCAGTTGCTGACCTCACGGAGGCGCGGCAGTTGTCCGTAAACGCCGACCTTGTGTTCATGGGCGACACTAAAGGCGGAAAGTTCGACCTACCCGAAGCGGATGCGTTGGCCATGCTGCACGAGCCAAACCCGCACGGTTTGCCAAACTCGGATGTGCTGGTGCCATGGTCCAACGGCTTCGACATCACGCGTCGGAGTCGGGGCATGTGGATTGTGAACTTCGGGACAGAACCCTTGGAATCCAAGGCATCGGCCTACGAAGCTCCTTTCAAGTTCATCCGCAAACACGTCCGAGAATTACGCCTCAAGAACAACCGCGAAGCTTACCGAGAATATTGGTGGCGGCATGTCGAGGTGCGACCTGGGATGCTCGCGGCGTTGGCGCCTCTGCCGCGCTTTCTAGTGTGTGTCGCCTTGTCCAAACACAGCCTGTTCGTATGGCTGGAAGCGCCCCTGCTACCGGACCATCAGCTTTTTGCCTTCGCGCGGGCTGATGACTATTTCTTTGGCGTTGTCCATTCACGTTTCCAAGCCGTTTGGGCGTCGAGGCAGGGCACACGGCTGGAGACTCGTCCCCGCTATACCCCGACCACCTGCTTTGAGACTTTCCCATTCCCACGCCCGACGCCAGCGCAGGAGGCCCCAATCGCGATAGCATCGAGGGACTTGAACGAGTTGCGCGAACGCTGGCTGAATCCGCCCGAATGGACGGTGGAACGCATCTTGGAATTTCCCGGCTCGGTGAATGGCCCGTGGGCGCGCTACGTAGTTAACCCGGACAAAAGCGGCGTCGGCACCGTGCGCTATCCGCGTCTGGAGGCCCGCGACGCCGATGGTGCCGCCAAACTCAAGAAGCGCACATTGACGAACCTCTACAACGAGCGCCCCGCCTGGCTGGACCTTGCCCACAAGAAGCTTGATTCCGCCGTGGCTGCCGCCTACGGCTGGTCCAGCGATCTCACCGACGAGCAGATTCTGGAGAGATTGCTCGCCCTGAACCTCCAACGCGCCGCAGAGGAGAAGAGCGCGGCCAAGGTCAAGAAACCCAAAGCATCTCGCGAAAGGCAAGAGGGCGAACTGATCTAGCGCCGGGTCCCAATGGGCACCCAGGCTGCATTCGCGATTTAGATTATCCCGATGTGTCCTTTCGTCCCTGATCGCGCTTGGGCGCGCCCGAGCATTTTAATTGGCAGTAGTCCATCATGGCCGCATGCACGTCGGTACGCGCCCTCCCGACACTGCAATTGAGTCGCGCGGCGACCTCCGGCGCGCCGCTAACAAGCCATTCCCCGGGTCCTGCTGAGATTGCTTATGAGAAAGGCGTGAGCTTTGCGATAACCGAAGCGCGCAACGCCCGGTCGGAGGTACCAAGAGCTAAATTCGGGAGTATATACTCCCGGCTAAATTCCTGACGCTTTCACGGTGCTGGCGATCGTCGCGGCATCTTCGATAATCGTGGTTATCGCTGCACTTTGATCAATGTCGGCTTTTAGCGCCGCAATTGCATTTGTCAAATTCTGAATCTCAGTTTGCGTCGGGAACGTAAAGTTCCCGCCCGCTGCAATTGCCTTATATCTCGCGTCAAGTAGGTTCGACTCCAAGGCGTCGGCATCGAGCTGCGATTGAATCACGGCTTTGTTATTCGCCGGCTTTTTCAGAGCTGCGGCCAGCGCTCCGTCGGCATCGGCCAATGCCCGCATCTTTTTCTTGATAATCAACAGCAAGGCCTCTCTGTCGTTGTTGGGTGTCGACATGATGCTCATCCTTCGTCGTCTATCCGGACGCCCACGAGTAAATTGAGCGCTCGCTCGTTAATTGCTCATCGCCGAGTTCGTCGTGGTTTTGAGTGTCTGGGTCATACTTTGCTGCTTGGCGCCGGTTTTCTTTACGCCGTTCTTGGCGGAGCTCATATCACTGTTGTAAGCGCTGTAAACTGCATGGCCATAGTCGACGTAAGCCGACAACTGATCACGCAGGCTCTGATCCGCTCCAATCGCATTCAACTCCTCGACGACATTGTCAAACTGCTGCTGACTTATCTGTGTACTTGGAGCAGTGGGAGACGGCTCGAGCATCATTAGCGCGCCGCTTTGCGGAGCTATATCGGCAGACTTGACCTGACTAAGCGCCTGATACATGGAGGAGGCCGTCTTGTCTCCCGCGACTTGCCAGGCCGCCACAGTCTGATTCGCGTCGGTTCTTATTGCATTGGTTTCGAGTTGCAGCTCTTTGAGCCGAGCCAGGTTGTTCGACTGTACACTGTTTTCTTCCTGAACGAATTCGTTCAACCGTGACTTGAATTCATTGAGCGATTGAGCCGATAGTTTCGCAGTTTCCTGCGCGGCCTTTGTAGCGGTGCAGCCGTATACGAGGGCCCCCATGAGAATGGACAAAACAACCGACGCTGTTCGTCGCCGAGCTTGGCGATAGTCACGGTACTTCATGCTTTCCTACTTGGCAGCAACGGTTGCGATAATGCCCGTAGCGAACAGCAACTGGGCGATAGCTTCCGGAGGAATTCCGCCTTGACCATAGGCGACCAACTCGTCGAACGCGGGCTGCAATAACTGTTGCCAATTGGCAGCCGTCTTTGCCGCTACGTCGACGTTGTACGCCCGCTCTAGCTGTACCTCCTGGAATTGCATGGCCTTGAATGGAATCTGCCCCTGGTTCCACGAGGTTTCGTAAGCGGACAGCGTCGCTCCAATAGTTTCTTTGCGAGCCGCCAGCGCCTGATCCATCAACTCCGCAAAACCATCCACTTTCGAATTCGGCAGCGACCGGAGCAGGCGCTCCGCAGTTGCCAGCTCCGCAATCTCCGAAATGAGAGCCTCGCGCTCAGCAGATAGAATCGCGAGCCGGTTGTTCTGGTAATCAATGGCCAGCTTCGCCATATCCGCGTATTGGCGCTGCTCCGCGAGAGCAATTAGAACTGAGTTGATTCGATTGATTCGAGGCTGCGTGGCAAAAGCATCGTTGACTCCGGCGAGCGCTTTGGTCGTCTGCAATACGGCAATCGTCCCTGGCGTGATCGACGATGCTGAGGTCTTTACGGCAGCCTCGCCAGTCGAATCTGTAGCTCCCGGCGCTGGCGACGAAGACACTACCCCCCCGTTCTTGGAACCAGGAGGCTGGGCAGCATTTGAGAGGTCTGCCGCTAAGATTTTTTCGAGAATGCCCGAGATTTCCTTAGCTCCCATAAGCTTGGCGGCGCCGCTCGCGTCACTAAGTTTGCTTTTCAGAGAATCAAGCTCGGTTTGAAGTTCCTGCTGAGTAGTCTTTGCAGGCGCCTGACTAAGATCCTTAATAGCGCGTTCAATTTCAGCCGCCTTTCGATTGTCGTCGCTTATTTGCTTATTGAGCGCATCGATTGTCCCATCGACTTCGCCTAGGTTCCCTGATCTCGCGGCGTACAATTCCTTCGAAGCTGCAAGATATTCGGGAGTCTTACCCCGAGTTTTTATATCGTCACAGTCGCATTTGAGCTGATCATAAAAATCTTCGGCGGTTATTGGCGTCGGTAGCTTATCACACCATCCCCGGTCCGTAGCCAGGCCAGGATCGATTTGGGAGCAATCAGTCGTTCGAACATCAGCGTTCGTCCTCCGCTTAAGATACTGTTGCCGGTCATGCTCCGCCGTATCCGCGAAGCCGCTCGTTGTCGCTCGGTAAGTGTGAAATAACTGCGGAGCGTTGCGCAGGTTGTCCAACTGCTGGTCGTCGTAAGCGCCGCTGCCTGTGATTTGTCTCAACCGCGCCGTAATTATGGTTTCCAGCGTCGCGCGTGGCGCGTCGGATTGTGCCGGCGGCGCGAAAACCTGGCTCACCTGATCCCGTCGCAGTAGCAGAGTCATTTGCCTATCGCGAGCGGCAATGAGATAGTTGGTGACCGCCGTGTCTTCCTGTTTCGCAAAATCAGCGAACTGCTTTTGCTGATCACTGAAGTATTGATCTACTTTGATTTTCCCAAAGTCGTCCTTTGCCTGTTGCGTACTCTTCTGCATGTCCGCGTTGTGGAGATAGACCTGCGAAGTCGATAAACCACAACCTGCCAAAATGGACACCAGGGGAAGGAGCCACAGAACCGCTCCAGTAACGGCTCGCTTCGAATTCATAGTCTGTTTCCCCATTTCGTAGCTCATGAAGAATGCGAACAGTCGTGGAACACCTGGCCACGATCAAGAACGCCGACTCTGCGACGATTCATAATGCGAGGGAATAACAACGATTCCTCTGTCTGCCGCCGTTGGAAACAATCACTGCGATGGTCGAAAAAGACATTTGCACCTGAGAGAAGCTTATATTCGACCACCACACTCAAAGTCAAGTCGAGTCGACCAAGTGATAGCAGCGTCAGCTATATCCACGCGCAAGAGGACCGAAGTGTTTGTGAGAAACCACGATGAAGTCGTTCGGGACCGAACGGCCGCGATGGGCGATTCGGACAATGGTAACGTGGTCGTTCTCGTGCCGCGATCTTGCGGCCGACCGGCAAGCTCAGTGAGCATTTTGGGCAGTTGGGGGTTGGGCCGACAGGCAGGATACTGAGACCTCAGGCGTTAACTGCTTTAGCCCGCATCTTAGGGCAGCAACCCCAGGGGCGGCTGAGCAGTTGCATAGCCGAGTGCAGAAAACAGCACGGGTTGAGCTTGGTGGGTTCCGACTAGAACGTGAGTCGCACAAGGAACTGCAACCGCGACTAATCGCACGCGGTGAGAGTCCCCATTTCTGTGGAGTTAGGTTCCGACTACGGCGGGTTCTCTGGCCACTGACACGAGGCGCAGGTCCGCCGAAGCATGAAGAGTGTACACGAGACCAAGCGGGTTTCTCTTGGCGAGCAGTGCGCGCCTGGCCGAAAGAAGCGCCATGCCCGCGGAACGGCCATTGAAAAAAGCGGAAAAGAAGTTCAACGCCATCTCGGCAGCGAAAGGGTCCCATACAGGGATCTCCGTGCCAATGAGACCACTTGCGCCCAGCTGGTCTACGAACGAGCGGAGGAAAGGCGAGAGCGCTTCCGGGTTGTAGTTTGCAGTCTGGCAGGCGTTCAGAAAAACCAGCGTAGGTGGATTCCAGCGTTGCCTCCCGCCCAGTAGCTGGGCGAATTCGTACCAAAGAATCGGCTCAGGCTTCTTGGTTCCCGGAGCTTCCAGAATAAGTTGACTATCGGCGGAATCCGAGCCGCCGCGGGCGTGACAGAAGAAATACGCGACATGAACCGGAGACGAAGCAAGCTGCTGCATCAGCTCCTTCGCGGTGTATTCCTTTAACAGCGGCGACAGCGACACCATACCCACAAGCTTGTCGAGATCCTCGAAATGAGACTGTTCAGACGGAAATTCGCAATTTACCCCGGCAACAAATTTGACATTGCCATCCACTTCAATTTCGGTCTGGATACCGCCAATTGCCTTGTTGGAACGCTGGGGAGATTCAATCTGCTGCGGCGGTACTTCGATCGCATGCTTGAATCCCCAGAACTCCAACGGACAGATGACGTTCTCAGGGGCGAGCAACGGATTTGTTGCCAGCACGCAATTCGAACTGCTTCCGCATTGTTTCACGGTCAGGTCGCCGTTCGCCTGCGGCAGGGCCGCAAGACAAACCGGAGCATTCACAAGCCTTCCCGATGCGTCACGATCGCCTGAAAGCGGCTTGAGCGGCCTCCCATATATCACCGACCAGGGAATAACTTTTTCGCGGAGAATTTGCGCAACTTGGATTGTCTGATCGGGGGTGCTGAGAGAATCTTCGAGATCCCCCCAAACCGCACCGTCGAACAGATCAACGAAGAGCGTTCTGCCGCGGTCAGCGAGAATTCGCATTGCCTGCTCAAGCTGTTCGCGGGTGACCTCGTTCGATGGAGTGTACGGATAGGCTTCCCCGTCGATCTTCGAGATCTCTCGCAACTCACTTTGCAACTTCGACACGTAATCAGGCAGGCGTCGCGAAACATTGACGCTGAAGTTCGACGAGCCCTTCACCGTGATCACTGAGTCTTCATCCCAGTCGTTAACGATTATACTGAGTGCTCGCCGACGCGGAGCTTGTTCGGACGGTGTCTGCGCCGCGGCGAAGTGTTCGATCGATGACGTCAGACTGAACTCAAGCAACGAAAGGTACGCTGCATCGAGGCTCGATCTCTTCGAGATCCCGAGCGCATGCGCCAAAGTCGCGGCACGATCCGATGCCGGTGTTCCAGCGATTGCCGCTATGCGGAAAGACTGGAGCACGTTCTGTTCATAGAAGACGGAGAAGCGTAATCTGCACGCCCCCGCCTTGTGGGGAACGACGGCGAAATAAACTATCTCGGAAGGCCCACGGACCGGTAGCCACAGGCGCTGAACGGGATCACCTATTACCTCGAAATCAATCCCCGTGACGCCGACCTCGATCCACGTGCCTTTCATTTTGGGATCCCATTTGAACACCTCTTCGAGCAATGCCGTCTCGTTGGCGACGATAACGCCGGCCTTCTTGGGACCAATCTGAATGCCCAGATGATACACCTGGTCCACCTTGAAGCTTTCGCTCTTCTGGTCGACTTCTGAAAGGTCACCCGCCCCTTTCTCCTCCCAAAAGGAAGCATTGACGAAACGCGGCGAACGCTTGTGGACTGCAGGGAACACCCCGCTCGTAAGCAGATCCGTCGCGTATATATGTCTCGAAGAATTGCCTCGAACTTCGGTCAGGACCTCCGAAACCGGCAGCATCCCCTCGCCCTCACGAAAATCGAATCGGTAGTTGCCCGAGCCCGAATTGAGTTTTTGCAAATTCCTCTCGATGTTCGCTGCGAATTCGCGCTGTGTGAGAGCTCTATGACCGATCGCGTCGCGGGCAAATGCGTTTATGCGAACGATCCGATGGTCCCGATTCGCCGGCGAGCCGAACCGTGAAAGCGTCATCGCCACGTTTGAAGGTCGGAGCTGGTCCTCGCGCCCGGCTCCGACGAACAGGCTTCCGTCAGCAGGATTCGCCTGGATAGACCGAAGAGCGTCGTGCCACATCCAATCGATCGGCGAGTCGTGTATCAGGTCCGCGTAAAACAAGCGGAAAAAGTCACGCCGCTCATGAGTGTCGCGGAAGGACTCGACTAAAATTGCGGGTCCTCCGCGCGCGATCACCGCACCGGCTAACCGCCGAAATCGCTTCAATGCTGCGCCGGAAGGAGCGTGGAAAACCACGAGGCGGACCTGCCAAAGAACGAGGTGAGCGACCAACCAGCCAAGTGTCCCCGGGATTGACGCATCGCTGGATATGGAGTTGCTCGGGGGGCGCGGCAGCCGCTCGAAGTGGAGTACGTCGACACTCGGCCAGTCCTTCGGAAGCCGAGTCTCGTTCCAATAGCTCCACCATAGCTGTTCAACGCGCAGAGCACTGGCATATTGTTCCAGCGGGTTATCGTGAAACACCTCGCTGATGGCGGGCCGGAGCTGTCCTCCGTCCGACGGATTGATCTCAAGGAGACGCAGCGGAAGCGTGAATGGAAAATTTGCACATCGAGGACGTACCGGCGATACGCGAACCACTGCCGGTTCTTCTTGGTATATGTCTGTCCTGATTTCGGAGAGCACGGACTCCCAAGGCTGCTCGTGCAGGCCTAGATCCCGAACATCGACCGTGATTCGATCCAAGGAGCGATCGGTGCCCCTCGCGGCCGGGTCGTGAACAGTTGACCAGTCCTTTAGGGCGTCAGATCTCGAGACTCTTTCGACAAGTTCATGCGGCGTCGAGACGCGTCCCTTGATACTCTGTGCTATGTTGCGCGAGACGATTTGGACGCCTTCGCGCTCCAGAACGACGCGCAAATCGGCGCGATGGATCTCAAGGCGCGGCATTAGTGCCACCTGTCGGCTTTGCGCCGGTGAGCTGGTTCTGCAGCTGGTCGTAGTCGAGTTTCGCGAAGAGAACATTCCCGGCGACCTGATGGAGCCCCAGTCCCCATAGCACCGCCGTGAACATGTCCTTGGAGGTTCCCCATGACAGGTTGTCCATCCAAATCGAGTGGACGCCCAGCACCACCGCGGCCAGACCGACTATAACGGTCACCCAGCGGTCACGCATAGTTATCGCCCTATCGATGTCTTTGACGCTGCTCCATCCACTGCGGCGCCGTTCCGCGAGGCGCTCAAATCCGGGAATAGCCCGAATACAGAATAATGTCGACGCCGACGACAGCATCGTAGCTTGTAAACGATTTCCGCCCGGAGCAAACGACATCTTGATAGCGGCCGGCGTCAGGGCTTTGGCGGCGGCGTCTATGGCGTTCTGCGCCGAATCGTAGCTCTGTTTGGCCAAGTCGAGCTCGCTGTTGTTAATCCGTCCTTGCGCGTCCTCCAGGTTCTTCAGCGCCGCATCAAGCTGGGTGGACTGATCCGCGTTCGCCCTGGCTTTGAGCTCCGTGGCAACTTCGGTGGCCACCCGGACGAGAAGTTGCAAGTAGGTGCGGTAAGTGTCTTCATATGCCGCCACCGCGGCATCGCCGTCGATAGAAGTGCGCGCCTTCGTGGCACTGGTTCTGAACGCCTCGATTAGTTTGTCCCATTGATCCTGCGGTATGGCATTGGGTCGCGCTATCGCGCGGATCTTTTCATCGAGATCATCGGATAAAATCCTGGCATATGCGAGGCGCGCGTCGTTGAGCAACCTGCGCGCTCCATCGGCGTCGGGAGGAGTCTTGGCGATTTCGATTTCGGCGTCGGTTAGTGGCGCGATTACTTCATTCTGGAATTCATTCTGACGCGCCTGGGCGAGACCGTTCTTGGCGGTCTGCGCTTGAGTTTTCGTTAGGTTGATTGCGGCCTGCATACTGCCGCGGACCGCGTCGTCGATCTTTTTGAAAGCGTCAGTCAACTTTCCAGAATTTGTGGTGATATCAGCGGGACTGTCGATCTTGTCAGCCTTGAGGAAGCCCTCGACATCATCGAGGTCCTGGCGAGCTGCGTCGACCGTGTTCGGCAGCTGCACAGTCGCGATCCGCTTCCGCAGATTGCTCCATTGAGTAACCAGGTTGAGCTTGGCATTTATGTCGCTAAGCCGAGGTTCGACGTCGGTGGCTACCCCGTTTCCGATATCGTCTCTCACCCGGTCGAGACGCTGGCGAAAGCTGTTTATTAGCTCCTGGTCTGGTTGGTCGGTCAACGATGCCGAAAGCTTCTCCAGATCTTCATTGAGAAGAACAGCCCGCCGCATGAGGATGAGCCGTGGACGTCCCGTCTTTGTCCACGTGCGCAACAGATGCGATATCAGGACACCAAGCGCGATAAAGATCGCTGCGGTGAATATCGATCGCTTGAGGTACATGGTAAACGACTTGGCAGGCAGGCTCCCAGCGGCGGAGCTGAAGCTGAGTGAGCCGATGTATTCGCCAGGCCCACGTAATCCAACCAGCCTCATTTCGAGCTGAACCGAGGCATTCGGATGGATAGGGAGCGAATCAGTAATCTTCTTTAGATTACCAGTCCCATCTATTGTGGAAAACTCCACCGAATCGTAGTCCGCTTGAAGGCTCTGGTCACCAGACTTTCGAGTCAGCGACAACAGCGTCGGCGCGCGGAGTGTCACTAGCATTCCGGCATTCTCTTTCAGGCTGAACCGCAGAGAGCGCGGGCCGGTAAAACCCTCGAATGCGACGGGATCAAGGCCGATTACGTCAACGGTTGGTACTGACTGGTTGCGGGTGATCTTTACCGGGACCGCATATCGCTTGCTGCCGTAGATCAAGGAAATTGTCGAGGTGTAATCCCCCACGGCACGAAGATCGCCGTTCAGCTCCAGACCAAACGAATCCAACGGCTTAATCTCGGCAGTCGCCTGTGAAGCGGGCTTACCAGCTAGTGTCCAGGAGTTTTGTACCGGCTTCGAATCGGGTCCAATGAGGTTTGGCAACTCCACGACGACTCTCACCGTTTCATCACTGGTATTAATGATCTGAATCGGACGAGCGAAGTCGGTAGCGGTAGTCGAGACTACCAAGCCTTCGGGTCCGCTGACGCCGGCTATAGCGAGGCCAGGATTAGTTGTTGCCGCTGCGGGCACGGACGGTGTGATATTGGCGGCGCTCGCACACCCTGCCCATAACAGTAACGCTAGCCCCAGAACAGAAAAGATCACGGACCCAAGACGCGCTGCCCCAACCGGCGAGCGGACAGCATCATTTGTGAGCGGTGGGTTCTGGCCAGCAGGGCTCAGAAGCCGGTCGCGGATTTTGCGTGAATCTCGCCTCCCTCCTTTAAGGAACGCTCTCTGATTGGCGTACCGATTCACCCCGACGACAATCGCCAAATTCGCCATGGCGCTTCCCCCGCGGGAGTCGTTTAGATCGCGATGCACTCGTATTCACCTCGAGCTTACGTAGTTCTGACCATGCTCATAGGCTAAGGTGACTCGCACAGATGATTCCGGCAAAAGTAATCTCTTGAGAATCCGACTTACGCCCGAAAATATAGCGGCGCAGACCGGTACCATTAACCCCTGAAGCAGGAGTCTCAGCGTACTTGTCACCGTCAGAAAGCCGGAAGTGGTCGGCTCGGTCGTTGCAGAATATGCTGCGCGGTCGAAAATCATTGTGAATAGACGGATAGCTAAAGCTGATATGAATCCAATGGCCATCGAGATAGAGTCGGCATTCATTCCAGACCCCCCCTCTTGCTCGCTGGGCTTTCGATCTCTACTGCATTCGACAATCGTTGGTCAGTGGTGCCACCGGCGAACCGTATTGACTCGTCGCTATAGTCTCGCGAAGACTCGTGGTTTTGCTATCCTGCTGGTTCTTCAATCACAACTGGTGGTCTAAGTCAATCGATGGCGCTCTAAAATAAATCTGGCCGCCCGTGACGGAAGTTACAAAGGATAGCCGCTACCGCGGAGACCCGACCGGCTGTTAGCAGCTGACGTGAGGCGCTGAACGGAAGATTGTCTTTAAGACGCGCCGCTGGCAGAATCACATACACGCGGGAGGGACAGGACTGTGGAGTATGTCATTGTCACGTTTCCAGGCGGCCGCGATGTGTTTGCCGACGACGGCGATGACTCTGTCGGAACCACCAACCAAATGTTTGAAATCGAGAAAGGCACTCACTATTTCAATCTCGGGCAGCCTCTTAACTACCGGCCGGCGACCTACATGTGCAGTGTGACAGGGACGATACCGGCCGATCCGATGAAGATCGTCTTCACCAAAGTCTCATGAGGCGACTCGCGATCAATGCCGCGGTTTTCATACTCGTTTTCGTCACTGGTTGCGGGCTGTATCGGGTCAACCCGCCCCTCTCGCGAGATGATCTCGCCGCCAAGCGCGGATATCGTTACCGCAACCTGACGGAGACACCACCGAACAATACAGAAAAAAACTTTATCATCGTTACCATGTCCGGCGGCGGCACTCGCGCGGCCGCGCTGGCCTACGGCGTAGCCGAGCACATGAGCCGCGCAAAACTCGACCGCAGCGGCACGACCCTGCTCGATGAGGTCGATGTGATCTCATCGGTTTCGGGCGGGAGCTTCGCCGCGGCTTACCTGGGTCTCTTCGGCAAGGACAAATTCCTACAGGACTTCCACCGTGATGTTCTGGAGCGGCAGATCGAGCGTGATGTTCTGCTCAGAGTCGCCGCACCCTGGAACTGGCCTGACATGCTGCTGTACGGTCGAAGCGACTTGGCAGAGAAATATTACAACGATTACATTTTCGACCGCCGTACCTACGCCGACATGCCCCGCCGCCGTCCGTACGTGATTCTCAACGCTACCGACCTTACGACTGGAGCGGGATTCAGTTTCACCCAGGACGATTTCGATCTTATTTGTTCCGACCTTCAGAGAATTCCGGTCGCTCGCGGGGTGTTGGCCTCGTCGGCGTTCCCGGTCGCCTTCACTCCGATCACGTTGAAGAATTATGGGCAGACGGAGTGCGGATCCAACCGGCCCCTATGGGTCACCGGCGCCCTGCAAGATTTCCAGCTCAATCCGACTCGATTCCATCGTGCCGAGATCTGGACGTCATACGAAGACGCAGCCGCGCGGCCATACATCCATCTGAGCGACGGCGGAATCGCTGATAACATCGGACTTCGCGGACCCGAAGTCTCGATCAGCAGCACGGATTCGCCTTGGCACGTGCTGGATAAGAAACAGGTGAAACGCGTGGCCGTGATCGTCGTCGACGCCAAGTCTGGGAGCCAAGGGACGATCGATCGGTCTTCGCGCCGGCCACTGTTCACGACCGTGCTTGAGGCGTCGGCCACCAACCCGATCGATAATTACTCGTTCGATACCGTCGAGTCATTGCGGCTTTTTGTCGAAGAGCAGCGAAAGGCCTTGGAAGATTACCAGACGAGAAAGTCGGACTGCGATAATCTGGCCGCTGAGCTATGCCAAGGGTCGAGCGGCCGTAGCTGTCAACAAGATCATCAGCAGCAATGTTACGTCGCACTTAACGCGACCGATGCATTCCGCCCGCGGGTTCCTAAGTACTACGAAATTCACGTCCAATTCGAAGCGATCAAGGATCCTGCGGAGCGTGCCGCGCTGGAGGCGATACCAACCACTTTGCAACTGCCGAACGAAGACATTCAGCGACTCGAGCAGGCTGGCAGGAAAGTTCTCGATCAGTCGCAGGTCTACCAAGACCTGCTCGCCGATCTAAGAGCCGACAGCGGGAGCGCCGGAGAGTGAGGGACGGTATTTCACCGCGAACCATCCGTGATTACTGGGAACCTGGATCCAGACATAATGGCGATGAAGTCTTTCCAGGACCGGAATCGCAACAATCCGGCCGACCACGTGTCATATATGGACCCGCCCGCGTGCAAAGGCGATTGGCAGCTGTCTGATTCGGGGAGAGCGGCGAGGGGACCTTCCTCCTCGCCGCTCCGTTTGGTGCTTGGCGGCTTTGGTCGGAGCAGGGAGCAGTCCGGCTTTGCGCTTGTCCTTAAGCCTGGAGCTCTCGCCGTTGATGTTGACGTGGAGCGAGTGGTGCAGGATGCGATCGAGCATCGCCGCAGTGAGGACGCCGCCGCAGGCGGAGACTGCGGCTGAACGATTGGTCGGTTTTCAGGCTATTTTGAGGGTACTTCGAGCCGCTGACTGCGCGTCAGTGTCGTCATCGTCGAACGCTAAATAGTCCGGCACTTTGGCGCGGGATCCTTCAGCCGGGGCTCTCTATCGAGCGCGGTGTTGAGGCGAAGCTGGCAGCGCAGCGGCAGTCGATGCCCGATTTGCGGCGCGATTCGGCGATGATGGCGCGCGAGAGGCGGCGATGTTGATCTACGAGGATAAATCGAAGTTTTTCTCACGAGGCTAATAGGAACCGCCGAGGAGAAGGTGACGCTGGATGAATTGCCGTTGCTGCTGAGTACCGTGAGATGCCAAACGGCGAAGAGTTACGAGATTCCGCTTTATGAAGTCTTGAGTAGATTCATTCCACAGTTCATCAACCTTCCCTAGATCATCGTTCGGCGTGCGCGGTACAAAAACGCCGCCTGTCTCGGTCCACTCGAGGGAAATCAGGAGCCTTGTCGAGAACAAACAGGAACCTGCAGCTTCGTCACCGGAAGCTTCACCTATTGTGTATTCAATCGCAAACTCCAACTCCAAGATCGCCCCCGGCTGCAGCCGCAGAGGCATCGAAAGGATCTTCGAAGTAAGCTTGCGATCAAATGGCATTCTCCACCCGACGATATAGAAGGTCACCGGAAATGATAGCAGTGGCAGGGGTTCCCCCTTCGCAATTCGATACCAACTCGTCGATTGCCGAAAGATCCCGCTGCCGTAACCGGATACGTGTGTGAGCACCAGCGCTCCAGGAGAACCAGGAACGTGGAGTGCCGTCGGAACCCATCCCTTTTGGCCAACAAGACTGGTCTGCGCGAGGATTTCCCAGCCTAACTCGCCGGCGGACAAGAAAACTATTGTCCAGTCCCAATCGAAATTTTTGCCGATAGCAAGAATTGCGTACGGTTGACCGAATGATCCGCGGCCTCTATCAAGAAGTTTGATCCCTGCCGTTTGTAGGTCAGAGGGGAGCAAATGTTTCAGCTCCTCGATTAATTCTTCTGGCAACTCGGTCGCGCTCGCCTCAGCGCCCGCAGGGCGCGTTTCGGTTCTTATTACTCTAATTCCTGGTGCTGAGCTCTTCTCGAATGGTGACTGTCTGCCAATTCTCTCTAGGGCATTGGACTCGGCAAGCTCTTTCCAGCGACGTAGCGTAGCCTCCGGAAACCGGCTGGGGTCGTTGTCCACTAATTTCGCACAATTTTGACAAAGCCATATTCCGTTTGACGCGGAGGAGCGTTGATCTTCTGAGAAATTTGAGTCGTATCGTGGGCCGCCGGGAGACGCAGCCGTGATATGAGCAGCGACACCAATATTCAATACCCCTGCGGTGTCTGCTTGTGGACCGCCCGTAGCTGCCCCGCACGTGGGGTTGGAGCAGCGGCAATTAACTCGGTGGGCAAGCGTTCGCTTGACGCTTTCCGCAAAATCGTTGCGGCACTCCGCTCTCATGCTTCAGAGTTACATGGCCGACCGGCATTCGCCAACCCATTGGGCGGCCCGTCGCATACGGGAGCAGCAATATGACGGTCGCGTCGCAGGACCAGCAAATTCAGAGCAGCAGAGAGCCTTATCTCTGCGGCTGATTTCGGGATGAAGCGGTCGATTCGATGCTCGTTTATCCATCCCGTATCTCCAGAGAGTGTCCGATCGGTAAGACTGTCCAATTCCTTGCTGACCCAAGCACGGTACCGCTCATCTCCGAGCTGCCAGCTGCTGGAGATCGCCCGATGTTCTGCCTTCCGTTCCGAACAGAAGCGATTGAGCCTGCCATGCTCCCGGACGGAATCTTCACGGCAGTACACGAACCTCAATCGGTACTGGAAGTGCGAATCTACTCGGTTCGGTCGATCAGTCTGCGATTCCGGACCATCCGTATTATCTCGTTTCCTTGCGCTTTAGCGCCAAAGACTTCATGGCACTTCCTGGCGGCGGGTTCAGCCGGCAAAACGCGCCGATGCCAACGTGCGCGCAAGCCAAGGCGAGAAACGCAACACAGCCGGTGGCTGCGCCCGACGCCAGACCCAAGGATCCCACGATGACTCCGGCGACGAACTGGACCACACTCTTCGTCACCTTCTTTCCTTCGCCCCGAACACTCGCGTAACGCGGATCTTCTGTGCACAGGAAGAGGCTCAGTTCTTCAAGAATTGCGGAGCGAATTCTGACGTTAGAAGACCTTCTCGCACTTTGGCCTTTCGTCCTCATCAACTCGATGGATCGGTCTGCCGCCAGATCTGCAGCTACTGCATCCACATCTCGCAGGAAGTCCTTGGGAAGAAACCGCCGGTGCTTCTCTGCTAGTTCGACTAGTTCTTGGTCTGCCTTCATGTCTATTCCTCTCGAATGATGATCGACCTTAGGAGATCAAAGACGTCAGCTATGACCGGCATGAGGTTGCGCAAAGGCATTTCATAGCAATCTAGCGTTTCGCAGGTAAGGTAGAGCTTCATTCCGTCCTGCTCCTGCGAAATCGTGGCAACTCCACGGTAGCTGGCGCCGTTAGCTTCATTCTTCCAAGCTAGGCGGTGCTCCACGCCAGCCGGCCCACCGATCCACTCACCTCCTACCACATGTTGCAGATGCTTGAACTGCGCGAAGGCCATCTTTCTTGGGCAAGTCAATACCAGAGTATCTGCAACTGCTATCGGTACGCTCAGAAGGTGTGCCAAAAATTCAGAAGAGGCCCAACGGGCGCATCCCCGAGGTATACAAACCTCGAAGGTTAGTATCTTTGAGTCTAATCTAACTTCCTTATTCTCCTCAGAGTTCTGAACACTCCCTGCATCCACCTGAGTAGAAGACGCGACGGCGCCGACCCAACTATTCGACTGCTCAAATCTGAAGTGATCTCTGACGAACGCCTGGCCCGCTTTGCTTCCGTACGGGATCCCGTACCAGTTGAAGATTGCAACAGCGACTGCGTTAACCCCCTTCTCAAGATCCTCCTGCGTCCCAAATCCGTACCTGATCATAGCGACCGGGCGGCCGTCCCGACAATCGCTTGTATTCTCCCGCTCGGGCGCGATCGGCACCTCAAAGCGCTCGGCCGCAGAACCACAAAGCTCGTATCGAAGGGCCAACGCGGGTCTCCAAAGAAACAACTCGCGACCTAAACGCGCGCACAGAGTCCGCACAGAGCAGGCCCTCTCTCCAGTGTCCGCTGCGATGTTTCTTAAGGACTCGACTATTGAACGGGTCAAAACACCGCCGTCGGAAGCTTCCAAGGCCGCATCAGCCTCCCCACAAGCGTACAGAACACACACGTTGGGTGGAACGTCATCGACCGCAGCCTCTTCAGGCCCGTCTCGGCAGCAGTCTAGTATGACGAAGAATTTCTTTTGCTGCTTCGCGTAGGATTTCAGAATTCGCAGTACGCGCGAAAGTGGTAAAGCTGTATCGGCCGGAAAGACGTTACTTGCATCGAGCGGTTTCAGCAGCAGACCGCCCTCACCCAACATGGCATGGCCTGAGTAAGCGAAAATTCCTCCGCAACCCGCTGGAGTATGCCTTGCGAACTCCTCAAGAGCGGCCAGCATCTCGATGCGCCTAGGTGGTCGACTTCCTTCTCTTGCTGGAAGTGCGCGCCAACGCCCCTCCGGGCACGCATAGCTGAAGTACTTCTGCAGCGCTAAGGCATCGGCATTTGCACTCGTCAGCCAAGCCCCCTTGTCTAGACCTACATGTCGCTCCACTCCTACGAAAAGACCATCTCGGCAAACGACGGACATCGAGCGCCTATTCGTTCACTGGAGTTGTGCGTCCTACGCAACCTTTGGCGCGCAGTATCTCAATGTAGGATTCTCGGCTTAGAGTGCAGCCGATTAGGCGTTGAAACTCGGCGACCGACAGTTTCAGAGACTTGCGGAACAGATGCGCGACCGTGGGTGGCATGTCTCCAACACCATGCGAATGATGGATCTTCAGTATCCTGATGTCGTCCACGACTAAGAAGCCCGCGCGATGGTGCTTGCAAGGTACCGCCTCTACCTTGAGTTTATCCATAACCCTGCTAGCGTCTTTCTTCGAGATTTGCATCGCGCCTCTTCACCCGAACACCTTCGAGAGATAATCACGAAGCTGTTGGAGCTCATCGGTCACTGTATCGTCGGGCTCCTGCTTGAACTCTTGGTGGTAGCCAAACATCAACTCCAAAGCTCCGTTGACTGCTTCCTTGGCCGTCTCTGCGTCGTGATAAATGCAGGAATGCCCATGTAGGACGACAACGACGGACCGCGCCTCGTCCCGCATCCACAACGGCACTGCAATCGCTGTTTTCACAGTGCCTCCGAGAGCCGATACTTGAAATCCAGCTTCGACGAGTCTCAGACGCCAACCCTCTTTTCGTAGCACGTCATCCGGAGTCATGAATTCATCTTCCTCTGGATCGTCTACGGAAGGGCGGCCTCCTGGCAGGAAATCTCGGAGCACCTCCACGTTGGGTTGAACGACTCCGTGTTCTCTCAGACGTTCGAGTTCGTGGCGCGCTTTCTTTGCGCGGGATTTTCTGTAATCGAGGGCTTTGTTCCGCCAAGTCTCCAACCTGGCCTCCAAGCCCGCAAGCGAGAGGGTTCCCTTGAGCATATGATCGTTGAAAGGTTTCCTCTCCTCTGCGTCAAGATTATCGAAGTAACCGGATATCGCCACAACAGGCAGATTCGGTCGACGCTCCCTCATAGTTCGAGCGAGCGCCACTCCTGATTTGTCATCTATCTGTGCCTCATCCAAGTTGATGTCCGTAACAACAATGTCGATGGTTGGCGTCGCGCGAAACTCACGAAGGGCGTCCGAGACGCTTAGTGCACCAATTGCTTGAAACCCGTGTTGAGCGAAGAGTTGGCGGCGCGTGTCCAATACCCCTGGTTTGTCTTCCACCACAAGAGCTATGGGTCTTTCTCGAACACTTGCAGTCTCCATTCGTGTCTCCGTTCGTGCTTCTCTGGGCGTTGCTCAAGTTGCTTTACTGAGGTTGAACTTAATCTGAAACGTTACTCCATTTCGATGATCTACCAGATCGATCGAAGCTTCATGTTCAGTCAATATCTTACGTACTAGATACATCCCATATCCGGAACCTTCCTTTTTCGAAGTCACACCGGGCAGGAAGATGTCGGTGACCGTACGAGAGCCGGTCTCCAACTGTGGCAATAGCTTTGAGGCGTCAATGCCAGAGGCATTGTCAACGTACTTCATGACTACTTCCTTCGCCCGATCGCCGGGAGTCTCGATCGTGACCTCAATCTTTCGGCCCTTTTTCTTTGAGTCGCGAAAGGCGTCGATACTATTGAGAATGAGGTTCAAAAAAGCCGCCCTCACATAGTCGACCGCTACTCTCGTGCTGGCCGTTCCTTGAACCACCCACCCTATTTTCTGCTGTTCCAGACGTCCAAGCACTAGGCCGAAAGCCTCTCGCCACAGCTCGTCCAACCGGTACTGAACCTTTTCTTTCTCAGGCGGCTTAGTAATGGTCTTAATCTTCTGGAGAGCGTTTTCCACGTTCCGCAATTCCTCTGAAAGCCCATCAATGCGGGCACGGTAGTCTTCTCGAAACTTCGTCTGAATGCTTTGGGAGAAGCCTGCCAGCACCCCGATACGCTCCTGGGCAGCTTGCAAGAGATTCCTCGCTTCGTGGCGTGCCGATTGCGCTACATCGACCGTCGTGATGGCCGCTGCAATCTTTCCTTCTTCGAAATGTTGCTCTTCCGCTAGATGGAAATTCCGATAGTTAGCGATCGCCACACCGACGGCGTTGGCAATGGCTCTCAACCCTTCCTGCTCGAGCTTTGTGTACTCGTGGTCGCAGAGCACTGCGAAGGAGAGTGTTCCGAACACATCCTTTCCCACCAGAACCGGAACTATGATGAAGCTCTTTACGTCTGGTAGGTCAAGCTTCTGGAGAAAGACTTGCGCTAACTCGTTGCCGGCCCGCCTTGCCACGATGGTTCGTCTCTCTGCTACAGCATCATGGAACAACCGATATTCGGCCAGTGGCGGGAGATGAAGACTCTCTTCCGAGCGATTGCCAAATCCGTAGGCTTTCAGACAGTGAAGTGTATCATCGCGGAGTTCGCGCAGCGCGATCCGCGGCATCTGTGAGGCACTGGCTATCAAAAGCATGATTTCATCAAGGAAACCATCGAACCCTTGACGAAAGTCTATAGGCTTTTGAAGCGCACCTAGGAGATTGAGCACGTCTTCCTTCTCGCAAATAAGGAGCGCCACCACTGCTGCGACCAGCATGAGGCTCTCATGGTCTGACGTAAAATGATCCGGATCGAGAGAGTCGAGATCTAAGACGCCCAGGCAGACTCGATCTCTCACTATCGGCATCAACAGCCGAGAGTTCGCTGGCAGGTCCTGGGTTCGACCAATAGGCTGCTCGCGGAGTTGCGGAATGCGCAAACTACGTTTGCTTTCAATAGCCTGTCTTAACATAGGATCGTCGCGGCCATCGGTCTTTTCTAGTAGGCTGATTGTGGCCGGATTAGTGACTTTGCCTTCTGGGGGTTGAACCTGCACGTAGGCGGTCTGCGACAAGTTGAGTAGGTAAATTCTCCCAGCGGTGGCGCCTGTCGCGGTCAGACAGTCTTCAACCAGCATCTCGAGCGCGCGTTGCGGATCGTTTTCCACCGCTGCTCGCGCGACTGCGGTGACTATAAGTGAACCGTCCAACATATAGAAAGCGGCGACGTGGTTTTAGGTGTTGACGCCAAACCGCGAGCTTACCCCTTGGCCCAAATTCATGAGCATACGCAATCAAACTTAAAACTCGTCCGCATGTCAACCCCGCGCGAAACGGCGGTGACTGTAAGTGAACCGTCCAGCATCTAGACCGCGGCAGCCTGGTTTTAGGTGTGAACGCCAAACCGCGAGCTTCACCCCCCTTAGCCTAAATGCATGAGCATACGCGATCAAAGGTCAACCCCGTGCGGATGTCAACCCGCGCGAAACTCCGGTAGTGTCCTAATTTGACGAGAGTTGATTCGCGAACGAGACCGCCGATATCGGAATCTAAATAGCGAGACCCAATCTGCCCTCGACCAAACAGCACCATGCGCGTCCTTGACCGCGAAGCGCTCCGTCGCTTTCGCTAATAGCCCGTTGTGCCTCCAGAAACCGTTATCCAAGATGACGCGCGGATGGTGTGCCTACTAAAAACTGCGAAGGTGCTGAAAAGTCTGGAGCTTTTGCATTCACCGACGCGATATCGCGGGGAGATCCCCCTCGCGCTCCCCTTGGCTGAAGCCAAACCATCATCCCCTCCGCCTCTTAAACTGATGTATTTTCCTTCCGGCTACTGATGTATTTTCTGTCCGGCCTTGACGGCTGGACGCGGAAAACCGCGCACGAGGCGACGAGTGCGCAGCGTCGGGCCGTCGTGGCGGTTGAATCCAAGCGCAAGTCGCATTGTGCCAAATTGCGCTCGCCGAGGGCGGTTTTGAGCGCGACACTTCGCAGACACAAGCGCCGAATCGTCCGCACGGATGCGCGATGATTTCGAGGCAACCAGTTCGGCTATCTGGTGCTCGGCAAAATACGACGCACGATCAGTCGGTTACCGTGAGATGGCGCGAAAGAAGGCTCCGCAGGGAGAAAATAAGGGCGTCTATGGAATCTGCAGGACTGTGAACGAATGCTGCCGATCCGGCTTTCCATTGACGGTGATCGCCAAGCGATAGCGTCCCGGTCCTGTCAGGGGGAACGGGGAAACTGCGAATCCGAGATTTGCGGGCTGGGGTTTGGTGGACTCAAAGGTCTGTGTCATATGACGCCCGATGGGCTTGCCGTGCGGATCAGTGATGTCTAAATCAACTTTGTAAACGCCGGGTGCAACGGGAGTATCTGTTACGAACAAAAACAAAAGCTCCCGTATCGCTTGATTCGCATCAGTGAGTTGAAGTTCTGCATTCGGACTCATTCCGCAATAGCCCAAAATCGTAGCTTTATTGCCGGTCTCAAGTCGCACCCCCTCGCTAACAAGACAGTGGGCAAACATCTCAAACGGTGAAACTCTCTAGAGTGATTTGGGAGGATTCGGAACTAGTCTGATCATTTGCATCAGTTTCCAAAAACACCTTAGAGCTGATCGTGACTTCGCCTGTTTCTAACGGTGCCGGGATTTCTGACGAAGACGAATAAAGAAGCAAAACTCCTGCGCAAGTAAAGACCGCAGCCAACTCGACCGACGGCGGTTTCAAATCAAAGATTCTTATCGACCACGCCGGTTGAGGAGCCAACGTTTTCTCAAATCTGCGCTCTAGGCGGTTCCAAACAACCAAGGCCGTTACAAAGGCACAGCAACCAAAGATCCAGAACACGTTGCCGTCGAATCCCCGACGCAAGGCAATGTCGTATGCGACGCCATAGGGAAGCGCGCTCAGGATGGTTGCAGAGTATAGGGCAACCAAATCGCGATATTTAGGCAACGACGAGTCCATTGTGCGATGATCCGCCTGTATTCCACATAAACAAAATCAGTTTGTATCCCAATATCGCTAATGTAACGATCAAAACAAATCCTTCAACCGTGCCAGCGTCTTCTTGAAGATTCTTTAACTGCTCCGGCCAGAGAAGCGTAAAGTTGGCGGTCGCCGCAAGTGTAAACTTGGCACAAATCCAGAATCCTCCCGACACAACGGCGTAAGTGAGCACATGTCGAAAGACATACCGAATCTCTTCAATCGGAATCCAATCCCTGATCGCAGCCCAAACTTTATTCATGAGGTCGAGGCCTTTATTTAGCCCGATTCTGCCTGTCTGTCTATTCTCCAGAGTATCAGAGAAGATAGCCGACAAATGTGTCTTTTTGTGTCTGAGGCGAGCAAATTCGATACGATGCGAGGGCTCCCCGATTTGGGAAACCCTCGCTTTTTCCTATTCGATACGATCCGAGCCGATGCCGTTAGAAGCCCCTGACCACCTTAGCAATCTGGTGCCTCCGGGGAAGATCGAGCATCGCCCCAAATCGCTGCCAAACGACTGCCAATCACGACCGAACAGGACCGATCATCACCGACCTCGATTCGAAAAAACCCCCATTTCTCGCGGATATTCTTGTTTAGTGATCGATGGTGATCGCCGCTTCTATGATATGAAGTCACCAGGAAAATCGCGACGAAGAGCGGTCCGGTGAAAGAGCTTACCGCTCGGCCGGATGGCACCATCGCCGCGATTGCGGCCCTCGGATGCGCGCGCTCGCGCCGGCGTCGCGATCGATGACCACGCCGGCGCGCCTCGGTCGCCGCGAGGCGTGCTCCCTGCCGCGACGGTCGGCCGAGGCTGGCGTCTAGCAGCAATCTTTCACATCGCGCGCTTCTGCGCGGCCCCTATCGGCTCTGTCGGCCGTTGCCATTGCCGCTGGCTGGCCGTCGCGCGGCAAATCCTCGGCCAGATGCGGGCTTGGGGAGACTCCGCGCCGCGCGGAGGTGTCCAACAAGTGTCCACGACCAGCCAACTTGGCATAGCCCGAGGTAACGTCGTCATCGAAAAAGGCGCGATTCTGTAAGCAAGATAACCGGACATATACCTCAGCTTACTTGCCTCGCGGGCTTCCTAATCCTGGGGCCGTGGGTTCGAATCCCGCAGGGGGCACCAATTCCCGTCCCGCGCGCCGGGATGCCCCCGGCTCCGGATCTAGCCTCTCTCTGTCAGAGAGAGGCCGCGCCGAGTCGT
>Ga0181539_1001593_pt1 | contig 24660 bp, 18 predicted proteins | sample PEATcosm2014_Bin_46_FD_119767 | JGI IMG/M metagenome (GOLD analysis project Ga0181539, IMG submission 119767) | Peatland microbial communities from MTU Mesocosm Facility, Houghton, MI, USA - PEATcosm2014_Bin23_60_metaG | ecosystem: Environmental > Terrestrial > Soil > Wetlands > Peat | place... | reverse complement strand
TGCGCGAGTTGGTGGGCGATACCGGCATCCTGGTTCCAGCAAAAGATTCGGACGCGCTGGCGGAGGCGATGCAGGCAACGATGCGACGGAGCGTGAAAGAGCGCGCACAGCTGGGACGGGCGGCCCGGGAGAGAATCCTGAGCCGGTTCAGCATGGATGCTGCGGCCGATTGGTGGGAGGCGCTCTACAAGGAGCAGGGAATAGGGCGTAGCCAATAGGGAGTAGAACGCCTCGATGGGCGAGCGCTTTTCTACTCCCTATTTCCTGTTTTTAGAACTGGAAGGCCACTATGAGAAAGATGCGACGCGCCGCCGTTCCACCTGGCGAAGCAAACTGCCCTCTCGCCAGACTCGTTGACTTTCCGAACTCGGCGCCCGGGCCGTAGAGGCCGGTGCTGGAGTTGAACGTGGGCTGAATGCCGCCGTGTGGATTGGCCAGGTTGATGTCGTTGAACAGGTTCAGCGCCTGCACATTGAAGTTCAGCGAGTACTTGTGGCCGGTGTTTCCCATGCCGCCGCGGCCACCACCGCCAGGGCCGCCACCGAAACCGCCGCCTCCGCCGCCGCGACCACCGCCGCCGCCGCCAAAGCCGCCGCCGAAGCCCCCACCGAAGCCGCCTCCGCCTCCGCCGCCACCTGGACGCGGGCCGCTGGGAGCTTGAACTTTAGGTCCGACGCCGAAGGAACGGCCGATGCGCAGGTTTACTGCAATCGCCGAAGGTCCCGTCCCAAGGGAAATAGGAAGCAGACTCTCGCCGCTCTGCGGAACCACGTCCAGCGCACCAAAGCTGGTTTGCACCACGTCGTTTGCGGGAGCGGACGAGCCCGCATAGGATGGCCGGTCGTTGAAGAAGTTATCGCCGGTTAAATCGTAGGGCGAGGTAATGTTATAGGGGCTGCCTGTCTGGACCATGACGAAAGGATTGAAGGTGATGGCCCAGGGGCCGGTGTAGTTGCCCATCAGGAAGACCCACTGCGGCCGGATGAATCCGGCGCGCCCGTAATCCTGGCGCAGGTTGTAGGAGTTCGAAGGATTCGAACCGCCGCCACCGTCGGAGTGGGCCCAACTCGCGGTGTAGAAGCCGGTAAGTCCGAGGTTCGGCGTAAAACGCGCGTTGATATTGGCGATCACCTGATTCTCGTTGAACACGGCCTCAGGGAAGTACTGCTGCACGATGCCGAGTGAGGGGATGGGACGCGTGCCGGTGAGCGTGGCGCTGCCGTATTGGTAGGTTCCGGGCAGGTAAGCATTGGAGTCGCGCACCACCATCTGATGGAACCCCGAAGAGTGCATGTAGGTGACGGTGAGTGTTGTGACCTTGGTCAACTGCCGTTCCAGGCTGGTGCCGAGCTGTTCCATATAGGGCGAGTGATAGCCGGACGTGATGGAGTAAATCACCGGCGTGCGCGCGGAGCCCGTGCCGCAGGAGGCCACGCCGCCGCTGATGGCGCTCAGACTGGTTGCATTGAAGCATGTGGGATTCGCGATGACAGTCTGCACCTGGCTATGGGCCGTGCCGTTCAGAGTCTCCAGATTCATCAGGCTGCCCACATCGAAGCGATCGTAGAAGAAGCCGAAACCTCCGCGCAGAACCGTCTTGGCGACGGTGCCTTTCTTGTGACCGTCGAGCGCGTAGGCAAAGGCGACGCGCGGAGCCCAGTCATCGTGATCGGCTACGTGGTTCTGCGTCTCCCAGCGCAAGCCTCCGGAAAGGGTCAGGAACTTGTCCACCTTCCAGTCGTCCTGAACGAAAAGGGCGCCGTTGAACACGTTGGCTTTGAACGCGTAGGGGCCGGTGGTGTAGCTGAGCTTGTTGGGCAGGCATCCGCCAACTTGCGTCGCGGGACACGCGGCTGCGATTTGCGCGATGGTCTCGCCGCTCTGGATGCCGTTCCAGGTGTCTACGAAGGCCGTGACCGAGGGGAATGTGAAGCTTCCGTAGATGTTTCCGAAACTCGAAGTAGCCTCTCGGTCGTCGCGGAGCCAGAGGCCAAACTTGATGGCCTGTGTGCCCTTGGTCATGGTGGTGAAGTTCTGCAGCTCGAAGTGATCGCTGTGCGAGCTCGATGGCAGAGTCCCGGTGCCGCCGCCCGAAAAGACTCCCGGTACGCCAAAGCCGGGCGCTGTGCCGGCCGACACGCCAAAGGCAGGAAACGCCCCGATCGGCGACGAATTGGAGGTGCCGCGGCGGTACTGAAACCGCGTTTCGTTCACGATGTGGTCGTTGATGATTTGCGTATCGTCAAACTGGATGCTGTGCTCGATGGAACTGCCTGAGCTGGCAAGACTGGGAAAGGAAGTGGAACCGCCCAGGCCATTCGTGCTGTTGTTGCGCTCAAACTGGTAGCGCAGGGTGAGCGTGTTCTTCTGTCCAAGCTGCAAATCGATGCGAGGCGAAACCTCAAGATGATTGGCGGGGTTGAATAGGCTGCCCGAAACCGACGTTGGGCTGATCGTCCAGGTATTGCTGGCCGCGTTGTACACCGGCCCACCCACGATCGAGTACACGTTGTCGGTTTGCAACTCGCGGTCTTCCACGCTCATGAAGTACGACGCCCACTTGGAGAGCGGGCCGCTCACCGTGCCGTTGTACTGGTAGCTGTAATACGAAGGCAATTGCGCAGTAAAGGGGTTACCGGTGTTGAGGGCGTCGTCGTTGCCTTGCCCGAAGAAGCGCCCATGGAGGGTGTCGGTTCCGGGCTTGGTCAGGATCTCGATGCGCCCGTAGCCGATGTGGTCGAATTCCGCCGAAAACGGATTCTGGTTGATGCGAATTTCGCGGATCGCCGACTTGGGCGGCAACTGGCCGCCGGTGAATCCGTCGATGTAAATCTGTCCGCCATTGGGGCCTGCCGAGGGGCCGGCCAATGCTTCGAGTTCGTTCGAGAGCTCGTCGGGATCGTCGGAGAGCGCATCCAGGTCAGAGCCTTTGAGCACGATGGCGCTGGTGTTGGCGCCGGCGTCGGTGCTCACGGAGGGCCCGCCCTCGTCGGTCACCACCACCTCCTGTTGGGTGTTCTCAACCGCCATCTTGACGTCCACGCTCTTGGTCTGTCCCGCGGCCAGATCGATGGGCGCGGAGACAAACGGCGCAAACCCGGCGAATGTCACCTGCACGATGTAGCTTCCTGCCGGCAGTCCGCGCACCGCGTACGTTCCAGCCGCACTCGCGGTCACGGTTCCCACGGTGATGCCCTTGATGGTGGTCACGGTGATCTGCGCTCCGGGAATGAGCGCGCCGGTTTGGTCGAGAATGTGGCCGCGCAACACTCCTGCCGGGCTGGGCTGCGCGGCTTGAGCTGGCGTTGCCGGGGTCGAGACGACAGGCGCGGTCTGTGGGGCAGCGGCCGGCGTCGTCTGTGCGTTAGCCACCGTGGCAGCCAAGGCCAGGACCGCGGAAACCAGAAATACAAACAAGCAGTGCGACTTCAAATACACGATTCCCTCGCTTTTGTATGCATGATAAGTACAAATCCCGTTATTGGGCCGCTTCGCCCTCGCCCGAGCTCAGGCTCCAGCTGGAAAGAAGATCCTGGGCCTCCGGAGCCTGGAGCAACGGTTCGACTCCGGCGAGCAGCTTGACCGCGTTTAGACCCGATGCATCTTCCGTGGCCACGATCATCACCGCATCGTTTTTCTTGAGAGCGCCCAGCTGAATCTCTGGCGCGCGCTCCAGAATGGTTTCGAAATCCATGCGTCCCGGGCCTGCGCCGCCGGCCTGGCTAAAGCTGCGCTGCCCGCCACCGCCGCCACCACCATTCGCGCCGCCGCCTGCGCCGTTTGCGCCACGGCCGCCAGCGCCCGCCGGATTGCCCTTGAGCCGCACGGCGAGCATGGTCGCCACATTGTCGTCGAGCCGCCGCAACTGGGCATCGGCGCTGATGCGGACGGTGACGGGCTTCTTGGTCGAGAGGTCCTTCACCGTCACCGTGGAAGCTGCCGTATCGGTGGAGATCACGGTGCCGGGAATGCTGCGGAAGCTGCCCGAAACCACGCCGTCGGCCGCGATCGCTGTGCCGTCCGCATTCCTGGTTCCGCGCGCCCATAACTGATCGCCGGGATGGATGGCGCCGATGGGAGCGGGTTGCGCCTGATCGAAGACCACCGAACCGGGGGCGTAGCGCTTGAGCATCGTCGCTGCGGTGGTATTCACGGTGACGTCTTTGGTGATGGGACCTATGCGCGTGGTCACGACAATGACGCCTGCCGTGGCATCGACGCTCTTCACCAGCCCATGCACGCCCTGGTTCCAGGCGGCGTTCTCAGCCTCTTGTTTCTTGGCCACATCGGCCTGCTTGATGGCGATAATGCGCGCCGCCTGCGGCGTGCCACCCGTCGCGTTGGGATCGAGCGTGACCAGCATGCGATCGCCTACGGCCAGGCCGCTGTAATCGAGAGGCTCGGCCTTGGTCAGGTCCTTTTCCCCCGGCGCGATGCGCTTGAGGATGGTGGTGGACGGGACTTGGACCTGGTGCACATCGCCGGCATCGGTCTTCACCGTGAGGGTATCGCCGTTGATGGCGGTTATGCTGCCGAGATAGCGCGCCACTTGCGCGCGTGCGCCGGGCGCCGCTGCCAGCAGAAATGCAGCCAGGGCTACAACTCCAAGCACGGCAAAGCCACGCGTCTTGCTTTCACTTCTCATTGATGTCATGCTCCACGGTCATGGGGCGCGGGTGTGCGGATGGATGCGCCGCCCCTCATTTTCTAGACGAACCACCCCCGCAAAAGGTTGAAACCTCATCCCATCATCTGAGGTTGGGCCTAAGTTCCGGGCAGTCAACCGCTTGGATGGCGCGAACAGCGGCTATAATCGGCCCGTGATCCCTGCCGCTGCGACCGCCCACGACGGATATCTGCTGGCCTGTGTGGCCGGCACCGTCGCGCTCCTTCTGCTCCTTGTAGGACGGCTGCGGCTGCACGCCGCGCTGGGCCTTTCAGTGGCCGCCCTGGCGCTGGGCGCGGCCGCGGGCATCCCTCTTGAAAAGGTTCCCCTCGCATTCACCGCCGGGGCCGGCGAGATGATGGGCCATATCGCCATCATTCTGGGCATGGGCGCGATTCTCGGGCAGCTTCTGGCCAGTTCCGGTGCGGGAGCGGCGCTGGGCAAGGCATTGGTGGATGGATGCGGCCCGAAGGGCATGCCCTGGGCGCTGCTGACGCTCGGCATTCTGGTCGGCATTCCGGTGTTCTTTGAAGTGGGGCTGGTTCTGCTGATGCCCATTGTGGTGGATGCGGCGCGGCGCAGCGGGCGGCCTCCCATGCTGGTGGGCCTGCCGGTTCTCGCAGGGCTTTCCGCCATGCACTGTCTGCTGCCGCCCCATCCCGCGGCCCTTCTGGCAGCCGCCGAGTATCATGCCGCGCTGGCCCCAGTGATGTTGTGGGGGCTGGTGGTGGGCGTCATCGCCGCGATCCTGGGCGGCCCTGTGCTCTTCGCGGTATTGCTTCGCCTGTGGGAGCGGCCGGGAAGCTATCTGAGGGCCGCGCTTCCCCAGGATGCAGTCTTTGGTGCGCCGGCGGCCGTCGAAACCGCCAACGGAGCCAGCGCCGGCACGCCGCCTGCGGGACAGGAGGGCCGGACTGCACCCGCTCCTGCAGGCGCGCCTCTGGCTCTGCTGGCCATTCTGCTGCCAGTGGCGCTGATTCTGGCCGGAGGCTGGGCCGATGCGGTCACCGCAAAAGGAACTCTGGCGAACCGCCTCCTGCATCTGGCCGGTTTTCCCGATGTGGCCATGGTGGTGGCCGTGCTGGTGGCTCTGGCCACGCTGGGCCGCAGGGTGCAGGAGCCGATGTATCGCGTCTCCGGCGGTTTGCGGCGGCTCACCGTCGACGCCTTCGCGCCCATCGCCAGCCCCCTGGTGATTCTGGCCGCGGCAGGAGGCTTGAGCGGCGTTCTGCGCGCCTCGGGGGCTGCGCAGGCTGCGGTGACCTTCGCCATGAGCGCACACATGCCGCCCCTGCTGCTGGCCTGGGCGCTGGCCGCCGCGGTGCGCGTGTCCATGGGTTCGGCGACGGTGGCCCTGGCCGTGGCCTCAGGCATTCTGGCGCCCATGGCCGGGAGCATGGGCCTGCGGCCGGAGCTGCTGGTGCTGGCCACGGGCTCGGGTTCCATCCTGCTCTCGCACGTGAACGATTCGGGGTTCTGGCTGATCGGATCGCTGTTCAAAATCGACGTGAAGTCGACCCTGGCCACGTGGTCCGTGCTGGAGACGGTGCTGTCGCTCACCGGGCTCGCCGGTACGTTGCTTCTGGCCCTGGTGCTGAAGTAGCAGGGAACAGGGAACAGAAGACCACTCTGCGGAATGATTCGGCTCAACATCTCTCGCCAGCGAAAATTGTTGCGTCCGGCTGCGCCGCCGCCGAATCTACTCCTGCGTGGCGGCTTATTCGCCCATCCTGCCCTGCGAAGGAAACTCCTCATGCCCGCAAAGAAAACATCCGCGAAAACATCTCCTAAAGCCTCTGTCGATCGCGACGCAGCTCTGCGGCAACAATTGCTCGACCTGCTCAACGGCGGCCATGCGCACGCCACCTTCGACGCCGCCCTCCGCAGCCTGCCGCCCGCGCTGCGCGGAAAGCGGCCGAAAGGCGCCGCGCACTCCCCTTGGGAGGTGCTGGAACACATGAGAATTGCCCAATGGGACATTCTGGAGTTTTCCCGCGATGCGGCGCACCAATCGCCGGATTGGCCGAGCGGTTACTGGCCGGCAACGCCCGCGCCGCCCGACGCCAAGGCATGGGACAAAAGCGTGCGTGCCTTTCGGCGGGACCTTCAGGCGATGTGCGATCTGGTGGCGAATCCGTCCACCGATCTCTACGCGCGCATTCCCCAAGGCGACGGCCAGACCATCCTGAGAGAAGCGCTGCTGGTGGCCGATCACAACGCCTATCATCTCGGCGAGCTTGTGCTCCTGCGGCGTCTGCTGGGCGCGTGGTAGCAGAGATAGTTGTGAGTGCGAGTGTGAGTGTGAGTGTGGGTGTGGTTGAATCGGTGCGGCGCGCTCACACTCGCACGCACACTCCACACTTGTCCCTACCCCCTACTCCCTGTTGTTGAGCACCGCTCTTTGCGCGGCGAAGATCTCCTTAAGACCAGCTTCCGCGAGGTCGATCAGGCCGTTGAGATCCGCACGGGAATACGAGCCTTTCTCTGCCGTGGCCTGGGTCTCGACCAGACCCCCGTCGGCGGTCATCACCACGTTCATGTCCACCTCGGCCTGCGCATCCTCTTCGTAGCAGAGGTCGAGAAGCGGCGCGCCGTCCACGATGCCCACCGACGTGGCGGCCACCAGTTGCTTGAGCGGCGAGGTTTTGAGAGTTCCCGCCTTGACCAGGGCATGGAGCGCCAGGGCCAGAGCCACGGCCGCGCCGGTGATGGCCGCGGTGCGCGTGCCGCCGTCGGCCTGGATCACGTCGCAGTCGAGGATGACCGTGCGCTCGCCGAGCGCCTGCATGTCCACCACGGAGCGCAGGCTGCGGCCGATCAGCCGTTGAATCTCGTGGGTGCGCCCGCCGATCTTGCCGCGCTCGCTTTCTCTGGGAGTCCGGGTCACGGTGGAGCGGGGCAGCATGGCGTACTCGGCCGTCACCCAGCCGCGACCGGAGTTGCGCAGCCATCCGGGCACGCCCTGCTCGATGGTGGCGCAGGTCAGGACGCGAGTGTTGCCCAGCGAGACCAGGACCGAGCCCTCGGCGGTTTGCACAAAGCCGGGAGTGAGGGTGAGCGGACGAAGCTGGCCGGGCGCTCTGCCGCCGGGGCGCAGGGAGGGAGGAGTTCCGTGCATAAAGGGATTGTACGGGAGCGAAGCCGGTTGCGGGACGCTCGGAATGCAGCGGTTCCGGGATGGGAATCGCTGCGTTTCAAGTGCCGGAAGAGGAAAGATAAGTCAAGTTACTGAAAAGTAAGAACCTATCGTGATTATCGATCGCCCCTTTGTTTCATTTCGGGACTTTCAGCCCGCCTCATGCGGCCTTACCTCCGCCGAGCCTGGGGCATGATCCCTTCCCTTATCAGGAACTTAGCCTTTGCGTTCTGGTTTGGCACGCGACGTGTATAGAAACAGGACAAAACCTCCGGCACTCTGACGGAAACGGGAAGCGGAAAGACAGGGATCAGGGAAAAGTGCGAAGTGTGAGTGCGAGTGTGACAGGCACAGCCACACTCGCACTCACACTCACACTGTCCACTGCTTTTGAAAGGACCGGCGTATGCAACAAACCGAGCAAGTCGTGACCACGGCCGAAACCAGGAGCACCTGGAATGGCGTCGAGCGCAGGCGGGTAGAAACCGTGGTGGAGACCCTGGCCACGTTGCGCAGCCGGGGCGAGAGTGTCTCCGAAGTAGCTCACGATGCGCGCAACATGGTCACGGCGCTGGGGCTTTATTGCGATCTGCTGGAGGAGCCGGGCGTGCTTGCCGCTTCCTTCACGCATTACGCGAGCGAACTGCGGCTGGTGGCCGCGGCCAGCCGCCGCCTGGTTGAGAAGCTGGTGACGCTCGATGCCAACGCGGTCCCGGGCGGCGCGGTGCAGGCCCTCCTTCAGGCCAACGCCGGGCGCGCAACGGTACTCACCAGCGCGGATGCCCCAAACGCCGAAGGGCGGACCGGCGGAAACGCCGGAGACGGCCCCTTCGACAACTCCGGCCGGAACCCGGCCGTGATCGCCACCACCCTTCAAGACCGGAACCGGCGCTGGGATCTGCAGCCCGCTCTCCCCATCACCAACCTTGCCGCCGAACTGCTGGCCAACCGCAACCTGCTCTCCGCGCTGGCCGGCCCCTCCATGGCCTTGACCATGGAGGCCGATGGCGGCGCGCAGGCGGTGCGCCTTACGGGCGAGGACCTGACCCGTCTGCTGGTGAATCTGGTGAAAAACGCCGCCGAGGCCATGCCGAAGGCCATGACACAGGGTCGCCGCATTCACATCGGCCTGCGCGAGCGGGAGACCGCCCAGGGTGCGGCGCCTTCGCTGGTGCTCACCGTTGAGGACAACGGGCCGGGCATCCCCGAGATGGCGATGGAGAAGATCTTCACCTCCGGGTACACCTCGCGGAACGAGGGCACATCACCGGGCAGCGGCTGGCCGCAAAACCACCGTGGGCTGGGGTTGGCCATCGTGCGCTCCATTGTGGAAGGCGCCGGCGGGCGCATCACGGCCTCGAACCGGACCCAGGGCGGAGCCTGCTTCACCCTCGAACTGCCGGTGCGGAAGACAGGGAATAGGGAGGAGTGTGGAGTGTGAGTGCGAGTGTGAGTGCGCCGGACAGACACACTCACACTCACACTCGCACTGGCACTCACACTGACCGCTGATACCTGAAACCCGTCCGCTGCAATTTAACGATGTTCCAACCACGCGTGAGGCGAATACAATGCTGGATACAGTCTTCAACACACGGGCCATGGAGTTCATCCCACAACTCGCCGAGCCGTCGGTTCGGTTGCACCTGCTGGTGGTGGATGCCGACGCGGCGGTGCGCTCGGCCTGCGCCGAGATCGCGGCCAGCCTGGGCTACGCCGTGGAAAGCACGGGCGACCTGGCCCAGGCGCGGAGTCTCTTGCGCGGCCACACCGCCGACATCCTGCTGGTGAATCTGCCCGCGGGATCGAACGAGGGCCTGGAACTGGTCTCCGAGGTCAAGCTGCTTTACCCCGATACCTCGGTCATCGCCATGACCGCCACTGGCTCGGTGAACGCGGCCGTCGAAGCCATGCGCTGCGGCGCCTCCGACTACCTGACCAAGCCCTTCGCCATGGACGAGCTGTCCACAGTGCTGGACCGCGCCGCGCAGAGCCACACCACCGACACCGTGACCCGCCAGCTGCGCGAACGGCTGCGCCTCTCTGAAGGGCTGGGCTCCATGATCGGCCGCTCGCCGGAGATGGAGAAGATCTACCGCATCCTCTCCAAGGTGGCGCAAAGCACGCATCCGGTGCTCATCCTGGGCGAGAGCGGAACCGGCAAGGAACTGGTGGCGCGTACCATCCACGCCTACGGCCCCAACGCCCAAAAGCCTTTCCTGCCCGTCGACTGCGGCTCGCTGGTGCCCACACTCATCGAGAGCGAGCTCTTCGGATACGTCAAGGGCGCCTTTACCGGGGCCAATCGATCGAAAGACGGACTACTGGTCTCAGCCGAGGGAGGAACCGTCTTTCTCGACGAGATCGGCGAGCTCTCGCTGGACCTGCAGGCCAAGCTGCTGCGCGCCCTGCAGGAGAAAGAGGTGCGGCCGGTGGGCGCCACGCATCGCGTGCCCATCAAGGCGCGCATCGTGGCCGCTACCAATCGCGATCTGGCCACCATGGTCGAGAAGGGCAGCTTCCGCAAGGACCTCTTCTACCGCCTGAACGTGGTCAACCTGCGGCTGCCGTCGCTGCGCGACCGCCGCGAGGACATACCGCTCTTGGCGGCGCACTTTCTCGACCGCATCAGCCGCGAGCACGGGCGCAAGTTTACTCTGAGTGATGAAGCCCTGCGCACCATGATGCGCCACGATTGGCCGGGCAACGTGCGCGAGCTCGAAAACTCCATCGAGCGGGCCTGTGCGCTCTCCTCCGGGCCGGTGCTGCACCTGGGCGACCTGCCCACACAGCTGCAGCAGAAGGGCCTGGAAGCGCGGCGCGCGGCCGCGGCCGCGGGCGAAGGCCCGGCGGCAGCCGGCGCGCCGGAGCTGAAGACCCTGGCCGAGCTGGAACGCGAGGCCATTCTGGGGGCAATCCGCACCCTGAACGGCGACAAGCTGCAGGCCGCCAAACTCCTGGGCATTGGCAAGACCACGCTCTATCGCAAATTGAAGGAGTACGGCATCGCCGACCCGCTGCACGAGGAATAAAGACAGCGTCTAGCTGCTAGCTTCTAGCCTCTAGCTTGTTCCTGCCCATGACGCACGTTTGCGATCCTTCAGCAGAACTCAGGCAATCAAGGTTGGGAGCGGCCCAAGCAGCTGGATGTCAAAACCGGGAAAATTGAAGCTAGGAGCTTGAAGCTAGTAGCTAGGAGCTGGAATATGAGCATTCTGATGGTGACGGGAATCGAAGGCGCCCGCAACTGCGCCGCCGTGGTGGGCGAGCAGTTGGGGCTGGAGGTCGAGGTGGCAGAGGGACGCCGGGCGGCGCTGGCCGCGTTGCGGCGCCGCGAGTTTCTGGCCCTGGTGATCGACGAATCCCTGGCCGAGTGCGATCCCGCGGCCGCGGAGAAGATCTGCGAAAGCGCCGGCCTGGCCATCCCCATGCAGATCAACTTCGCCATCTCGGGAACAGCGCGGCTGATCCGCGAGATCCGCGCGGCGCTCAACCGCCGCGAGCGCGAGCAGACGCTGGCCCGCCGCGCCGCCGCCGCGGCCATCGAAACCGAGTTGAAAACGACAGTGGCAGGCCTGCTATTGCACTCGCAACTGGCGTTGAACGGGGGCGGAGTGCCCGCCGCCGTGGCCGACCGGCTGCGCATGGTGGCGGACCTGGCCGGCAGTCTGCGCCAGCAGTTGAGCGCGCCCTCCGCGACGCGGCGCGAGACCCACCTCTGAACCTGATCGCGAGTGTGAGTGTGAGTGTGAGTGTGAGTGTGAGTGTGAGTGTGAGTGTGGGTGTGCGGGACAGATCAACGCACACTCACACTCGCACTCTCCACTGACACCTGCAACCTGACCCCTGACCCATGATCACCGACCACCCGCCTCGCGCACCGGGACAGGAGAGCCACCCGTCCATTAGTCTTGAAGGCGAGGAGCTTCCCTGAGCATGACCGTCATCCGGCAGGAAGATTTCATCTCGAGCATTCAAGGCGCGCTGCAGTACATCAGCTACTACCACCCGGTGGATTACATCACGTCGCTGGCCCAGGCCTACGCGCGCGAGCAGTCGCCGGCAGCGCGCGACGCCATGGCGCAGATCCTCATCAACAGCCGCATGTGCGCCGAGGGCCATCGCCCCATCTGCCAGGACACGGGCATCGTGAATGCCTTCGTGAAGCTGGGCATGGACGTGCGCTTCGAGCCCGGCCCCGGCGAAGAACCCAAAGACCTGCAGGGGATGGTCGACGAGGGCGTCCGGCGCGCCTATCTCGATCCCGACAATACATTGCGAGCCAGCGTCCTGGCCGATCCCGCAGGCGCGCGCACCAACACCCGTGACAACACGCCGGCCGTGGTCATCGTCGACCTGGTGCGCGGTGCGACGGTTGAGGTCACCGTCGCGGCCAAAGGCGGAGGCTCGGAGGCCAAGTCGAAGTTTGCCATGCTCAATCCCTCCGACTCTGTCGTCGAGTGGGTGCTCAAGACGGTGCCCACCATGGGCGCGGGCTGGTGCCCGCCGGGCATTCTCGGCATCGGCATCGGCGGGACCTCAGAGAAAGCGATGTTGCTGGCCAAGCAATCGCTCATGGACCCCATCGATATTCAGGACCTCGAGGCGCGTGGCGCGAAAACCACGGCCGAGAAACTGCGCCTCGACCTTTACGACAAAGTGAACCGGCTGGGCATTGGCGCGCAGGGGTTGGGCGGGTTGACAACGGTTCTTGATGTAAAGGTGCTCGACTACCCGACCCACGCGGCCAATTTGCCCGTGGCCATGATCCCCAACTGTGCGGCCATGCGCCACGCACATTTTGTGCTCGACGGTTCGGGCCCGGTGTTTCTCGATCCGCCGTCGCTCGAAGACTGGCCAAAACTGACCTATGACGTGAGCGGCGCGCGGCGCGTGAACCTCGACACGGTGACGCGCGAAGAAGCCGCAACATGGAAGCCGGGCGAAGTGCTCCTGCTCAGCGGCAAGCTTCTGACCGGCCGCGACGCAGCGCACAAGCGCCTCACCGACATGCTCAAGCGTGGCGAAAAGCTCCCCGTCGATTTCCGCAACCGCTTTATCTACTACGTAGGACCTGTGGATCCAGTACGCAACGAAGTTGTCGGCCCCGCGGGCCCAACCACAGCCACGCGCATGGACAAGTTCACGCGCCAGATGCTCGCTGAAACCGGCTTGCTCGGCATGGTGGGCAAGGCCGAGCGCGGACCCGAAGCGGTGGACGCGATCCGCGAATACCGTGCGGTCTACCTGATGGCCGTCGGCGGCGCGGCGTATCTGGTCTCAAAGGCCATTCGCGGCTCGCGCCTGCTGGCCTTTGAAGACCTGGGCATGGAGGCCATTTACGAGTTCGACGTCAAGGACATGCCTGTCACGGTGGCCGTCGATTCGAAGGGCACCAGCGTGCACCAGACCGGCCCGGCGGAATGGCAGCAGCGCATCGCCGGCATTCCGATCCTGCAGTGACCAAAGCAGGGAACAGGCAACAGGGAACAGAGAAAAGGAACGAGGGGCAAAGGAGCCGGTGCGGGTATCCGCCTGGCTGCTGCAGTAGAGCCAGCCGGTGTTCTCTTCGGTCCCTCGAGAAGCATCGCATCGATTGATAAAGTCAGGACTGGCTTGCAAAAATCACATTGCTCTAGAGAGCAGGAGCGAGCACACGTTGAAAACTTCCATCCATTTCCTTGCCGCGGTTGTAGTTTCTGTGTGCGCGCTTTCCGCCTCAGCGCAAATTCGCACCATCGATACTCCCGTAGCCACGCTCCGCCTCTCGGAAGAGACTTGCGACCTGGTCGGGCTGCACTGGAAGAGTCCCGAACTCGAGGTCATCGGCGAACCGCGCCTGGGAGAGAATTTTCGTATTCTCATCCCGCAGAAGAACTACCAGGCAAACTACTTCAACAGCCGCGATCAGAAGGTCACGCAAATCGACGCGATCCCTGACGGAGTCGTGTGCACCTACGACGCGCTGCACAACGATCGCGAGACTCTTCCGGTCAAAGTGCGCTACCGGATCGAGGCTGTCGAGACTCCGGGCGCCGGGGGGCAGCTGCATTTCTCGATCGCGGTCGACAACTCCACGGACCGCGAGCTGGCAGAGGTGATGTACGGAATCATCGGCGGGCAAAAAGGCATCGGCGATCGGCTCGATACCCAGTCGATGGTTCCCGCAGGCATGGACAACATGTCCCCCGTCCTGTTTACGCGCTTCCGTCCGGGCTTCTTTGGAGGCGGCGGCAATTTTGGTACTCCCTATGACGCGATGACGTTCACGTATCCGGGAGCCATGTCGATGGGCTGGATCGATGTCTACAATTCCAAGGAGGGAATCGGGTATTACTACGCCAACCAGGATCCCGAGACGCGGCTGATGCTGCTGGATGTGGAGCTGCGCCCCTTCGCCAAGGGCGCCGAACTCAAAGACAACTGGCCGGCCCCCTCCGAGCTACCCGTGGGCGAGCCCATCGGTCTCACCATGGGCTGGGTGAATCTGCCGTACGTGAGCAACGGAACGTTTACCTCGGGGCCAGTGGCGCTTGAGGTGCACAAGGGAGATTGGCACCAGGCCAGCGGCATTTATCGTGCATGGTTCGATCGTTACTTCACAATGCGCCGCCAGCCGGATTGGCTGCGCAAGGAAAATGCTTGGCAATCCATCATCCTGCTCAACGGCGAAGACGTGATTTCGCATCGCTTCAATGAGCTGCCGCAACTGGCCGCCGACGCCAAGAAATACGGAATTACCACCTTCGAGATTCTCGGCTGGGATATCGGCGGCATTGATCGCGGATACCCGCAGTACACGCCCGATCCGCGCCTCGGATCGCCGGAGGAGTTTCGTGATGCGCTGACTAAAATGCGCTCGATGGGCGTGCATCCGCTGATCTTTACCAACATCGACGTGGCAGACACAGGGATGCCGCTCTTTCAGAACCAGCTCAAGCAGTATGCAGTCGAGGGCCGCTGGGCGACGGACCGGCCCTTGTTCGGATGGGGGGAAGGCACCATCAGCGCGCGCGCCGGCCTTACGCCGTCGATGATGACGCTGGTGAGTCCTGCCCATCCCGAATTCAGGAAGATGGAGATGGACGAGTACCTCGAGCTCGTGCGCGACGGGGCTGATGGTTTCCAGATGGACAAGTCGAACGGCTCATACATGCTCGACTTCAACAAGCAGCTTCCCGTCTCTCCTGATAAATCGCTCTTCGCGGGCATCATGGATACATTTAAAGAGCTGCTTCCCGCGGCGCGTGCCATCAATCCCGGATTCTCCCTGGCCGGCGAAGTCTGGTCCGACCGCGCGCTTCCTTATGTCGATGTTTCGTACATGCGAATGGGCGCAATCGATATGGGATCGCCGGTGTTGAAATACACCTTCCCGGAGTGGACAGCGACTATCTTCGCCACCACGCCCGGCGACTACAACGGAATGAACAACGGTATGCGGTACGGATTGGTCTGGGATCTGGCGCCTCGCCACTACACCGCGTCGGTCGATGAGCCGCTGACACGCCCGTTGGCGCAATACGTGAGCGAGTTGATCAGGATTCGCAAGCAGTACGCGGACCTGCTCTTCCTCGGGCGATTCAACGACACCACGGGCGCGACCGTTCATGGCGGCGCGAGTATTCGCTACTCCGTATTCAAGCCGTTGCAGGCTGGCAAGAGCGGAGAGGCGTGCGTGGTGGTGAACTTCGATACCACGCCGCAAACGGTGTCCGTAAGCTTCGACGGACTCTCAGGGAAGGTGCAGATTGCAACGCCGTTCCATGCCGACCGAACCGCAACCCTGCCCGTCCAGCTCACGATTCCTCCGCATCAACTCGCCGTGGTGGTGAAACCATAACCGGCCATTCGCAACTCGCGCCTCGCAGCCCTCAAGTACCTGGGCGCGGAAGCCATCTACGAGTTCGACGTGCGCGACCTGCCCGTCACCGTGGCCGTGGACGCGAAGGGAACCAGCGTGCACGTGACCGGGCCGGCGGAGTGGCAGCAGCGGATTGCGGGGATTCCCATCCTGCAGTGACAAATGACGCATCCATATAACATGTTATATAATGCGGGGTATGGACGAGCTTCGTGATCCGGCTCCGGCAACCATTGCATGGGAAGGCGACTCAAAAGACGCCCTGAGCAACTTTCCGGCTGAGATCAAGTCAACCCTTGGGTTCTCCTTGCGGCAGATACAGAACGGACGCCTTCCGCGATGCGAACACCGTCCAATGCCTTCCGTCGGCAGAGGTGTATGGGAACTGAAGGACGGCGATGCGCGCACTTGGTACAGGGTGATGTATTTGGCGCGGATCAAGAACGTGATTCATGTACTGCATTGCTTCGAAAAAGACAGCAGGAAGACGGCCAGGCGGGACATCGCAACAGCCAAAGCCAGGTTAGGCGAAGTGCAGCAGAGATTACGGGCAGAAGGGAATAGGTGAGCGGAGGAATTCAGCTCAAAGGAGGTGTCACAACATGAGCAAACCGGCACACATCACAAAGGGCGACGTGCTCGACGACCTGGGCTTTTCCCGTGCCGAGGCGGCGGCTTTAAAGGTGAAAGCAACGGTCATGGAAGCGATTCTTGCCGAGATCGACCGGCGCGGCCTCACGCAGAGGGAACTCGTGAATCTGCTCGACGAATATCAACCCAACGTCAGTAACCTGATGAATGGAAGAATCGGTAAGGTGAGCATCGAGAGGTTGCTCTACTACGCGGCTCGTCTCGGCTTGAAAAGCAGAATCGAAATGCGCCCGTCAGTGAAGTCAAAAGCCTCCACGAAGAGCTTGCCGTCCGGCCGCGAGCGCGCTGTGGCATAGAACCCAAGCCCCATCGGATCGGAGGACCTCGGCCGAGTGGCAGCAGCGGATTGCCGGGATTCCGATCCTGCAATAGGGCAGGGAACAGTACGCGCCGGGAGGGGGAAAAACTATGCAAAACCGTGCGGGGGAAAGTTTTGGGCGAGATCGGTGTGGGATGGGCGTTTTTCGGGACCGATCAACAGCAGCGGCTTCGAAACCTGCTTTGGGCTGTTGTCAGCAGATGAGAACCACATTGCCGGCTGTCCAGGAGCGAGGTCGGTGCCACTCTGGCCCAGATGAAAGCCCGCATCCCGCCAATCCATCCAGGAAGCGCTCAGGGAAGCGAAATGCGGTACAGGTTCCGGTGAACGGTGGTGTTCACCCAGGCATAGTGCTCGGGGTCCTTGCCAGGCACCAGCTCTCCGCGGCGAACCGATTGCGCTCCCTGGACTACGCTCGCTTCGGCCAGCGGCGCAATCCCTGCCGCGGGAAGATCCGGCAGGCTTTCCCCCGGTCCCAAAGGAATCGCCAAGCTTCGCCCTGGGCTGGTCCGTGACGACTTCTCTACCCCAACGAACAGGAACTTCCCGTCCGTCGACCACTTCGGAATGCAGTAGCTCGCGCAAATGCGCCGCGGGGCTCCGCCGTCCAGCGGAATTGCCGTTATCGCGGGAAGATCCCGTTCCGTCGCCCCGGAAACTGCAACTGCGGCCGTTACCCACCGCCGGCTCGGCGAAACGCCCTGGAAATCCAGGATGGGATACGGGAGCACCTTCGAGCGGTGCGACCCGTCCGGATAGATCTGTTCCAGGTAGTTCGCGCCTCCCTCCATCCGCTGGAACAGGATCTGCCCGCGCGCGCCAAAATGGGGCGACCGTGCACCGGTGATTTCCACCTTCGTAGCGGGTGAGCTTCGGTCCACAGGCGCCAGCCACAACTGCGTCGAACCCTCCGAGGCAGCGGTTGTATACACCACCTCTTTGCCATCCGGCGACAGATCGAAGGCAGTCATTGAAATTCCAGAGAAGACCGCCTCGCTTTTCCCCGAGTCCACCAGCGTGCGCCACAGTTCCGCGCCCGAACTCTCCCCACGCCGCAGAAGGTAATAGAGGACGCCGCCATCCGGGCTAAAAGTGGTGGATAGATTGCCGGTCACTTCACCCTCCGAAGAGAGTGACCGCTCCCCGCTCCCGTCGTGAATCCAGATGGCGCTCTCATGCACTCCCACCGAGGTGACCAGTGCCTGTCCCTTCGGCTCCACCGCCACTCCATCTTCTTCGGTTGGCCCAAAGGTGATTTGCTCCGGCACTCCTTCCGGAAAATGCTGCCGCCAGATGTGGCTCCGTCCTTCCACCGCGGCAGTGAAATACATCCAGCCGCCATCCGGCGACCACCCCGCTGAGGTGCAACCACCCGTCGGTCCAACCGGCCTCGGTTGGCTCTGCCCATCCAAACCAACCAGCCGGCACGGCGCCCAATCGCCGTTCCCGTTCATCTCTACCACCAATGCCCAGCGGCGGTCCGGCGATGGAAAAGAGTAATGGGCCATGCCGCGCTCATGCGCGGGAAAATAAATCTCGCGCAGGCCCGCGCGTGTCACTGTTGCCGTAACCACCCCCATATGGATCCCCTGACCTGGCGGAATCTGGGAAAAGAGCAGCCGCTGCGCGTCCAGCCACACCAGTCCCGCGGCGTTCTCCAGCAGAAGGTGAGGCTCGCCTCCCAACGCTGACACCTCGTACGTGGAGAACCCGGAACCCTCCAGTACCGTGTACGCAATCTCCGACCCATCCGGCGAGAATGCCAGTCCATATTTCTGCCGCTCGTCGTCCGTCACCGGTTTGGCTTCTCCGTTCGGCAGTATCTTCACGTAAATTTGGTCGGACGTGAGAAACGCATCGCTGCCGCGGATAAATGCCACCATGTGTCCATCCGGTGACAACGTTGGCGCAACCGCCGAATCCGTGAAATCCGTCAGCTGCGTATACTTGACCTCCGGCGGACGATGCCGCGCGCGATAGAGGGCCATGCCGCCGAACGCAAGGACCAAGCAGGCGCCGGCCGCTCCCACAGACCAGCCCGCAACTCTCCGCCGTGAGGGCAAAGCAGCGGCCAAAGCTGGTTCGGGCGTGAAATCAGCCGGCAAGTCCGGCGTAGCCGCTGAAACCGCTGAAACGGGCGCAACGAACCGGTAACCCATCCCGGTCACGGTCTGGATGAAATGCGGATCGTCTGGATCGTCGCGCAGCAGGTGCCGAAGCTTCCGAACCGCGGTATTGATGCCGTGTTCGGTGTCGACGAACACTTCGCTCGACCATAGCCGCTCCGCAATCTCCTGCCGCGTCACGAGCTGACCCTTCCGCGAGGCCAGCAGGATCAGTAACTCCATCGGCTTGCGCTCCACGCGCAGCGGGTGGCCGTTGCGCGCCAGTTCGAACCGCCCGCAATCCAGACGGAACTCGCGAAATTCGTAGACCGCTCCTGGCCTCCTGCCGACCACGGAGCCGACCTCCGGACTGGGCACGGGATTCGGCACGCCTCCTCCGCTTCCGCAACTAACCCATGATGTATCAGGGAAAGGCGCCATTGCAAAGACTTTAGTGCTTTACCAAAACTTCACCTTGGCCTTTACCCCCTCTTCATTGCGTCCTCCGGGCCCCTGTCGGTTAGCTTCCTCCTCAGGCGGCCATCCCCGGCCGAGGAGGAGAAATCAATGAAGCTACGAATCTGGAAATCGATCTCAGGTATGGGCGCGCTGGCGCTTGTCTTCTCCATAGCTCCTGCTGCTATGGCCCAGTGCGGTCTGCCAAACAAGCCCATCAAGCCTTCCAGCTGGAGCCCCCAGGATGGCGCGACAAAACCGCGGCTAGTACGGGCGGCATTCGACAACCACGACGACTTCGAGCCCATCGCCGGAATGTGGCACGTGGTCTTTACCGCACAAACCCAGAACGGAGAAACCATTCCTGTCTCCGGTGGAGTCGTGATCGACAACACTGTGGTGGTATGGCATCCCGATGGAACCGAAATTATGAATTCCTCGCGCTCGGCACAGGACGGAAACTTCTGCCTGGGCGTCTGGAAGCACACCGGAGACCGCACTTATCTCCTCAACCACATCCCCTGGCAGGGAAATATGTTTAACCCCGCCGCGGCACCGGACGTCATCGGGGCGCCCCAGGGAGGCGCGCAGATCATCGAGGAGATTACGCTGAGCCCGGATGGGAACTCCTATACCGGGACCTTCACTCTGCATGCCTACGACACTTCCGGGAACGTCTACGTGTGGTTCGCAGGCGTGCTCTCAGCGAAACGCATCACCCCGGATACTCCTTTTAGCGCTCTGCTCTGAGGAGGGGATGGCCTGAGTCGGGGAGGACGGCGTGCTCCAGTTCCACGCCCTCCCCCAGGCATGGCCTTACTTGACGCATTATCGCCGATGCCCGCTTCGAGGAAAGATTTGTAACGGGAAGTCGGCTTGTGGTGACCTTTGCGCGTGTGAAGGGTGCGGGGGATGAGCGATTGCGTACGCGCCTGCGTTTAGGCGCGGCTTCGCCGCGGGCTTGATTATTTGAAGGACGGGTGGGCGGGGTTTAGTGGGGCTGAAGCCCCACGCTCCCTCCGTGGGTTAGGGCGGGTTGCGGCATGGCAGAAGCCAAGCCCTGATACAGGGCGGCGTGCACCGCGGCCTCGCCTTTGGGACCCGGGAAGGCGCTAGCCTCACGCCGCCGCGAGCCCGCAACGCGGGCGAAATACGGTAGCCCCAGTCGTAAGACTGGGGATACCGTAGCGGCTGCGCGCCTTAGCCCGCTTTAGCGGGCGTAAGAACTATTGCCATATATACCGCTCGTCGAACTCCACACCGTGGTTCCTGAGCAGTTTCAGAAATTCCTCCTGAAACGAAATGCGCCGGTGATGCTGTTCCTGGTCCTGAATGTAGCGAATCACGGCGCCTCGCCTCGACTCGCTCACGCTGAACGCTCCGTATCCGCCTTGCCAGGCGAACCCACGCCGCTCGGGCCATCGCTCTTTCGCCCATCGCGAGGAATTTGCCTTCACCACGCGCAAGCAATCGGCCACTGCAAGATCGGCCGGCAGGCGCGCCAGCAGATGCACATGATCGGTAGCGCCACCAACCACAATGGGAACGGCCTCGAGCCGGCGAAGAATTCCGCCCAGATAGGCATGCATTTCGGGACGTAGGTCGTCGGTGAGCAATGGCGAACGGCCGGAAGTTGAGAATACGGCGTGCACGAGGATGCTGGTGAAAGTGTGCGCCATGCTTCCTTCCTTGCGGGCCGGGATCACAGACCCTCACCCTTATACTCCATTCGCAAGTCCAGGGTGCGACGTTCTTTCGCCCGCTGAAGCGGGCTGACGTCGCGGATGGGTGCATTCTTTCCCCAGTCTGACGACTGGGGCTAACGTCTGACGCCCGCTGAAGCGGGCTGAAAACTGACGCCGGTAAAGGTTGTGGCATGCAAAACACGCCCAAAAACGCGCCAAAACACGCTCCGAAGCCCCTTTTGAGGTTTTCATGGGAAATTCTCTGTGAACCTTTGCTCTTAAAAGGTCAATTTCACGGTTTTACGCACCAATTAAATGGCCAATTTCAAGGTATTTGTCTCGAAGAATCGCAACCTAAGGAGCGAACCTTTGCGGGGCAAGTGACACTACTCAAGCGAACATTTGGCCGGGTAGAAGCACCATCCAAACCATCATTTAGCCTGATTCTGCTGGACTTAACGAAACACCCCATCCCCGAACGCAAAAAATGCAGGTCCTTCGACTCGGTCGCCGCGGCGACCTCGCTCAGGATGACCGACTTCAGTTTGGGTTCGTCCTAACTCGCCGTCTTCGTCAGGTACCCCATCCCATCGAGCACGCCACGCATGAACGCGAAGCTCTCGATCACACCGGGCATGGGATCGTCGGCATGGATCTCGTACTCGAGATCCACGTAGCCTTTGTAGTTGATCTTGATGAGCGCCTCGAACATCTCGCGGAAGGGCAGGATGCCCTCGCCTACGGGAACCTGGCTTTCGCGGCTCTCGAAGCTGGTCAGATCCTTCACGTGCATGTCGTAGAGGCGCGGGCCCACGGCGTGAATGGCCTCCACCAGGTTCGCGTTGGCGCGCGCCGCGTGGCCCACGTCGATGCAGCAGCCGATGCGGTGGTCCATGTCCTTGACGATCTTCAGCACGTCGAACGGGGAGTGGTAGATCTTGTCCTCGGGACCGTGGTTGTGGATGGCGAGGCGGATATTGTACTCGCGCACGAACTTCTCGATGCGCGGCAACGTGCTGGGAGCGGGATCGCCGGCCACAATGACGTTGATGCCTGCGCGCTTGCAGTACTCGAACTTGGCGCGGATGTCATCGTCGTCGTCTTTGGGAAAGGAGATAGTGCCCGCGGCGTGGAGCTTGATGCCCGCGGCGGCGTAGTCGGCCAGCGCAGCGGCCTCGAGCGCCGGATCCATGGGCAGATGATCCTTCACGTCCTTGCAGTTCAGGTCCGTGAGGTTGAGCTGCTTCATGAAGCCGATGAGCTGCGCGCGAGTGAAGTTCCGAAACGTGTAGCTGGCAAGACCGAGCTTGATGGGCGAGGGCTTTCCCGAGGCGGGAACGGCTTCAGCCTGTGCGGGATGGATAAGGGCGGAGGATGCGGCGACGGCAGCGACCACGGCGGACGATTGCAGGAAGTTGCGACGCGAAAAGGTGTTTTTCATGGCGGGAGCCATTATATGGGATGGGGCGGCAGCGAGGCGGTGATTCGGCAAGTGATGAGATCGTGCTTTCCCACCCTAAAGCTCGCCGCGTTGCGTCGAGCTTTAAGGATGGGGCAACCGCAATTAAGGATGGTTTCCGCGTACTGACACCTGAAACCTGACCCCTGCGCTCACTGCTTTCCGAAGCGATAGATGATTCCGGTGGTAAAACCGAGGCTGCCCTGCACGGTTGAACCAAAGCCTGTGGCGAAATACTCGGGCGCCAGCTTGAAGGCGACGCTCGGCGTCAGATTGTATTCGCCAATGACGCTGGCGGTGGCGGCAAAAGTATTGGCATCCGGGTAGAGGCCGAGAAGCGGAGGAGAGATGCCGTTGGTGTCGCCGGAAAAGTTACCGTGCGCCCAGCCGGCCATGACGCGGCCCGAGACGGAATATTTGGGTTGCAGATAGAAGCGGTAGACGGGGCCGAAGAGCAGGTTGTACATGCTGACCTCGGGCCGGGTGAACGCGCCCTGGCTGTAAGGGTTCAGGCCCACGTAGGCGGTGCCGTAGTAGCCGCGGCCGACGAGCGTGTAGCCCAGCCGCTCGCTGGAGAAGCGGGTCAGGCCCGTCTCCCACGCGTAGAACGTGAGACGCTGCAGCGAGGGCCCCGGCGTGAAGCGCAGGTAGCCCATGTCCGCGTACGACTCCCACTTGTGATCGTAGGCGTCATGAATGGCCGTGGCGCGGCGCTGTTCGCGGCGCTGGCGGATGCGTGCCTGGACGTTGAATTGCCCCTGGGATTCTGTGGCGGATTGCTGGCTGGAGCTGGTCTGATCTCCGGACTGGCTTGGCTCCGGGGTAGTGCTCGATGAAGAGTTGCCTGAGCTTTGTGCGAATACGGCTGGCATGGCCGGCAATGCGAACGCCAGCAAAAGGGCGAGACGGCGAAAAGATTGCATCGGTATCGGGATTCCTCCACGGGAGTACGGGAACGCACCCAAACGGCCGGTTAGCTCCCCCCATTGGTATTAAACCATCTTGGGGGGAGCCCTGTGCCGAGTGTTGGGTGTTGGCTTGCTCTGTTTTGACGCGCGGAGGAGTGAAGCGGCACAGTAGAGTCCTTGTCCGCAGGGCTCCCTGGCATCGATATTTCATTTTCCCCGGTCCCCAAACGCGAGGGACCGGGGGCACCCTTACTTGATGGCGCCGAGGTCGGCCAGCAACTGCGCCTGATCGAAGCCGCTAGGCGAGCCTTTGGCAGCCAGCCAGTCCCGGCTGAGCAGAGTGTGCGCTTCGTCGCAATACTCATTCCAGAAGGCCAGGGTCATGGTCTTGGGTTGTCCCCAGGTGATGCAGGTAAAGCCGTTCTGGTCGTATTTGGGCACGTAGACGCAGTGTCCGCCCCAACTGCCGGGCGCGGCATCGGAGCCGCCGTTCGGCACCACGTCCCATACGTCCTGCTTTTGCGCCGTGACGGGCAGCGACAGGCCGATGTAGACGCCGCCAAAGAGGGCGATCGACTGTTGCACCTCGGTGAGGCTGGCGGGTTTGGGGTCGACGAAGGCTGTGAGCGCGTGGCCTGCAAAACCCTGCTTCTTCCAATCGTTGAGCACATCGAGCTCCACGCCGCCGTTGTCAGTGCTGGGATCGCCGGGCTTGTAGCCGTCCCACTTTTCGTAGAACTTTTCGATGGTTGCGTCGGGGATGGTGACCATGCTGCCGACGTTCGCGGTCCACACCTGTACGGCGTGGCCGCAGCCGGCGATGGTGCAGTCGCCCAGGGTATCGTTCAGCATCATGCCCCAGGCGGTGATGCCCTTGGTCCAATCGGCCGCGGGCGGTGGTGGCGGCAGGCTGGGCGTCAGGTAGTCGCCCAGCATCAGCGTGCGACTGTCGGTCTTAATGGCCTTGCGGCCGAGTTTCATTTTGGAGTGATCTGCCATGGGAGAGGTCCTTTCCTGCGCATGGAAATGCGAGAGAACGGTGGGATGGAGGCGATCGGGAAGCGAAGTACCCCCACAGTCTAGCGCCATTTCCGGATGCGGTACTGTTATTGTTGCGTAAACTGCCGAAATGATCGGCAAAACGACTGAAAGAAAAAGCGGCGTTGGCGGAGTTAGCGGGGTTAGCGGAGCTAGGGGAGTTAGCGGAGCTAGTGCGCAGCGCCACCCGGCCGGCAAGTGGCCTCCGTGGCGAGTGGGAAATTCCGCTGGGGACTGAAGGATAGAATTGGGTTGCGGAAAGGGGCAGAAGAACAATGGGCAGGATCGTGTTTGGAGTGATTTTGGGGCTGATTCTGGCGCCTTTAGCGCTGTTGGCGTGGTTTCATTGGGGGCACGTGCCGGTGGCCGTGGC
>Ga0181539_1001592_pt1 | contig 24672 bp, 12 predicted proteins | sample PEATcosm2014_Bin_46_FD_119767 | JGI IMG/M metagenome (GOLD analysis project Ga0181539, IMG submission 119767) | Peatland microbial communities from MTU Mesocosm Facility, Houghton, MI, USA - PEATcosm2014_Bin23_60_metaG | ecosystem: Environmental > Terrestrial > Soil > Wetlands > Peat | place... | reverse complement strand
GTCTTCGCGGAAGGTGCCGTCGTGATTGTTCAAGAACAGCAAGCTGGGGGAAGTGTCGCAGGCCACAAAAAGATCGGGCCAGCCATCCTCGTCAACGTCAAAAGAAACGGCCGTCAGCCCGTACGATCCCTGGCAGGATGAGATTCCCGATTCCTTCGAGACATCGGTGAAGGTGCCGTCCCCGTTGTTCCGGTACAAGCAGTGCAGCGGCGCTTTCAGCCCCTTCGGCCCGCAAGCCACGGGAACGCTCTCGAAGTTGCAGTTGGGCACATCCAGGGATGGCTTGCCGAGGGTGGCCAGATCGATATCGACGTAGTTGGAAACGAACAGGTCCAGGTGTCCATCCCGGTTGTAATCGAAAAAGGTGCAGCCGCTCCCATACCGCGTCCCTGGGTGCAACAGACCGGCCTTGGCGGTCACATCGGTGAAGGTGCCGTCGCCATTGTTGTGGTAGAGCTTGTTCTGGCCGTAGTAGGTGACGAAGAGATCCTCGTACCCGTCGTTGTCGTAGTCTCCCACGCAGACGCCCACCGCCCAACCCGCATCCCACAGCCCCGCCTTTTGCGTGACATCGGTAAAGGTTCCGTTGCGGTTGTTCTTGTAGAGCCGGTTCGAGGCGCCGGCCGGAATATCCGCCAGCCGCCGGCCGCCCAGTATGAAGATGTCCATCCACCCGTCGTTGTCGTAGTCGAAAAACGCGCACCCCCCACCCATCTCTTCCACGATGTAGGTCACCGTTTCGGGAATGCCGTAGAACATGACATGGGTGAGGCCGGCGCTTTGGGCCACATCGGTGAACGTGGAGAACGGCTTGGGCGGAGTGGCGGGCTGCGGCTGAGGCGCGGCAGGCAATATGCGGGGAAAAAGAGTCGAAGCGCACAGGGCGGTAGACGCCTTCAACAGGTTACGCCGGGTCCATTGAGAAGAGCGCTCTGCCATTGCCGTTCTTCAAGTTTCTCATCTCCGCCATGACGCAGGCAAACGCGGCAATCCCGCTCCGGAACTGTGCTGGCTGGCCTTACGCGGCAATGTTCTCGGCGCCTCCGGCGTCCGCGAGGAGGAGCTTCAGGGTTGAGCTTGCTGAGCGCTTGGATCGCGCGCCAGTTGATCGCTCAATTCGTGCGCCTCGGCGTTGCCGTGGTCCAAGCGAAGAGCCATCGCCACGGCATCGCGCGCTTCGGCGAGATGCCCGCCCTCGGCCAACTCCGCCGCCAGATTGATCCATGCCTGGACCCAGGCGGGAGCGGCGCGAACCGCCATGCGGAAATGCTCCGTGGCACCGTCGGCATCGCCGCTTCGCGAGAGCAGATAGCCGAGTTGTTCCTGCGCTTCGGCCAGGTCCGGCTTGAGTTTGATCGCCGCTTCCAACTGGTCGCGCTCACCGGCCGCATCCCCGGCTCGATGGAGCGCGACGGCCAGCTTGAACTTGTAGTTGGCGCTGTCCGGCATCCCTTCCGCTGCCTCGCGATAGTGCGCGATTGCCTCCTTGAGCTTGCCCGCGGCCAGCTCGGTATCGCCCTGGGCGGCAGCGGTGGCCGCTTCCAGGTTGGCCTCATCGGCCCTCTTGAGCTGCTGATACTGCTTCATCTCCTCAAGCGCGCGGTCGTTCTCTCCCAGGCCGCGCAGAGCCTTGGCCAGTTCGAAGTGCACCTCCGGCTCCGTCGCTCCCAGGGCAATAGCCTTCTCCAGGTGCTCCGCCGCCTCCTTCCATTCCTGCAGGAAGACCAGCACCATGCCCAGGTTGAGGCGGGAGTTGGGGAAGTCTGGATCGATGGCGACCGCGGCTTCCAGGTGCGCCTTGGCCTGGGCATAATCGCCCACGGAGCGCTCCACAATCCCGTTCAAATAGAGAACCTCGGCATCGTGCGGACGCTGAGCGAGCAGCTTGGGGCCCATCGGCCGCGCAAGGTTTATGTGGTTGGTCAGCACCAGAACGCGAAACAACTCCACCTCCGCCTCCTGGTTGCCGGGATTCTTCTCGACCGTGTGCTGGAGCAGGTCGATGGCCTCCTGGTAGCGACGCTGCTTGACCAGAACCACCGCCATCGCTCTGGCTAGAGGAACGGAGCCGGGAGACAACTCCAGCGCCTCGGTGAGCACTTTGTTGGCATCATCGAGATAGTTGAGTATTCCCAGGGCCTTGGCGAGGTTGATGGCAAGCCTCTCGGTTCGGGGAGCGTTCCGCAACAGCCCGATCACGTCCACGTAATCCTGGCGGGCAAGCAGATCCGCGCTCAGTCCTTCGAGCGCGGGAACAGAGTGGGGATCGATCCCCAGCGCCTGCTTCCACTGTTCCTCCGCCTTGTCGCGCTGCGCTGCCTGATCGTAGAGGTGGGCCAGCATGAGATGCGGTTTGATGACGTCCGATTCCAGCCGGATGGACTGCTGCAAGGCGGGAAGCGCTTCGGCGGGGTGGTTCATTGCCACCAGCGCAACCCCCTCAAGATAAAAGAGCTGAGCCGATCGGGGATTGGTCTTGATAGCGCCGCGGAAGGTCTCCACCGCACATTCGAACTGCTTGTGACTGGCAAACCAGTCGCCCAGCAGGATGGCGTTTTCCGCGCTGGGGTGGCCGTGCAGCTTGGCGGTCAAGTCCGGCGGACCAGTGCAGGGGGCGGCATGGGCCATACCGATGAAACCCATCCAGGCAGCCAGCAGAATCCACTGCCTGCCTCGTCCGCGCTGGATGTCCATGACAGTTGTCTCCCGGCAGTCAGAATACAACAGCCCAGCCGGGTCATAGCGAAACCAGAGTGATTGGACCACGAAACCGCAACCCTCAAGTCGACGCGACCAACAGGGAGCGGCGACCCGGCACTGAACTCGCCAGGGCACACCAGCTCTGGTTTCGCTCCAGTCTGCGCCCTCCGCCACTGCGGCAGGGCAATCGGGGTTCTCCAGTTGCTGTGGCCTCTGCGGTCGCGCCGCTCATGCGTAGGGCGATCGCATGACTGCGTCCTGACTCAGGCGGTTCGCTACTGGGGCTTGGCTGCCGCCGCGTCGCTCTTGTAGCCGTCGAGAGAGTTGCGCAGGTTCTTCTCCAGTTGCTCGTTGTGTTGCTGGACGGCCAGATCGAGCGCCTGTTGCGCGGCATTCACAGCGTCGTCGAACTTCCCCGTCTTGTCATAGGCCTTGGCCAGCTCGGAAAGGAACCGCGCGTTCTTGCCGTTGCTCAACTCTACAGCCTTCTGTAGCGGACCCACAGCCCCGGCGAAGTTCCCTTTCGTTTCCAGAACGTATCCAAGATTGAAGCGATACTCGGCTGAAGTGGGGACCAGCGCAACCGCTTTCTGCAACTGCTCGACTGCCCCATTCATATCGCCGTTGAGAGCCAGCGAAACCGCGAGGTGTTCGAGAAACAGCGTGTTCGCCGGCTCCAATTCGCTGGCCTTGCGGAACTCCTCCAGCGCTTCGCTCTCCCGGTCGATCCCAGACAGCACCGTAGCCAGGTCGTAATGCGCCAGGGAATCTTCCGGATCAAGTTGTATGGCCTTGCGCAAAACTTCAATGGCTTGCGGCATCTGGTTGTTCTGCACGAATGCGAAGGCCTCATCGAACATCCGGTAAAACTCGGTGGCCTGGGGGTCGATCTTCTCGATGCCGTCCAGCGGCATGTTCACGAACTCGGGGATGTTCACCGCGCGGTTGGCGGCGGTGGTGTTGTCCACGATGATCGCGGGCGTGTCGTTGCCGTTGGCGTCGATGTGCGTCAGCATGAGCCGGGTGTAAGGCCCGCGCGCCTTCGACGAAAACGCAAGCCACCGCCCGTTGGGCGAAAACGAATGCCACGAATTCATCAAGGACAGATTGCAGTTCATCAGCCGCGCCTTGCCGCCCGCGAAGGGCACAATGAACAGCCTACTGTCCGGGCGCATCAGCAACCCGTTCTTATTCTCGACAAAGACGATCCAGCGGCCGTCGGGCGATACCTTGGGAAAGTCGTTGCTCATCCCATTCCCTGAGGCGCCCTCGACCGGAACCGCCTGGCCGCCACGGCCCTCGTTAAAAGGGATTTTGTACAGGTCGTACTGGATCTGCGTCTCATTGGGGTCGTTGGCATGCAGGGGCTTCGGAACTCCGGGCGGATAGGGATCGCGGGCTTCGGCGCGGCTGAAGATCAGGTACTTTCCATCCGGCGACCAGAATGCGCTGGTCTGCACGTAGCGCGGATCGTCGGCGCCGGGCAGCGGCCGCATCGTCTTTTCCTTCCGGTCGTACCAGGCCAGAATGCCGCGCGTCGGATAAAAGACCTGGGTGAAGGCGATGTCGCGATAGCCCGTGCTGTAAAGGCGATCCAATATCCCCGGCGCGAAACCGGGAACTTCGTTTTGATGCGTGTTCGCATTCCTGGGCGGCCCGATCGATGTCACCACGTACTTGCCGTCCGGCGAGACCTGCGCCATGAACCCAAACCGCTTCACGGACGGCTCATTGCTTCTCTCCTCCGGGTTCACCTGAAACGAGCTCCAGCGGATGACATCCTTGTTGTCGATGGTGATGTTCCTGGTCACCGGCACCAGCGCATATAGGCCCTTGTCGTTGCGCGGCCCATCCATATCCAAGCCCAGCGTCTTGCCGTCTCTTGAGAACGAATGGCAGTTGGCGCAGGTGGGCAGGTTCCCCATCACCGTGTGGCTCTCCGCTTTGGAGATGTCCCGCATCTCCCATTTGATGAGGGGAATGGCAGATGGCGGCAGCGGCTGTATCGGACCTTTCTCGTCCGGGGACGGAAGCAGCAGCGGAACATCGCGGTAGAAAATGGGTGCGCCTACCGGGTCCACCGAGGTCGAAATTCTCACGCTCCCGGACGACACCGGGACTCCTGAATCGCCGTCCGCAAAGCCCGTGATGGTAATCCTCGCCGGCGATTTCACGCTCAACCGCTTGATCTTCTCCCAGGTCGCCTCGTCCGGCTTCCACGTCCTGGTGGCGGCCTGCTCCGGCGTCAGCTCAATGCCCGGACCCGCCGCTGGATCGATCTCGCCCCTTTGCAGGAACTCGCCGGGTACTTCCAGGCGAACTCCATCGCTGTGGCTCGCGAACGAGACTTCAACGACCCACTGCTTTGCGCTCTCCGCGGGGTCGTGCCAGAGAAAGGTGGGGGGTGTAATCTCCGCGGGAAAGACAGATCCCTCGAGCGGGTAGTCGATGGTGATCCTGGCCGGTTGACTTGCGGGCGGCGCATCTCCCCTGCCGGACGAGGACTCGAGCGCGGCCCCGCACACCAGAAAAACTGAACCGGCGACCATCCCTGCGAACAGAGCATTGGCAGAACGCAACCTCATAGCCCTCCCCGCCGGCCCCGACAGATGGTGCTGCCGCGCGGCGACAAATGGTCCGGTCCAACCAGTCGTTCGGTGATCTCTCTCACATCCAAGAGAATACCGCAGCCAAGGCCCATTTGGCGCGGCCCGATCGATGCGCCCGACTCGCTCTTCGGATTGCGTTGTGCCAGGGCAATCGGATGAAGGGGACGAAACATGAGGATCACCTCGAAGCGTCAGGGCACGACTTCAGTCGTGCCGCAACTGCCGCAAAATCAGCGCGGGCTTCAGCCCCTGCGGTAGGCCCTTCGGGTATTTCGGCCAAATGCAGGCCTCTTTCCGCAGCCTCTGAAGCCGTGCCCTGACACTCCTTGCTCCTGCGACCTGACTTTCATGCGATTGCCCTGGCGTTGTGCCGCCGGCCGGCGCTTCCTCCAGTTGGAAGGGGTAGAATTCCCAGTGATGGTTTTGCGCCGGACTCCTTGGCATCTGATTGGAGCCGGCCTTGGGGAGAGATCAAATGCGTATTCATAATGTGCTGTGTCATGGAGTGATGCTGCTTGGAGCGGCTGCTCCGCTTGCCGCCTTGGGGCAATTCCAGACTCCGACGGCTGAGGAGCTGAAGATGACCTCCGACCCCAAAGCGCCGGGCGCGGACGCGGTCTATCTTTACCGGGAGGAGACAGAAGACGACGATAAGTACTTCCAAACCCTCTACGTCCGCATCAAGGTGCTCACGGAGAAGGGCAAGGAGCTGGCCACAGTCCAGATCGGCCACCCGCAGAACGTTGCCACCTCCAAGAATGTCTCCCTCGGCCACTTTGAGGTTGCGGCCATCTCGGCAAGAACCATCCACCCGGACGGAACCGTGATTCCGCTCGCCGCGGGGCAGACCGCCGACTTGATGACTGTGAAAAGCGGCGCCAACCAGTTCAACACCATGACCTTCAACCTGCCCAGCGTCGAGGTCGGCAGCATCCTGGAATACCGCTACCAGTTGCGCTACGACCGCTTCTTCAATCCTCCGCAGTGGCAGATCCAACAGCCCTACTTTGTGCACAAGGCGCACTATGTTTTCCTGCCCTCCTGGGTCTACCGCACGGGTGGAGCGGGGATCGGAGGGGGGGCCCTCGTGGACGGGCACGGCCAGATTCTGACCGACGTTCGGGCGCTGCCCATCCTCCCGCCGGGAAAAACCGTCCAGCAGGATACCCAGGGCCAGTGGGTTGTCGATCTGACCGACGTGCCTCCCATTCCGCGGGAAGATTTTGTGCCCCCGCTCGAAGATCAGATTTACAAGGTGGAGTTCTATTACACCTACACCGCGGTTGCGAAGGAGTACTGGCAAAAGGAGACGCAGTTCTGGCTCAAGGATGTGGACCAGTACACCAAGCCAACAAATGCCATTCGCCAGGCTGCTTCCGCGGCGGTATCCCCCACCGATAGCCAGCTCGACAAAGCCAAGAAGCTCTACGACCTGGTGCAGAAGTTGGACAATACGGACTTTATGGCCAACGCCGGGCCTGTGTTCACCGGCAACCCGGCTCCCGGCGACAGCGTAGAGACGGTCCTGGAGCACAAGAGCGGCAATAGCAACGAAATCGCGCTTCTTTACCTGGCCCTGGCGCGGGCCGCGGGCCTGGAGGTCAGGCCGAAGTGGATTGCCAGCCGGGATCGCCACATCTTCAATTCCAGCTTCCAGCGCACCAGCCAGTTGGACGCCATAGTGATCGCGGTTACCGTCGACGGCAAGGAGATGGTGATCGATCCTGGCTGCAAGCTGGCTCCCTTCCAAACCCTGCACTGGTCGCACGCCGGCGCCGGCGGAGTGGCCATGGGAGGCGACGGCAAGGTCGAAAGCGTCATCACGCCCCTGCAGGACAACCGGGACAACACGGTGATCCGCGTCGGCAATCTCAACATCGGCCCGGAGGGCTCCGTTTCCGGAATGCTCAAAGTGGGATTCATCGGCCAGCAGGCGTTGCAATGGAGGCAGCGGGCGCTCAAGGCCGACCCCAATGCGCTGAAAGGGCAACTGGAAAGTGAGCTTCAGAGCCAGGTTCCCGACGGAGTCCAGATCTATATCGACCGCATTGCGGGCCTCGACGATCCCAACAAGCAGTTGGTGGCCGTCCTTCAGGTTTCGGGTACGCTCGGCACTCGCACCGGCAGCCACCTGATCCTTCCCCGCCTCTTCTTCGACAGCAAGACAACGGACCCGTTCCCCGCCGAGGAGGTCCGGTCGCTTCCCGTCGATGTGCATTACGCAGCCCAGGAGCAGGAGCAGATCACCTATCTCTTCCCCGCCGGCTTTGCCCTCGAAGGCACGCCCGAGGACGCCAGCATGAGATGGGAAGAAAATGCGGCCTACAAGCTCGTCTCCAAGACCGACGCCGGTTCCATCACCAGCGCCCGCATCCTGGCCCGCGGATTCACGTTGCTCGGCCCAGCCGAGTATGGCAAGCTCCGCGACTTTTACGACAAGGTTGCCCTCGCCGATCACCAGCAGATCGCGCTCAGCGCGGCAAAGCCGGCCGCCAAGTGACAATCCGGGGATTGGCTCTCCCGTTCTTGCCGGCTCTTGGAGGTATTGCAATCCGAAGGCTCTGCGATCCTTGAACGGGGGCGCGTTTAACGGTTGAGACCGCGGGGGGAAACTGGCATGTAACAGCGTTTAACCTCTCCCGGCTTGCCTCCGGCGAGCCGCTCCCCAGCGCAAGTTCAACGGCCTAAAGTGGAAGCAGGACCGTGAGTCCACCTGCGCCGGATGAAGGTTTAACCTCGGCGGAGCGGGCGGGTAGCAGGTATAGCGTTGTCGGCCGCCCTTAGCCGATCTCTACTAGAATCGATGCAGCGAGCAGATTGCTGGAGCTGGCAAGCCCAACCGCCCCCTCCCGCAAGAAAGCCCTTGCGGAAGAGAGGCGATTCGATGAAACGACTGGGGATGATGCTGGCGGCCACTGGCCTGTTTGCGTGCGTTCATGGTGTTGTGTGTCTGGGAGTGCTGCTGCTCGGGGCAGCGGCTCCTCATGCCGCCTTTGGCCAGTTCCAGGCTCCTTCGGATGAGGAACTGAGAATGACCTCCGACCCCGATGCGCCGGGCGCGGCGGCGGTCTATCTCTACAAGGAAGAAACCGACGACGATCCGCACCACTTCAGCACCGTTTATGCCCGCATCAAGGTGCTCACGGAGCAGGGCAAGGATCTGGCCACGGTCCATGTCAACTACCCCCGGAGCTTTGTCTTCAACATGGCCGGAAACAGCACCAACAGAATGAGTTCCGCTACCCAAAACTACTTCGACACGCCGGATGTCAACCATTTCGGCGAGGCTACCCATTTGGACCCCGATAACATCTTCGCGCATGTCGAGGTCTCAGCCGTTCAGGGCAGAACCATTCATCCCGACGGGACGGTGATCCCGTTGACCGGCGCTTCGGCCGATCTGCTGAAGATCAAGCGCGGCGCCGACCAGTTCAACGAGATCACCTTTAACATGCCCGGCGTGGAGGTGGGCAGCGTCCTGGAGTATCGCTACCAGGTGCGCTACGACTACCGGTTTCAGCAAGCACCGCTGTGGCAGGTTCAGCAGCCCTATTTTGTGCACAAGGCGCGATACATGTTCATCCCCACCGATCAGTTCCTTCCCAATCACGCCTCCAGCGCCGGAGTCGATACAAACGCCATCATCGGGTTGGACGGTCAAATCGTGACCGACATTCGCCTGGCGCCGGTTCTTCCCCCTGGAAAAGCGGTCAACAAGGACGCCTTGGGCCGCTATTTCGTCGATTTTACCGACATCCCGCCAATCCCCCAGGAAGCCTATGCGCCGCCCCTCGAAGCTCAGGTCTACAAGGTCAACTTCTATTACACCAGTACGGCGGACGCGAAGGAGTTCTGGCAAAAGGAGATGCAGGGCTGGATCAAGGCTGTGGAGAGGTACACCGCCCCCGCCGCGACCATCAAGAGCACCGCGGTTGGGGTGGCTTCCGGCTTCGATAATCCGCTGGACAAAGCCAAGCAACTCTATGAGTTGGTGCAAAAGCTGAACAATACAGACATCTCCAGCGATTCACCTCCAATTGCCACCGGCGCGGTTCTGCAGGGCAGCGTCGAAAAGGTCCTGGAGCGCAAGAGCGGTAACGGCGAGCAGATCGCGCTTCTTTACCTTTCCCTGGCGCGAGCCGCGGGACTCAACGCCCGGCCGGTGCGGATTGCAAGCCGGAATCGCAGCATCTTCGACTCCCAAATCCTGAATGCCGACCAACTGGATGCCGTGGTGATTGGGGTTACCATCAACGGTAAAGAAATCGTCCTTGATCCGGGTGTGAAAATGGCCCCCTTTCAGACCCTGTATTGGCCCCATGCCGGGGCCGGCGGTGTGGCCATGGCGGCCAACGGCAAGGTGGAAACCGTCGTCACCCCGTTGCAGGACAATCAGGACAACACGGTTGTCCGGGTCGGCAGCCTCAACATCAGCCCCCAAGGGACCGTCTCCGGCACCCTCAAGGTGGGATTCATCGGCCAGCAAGCCTTGCAGTGGCGCCAGATGGCCCTGCGCACAGATGCCGGCTTGGTGAAACAGGAACTGGAAGGGATGATTGCCGCGCAGGTTCCCGACGGCATCCAAGCCCATGTCGAATACCTCTCGGGCCTCGACGATCCCAACAAGCAGTTGGTGGCCGGCGTTACGGTTTCAGGCTCGATTGGCAATCGCGCCGGCAGCCGCCTGATCCTTCCCCGCCTCTTCTTCGACAGCAAGGCGACGGACCCGTTCCCCGTCCAGGACTCCCGCTCGCTGCCCGTCGATCTGCATTATCCAGCCCAGGAACAGGAACAGGTCACCTATGTCTTCCCCGCCGGCTTTGCCCTCCAGGAAACGCCAGAGGACGCCAGCATGAGGTGGGGAGAGAATGCCGCATACCAGCTCCGTTCCAAAGCCAACGCCAACTCCATCACCAGCGCCCGCATCCTGGCCCGCGGATTTACCCTGCTCGGTCCATCCGAGTATGGCAAGCTCCGCGACTTTTACGACAAGGTTGCCCTTGCTGACCGTCAACAGATCGCGCTCACCGGCCCCGCGGCCGCTCCGAAATAGCCGGCGCAATAATCGCCATAACCGCCTAGGCGCCGGCGCCGTCCTATTTATCACGGGATTTGTCTTTCCCGTTCTTGCCGGGTTCTGGAATGATTGATGAGATGCGGAACTTGACACTCCTGTTGTTGCTGGCTGGGCTCGCTTCACCGGCGCTTGCGGACGGCCGGGTCACGGTGGCGCAACTGGAGCAGGCGGTAGCTGCGGCTCACGGCAAGCGGGATAAGGAAGTGGCCCAGCGCCTCGGCGAAATGGAGCTCGCCGAACGGTTGAGCACGCCGCGGCTTGAGCGCCTGAAAGCCCGCCTGCCCGGTGAGAAGGCCCGGCTGGCGCTGCTCGCCCTGGCCGATGCATCCGCATTTCTCGACCTGCCCGCGGCGGATATTCCCCCCACTCCTCCCCTGGACCGTGCAGCGCAGGTTGCTTTGCTCGCCAAAACCGTCGACTACGTGGAGAAGACCATCTCCAGGTTGCCGGATTCATTTGCGACCCGGGAGACGATCTACTTCGCGAATGGGCCGATGAACGTCTCGCGCTTCTCTGACGGCAGCTTCCAGGACCCTACGTTGCATGCAGTGGACAAGTCCAGCGCTACGGTGCGTTTTATCGCCGGCAAGGAAGAGGTGGTCGATGAACGGGAGGAGAGCGGGAAACTCGCGCTGGTCCGGGAGCAGTTGACTACCGAGGGAGTCTTCGGCACCATCTTTGCGGTTGTCCTGAAGGATGTTCTTGGCGGCAACCCGCCCTGGAGCCACTGGGAACAGGGCAGCGGCGGGCCTATGGCGGTTTTTCGCTTCGATGTGCCGCAGGAAAAATCGCACTATAGCGTACGGGTTTCGGGCGACCCTGGGTTCCTGCCAACGATTACCGCCTACCACGGGGAGATCGCCATCGATCCGGCGAATGGCGCGATTCTGCGCCTGACGATGGTAGCGGTGCCGCGGCCGAAGAGCGCCGTGGCCAAGGCCGACATCATGATCGAGTACGGACCGGTGGACATTGCCGGCAAAAGCTATATCTGCCCGCTTAGAAGCGTCGCCGTATCTTTGGCGCGGAAGTTCGATCTCATGCACGACGTATACGGGCTTCCGCAGAAGGAAGAAGCGCCCTTCGAGTTGCAAATGAACGACGTTGCGTTCGAGCGCTATCACCAGTTTCGCACCGAGGTGCGCCTGCTGCCGTGAGCAGGCGCGAAGCAGAGCTGAAATGCGCCCGCGTCCGTCCCCGCGACCGCTCCCAAAACGCCCCTCCCATGCAATAATCGCCATAACCACGAGGGCGCCGGCGTCGTCCAAGAACTCAGATGCCTGACCATCCACAAAGCTCCAAACAGGTGATTCGAGGTGTCACGGAGATTGCTTTCAGCCGTGGTGAAGTAAGAACCTCTTCATCTTCCGCCGATTGGAGTGATTGAAATGCGAAAGTCCGCACTCCTGTTGCTGCTGGCCGCGCTCGCCTTGCCGGCGTCAGCGGCCAGTCGGGTCACGGTGGAGCAGTTGCAGCAGGCAGTGGCCGCGGCTCACGGCAAGCCGGATAAGGCAGTGGCGCAGAGCCTCGGTGATCTGGAGTTGACCGAGCGATTGAGCACGGCGCGGCTGGAACGCCTGAAGGCCGATCTGCCCGCCGATCAGGCCCGCCTGGCGCTGCTCGCGCTGGCCGATGCTTCCGCGTTTCTCGACCTTCCGGCGGCGGATATTCCGCCAACTGCCGCGCCAAACTCCGCCACCCAAGGCCAGATCGTCTCTCGAGCCGCGGACTTTGTCATGGCGACCGTCTCCAAGATGCCGAACTTCTTCGCGACGCGGACAACCACCCGCTTCCAGGATTTGAAAGTGTCTCAGTTGTTTGACCTGACGGTTTTCGTTCCCAACCAGGACTTCCACCTTGTGGACAGGCTCAGCGCCACCGTGTCCTACCGGAACGGCCGGGAAGTTACAGAAGCGCCCGGGGCGGGAAAAGCCGCAGGCAGCGTGACATCTTCCACTGGTTTGACCAACTGGGGTGTATTCGGGCCGCTATTGGGCGTCGTGATGGCGGATATTCTCAAGGGCAAAGTTGGATGGGGCCACTGGGAACAGGGTCCGGCCGGGCCGCTGGCGGTTTTTCGCTATGTGGTCAAGGAAGATAGATCGAATTACACCGTGCGATACTGCTGTTTTCGATCGGACTTGGGAGAGATGCGCGAATTCGAAGCCGTTCCTGCTTATCACGGAGAGATCGCAATCGACCCCGAAAGCGGAGCCGTCTTTCGCCTGGTCCTGAAGACAGACTTGCAGCCGGCGCTTCCCATCGAAAGAGTCTATGTGCTGGTGGAATACGGTCCGGTGGAAATTGGAGGAAAGACCTATATCTGCCCCTTGAAGAGTATCTCAATCACCAGGGCCGATGTAATGGAGTTTCATGGAACCATGTTCTACGTCGACAAGAAAGGCCAGCCGGATGCGTTTGGCAACAAGCTGAAACACGCCGAATCGGTGAGTGAACACCAGGTGACCGCGATCAACGATGTCGTCTTCGACAGCTATCACATGTTTCGCGCCGAGTCGCGCATACTCCCCGCCGACGGCGCGGAGCAGGACGAAAACACGCCGGCGCCTGGCCCCGCGCCCGCCGCTACAGCGAAACCGGAGTGACTGTATCCCGAGACCGCAACCCTCAAGTCGACGCGACCAACAGGGAGTGGCGACCCGGCAATGAACTCCACAGGACACACCAACTCTGGTTTCGCTCTACGCCGCCTGCGGAAAAATCCCCATAACCGCAGGCGCGCCGGCGCCGTCCAATCTCTCAGATGCCCGATGACCTCCGGAGTTCTCCCCTTCCGCGGCGTCTCATCGCATTGTTCTTGCTGTCGCAGAAGGCTTTTCAAGGTTGTGGTAGCATTGCCCCTGAGAGGTGAGCCATATGCTGCGTTCCCGTTCCGCCCTGCCGGTCCTGGCCCTAGTTACATTCCTGTCTGGTCCCGTGTTTGCCCAGACCGCCGCGACTCCGGAGACCGAAGCCCCCGTCGCAACCCTCAAGCTGAATGTTCGCACCGTGCTGGTCGATGTTGTGGTAACGGACAAGAAAGGTCAGGCGGTTCCAGGCCTGCAGAAGGATGACTTCCAGGTCTTCGAAGATGGCAAGCCGCAGACCTTAACCTTCTTTGAGCCGAACTTCGCGGCGGACTCCAGCGCAGCCAGTGCAACGCCCGCTGCGGCTCTCCCGCCCAATACCTTTACCAATGTTCCCGCCGTAGCCCCGAACGAAGCTGTCAATGTGCTGCTCATGGATTCGCTGAACACTCCCGTGGCGGACCAGTCATACGCTCACAGGCAGATGGTCCGGTATCTCGCATCCATCCCGCCGGGCATTCGCATCGGCGTATTCCTGCTCAGTGAGAAGCTGCGCATCATCCAGGGATTCACGCAGGATGCGGCGGTCATGCGCGCCTCCATTGACCGCCTCGCGGCCAATCCCAGTTCCTCCGCGCTGATGCCTACTCCCCTCGGAACCGCCGCCCAGAATACCGCCGTGAATATGATCATGGCGCAGGCCAACGATACCGGGAGCACCCAGCTGGCGGCGATGGCGTCCGCCCTTCAGCAGTTTGAGGACCAGCAGGCTGGCTTCGAGGCCAACGAGAGAGAGAGCATGACGCTGGATGCACTTCAGCAGATTGCGCGCTACCTGGCCGGCATTCCCGGACGAAAAAACCTGATCTGGTTTGCCGGTTCTGTTCCTCTGTGTCTGCAGGCCGTCGTGAGTGCGACCGAATTAACCCAAAACGGTTGCCCCTATGCGGAAAAACGCCAGAAGACCCTGACCATGCTGGCCGACTCGCGGGTCTCGATCTATCCGATAGCGGCAGGCGGTCTGCAACCCGACTCCATCTATACCGCAGACGCCCCTCCGGCCTCGGCGAGCGTTGGAGCGGCAGGAACGAGTTCCTCCAACGCAAACCCCAACGCTCCCCAAACTCCATCAACTACCCAGTTTCAAGCGCTGATCGCGGCTCAATCGACCTCCCTGAATGCCGATGCTTCTCAGCGCGCCCTGACCCAACAGGAAATGGATCAACTGGCAGAGGCCACAGGCGGCAAGGCAATCTATGAATCGAACGATATAAAGAAATCGATTACAGATGACATCGACAACGGCTCGCGCTATTACACGCTCGCGTATACACCTGGGAATCGGGAGGAAACAGGCAGAGAGCACAGAATTCTGGTGAAAACCGTTTCCGGGGATTACAGGCTTTCCTACCGTAGAAGCTACCTTGAGGAGACGCCAAAGGAGCTGAGGGCGGCCGAAGCGGCCCCGGCCAAAGATCCCCTGCGCCCGATGATGGATCGCGGAATGCCCGACTTTACCCAGCTCCGCTACCGCATGCGGGTTTTGCCGTCCACTCCTCCCGCGGATGCGCCCCGCGCCGGCGACAGCCCCGCGCTGTCAGCCCCGCTCACCCGCTATACCGTCAACTTCTCGCTGGCAACGGACGGTCTTGCCCTGGTCCCAGGTCCCGATGGGGTTCGCCACGGGACCATCGAAGTTGCGCTGGTTGTCTATAACCAGGCAGGCAAACCGCTGAACTGGGAGACGCGCTCCATCGGGCTCGCTATCCGCCCCGAGCAGATGGCATTCGCCCAGAACTCCGGCATTCCCTTCCACTTCGACATCGATGCCCCGCCCGGCGACGTCTACCTGCGCACCGGCATCTACGACGCTTCCTCAAGCCGCGCGGGCACACTGGAGATTCCGCTAACTTCCATCACGGTTGCTCGTAAGTGACCGCATAACGAGTGCCCTCACAAGCGCCGCAAGGTTGCTGATCGGTGCAAGCAACATCGGCTGCGGAGGGAGTGTTTGCGCCTCAAAGCATATGCAGGAGATTTGGCAGGCATCGGTTTTCTCACCTGATCGTCGGTTTCAAGGAGTCTCGTATGTTCGGCTTTCGTAGTCTTCTTCCCGGCCTTGCTCTGCTCGCATTCTCCGCCGGCGCAACCATCGCGCAGGACGCCGCTTCGCCCGGCGCGGAAGTTCCAGCCGCCACTCTCAGGTTGAATGCCCGCTCCGTCCTGGTGGATGTCGTGGTCATGGACAAGGAAGGCCATGCGGTTCCCGGCTTGACGAGGGACGATTTTCAAATCACAGAAAACGGCAAGCCCCAAGCCATCGACTACTTTGAGCAGCACCTTGCGGCGTCCGGTGCGGCCCCCACCGCTCCGCCTCTGCCGCCCAACACCTTCACCAACGTTCCAGCTACGGTCCCCAACGAAGCCGTCAATGTGCTGCTCATGGACGCTCTGAACACCAGCGTGACGGACCAGGTTTTCGTTCGAAGGCAGATGGTCAGGTACCTCGCATCGCTGCCCCCGGGAATCCGCATCGGCGTTTTCGTGCTCGGCGAGAAGCTAGAGATCGTTCAAGGGTTTACGGATGATTCGGCGCTTTTGCGCGCCTCCATAGACCAACTCGCAAGTAAGGCCTCGACAGCCCCGCTCGAATCCAAACCCGACGAATTGGCAACGGAGAACTCCGCTATGAGCCAGATGATCTCAATGGATACGGGTCCAGGAAGCGGAGCCGCTTCAGCGCTGCAGGCTTTTCTCCGCACGCAAATCGTCTCCCAAAAGAACTATCAGTTTCTGATTACAATGAAATCCCTCCAGACCATCGCGCGCTATGTTTCTGGCATTCCCGGACGAAAGAACCTGATCTGGTTTGTGGGTGATCTCCCACTCTGCCTCCCACCCGCGTGTCCCTACGACGATGTGTATCGGGAGACCGTGGATATTCTTGCCAAGGCGCGAGTTTCGGTCTATCCGGTCGATGCGCGCGGTGTGTTGGCGCCCAACAGCGGCATGGGCACCGCGGGGGATCAATCATCGAGCCTGGTGCCAGGCGCGTCGGTGCCCCTTCCGGGCGGGACCGGGGCCGCCTCGTCCTCCATGGAACCTTATTTCGCCTTCATCGGCAGTGAAACCTGGGCCGAGAAAACAGGCGGCAAGGCATTTCATGGCAACGATTTCAAGGGCGAGTTGGCTGAAGCCATCGACGATGGCTCGCGTTACTACACGCTCGCATATACGCCCAGAGATCGAAAAGAAATAGGGCGCGAGCGCAAGATAGAGGTTACGCTGACGTCGCGCAAGTATAAAGTCTCTTACCGCCGCAGTTACTTCGAGGAAACTCCCAAGCAGATAAGGGCGGCCGAAGCCGCCCCTGTCAACGATCCCCTGCGCCCGCTGATGGATCGCGGAATGCCCAACTTCACCGAGCTTCGATATCGCATGACGGTGGCGCCGTTTACGCCCCAGCCGGCCCCGGATGCCGCCCGCGCGGGCGACAATGCCGAGTTGAAACCCCCATTTACGCGCTATCGAGTCAACTTCTCGCTGGCAGCAGACGGGGTCAAGATTGTTCAGGGTCCGGATGGGGTTCGCCGCGGGAGCATTGAAGTGGCGCTGATCGCTTACAGCCAGGCAGGCAAACCGCTCAACTGGGAGTACCGCATCTTTAACCTGGCCATCCATCCGGAGCAAAACGCAATAGCTCAGAACTCCGGCATCCCCTTTTACTTCGACATCGATGCCCCGCCGGGAGACGTCTACCTGCGCACCGGCATCTACGCCACTTCCACTAGCCGCGCAGGCACGCTTGAGATTCCCCTCAGCTCCATAACGGTCGCTCGTAAGTGACCCCGGTTTAGGAGGGATTCTTCCCCATGTTTCACCGCATGTGCAGGAGATTTGACAGGCTTCGGTTTTCTCACCTGATCGTCGTTTTCAAGGAGTTTCATATGATCGGATTTCGCAGTCTTCTTCTCGGCTTTGCTTTCTTCGCATTCTCCGCCGGCGCAACCGTCGCCCAGGACGCCGCGCCGTCCGGCACTGAGGTTCCAGCCGCCACTCTCAAATTGAATGTTCGCACCGTCCTGGTGGATGTTGTGGTGATGGACAAGGACGGCCACGCGGTTCCCGGCTTGACAAAGGACGACTTTCAAGTCACCGAAAACGGCGCGCCCCAGACCATCGACTTCTTTGAGCCGCATTTTGCCTCGGCTCCCGGCGCGGCCCCGGCCGCGCCGCCTCTGCCGCCCAACACCTTCACCAACGTTCCAGCCACGGCCCCCAACGAAGCGGTCAATGTGCTGCTCATGGACGCCCTGAACACGCAGTTGGCGGACCAGATGTACGTTCACAAGGAGATGGTCAGGTATCTCGCCTCCATTCCTCCGGGCATTCGCATTGGCATCTTTCTGCTCAGCGAGAAGCTGCGCATCATTCAGGGATTCACCCAGGATTCGACGGTTCTGCGCGCGTCCATCGCCCGCCTCGCGGCCAATCCCCAGTCCGCCCCCCTGCTGCCCTCTACCTCCGAAATGGAAGCGCAGAGCAGTGCGGTGAATATGCTCCTGGACCAACCCATGGGATCAGGCTTGACAAGCGCGATTGCGCTTCAGGACTTCATGAATGAGGAAAGCAACTTCGAGCATAACGAGCAGTTGCTGGTAACGCTGGATTCGCTGCAGACGATTGCACACTATCTGGCGGGCGTTCCCGGACGAAAGAACCTGATCTGGTTTGTCGGATCCATCCCGGTGTGCCTCCCAGGCGTCGCCACTTCGGTGCTGGGCTGCCCCTACCAGGAGAAGTATGACAAGACCATAAAGATGCTCGCCGCGGCGCGGGTCTCCGTTTATCCGATTTCCGCGAGCGGAGTTGTGGCGCCCAACGGGGACATCTCCGGTCAAGCCCAAGGCCAGTCGTCCCCGCTGACCACGACGGCCGGAGCCGACCCGTTACATTCCTCGTTGAGCGGGCCGTCACTTCCCGTGGGCCCCTTCGGCGACCAGTCCGATCTTATCGAAAGGGGGATATGGGCCGAGAAAACGGGAGGCAAGGCCTTTGTTCGTAACGATTTCAAGCAGGAGTTGGCCGAAGCCATCGCCGATGGCTCGCGTTACTATACGCTCGCATATACGCCCGGCGATCGAAAAGAGATGGGGCGCGAGCGCAAGATCGACGTAAAAGTTCTGTCGGGCAAATACAAACTCTTTTACCGCCACAGTTACGACGAGGAAACTCCCAAGGAGCTGAGGGCGGCCGAAGTGGCCCCTGCAAAAGACCCCCTGCGCCCAATGATGGACCGCGGAATGCCCGACTTCACCGAGCTCCGCTATCGCATGACAGTTGCGCCGGTTGTGCCCCAGCCGGCTCCGGACGCCGCCCACGCCGGCGACAATGCCGACTTGAAACCCCCGTTTACGCGCTATCGAGTCGGCTTTTCGCTGGCGATGGACGGCCTGACGCTCGTTCCAGGTCCGGACGGGATTCGCCGCCAGACCATCGAAGTGGCGCTTATAGCCTACAGCCAGGCAGGCAAGCCGCTGAACTGGCAGGTGCGCTCCATCGGACTCGCTGTACGGCCCGAGCAGATGGCGATCGCCCAGAGCTCCGGCATTCCCTTCCACTTCGACTTCGATGCGCCGCCGGGCGACGTCTATCTGCGCACCGGCATCTACGCCGTTTCCTCAAGCCGCGCGGGAACGCTCGAGATTCCGCTCAGCTCCATCACGGTCGCTCAAAGGTGACCTTGGCTCCGGAGGGAGTGATTGCGCTTCAGAGCATATGCAGGAGGTTTGACAGGCATCGGTTTTCTCACCTGAACGTCGATTTCAAGGAGTCTCGTATGTTCGGCTTTCGCAGTCTTCTTCCCGGATTTGCTCTGCTCGCATTCTCAGCCGGCGCAACCATCGCCCAGGACGCCGCGCCGTCCGGCACTGAGGTTCCAGCCGCCACTCTCAAATTGAACGTCCGCACCGTCCTGGTGGACGTCGTGGTCATGGATAAGGACGGTCGGGCGGTTCCCGGCCTGACGAAAGACGATTTTCAGATCACCGAAAACGGCGCTCCCCAGGCCATTGACTTCTTTGAGCCGCATTTTGCCTCGGCTCCCGGCGCGGCCCCCACCGCTCCGCCTCTGGCGCCCAACACCTTCACCAACGTCCCAGCCACGCCCCCCAACGAAGCGGTCAATGTGCTGCTCATGGACGCCATGAACACGCCATTGGCGGACCAGGCGCACGTCCACAAGGATATGGTCGGCTATCTCGCCTCCATTCCTCCGGGCATTCGCATTGGCATCTTTCTGCTCAGTGAGAAGCTGCGCATCATTCAGGGATTCACCCAGGATTCGGCGGTTCTCCGCGCTTCCATCGCCCGCCTCGCGGCCAATCCCAACTTTGCCCAGTTGCTGCCCTCTACTGCCGAAATGGAAGCGGACAGCAATGCCTTGAGTATGACTGGCGGAGCCGGCTCGCCGTTCACTATGGCGCTTCAGGACTTCTTGAATGAGCAAACCAACTTCGATCGCAACCAACAGTTGCTGATCACGCTGGATTCGCTGCAGACGATTGCGCGCTATCTGGCGGGCGTTCCCGGGCGAAAGAACCTGATCTGGTTCGCCGGATCGTTCCCGGCATGCACCCCCGGCGTCGCCACTTCGACGCTTGGCTGCCCCTTCCAGGAGAAGTATCAGAAGACCATTGACATGCTCGCCGCGGCGCGGGTCTCTGTTTATCCGATTGCCGCGGGCGGCATTTCGGCGCCCAACGCGGGCATCTCCGGTTCATCCCAAGGCCAGTCGTCCCCGCCAACGTCGGCTGCCGGAGCCGACGTGTTACATGCCTCGTTAACCGGGCCGTCACTTCCCACCGGCCCCTTCGGCGACCAGTCCGACTTTATCAATAGGGAATTATGGGCCGAAGCAACAGGAGGCAAGGCCTTTCACGGCAACGATTTCAAGCAGGAGTTGGCCGATGCCATCGCCGATGGCTCGCGTTACTATACGCTCGCGTATGCGCCCAGCGATCGAAAGGAGATAGGGCGCGAGCGCAAGATCGAGGTTACCGCTGCGTCCGGAAAGTACAAGCTCTTTTACCGGCGCACATACTTTGAGGACACACCCAAGAAGCTTAGGGCGGCCGAAGCGGCGCCTGCCAAGGATCCCCTGCGCCCGATGATGGACCGCGGAATGCCCGACTTCACCGAGCTCCGCTATCGCATGACAGTTGCGCCGGTTGTGCCCCAGCCCGCTCCAGATGCCGCCCATGCAGGCGACAATGCCAACCTGAAAGCCCCGCTTACGCGCTATCGCATCGGCTTCTCGCTGGCGATGAACGGCCTCACGCTCGTTCCAGGTCCGGACGGGATTCGCCGCCAAACCATCGAAGTGGCGCTTTTTGCCTACAGCCAGGAAGGCAAGCCGCTGAACTGGGAGACGCGCTCCATCGGACTCGCTGTCCGGCCCGAGCAGATGGCGATCGCCCAGAGCTCCGGTATTCCCTTCCACTTCGACTTCGATGCGCCGCCGGGCGACGTCTATCTGCGCACCGGCATCTACGCCTTTTCGTCAAGCCGCGCGGGCACGCTGGAGATTCCGCTCAGCTCCATCACGGTCGCCCGCAAGTAATCCCGGCTTCCCCGGAGCGCTTCCTCATGCCCCGCCGCGCGCATGAGGAAGCCCCGCCAGGGACGGCTTGACAGCCGGATTCAGTTCTTGAAAACATCTTCTCGAGGTTACAGGCCTCGCTTCCCCAACTTCGCCGGGGCCTACAATTGAGATCGAACGCCGCTCGTGAATTGCCGGATTCGCTCGAGTGCCTTGGGTTTGCGCCTTTCATGGAGCGCGTCTGCCTCCCGGCGGCGCGTTCGCGAGATACTCAAGGCGTGGATCGCGGCTCCATGGAGGAACAGTGCTCCCAGATTTCCGGTCCCGGAGACAGCCAAGGCTCAAGGCGCCTGGATTCTTTGCCCTGTTCGCCCTTGCGTTCCTCTCCATCGGCGTTCTGCCCTTGCAAAAGCTCCCCTATGGCATCGCGGAGTTATTGCAGCCGGTCTCCGCGGCCCAGGATGCTCCGCGGGTTTTGTCGCCCATCTCCATCGACTATCCCGAGGACGGCTCCGTCTTTCCCCCCGGCATCACCCCTCCCACCTTCCTCTGGCGGGATGCGGCGGGAACCTCCTGGAGCATCGACATCACGTTTGCCGGCAAGGCTCCCGCAATCCACGCAGTGTCCAAGGGAGAACGCATGCGCCTGGGAGCCATCGATCCGGATTGCGTCGCCGATTCCAATGAGCCGCCGAAGCTGACTCTGCAGCAGGCCGCGGCCTGGACCTGGACCCCCGACGCGGCCACATGGGCCGCGATCCAGTCGAACTCCGTCCAGCAGCCGGCCACCGTGGTCATCACCGGCTATCGCGACGCCCATGTCGCTTTCTCCCAGGCTCGCATTCAACTCACTACGTCTCCTGATCCGGTAGGCGCACCGATCTTCTACCGCGATGTTCCGCTCATGCCCGCGGCGGGAGTAAACGGAGTCGTGTCCCCGCTGGCGCCCACCGCAATCCATCTCATCCATTGGCGCCTGCGCGATATTCGCCAGCCGGAGAGCCGCACCGTTCTCAAGGACATGCCCACCTGCGCCAACTGCCACTCCTTCTCCGCCGACGGCAAGACCTTCGGCATGGATATCGACGGACCGGCCAACGACAAGGGCCTCTATGCCATCGTTCCCGTGCGCAAGCACATCACCATAGAGAGCAAGGATATGGTGCACTGGAACACCGACGGCCGCGTCGGCCTGACCAGGGTGGGATTCATGTCCCAGGTCTCGCCGGACGGCCGCTTCATCGTGAGCACCTTCGCCGGCCCGTCGCTGAAACTACTGGACAGTTACTATGTCATTAACTTCATGGACTATCACTTCCTCCAGGTGTTCTATCCCACCCGCGGCATTCTGGAGTGGTACAGCCGCTCGACCGGCCTGCGCTCTCCCCTGCCCGGAGCCGACGATCCCCGTTATGCGCAGACCGATGGAGTCTGGAGCCCCGACGGCAAGTACATCGTCTTTGGCCGCGCCGAAGCCCGCCCTCCGAGGACTCCGGGGCAGCTCAGAGCGCTGCGCGCCAACGACCCCAACGAAACGCAGATCAAGTACGACCTCTACCGCATCCCCTTCAACGATGGCAAAGGGGGCGTGCCCGAGCGCATCGTGGGCGCGTCGGAGAACGGCATGAGCAATAACTTCCCCAAAGTCTCGCCCGACGGCCGCTGGATCGTCTTCGTCCAGTGCCGCAACGGCCAGCTCATGCGCCCCGACAGCCAGTTATACATCGTTCCCTTTGCCGGCGGAGTCGCGCGCCGCATGAGGGCCAACACCCGCCTCATGAACTCCTGGCACAGCTTTTCGCCCAACGGCCGCTGGCTGGTCTTCGCCTCCAAAGCCCGGTCGCCCTACACGCAGATGTATCTCACCCACATCGACGCCGACGGCAACGACAGCCCGGCCATCCTCATCGACAACACCACCGCCGCCAACCGCGCAGTGAATATTCCCGAATTCGTCAACATCGACGGCGACGGGATCGAGGACATTCAGGTTCACGTTGCCGATCTGCCCAAGTAGAATCTGCACAGGATGACAATCCGGCCTTCATTCTCCGGTTCATTCCCCTTGACGCGCTCGGTCGCTCTCCTGATTGCGCTGCTGCTTCTGAGCGCCGGGCCATTCCGTGGGCAAGCGCCGTGCGCGCCCCCTCCATCGATGAAGGCGCAGCTTCATGACAAGCCCAGCGCCGCCGCACTCACCGATCTCGGGGTCTGGTTCGCCGGCCAGCAGAAGTATGCCTGCGCCGCCAATGCGTTCGCCACTTCTCTGCAGATGGAGCCCAATCAGAAGGACATCGCCCATGTGGCCTTCATGTTCGGCGTCAGCCTCTACTTTTCCGGCGACACGGAAGAAGCGATCGCCGCGCTCCGGCAAGCCGAACAACTCGGCTACCGCGACATCAAACTCAATATCGTCCTGGCTACGGCTCTGGATGCGTCGCATTCGACCAAAAACGCGGCGGATGAGTGGCGCGCGGCCTTGGCCTTGGACCCCGAGTCTGCGACCGCTCTCGATGGTCTCTCCAACGACCTGCTTCTTCAGAGCGATTTCAACGGAGTTATAGCTTTGCTGGAGAATCCGCGGCTCCTGGCGGAGCGAACGCCGCAGCAAAGCCTCAATCTGGCCGAGGCGTATGCCCGCACAGCAAGGCTCGATGCCGCGGCCAGCGTTCTGCGCGACGCCCTCAATACCTCGCCTGATTCCCTGCCCCTTGCCAACCGGCTGGCGGATCTCCTCGGTCAACTCGGCCGCCGGGATGAGGCGGTCACGGTTCTCGACCTGGCGCTCGCACAGCATCCCGATGATTCCGATACCGCGGGTCATTACCTTGAAACGCTGATGGCCGCCCGCCCGGAGAAGGCTCCGGAGGCCGCGCACAGGCTTTTGCTCGTCTTTCCGCAAAACTCGAAACTGCTTTACCTCAACGGCATCCTCGATATGAAAGCCGGCAACCTGGAGCAGGCGCGCGCTCGCCTTGAACAGTCCCTGGCCCTCCAGCCGGACGACGCCTTGTCGCACGAGGCGCTCGGCCTTGTCCTCGCTCAGTTGAACCAGATGACCGGAGCTAAGGAGCATTTGCAAAGGGCGATCGCCCTGGGAGACAACGGCCCGGAGGTCAAAGAAAGCCTGAAAAGGGTCCTGCAGGCGCTTGGCACTGCGAAGTAAGCTTCTCGGAAGCGCTCCCGCGCTTATGCTTCCGCTTCCCTAGCCAGAAACCGTTCCATGAACTTGGTGTCGAATTCGCCGGCGCGAAAGCCGGGGTCTCGAAAGATGGCCTGGTGCATGGAGATCGAGGTCTCGATCCCCTGCACGACGAACTGGCTTAGCGCGCGCTCCATCTTGGCAATGGCCTCCGCGCGGTCGGCTCCGTGGACGATCAGCTTGGCGATCAGCGAATCGTAGTAGGGCGGCACCACGCTCTCGGCGTACTGCGCCGTATCCACCCGCACGCCGTTGCCGCCGGGAACATTGAAGGCGGTGATCTTGCCCGCGGAAGGCGTGAACTTGGTGGGATGCTCGGCGTTGATGCGGCATTCGATGGCGTGGCCGCGAATCTCCAGCTTCGCGGGCAGAATGGCCTCCAGCCGCTCCCCGGCGGCGATGCGCAACTGCGCCTTGACCAGATCGACCCCGGTGATGGCCTCGGTAATCGGGTGCTCCACCTGGATGCGGGTATTCATCTCGATGAAGTAGAGCTGCTGGTCCTCATCCATCAGAAACTCGACGGTGCCCGCGTTCTGGTAGCCGATCTCGGCCAGGCAGCGGCACAGGGTGCGGCTCAGTTCCTCGCGGAGCTCGGGCGTCATCCGCAGCGAAGGGGCCTCCTCGATGAGCTTCTGATGGCGGCGCTGGATGGTGCACTCGCGCTCAAAGAGCGT
>Ga0181539_1001587_pt1 | contig 24742 bp, 46 predicted proteins | sample PEATcosm2014_Bin_46_FD_119767 | JGI IMG/M metagenome (GOLD analysis project Ga0181539, IMG submission 119767) | Peatland microbial communities from MTU Mesocosm Facility, Houghton, MI, USA - PEATcosm2014_Bin23_60_metaG | ecosystem: Environmental > Terrestrial > Soil > Wetlands > Peat | place... | reverse complement strand
GGCGCGCTCTATAGTGACACGACTAACTATGTCATTTACCAGTGCAACGCACCGTCAGGGACTGCGGCGCCGGCTTGTACGTCGGTCGCGGCAGGCGGTTGGACGGCGCTTGTCCCGGGGTTCTATTCACCTGTGTACTCGCAAGTGCTCATCGGCCAGGGTGGTGCGAGCATCACCACTTCCGGGGTAGAGGATACCGCCCTCGGCTTTGGCGCTCTGCACGGAGTCACTAGTGGAACTGATAATACTGCGCTGGGTTGGGAAGCACTCTACGGCGTCACTACCGGCACGAACAACATCGGCGTCGGTGTAGGAGCCATGGAAAATATCACCACCGGCACGTATAACATTGGCCTCGGTGCGGCCACCGAACCTCAGGCGGCAGCAGACACCAACGAACTTGTTATCGGTTACAATGTCACCGGCGCCGGCAGCAACACGGCGGTCATTGGAAACGCCTCAGTCACAGACGTTTATTTCGGAGGGACTTCGGGCGGCGCGACCTTGCATGGGACACTTGCGGGCCAGCAGCAAAAAGCCATGCTGACCTCGAACTACACCAACGCTACGAACTCTTTTAGTGCGGTCACCGGCCTGTCTTTCTCCGTCGCCGCGTCCACCAGTTATGTGGGTCAGTGCCATCTAATCACTAACATCAACAATGTCGCCGGCGCGATCAATCTCGAATTCACCGGACCAACCGGCGTAAGTCTCACATCGGCCAACTTCACGTATTTTACGTCCATCACCGCAGCCAACGGAACATCCGACCACTTAACCACTGGCGCTTTCCCTTTTACGTTTAGCGGGGTGCCCGTCGTCAGCACCGGAGCTTATCTGCCGGCCGATGTGTACTACGGATTTACAATTGGAAGCACCCCTGGGACATTTGCGTTGAATGCAAAGTCAGGTTCAACCTCAGCCACTTTGACGATTTATGGCGGGAGTTATTGCACGATCCAGTAAGGAACACAACTTGAAAGGAGCGAACGATGTCTAAACGGAAAGCGATTCTGATGCTGCTCGGCCTGGGGCTGGTGGTCATACCCCTGCTGGCGGCCGGCCACAACATTGTGCTGACCTGGACCCCACCCTCGGATGCGGTGGCCGGTGAGACCTACACGGTTTATCGCGGCGTGGGGGCTTGCGCCGGCAACCCGACTATGAGCTCCCTGGCCGCGGCCATCTCCGCCAGCACCTACACGGACACGGCGGTGACCGCCGGCTCCACCTATTGCTACTATGTGGAATCGGTGGTGGGCGCTCAATCCAGCGTGCCCTCCAACACCGCCGGCGCCACCGTGCCGATCTATGCCCCTACCGGGCTGACGGTCACGGCCAACTAGAGGCGATATGCTGCTGGGATTCGGTGGGTTGGGCATGAGCAGCAGTGTCCAGGCGGAGCTGTTAGCCGCCGCAGCGGAATATGGTATCCCCAGCCAGGTGCTGCTCAACATGGCCCAACAGGAGAGTGGCGGCAACCAGGCGGCCGTTTCCTCGGAAGGGGCCATCGGGGTGATGCAGCTCATGCCGGCCACGGCGGCCAGCCTGGGTGTCGATCCTACCAATGAGCAGCAGAACATCCAAGGCGGCGCCGAGTATCTTTCCCAGCTTTACACCATGTTCGGGTCCTGGAATTTGGCCGTGGCGGCTTACAATTGCGGCCCGGGCTGCATCGAGGAGGTGTTGGCTGGCACGAAAACTCTGCCCAACGAGACGGCCAACTATGTCCAGGCTATCCTGGGAGTGCCCTTCGATCCCACCGGACAAGCGCAAGGAGTGGCCAGCGGCGGCGCTCCGGCTGCCACTGGGACGCTCACCGCTTCAACCGGGGGCACCCTATCCACTGTCACCCCGGTGGCCGCCACGGGCACGCTATTCTCTTCGGCGGACATCCCCCTGCTGCTCATGGCGGCGGCCGGCGCCGTGCTGCTGGTGGTAGTAATGGATTGAGGAGGAGGATCAGAAGATGACACCATATCAGATTTCGGCTCTGGCCCAGATTGCCGAGCTATCCGTGCAATGCGAAGCGGCCACCCAATTCCCAGCCGAGATTTCCGCCGCTCAGTGCATCCAGGAAAGCGGCTGGCTCAAGGTGGCGCCCGGAAACAACTGTTTCGGGATCAAGTGCGTGGCCGGGCAGCCGGGGGAAGCGGAAGCCACTCACGAATATGTCAAGGGAGAGCGGTTGGCGGTGGAGGCGATCTTTGCCACCTACCCCAGTCTGCTAGATTGTTTCACCGCACATGCCAAGCTGCTGCAGGCCGGCCGCTACCTGCCCGCCTGGCAGCGATACCAGGCCGATCACAATCTGGACCGGCTCATCGTGGGTATCGCCGCCGCCGGCTATTCCACCGACGCGGCCTATGTGTCTGAAGTCACCCGCATTGCACATGAGGCGCCGGTGACCGCGGCGCTGGCCAAGGCCCGGGCAGCTCGGCGGGCGGCCCAGGTGGAGTTGGCCGCGGCCACCGCTCCGGCTACGCCGGCCACTCCCACTGCGGCGGGCGGCCAGGCGCCGGCTGGTGGCACAAGCACCACTTGACTTGAGTTGGCCAACCAACTATAGTGGCTGTAACACGATGCAACATTGGGGATCGGGTCAATTCTTCCTCGTCGTTTGGTTCGATCCCCCGTCTCCTTCGGGTTTGTGATGCGTTCGCACCGGCCGGGGGGCTGCCCTTATCTTCTCCCCGGCCGGATCTTTTCGGCTCTTCGTTGACACATATCCCACAGCCAGTTATACTTTCCTCATCCGCCGCTGCCCAGTTCAACGGCGGCTCCGTGGGAGTCCTGATGCTACCTGCCCGGGTGCCGGGACTCCCCACCAACTCCGCATTGACAAGCACCAGCCGGCGGTCTATGCTTTGAATCGTGGGTGCTGGCTGTAAGTCCCCATGGGCCCGCTGGCGCCCCGCGGGGCTCCTCTTCCCAGGATCAGGAGCCCCCCACTTATGAAAGTCATGGCCCTGGATCCCGAAAAATCAACCGCCACGGTTGAACTGTTCGGCAGCATCCGCATGCTGCCGGCATCCTTCTATGAGGATCGTGTAAGAATCTACGGGATTGCAGTCCGCTATCCGCAGGGAACCAAAATCTGGGAGGGATCCGTCACCGTAGAGAGACGGGGCGGCTTTGGGACCGTGGACACACCCATGGACCACCGGCGGCGGTGGGCCAGGGTTCTCATCGTGGGCTTTTATTCTGACGTGCCGCAGCGTGATCGCAGCCGGCGATAAGCCCCCCTCTAACAAACCCCCCTCCGATTGGGGCTTGACTTAGTAGAGCTTGACCCCTACAATAATCCAAAGTGATTCTATTCTTGTGAGATATCCAGCGATCATCACCCGTTTGTTGGAGGGGGTAAAAGGGAAGCCCCGATGAAAGTTGCTGAAGATACCTGGATGACCGAGGAGAAGCATATGATCTGTCCGAGCTGCAGGCATTTCGCCTCCCAGGAATTGGGAGAGCCCGAGTGTGACCTCGATGTGGAGGCTGGTCTGGTCACCGGCAGCTGCCGCATCGTGGTGGTCTCCAGCTGCTGTGGAGATGAGCTCAAGGAAAGCACCTTTGATGTGGAGATCGACTTGGCCGAGGACTTCGAGAAAGCGATCCGCAAAGCCAAGCAGCTATCCGCAGCGGATTCAGTGGAGCTGGAGGAGTGGCAATTCGAGATCACTTCTCAGGAGACCGAGAATACCGAGCGGTGGCAAGCCACCAAGACCCTGACCAAGCGGGACGGCACGCGGATCGAGAAGCCGATCCCGGCGCGCTATCAGCGACACTTCTACGGTGCCGAGGTGAAGGTGACCGTGACCGCCACCGATGAGTACGGCACGGCGGTGAGCGTGGATGGCCAATGGCAGGATGAGATCCAAGCCTCCGGCCTGGATGAGTTGGGCTGAGAGGAGGGAAGAGCGGCAATGTTGAAGATCGAAGTGGGGAAAATGTATCTGACCCGGGACGGCCACCTGGCGCGCATCTATGCCACTGACGGTGGAGACCGCTATCCGGTCCATGGCGCTATAAAAAGGGACCGCGGGTGGGTACAGAACGATTGGACAGCGGATGGAGTATGGTTGCTGCCCAGGGATGGATGGAAAGGGCCAAATGCAGAGGATCTGGTGGGATTGGCGCCTGATTACAGTGGGGCACCACATCACATGTTGGCCGGCGGCGCAGTCCCCGGCCAGCCTGAAGTATGGATCTGTGTATGTGGGCAGAGATTCAACACCCACGCTGAGCTGGGCGAGCATTTTGTGCTGTGCCAATCGCACGTGGAATAGCGAGGATGGCTGTGGACAAGGCCGCACTGGATGCGTTGATGGACGATCTCCGGCAGAACCGGGCTACCTTGTTGGCCAACCTGGAAGTGCTGGATTCCGCCATTGCCTGTCTGGAGCAGCTGTATCGCTTGCCGAGGGCTATTCCCGCTTTCAGCCAGCCCAAGCACCCGGCAGCCGCCTCGGAACAGAGAACGCCGGCGCCGGCCGCGGAGGGCGACACAGCGGGCAAGCTGCCACCAGCGTTCAATCTGCGGCTCGGGAAGCCCTCGCTTCCGGCACTGATCTGCCAGGCGCTGGCGGAGGGCCCGGCCAATACCAAGGCGATCACGGACTGGCTCCACAGCCACGGCCAGCGGTAGTGGACCAGCTACGCGGTCAGCGCCCGCTTGAGCTACCTGAAAGCCCACGGTATGTGTCGGAGGCTGCCGGATGGTCAATGGACGTTGACCGAAAAAGGCGAGGGGGCGGCTGCCAAGGAGACCGGGCATGCGTGATGCCGGTGCTCAGAGAAGGGCTGTGCCGGTTCCACCTGGCAATGCGGGAAGATGCGCAACCCTTCAAGCGTTCAAGAAAGGGAGGTGAAATATGAGCATCGGAGTCAGCGGCCCCATCGGTTGGCCGGCATTCGAGCACTACGCCATCTGTGCCGCGGTGAGCATCTATAAGATGCGCAACCTGCAGACGGCGGCCTGCAAGATCTGCGGCTGCTCGCTGGCATCCGACCAGGGGCGGGCTGCTGCATTGAATAGCCTGGAAGGATTCCGCCAGACCTATTGCTATCTGTGCGAGGAGTGCATCGCCCGGATTGGCATGCACGCTCGGGCCTGGTACGAGTTCGTGGCGGCCAGCAAGGCCGGAACAGGGGAAGCAGTGCAATGAGCCTATACCTAGAGACTACCCAGATCCCGGCCGAGCGTACCGCCGGCGAGATCAGCCTGCTGCTGGTCAAGAGTGGTGCCAGCCAAATCTCCACCGAGTATGACGCCAGCCACAAAATCCGGGCGCTACGCTTTATTCTCGGCGTACAGGGGCGACCTACCGTGTTTTCCTTACCAGTTCGTTGTGAGCCCATCTTCAATCGGCTGCAGAAGCAGCGGGCCAGGCTTAGCAACCGCACGGCCAAGACCGGCGAGGACCGCGCCCAGGCGGAGCGGATTGCCTGGCGCCAGCTGTTCCGTTGGGTGCAGGCTCAGCTGGCCCTGATCGAGACCGGCATGGTGGAGGCGGGGGAGGTATTCATGCCCTACATTGAATCCGGCGGCATCACCCTCTACCAGCACATGCTGAATAGCGGCGGTCTCAAACAGCTGAGCGGGTCCAACACTGTGACCACATAAGGCGGAAGGAATTATTAGAAGCTAATAATTTGGGAGGGTAAGCACATGCCAAAAACAACCGTGGTTCAATCCGTCTCGCTGCCAGCGGCAAACCAGATTGCTCAACGTGCGGCCCTGGCGGTGGAACTGATCCCGGAATTGAAAAAGCAGATGCAGGAACAGCGCCGGCATCGCGCCTATGGTCTGCCTCGCCCTGGGGACTTGAAAGGCGCATTGGTGGATCTGGCTGGGGAACGCCTGGGAGTGGGGCGGCATACGGTACAGATGGCGGCCCGCATCCAGTTTGTGAGCCCCGCACATTTTGAGAAGCTGAAAGCCGGCAAGCTCACGCTGGCCCAGGCACGCCGGGAATTGTGTCCCGTGGGAGGGCGCCTGCCCAGCCGCCAGGATGCAATTCTGGACAAGTCCCAACGGGAGAGGTTGCAGGCTATCGTGGGTGGAGCGGAGGCCTTGTGTATGGGTTTTGAGCGGCTGGACCTGGACCGGCTGGCATCCGCTTGCACGCAGAGCGAGCTGCATTACTGGTCCGGGGTGGCATTGCGCTCCGGCCGGCAATTGCGTTTATGGTCCAAGAAGTTACAAACGCTCAAACAGGGGAATCGTCAATGAAGAAGGAGAATTTGAGATCGGTCTGGATCAAGGTCAAGGATATTAAGATCCATCCGGTGGCCCAGCGGCTGCTCAAACAACCTTATGTGCAGCACCTGGTGGATCATCTGGATTTGCAGGCTATCGGAGCCCTGCATGCCGTAGAATACAGGATCGGCGGCACACTGCGGATCTGGGTGGTGGATGGCCAGCACCGCTGGGCGGCCTTGATGGCGGCGGGCTACCAGGAAATGCTCATCATGGTGTTGGTACATGATGACGTGAAAGACGATGCCGGTTCCTGCGCTCTGTTCCTGAAGCTAAACAAGCGCAGTAACATCGGTCCCTTCGAGACCTTTGACAAGGAAGTGAAGTCTGGCGTCGCGGAAGCGGTAGGGGCGCTCAAGATCGTGGAATCACACGGTCTCAAGATGACCAGGACGGGGCATGACGGCGGGATCTGCTGCGTGATGGCCCTCAAGAAGATTTACAAACGGGATCAGGGCAAGACCCTCGATCAAGCTCTGGGGGTGGCCATCTCCGCCTGGGGGCGGACACACTCCGGGATGGAGGGCAGTCTCATGGACGGGTTGGCCTATGTCTGCTGGGCCATCCGTACCCAGGTAGCTGTAGCCGTGCTCCCGATAGAATTGGATGCCCACAATTCCGGCCGCAAAGCGGGCCGGCTGGCCAGGCTGTAGGAGACATAGTGCCGATGCCCACCAAGGCTCCCGCTGTAGCTGTATATGCCAGGGTCAGTCTACCCCGGGAGCGGGGGCAGCAGGATCCCGAAAACCAGATCCATGCCCTGCTTCAATTCTGTGAGCAACGCGGCTGGCATGCTCCGCAGCAGTACGTGGATTATGAGACCGGCTCGGGCGCTCGGGAGCGGCCGGAATTCGAGCGGCTGTTGAAGGATGCCCGGGCCGGCCGCTTCTCCGTGCTGGTATTCTGGAGCCTGGACCGCTTTGGTCGCAAGGGCACTTACGAAACGCTCAAGGATCTGCATGAGAATTTTGACAGCCGCGGGATCCGCTACATCAGCCATCAAGAGCAATTCCTGGACACTCTGGGACCGGCCCGGGACGCCATCATCGGCATTCTGGCCTGGGTGGCCAAGATGGAGCGCGATAGGATCTCGGAGCGGGTCAAGGCCGGCCTGGAGCGGGTCCGCCGCCAGGGGCGCCGGCTGGGCCGCAAGCCGCGGCTGGTGGATCCTACTATGCTGCGCAAGATGGTACAGGATCGCTGGAGCATCCGCCAGATGGCCGAAGTGTTTCACTGTTCCATGGGCACTGTGCGCTCCCGGATCAAGCAATTGAAACCCGAAGGAAAGGAGGTAAGTCACGCCCCAGGAATTCTATCTTGAGCTGGAGCACTGCCTGAGCAGGATCAGTGCTCATCTCACATTCGCCAACCGCATACTTAGCATCATGGAGAGAGAAATGTCAACTATCGCTACTCAGCTTACCGAAGTGCAAACCGCACTCACCGCCACCCAGGCGGATATAGCGACGATGGCTAATGGGATCACCCAATTGAATCAAACCATCGTCGCACTCCAGGCCGAGATTACCAACCAGGGGGATGAATTGTCACCCTCCACCACGCAACTGCTGGAGAGCGTGGTGGCTCAGGCAGCGAGCCTCAAGACGGCTGCGGATGCCGCCGCTGGGGAGCTGCCCGCAGCTCCTGCCGCTCCGGCCGCGCCGGCCAGCAGCGATCCCGCTGCCAGTTAGTCTCACAGCGCATTCTCCCTTGACGGGGCCACCCGGCATCTAAGTGGCCCCTTTTTCCCGTTTTGCCCTGTTACAAACCATTTGTTATTTCAATAATTCCCCACTTAGCCATAAGTGCATCTGATAGCCATTCCATCCTGGATGAAAAGTGCTGATATGTCCTGCCAGGGCTTGACGGGGCGGCCCGGGTGGAGGTTCAATCAGAGTGACCGATCAAAGGGACGAGGAATCCCCCATGCACACAACCGGGCAGCCAGATCCATCCGCATTGTGTGAACACCTGCAATTGTTCATTGATTTTTGCCGTAAGAATAAGCTGCGCTTTCAAGTGGATGGCGATTTTATCACCACCTACATCCGCTGTGGCCAGTGCCATCACGGCGCAGGGGGATGGCATGATTTAGGCCGCGTCTTGGATCGGGCTTTCGGCATTCACGAATGACCCGATGGCCACCCATTCCCATGAGCGTAAAGATCCCGAAAAACCGCCTGCCCCGCGCTCGAATGAGCCGCGATTTGCCGAGCAGGATCTGGTCTACGATCCGGATGAGTTCATTATCCGCTCGCAGGATGCCAAGGGACACGATGTGCGGGAAACGGTGCGCATCCAGCCGGGTATGGAGCGGGCTATCGAGGAGCTGTTGCAATGCAAGTTGTGGCCCTACAAAACCAGATCGGATCTGCTCAGGCATGCCATCTATCGCCACATCCGCTGGTTGCAGCGGCTGGCCCCCGAGCTGCCGCGCCAGTTCCTGGTGGCGCTCAACATCACTCAACGCATGGCGGCGGACGAAGTACATCGGCGGGAGATGGAAGTCACCCTCATCCAGCTGGAGGAGCAGATCGTGCATTATCTGAATCAGGGTGACAGTGGCGAAGCCATCCGCCTGGCGGCCATGGCCCGCAGTGAGATGGACAAGGTGCCCGATTGCCTTTGGCGCCGGCGCTACATGGAACAGTTCAATCAACGGTTCGGCGGGCTGCTCAGCCCCGATCTGAAAGCCCCCCTGCTCATCGAGGGCCAGACCAGCGAGCAGCCCGCCAAACCGCCGGCCGTTTTGGAAGCGGAGTTTGTGGAGGAGGAGGAATGAGACGCTATATCACGCTGTGGCTGGCCATCGTGCTGGCCGTGCTGGGAGCGGAGCTGATCGCACTGGACAGCCCCATCACCCTGCAGCAGCTGGACCGGGCGGCGGTCTGGTTCCGGCTGCATGAGACGCAGATAGGAGTTGGCCTGATAATCGCTGCTGGCCTGCTGGTCATCAGCCTGGGGCTGCCTGGCAAGCGAGGCCCAAAATGACCATGACCATCCTCGTTGCTGTGTTGGCCACGGGATTCCTGTTCTGGCTGGCCCATCGGCTGGATCGCAAGGATGAGCGCGAATCTAAATCGCACAAGCAGAACGGTTACCCCTGGAGATTGCCTTAAGTGCCTGCGATTCTACCCATCCAGCCGCGGGACCTGGGATTCCCACCCAAGTTCCAGAGCTGGCGTTTGCACCAGGATCGGGCCATCCTAAATGGCCTCGATTCACAACGCCGTTTTGTGGCCCAGGCGGTCCCCACCGGCGGCGGCAAATCGCCGGCCTATGTGGCCCAGGCCCTGCTCAGCGGGGTTCGTTGTGCCATCCTGACCTCCACCAAAGGTCTGCAGGACCAGCTGCTGGATGATTTCGCTGGGATCGGGCTGGTGGACATCCGCGGCCGGGCCAACTACGATTGCCGGCTGGCCCCGGGCATGACCTGCGAGGATGGCGCCCACGTTCGTTGCCAGCACGATGGCTCAGGCGCTTGCGCCTATTACAACGCTTATGCCCGGGCGGCCAATGCGCCCCTGGTGGTGACCAACTATTCCTATTGGGTGCTGGTCCACAAGTACGGCAAAGGCCTGGGACACTTCGACATGCTGGTACTGGATGAGGCCCACAATGCCCCGGATGAAGTCTGCTCGGTCATGTCCCAATCCTTCAGCAGCGAGGAGATTCTGTATACCCTGCAATCGGATTTCCCGCGGGCCGAGAGCCCGCTGCCGGCCTGGCGCATCTGGGCTAAGACGCTGCTCCCCCGGGCGGAAGAGCTGAGGGACCGCCGGGCGGAATTCTTGCGGGACCGCGCGGCTACCGCCTCCTTGCGCGAGATCCGCGAGCTCGGCCGCATCAAGGGGCTGGTGACCAAGCTGCATGTGATTGCCTCGGCCCAGGGGGATTGGATTGCCGAGGCCAATCCTCAAAAGACTGGCGGATATCATCTCGATCCGCTCTGGCCGGCACCATATGTGGAAGAGATCCTATTCCGCGGCATTCCACGCGTGCTGGCGGTCTCGGCTACGGTATTGCCCAAGACCTGTGAGCTGCTGGGCATCCGCCCGGCGGAGCTCGATTTCCAGCAATATCCCTCCACGTTCCCGCCGGAGCGCAGTCCCTTCTATTACATCCCCACTTGCCGGGTGGATCACCGCTCCATGCTCAAGCTGGATTATGTGGACCTCTGGGTGCGGCGCATAGATCAGATCATTGCCGGCCGGCTGGACCGCCGCGGAATCATCCACACGGTCAGCTATGAACGCAAGAATCTGATCCTGAGCAATTCAATTTACAGTGAGTTCATGGTGGCGCACGTTACCCGGGATGCCATGCGGCAGGCTCAATACTTCAAACGCCTGGCGCCGCCGGCCATCCTGCTCACTCCCTCCATGTCCACCGGCTACGATTTCCCTTATGAAAGTTGCGAATACCAGATTCTCTCCAAAGTGCCTTACCCCGATACCCGCAGCAGCATCATGCAGGCCCGTACCAAGGCGGATAAAAGCTATGGCCCTTATATCACCGCCCAGCAGCTGGTACAGTCCGCCGGCCGGGCCATGCGGGCCAAGGATGACCGGGTGGAGAATTTCATCATTGACGATCATATCCGCGGCTTCATTGCCAGCCAGCGCGATCTGCTCCCGCCCTGGTTCCTGAAGCTCTACCGGCGCAAGGAGACGGTTCCGCCGGCGGCGCCCAAGCTGGAAAGGAGAGCAGTCTTATGAACGGCCAGGCCAGCGGGGATCTATGCTTACACTGTGGCAACCAGCAGATGCCCTTCTGGGATCCCCGGGGCCCGGAAACGGCGCGAGCTTGCCAGGGCTGCGGCTATATTGAGCAGCGTCCACCCCGGGCGCCGGAGCTCCCCCCGGGCAAACCGGCCGCATCTTCCCCCCTGGTGGAGATGCTACTCCGGGAATCGAGGAAAGCTCTGCATTCCTATTACAAGATTGGCCCAGGCGCCGCCCCCCCGGCTGCGGCTGGACTCGGCCCGAAACAATGAACTGACAAGGAGAAGGTACACTCACTATGGGAACTCAAGCAGCTACGCCTAAGCGCGTTTCGCTCAATCCTGACACCTACATTGCCGGTGGTTTGTTTGAGGGGGACGCCGAGATCATCGACGCCCGTTTCACCCTGGACAAGCCCGCCGGATACACCTTCGACGACCGGGTTTTCTATTACATGGAGCTCAAGAGCCTGGAAAGCGGCCAGACTCAGGAGCAGTTCTGGAGCGCCGGCAAGAAGGAGAATTTCGTCCCCTCGGGGGATGGCCACTATCTGCTCGAATGCGGAGACCAGCGCGGATTGGGCATCAAGAGCAATGCCGCGGCCCTGTTCACCTCTATGGTCTCCAACGCCGGCATGCCCAAAAACAAGCTGGATGAGGAGGGCGGTGTGTCCCTGCTCATCGGTGCCAAGCTGCATTTCATCCAATCGCCGGCGCCCGAGACCGGGCTGGAGCAGAAGGCTGGCAAGACCATCAGTACCGTGTCCAAGGCCATCCACTGGCCCTGGGAGCGGGCCACCGGCAGGGGCCGGGCTGGACGCTCGGCCGCCGGCGCCGTAGCCACCCAGCCGGCCCTGGCGGGCACCCAGGCGGGTGCTGGCGAAGGGGATGAGCTGGCTGTCAAGCTGCTCGGCCTGGCCTTGCAGAAGGCCGGCGGGATCCTGGAGCTGAACCAGGTCAAAGCTCAGGTGTTCCGGGAATGCACGCCGCTGGGCATCAAGCTGGACCAGCGCAACCAGGTGCTGGCCCTGGTCATGGATGAGGACTGGCTGGCCGCCAATGGCTTTGAGGTGAGCGGCGGGAGCGTGATGGCCAAAGCCAGCTAAACCCGTTGGCCATCGCTGGGGCGGGTCAGGTCCTAACCATTTCCGGCCTGGCCCGCCGCTTTTCGGGAGAAGGATCACCATGGAAGAGAAAACGAACACCACAACGAATCCGGCACCTGAGCCAACAGGCAAGATCGCACCCGAGGCGCAAGTCCCCGCTTGGGTGGCCCACAGTAGCTGGGAAATATCGCGCACCTATTTCTTGAATAAGATCCAGGAGCTGGGCCAGCTGCTCTACCAGGAGCGTAGCAGCCGCGAGATCCTGGAGCGCCAGATGGTCTCCAAGAGCATCGACTACGAGAGCTACACCCAGCTGTACAACCGTTGGAATCGGCTCTCCAGCTTCGTGGCTCACCAGTATATCCGCGAGATCCGCCGGGGGGAACACGCCGGCCACTCGCTCAGTGAGATCATCGAGCACTATCTGTTGATCGAGCGGCGCCGTTGGAGAGTGCGGCTGGCCGATTGGCTCTGGCTGCTCAGCGGGCGGGAGGGAGACTGATATGGCCTCCCCCATCCGATACCACCTAGCCGAAACGCGCATGAGCGCCGCTCTGGCGAAGGCGGGTTTCACCATACTGCCCGAGGGCGAGGATCCGCGGCGCATTGTGGCCTCCACCGCCTCTGGGCAGAAGACCGGCAAAACCCACTTTGCCACTACCTGGCCCAAACCCCAGGGCTGGCTCATCACCGACACGGGCAGCGAGGAGGTTATCCGCAAGCGGATCCGCGAGGGGAGCATCCGGCGCCAGGATATCGTGCTGCGGACCTTTGAGATTCCCGAGACTTACATCAATCGGGAAGCCCAGCCGGAATATCAGAAGGCGTGGCAGTCCATGTGTGCAGCTTATCTGGCGTTGGTGGGGGATCCCTCCATCCGCACGCTGGTAGTGGATACTTTCACCGAGATGTGGGAGATGGCCCGCCTGGCCGCCTTCGGCAAGCTCACCCAGGTGCTGCCGCAACACTATGGCCCGCTCAATTCTGAATTCCGCGGCCTGATGAAAGAGGCCTATGCCCGCAAGGATCTCAACATCCTGTATATCCACAAGGTCAAGAAGGAATACAAGGAGGGAAAAAAGGGCGATTCCAACTGGACCGGCAATTGGGAACGCGCCGGCTTTGGGGATGCCCAGTACCTGGTGGACGTGAACATGGAAAACTTCTATGAGGGCGGCGAGCAGCGCCAGTTTGGCGTGCGGCTGTTCGATTGCCGGCAAAACCCGGATGCTATCGCCCTGGAGCTCGATGGCGAGATGGCCACTTTTGGCTGGATCGCCTCCGCCATCTGGCCTGACACGTTGAATACTGATTGGGAATGATTGGGAATGAAAGGAAAGGAACAATGCCGAAGGACAATAAGCCGCCCGCGGGCGGCGCGGATATCAAGCGGTTGCCCCCCGAGCGGGCGGCGGTATTTGAGATTGCCACGGTGCTGCTGGGCAGCCTGATCGGTGGCATCTGCACGGTTCACCGGGACATGGACGTGGTGCGCCTGGCGGTGGCCTCCTGGGCAGCCAATGATGGCGCCTGGGAGCGGCTGGCCAGCCAGCTGGCCGAGATGGAGCAGCAGGCCCTTGCCGAAATGGAGAACCAGGCCAAGGCAGAAGAGGAAGCATAGCGGCTGGTCCAGCCATAGGTAGAGAGCGATGATCGTCAAGTACGTGGTGGCCACCACCAAGGATGAGGCGGAGGAGTTAGTATTCGAGACCGGATGGAACGACGAAAAAGATGCCCAGGATTTCTTAACTCAGTTCAAGCAGCCGCGGGGCTATCCGGCCCAGTGCCGCATTTATCGGGTGGAGGTGGTGGCTAAATGATGGTGGTGGCTAAATGATCTTCGTGGATGACCGGGAGGGCGCCATCGAGCTCCACCCGCTACTGGCCGCCGGTGGCGTCAAGGCCGAGGTGAAACGGCTGGAATTCGGGGATTTTTGTTTCGAGGGCAACGGGCCACGCGGCATGTGCCTCATCGGGATCGAGCGCAAGCGGTTGCGGGACACCATCAGCTCCATGCGCACCGGCCGTTTTTCCGGTCACCAGCTGCCGGGCATGCTGTCTCTATATGACTTCTGCTGGCTGATGGTGGAGGGCATCTGGCAATCGGGGTCCAGTGGCTTGCTGGAAGAGGGAGTACATGGAGGCTGGCGCCCGCTCAGCCTGGGATCGAGCAATTTCATGGCCCGGGACCTGGAGCATTATCTCAGCACGCTGGAGCTGCATACCCCGCTACACATCCGGCGGACCTCGGATCCACACCAGACGGTGGCCTCCATCCTCAACCTGTACCGCTATTTCACCGACAAGGAATGGAGTGCCCACCACGCGCACCACCAATTCCACAATGCCCCGGATCCCACCGGCATTGTCACTCAGCCCTCGCTGGTGCGCCGGGTGGCCAAGGAGTTTGATGGCATCGGTTGGGAGCGGTCCCGGGCGGTGGCCGCCCGGTTCCACACCGTTCTCGATCTGGCCATGGCGGATGAGCGGGAATGGCAGCGTGTTCCCGGTATCGGAGAGCTGATTGCCCACCGGGTGGTCAGCCAGATTCGAGGGAAGGATTGAGCATGAAAATAATCGGCATGAAAATAGGCGAGACCATCACCTCTCAGATCATCCTCAAGACCTGCACCGAGTGCGGCTGCGTGCTGGATGATTGCGGGTTATGCTCTTTCAGGTGCCCCTTTGACGGTTGTATTCCGCGCCCCGCGGGAAGCTCCCGGGTGCAAGTGTTTGATCGGGTGGACACGCTGATCTCAGAGCACGTTGTCTGATGCGCCCACCCTCCCAATGCGCCGGCTGCCCGGATCAACCCCGGGCCCAGTTTGTTCCCGGGGTGGGCCCGGAGCGGCTGGTGCGGGTCATGCTGGTAGGTGAAACACCGGCGGTGGAGGAATGCAAGTACGGAATTCCATTCTGTGGCCGCAGCGGGCGCGAGCTGGACCGGCAATACCTTCCCTTGGCCGATCTGCAACGGGATGACTGCTGGATCAGCAACGTGCGCAAGTGTCCCCTGCCTGGCTTCGCCAATCCCAATCTAACCCAAGCCCGCCAGTGTGCCGAACGTCATCTGAAATTAGAGCTGCGCTACCATCAGCCGGAGTACCTGGTCACGCTGGGCGCAGTGGCCTGCCATGCGCTGTTTCCAGAGTGTGACCTGGATCTGGAGTGCGGCCTGCCCCGCCCCGCCCGGTTGTGGGATTGGGAGGGGATTCACGTCCCGCTTTACCATCCAGCGGCTGGTCTCCACTCGGCTGATTTCATGATCCCGCTGCAGGAGAATTTCAAGTCCCTGGGGCAGATCCTGACCGGCCGCCTGGTGCTGCCCGAGGATGAATACCCCGATCCCGTCTATGGCGAGGTGGAAAGCGCCAGCCAGCTGCAACATCTCTTGAGTGAGGATCCGTGCGGCTTCGGCCAGCTGCTGGCCATGGATACCGAAGTGCTTTCCCTGGCCTCCAAGCAGCCCTGGTGCTTATCGTTTTCCTTGCATCCGGGAACAGGCTGGATGGTGGATGCCACCCGCCAGGATCTGCTGGCCATGCTGGGCCGGCACCTAGACCGCTTCCGCATCCTGTTCCACAATGCCCTGTTCGATCTCGAAGTATTGGCCCGCGTGGGCCTCTCCATTCGGCGCTTCGATGACAGCATGCTGCGAGCCTACCACCTGGGCAACCTGCGCCAGGGGCTCAAATGGCTGGCTTATCGGCTCTGTGGGATGCGCATGCGCTCCTTTGAGGATGTGGTCTATCCGCACTCCCGGTTGAAGGTGCGGGAATGGCTGGAGCGAGCCCAGGCGGCCCTGGGCCGGGATGGCTGCCAGCTGCCGGCGGAGGAAAAATTGCCCCGCGGAAAGTATGCCGGAATGAGCCAGACACAAGCCGCCATCCGGCGCCAGGCGGATACTCTGTTGCGCCAGGCAATGCACCAGGAATACATGGCCCACAAGCGGGAATTCCGCCAGCTGCCCGAGACCCGGGCGGCGGCCCTGGTGGGGCGGCTGGCTGCGGACATGGACGCCACACCGGCGGAGGGGCAGGAGCCGACGGATCCCTGGCGGCGCTGGGAGGGTTGGGATGAGCCGGTCCAGCAAGCCATTCGCCAGCGCATGGGCGCCTCGCTGCCGCAACCCTCTATCGTTCACGTCCCGCGGCCTCTGGCCATTCGCTATGCCTGCCGGGATGCGGACGCCACGCTGCGCATTCGTCCCCGGTTGATCGAGCGCGCGGTGCGTTTACGTCAAGAAGTCAGAGGATAGCCAGGCTATGAAACTCAGTCCCCATCAAGGCCCTCTCGAATGCGGGCGCGATTCCGCCTGGCGTCTTCACAAGGGGTTGTGCTTGCTCCAGCAGTCTGAATATGGAGTATTGATAGACAACAATCGCTCCCTGGGATTTAGCTCCGGCCTGCATCCGCCGCCGCGGCAGCCTACCCCGCAGCATTTGCATGTGGTGTCTCCCTGCGGGAGAGACTGGCGCATCGAGCCCCGTTGTTCCCGCATGAAAGAGCTCGATCAACTGCTCGGCCATCACCAATGGCGCGGCCCGGTGGAGGATCGCCCATGCTGACTCCCACCGAGTGCCAGACCGTGCTGCGGCTGGAGCTGCGCAATGTGGCCATCAACTCCTCCACCAAAGCGCACATCATCTGTTACCTGGAAGTAACCGCCCAAGGCCTGCACATCCACTACTGGCATCACGAATTCTACAAGCGCATCAGCGGGCAGGACGGCGGCCGGGCGGAGTGGCAGCCCAGCGGGACCTGGCAAGTGCCCTTATCACCGGCCCTGGCCAGCCTGATCTCCTCGGCCGCCATGACCGAATTCTGGAGCACCTATGCCAGCGATATCCCGGTCCAGCCGGCCGATACGGTACGGCTGCGCAGCCTGGGCCTCGATCTGGGAAAGGAGCAAAACACATGACCATTATCATCATGAACACAGAGGACCGCGTGGTATCCCGTATCACGCCGGGGCGAGACCAACGGGTCTATATCGACCTGGAAGACGGGGAATGGCCGCCGCCGGCCCCTCGCTGTATGGGTGGCCTGAGCATCTGTATTGGCGGCCTGACCATCCTTGGAAAGAAGGAACAGAAGCAGCGGACAGAATGACGTTCCTGGAGCATCTGTTGGCCACTCATCTGGCGGAGCCGGAACCGGCTTACACTCATTCCACCCCGCTGGCCACCGCTCTGCTCTACATCCGCCACTTCGCCGGCCTGACCCGCGAGGAGCTGGCCATACGCCTGGGAATTCGTCCCTCGCGCATCAACGCCATCGAGCACCAGGCCGGCGGATCGCTCGGTCCCGATCACCTGCTGGAGCTGGCCCGTTTCGCCCGCCAGTGGCAGCGCCCGCGCACCGCAGAATACCTGGACCGCCAGGTGAGCTTGTCTATGAGCTCTCCCGGTGGTAAAAAGGCTGGTGTCCAATGAAGATCCCCAGCCGCCATAATCCGCTGGCCGGCCTGAGCGAGCAGGAACTGCATATCCTGGCCGACCAGCAAGCTATCGAGCGGGACCTGCGCGGCGCCTTCCAGGGCTATGCCGAATGCGGGCTCTGTCACAAGCTCTCTCCCATTGACGGCAATGGAGATTTCCTGTACCCTTGTTCCCGTTGGGACTACCAGCATAACCGTTTGAAACCAAAGGACAATGAATTATCAGAACCTGATAAATCGGGAGGATGAAGCATGAACCCAATGGAGCAACGAATTGAAGCTGTTACTGCCGATCTGCTCAAGATGGCTATTGAGTTTGAGGCTGGCAAACGTCGCAATGAGGAGCTGGAGCGGCAAATTCGCCAATGGAACTGCTTCGCCGCGGAGGATGGCGAGGCTGGATCGGAATTTGTCGATGATCCAGTGGCAGTCTTTGCAAACATCCGGCGGTCCCGAGCATCGTTATATGCGTACTTCCGAAACTCACAGAACCGACTTGCACAGCTATTGGGCCATGTTGCAGCGCTCACGGCGGCGCTGGATGAATGGAGCCAATTAGCCGAACATCTTAAATTGTCTACCGATAATCACCGCAAGCGGACGCGCGACCTGCTCAGCTCTGATCTTCGCACCATCATGGAGCAGGTTGAGCTCCAGGCGGAAGTGGCCAAGAAGGCAGCGGAGATATACGCCGCCTACCAATATCTGGCATTTCGCGTCGGTAATCCAGCTATCAAATACTATGACTGGGAGGGTCTCGGGAAGATGCTTTCTGCTCTGCAGATCACCGTCACCAAAAGCCACCAAGGGCAAGATGTTTCGGGCGGACAATGCGCAGGAGTTGAGACCAATGTATAAACCGTGCTTGATTCTGGCCATGGCCGCCGGGCTGGCCTTGGCCCAGCCGGCTAACTTCGGGGAAGTGGAGAAGGATCATTTGTATCGTTCCGGCCAGCCCACTGCGGCCGATCTGCTCTGGCTGGCGGGGCAGGGATTCAGCACGGTTGTGGATCTGCGCAAGGATCAGAGCGTGAGGGGGGAGGAGTTGATGGTCCACCAGGTCAAGCTGGAGTTTATCAGCCTGCCAGTGGCTGGCCTGGCCGAGCTCAGCCATGACCAGATCCAGCAGCTGCGCAACATCGTGGCCTCACGGCGCAAGATCCTGCTGCATTGCCAGTATGGCAAGGATCGCACCAGCATGGCCGTGGCGGTCATCAGGATAGATGAGGGGTGGACCAATCAAATGGCCATGGCCGAGGCTAAATTCTACGGTATTCACTGGCTGGCCTGGCCGGCGCGGCATTTCATCCGGCATTTCCACCCGCCACACGGGGTACAGCTCCATGCCCAGTACCAATAAAATCATCTCTGCCTGGCCCCTGGTGCTGATGCTGTTGGCTGCCGGCTGCCCATCCGTGCCCACTGTAGCGCCAGCCCTCTACGATGAAACGCCTGGGCCTCCCGATCAACCCACGGCCACTGCGGCTATCAGCAGTGCCAGCAGCAAGCCGGCACCCGCTTACCATGTGGTGCTTACCTGGGTTGACACCCGCAACCCGGCCGGCACCACCTACTCCGTTTATCGAGTCAGCGGCAAATGCTCGGAGGGCCATTCGCCCTCAATCCGCATTGCCAGCGCCATCCAGCTCAAGACCTATACGGACCTGGCCGTGGCGCCAGGCTATTACTGTTATGACGTGACCGCTGTTTTCAACCGTTTGGAGAGCGCCCCCTCGGCCACCGCCCAGGCGCATGTGGTCCAGATTGGAAAATGAGCATGCCTAAATTGCCATCCGACAAGATGATCGTGGAGCTCAACCGGGATGAGCTGGAATACCTGCGCTTCGTGTGGGATGAAGGCCTGCAGGCGCTGCTGCTCTGCCATAGGGTCTTGCCCTGCAGCGGATTCCGGCGGGGGATCACCACCAAGTTGGACACTGCCCGGCTCAAGGAGGGTCAGAGCTAAATGCCTATTCACATCACCCGCTTTCGGCAGCGCATGCCGATCCTGACTGACATTGCCGTGCGGGAGGGCTGGATGGACGCCTATCTGTTTGACGGCTTATTGAGCGTACATCGGGCCTTTGATGTGCGCTTGAGATCGCAGGGGCTGTGGGCGGTGACCCTGGCCGGCTGCGGGCAGGGAATTGACCACTTCCCCAGCCAGGAGGAGGCGGAAGCCTTTGCCGGCGAGCTATTGAGCTCGGGGATCATCGAAGCCAATTACCGCAACCGCCTGGATGTTCCGGTGAGAGTGATGGCCCGCCTGGGCGCTTTCATCCATCGCTGGCGCACCCAGCGGCGCTTTCAGGTGATGCCCAAGTTTCAATCGCAGCTGGCCATCCCCGAGGGTTTACAGATCCATTCCCGTTCGCAGATGTACGGCTGGAATCAGTTCAACGAGCGGGTCCGCTCGGGAGTCATCTTGGGGCCGGATGGCCGGCCCATCAAAATTGACTGAAAGGAGGATTTTAAGCCATGCGCTTCTTAGCGTTTTTCACAGTCCTGCTCGCCGCATTGCTGGCCGGCGCCACCACCCTGGCCTTGTTCTACGGAATCTGCTACGGTTTCCAGCATGGTTGGGATCTGCCATTGAAGTGGTTTCCCCTGGCACTGCTGGCCTGGCTGGCAGTCTATCTGCTGTGGAGCCTGGCCATCAGCTTCCAGGACCGGGCCATCGGCAAGGAGGAATGAGATGGTCTACGGCGCCATTGCCTACTGTCCCCATTCGCCCCTGGCGGATGTTCACAACCTGGTGCGGGTGGCGGTGGAAGCGGATAACATCCACCATGCCCGGGCGCGCATGCTGCAGGCCGGCTGCCGGCAAGTGGCTTTTCTCAAGCTCTCGGATAGTCACATCGAGATCATGGTGGCGGAGTGTGAGCAGGGCCGGGTGATGGCCAGCAGCTTGATAACCTGCTACACCGATTGGCGCCGCTGGCAACCCTTGAAGGTCAGGCGGTCCCACAAGAAAAAGGAGAAGGAGGCAACAATTCATGTTCGCAAGTGATTGGCCTGATTGGAATCTGTGGGGCGCCATGCTATGCGGCGCCGTGGGCTGGTTCGGGCACATGCTGTGGGTGCGTTACTGCTCGCGCCGAATGAGCGGCCGGATCGAGCCCGAAACCCGCGGCTACATCACCCGCCTGTTCTGGTAACCGCGGTGCGTCCCACACGGCTGTTTGGCGGGATCCGGCTGTTAGATCGCCCCTCACCGGCGAATGTGCTGCGCCTGGACACCCTTTCCCTGCCCCTGCTGGTGCGCATGCACCAGAATGGCATCTGGTTGAATCCATCCACCCTGGCCAGCCTGAGCCAAGAAGCGGCCGGCGAGATGTCCCGCCTGGAGGGAGAGATCCGCAGACACATCCCAGATCGCTCCCTGGCCCTCAGCTTCAACCCGGGAAGCCCGGATCAGATTGCCCGGCTGCTATTTGATGTGCTCAAATTGGAGCCGGCCACGGCGGCCAAACCCACTCCCACCGGCAAGCGGCTTACGGTGGACGATGAAGTGCTCTCCCAGATGGCCCCCGATCACCCGGTGATTGAATGCCTTCGGGATTGGCGCGAGCTGGCCAAGCTGAAGGGCACCTATATTGATACGCTGGCTGGATATTGCGGCCCCGACGGGCGGCTGCGGACCACCTTCCGGGACACCGTGGCCCGTACTGGCCGGCTCAGCTCGGAGGATCCCAACCTACAGAACATCCCCATCCGTTCCAAGCTGGGAGCCCGGATCCGCTCGGCCTTTCAGGTGGATCCGCGCTATCGGGGCAAGACCATTTTAGGCTCCCTCGATCTCAGCCAGATCGAGATGGTCATGGCCGCCCAGCTGAGCGGAGATGCGGCCATGCAAAATGTCTTCCGCCGGGGGGAGGACATCCACATCCAGACTGTGGCTGGCGTCTGGGGCTATGATCCCCGCGCATTGGCTCGTGATTGGGCCATCTATAAGGCCCTCCCCGGTGGTCAGGCCACCCCCGCGGCGGCGGCTGCTCTATGGGCCGATCTGGCCGAATTGCAGGAACTGGCTTCCCGCATGCGGCAGGTTGAGCTCTACCAGCGCCTGCCCATGAAGCAAGTAGGGTTTGGGATCCTTTACGGACAGACTCCAGCCGGGGTCCAGGCCAGCGTGCTCTCCATCGGCGGCCCGTTGCTGACGGAGGAGGATTGTGCCCGCTATATTCAAAACTGGTTTACCGTCTACCCGGCGGTTTCGGCCTGGCTGGAACTGCAATACCAGCGCGCCCGGCGTTACGGGATGGTGTGGGACCTGTTTGGCCGGCCGCGGTTGATCCCGGGGGTGCGCTCGGCCCTGCGCGGGGTGGTCAATGAAGCTCTGCGGCAGTGCGGCAATACTCCCATCCAGGGATCGGCCGCCGGCGTTCTGAAGCTGGGCATGGCCGAGATCGAGCCGCTGGTAGCAAGCTACCAGGGCAATGCCGATCTGGTGTGCTTGCCCCTGCTACAGATCCACGATGAGCTGATCTTCGAGCTCAGCCGGGAGATCGCCCCGGAGTTCCTGGAGATCGCCTGCGGGCTGCTGGAAACCTGTTGTCCGCTGGATGTTCCGGTGCGGGCCAGTCTGAGCACCGGCGAGAACTGGCAGCAGCTGAAGTGAATCCATCCCATAACCAAAGGGCCAGGGTGGTTGGCCCTGGCCCTCTGTTCGCGTTGGAGCTATCCAATCGCATGTGTGGACCGGATTGAATGGATCGTGTTGATGGTGCGCTAGGCTTGCCTCCCTTCTCCCTCCGATGTTACCTCCCGGGCGGGCCGCCTGGGCACGCTCGGCCTGGGCATGCCCGGCCTGGGCCTGGCCTCGGTCTCCCGCTGGGCCAGCTTGCGCGCCTTGTGCAATTCCCGGCGCTCGATCTGGCGCAGCTGGTGGGCAATCGTGCGGTGGAAGTCAGATCCCTCCGACCGTTGCTTGTTCGTCCGCATCAAGGGGCGCAAAGGCCGGCTGTGCTCTGGGCTACTCGTATTTGCCATCGTGGAATTTGATGATCCGATTGGCCATCTGGCCGTCCGAGAGCTTGCCATCCAGGAATTTGACCACATCCCGGGCGAACTTATGATAGTCGGTGGCCTCCTCCTCCTCGCCCACCTCGGCCTGCGATTCCCAGAACAGCCGGATCTCCTTGGCTGTCCGGGAGCGGACGGCGCCCTCCTCCCGCTTGGGGCGGCCCCGCTTGCGCTTGGCCGGCTGTTCCTCGGCCGCTTCCGCCTGGTCTTGGCCCTCGGGCTCGCCGGTTTCCTGTTCCGGCTCCCCTTCCGGCTGGCCCTCGGTGGATTCCTCGGCCGCCGTTTCCGGCTCTTCTGCCATCTCTTCGCCGGCGCCCATGGTCTCATCCTCCGCCTTCTGCACGCGCCGCCGGCGGCGGATCTCGGTGATGGTATAAGCGGCCTTATCCTGGTCCATTTCCTCCATCAAGCTGCGCCGGTCCCCGGGATCGAGCTTGGCCAGTTCAATGGCTGCCCAGGCGCCGATCTCGCCCTTGTGGACGCGCCGCTGGGCAGCCACCGGCAGATTGAGCAGGGTATGCAGTTCGGAGACGGTGCTCTGGTTGCACTTGAGCAGCCGGGCCACCTCCGCCTGACTCTTGCCGAATTCGGTCATGAGCCGGTCAATGGAGTAGGCCAGATCCACGGCGCTGGCCTCCCGCCGCTGCACATTCTCGGCCACCGAGGCCAGGAATGCAGCGGGATCGTCCTTATCCTCCACAATGACCTTGACCCGCAGCGGGACGGCTTCGCCATCCACGATATGCAAGCCGGATTCATTGATGGCCAGGATGGCCCTGAGCCGCTGGAATCCGACTACCAGGCGGAGCCGGTTCTCCTCTGTCCGCCGGCAGAGTACCGGCTGGTGCTGCCCCTCGGCACAGATCGAGCCGATCAGATCATCCAGCTCGCTGGCTGCCGGAGGGAACTTTCGCATGTCGTCATCGGCGTTGATGATGATTTCCTGGGGGTCCACCTCGAAAGCGCCTGCCATCTTGATGGCGTCCCCCGCCACGATTTCCATTTTCTTGGCCATGTTAGCCTTCTCCTTATTTGCGGACTAGCGAAAACACCCACATGCGCCGCCCGCCAGTTTGTTGGGACAATCTGAGATGTATTTGCGCCCGATGGGAAGCCCATCCAGATAGCAGGCCAGTTCTGATCCCTTAAAATCCTTGCCCGCTACATTCAGGAGCACCTCATCGGGATGTTCGATTGCGAGTTTGCGGAGCAGACTCCGTGAGATTGTGAAATGTCCTCTTTCGATCATATGCTCTCCTCTGTCTCTAGGGGATGATTCTGAAGTCCCGGGCCCAGCCCACCCCATCCTCGATCAGCCAGCGAGCGGCCACCAGGCCGAGCACCAGCACCGCCAGCAGCTCAATCAAGGTCCACAGCGCATTCAGCGGGCTCTCATCCTTGGGCAGCTTGTTCACACCGGCCTCTCAGCGGCCAGCGTCTGGCTGATCTCCTGCTCGCACTGCAAGCACAGATCCCCGTCCCGGTTCGGCTTGCTGCACTGCGGACAGCGTTTCATTGGTGGCTGCCCGTCGCTATCGGGAAGGAAATAGGCAATGCCACGCTTGATCTTTTTGGGTTTCATAATCGTCGTTGCTCTTCAGGATCCCCAGCCCAAGGGTTTGAAGCGTAGCACTCCGCCGCATGATGGCGCGCGTCTTCGGCTTCCTCGAATGCCCGCCCGCAATAAATACAGCGATGGTAGACGCCTTGCGACTTCGGGGCGGGCCACCGGGGTGACAGTGGATAGCTGACCTGGACCCCATCCTCGGATGCGGGCAAGAAAAAGGCGATGCCGCGGTAACCCGTGATGTCCCCCGTGCAGATGTACTCCAAGGCATTGTAGACCGTGTTTAGCCGGAGATTCTTTCCCGGCTCAAGATCCTGGTGGATCCGCGTGGCGGCATCCAACAGGATATGCACTGTTCGCATTATTTCCTCCTCGTCTTCAGTTTCCTTTTACTTCTAATCCGCTTGTGAGAGTTGGCTTGCCAATCTGGCCCTTCTTGATTCCAGGGCGCTCAGGGGGGCGGAGTAGCAGCCCGGCCCGCGCCATCAGTTTAGGCTTTTTTATTGCCACCGCCAGGCCATCCGCATATAGATAATCCATCAGCTTCTTCTGAGCCTCAAACACAGCACGTCGGGCATCGTAATCCTTATCCCGGCTGGCTTTCACCCGGCAGATGTAAATG
>Ga0181539_1001580_pt1 | contig 24799 bp, 23 predicted proteins | sample PEATcosm2014_Bin_46_FD_119767 | JGI IMG/M metagenome (GOLD analysis project Ga0181539, IMG submission 119767) | Peatland microbial communities from MTU Mesocosm Facility, Houghton, MI, USA - PEATcosm2014_Bin23_60_metaG | ecosystem: Environmental > Terrestrial > Soil > Wetlands > Peat | place... | reverse complement strand
CGCTGCAAACCGAACGCCTCACCCGCTACTACGTCAAGCGTCTCGAAGCACTCGGCCATAAGGTTACCCTCCAAACCGGCGTCGCCGCGTGAACGAAATTTTCGGAGCAGGTCCGCGCTACACAGGCTGAACGATTTACAGCGCTGGGGCCACCCGTGCGACCGCAAACCACCACCGCGGCTATTGGAATGGACGCAAATCAAATCCGCCCATTTTGTCAGTCCGGAGAAAGATTTCTGCGACATGTTGTCCTACATCGTTCGTATTCATCTTGACAAGCTTTGAAGGGTTTGTTGCAATTTGGCCGGATTGCTCCCCTTAATTGGACTGTGAAGCACCAACTGCATATGAGCGAGGTTCAAGAATCCTCATATTCTTCAACCTCGCCTCCACTCAATGCATCTCTGAAGGAACTCATCATGGCACAAAACAAGCATATGGGGAGAGGATAGGATGAAACCGGAACCTGCTGTTTCCCATTGAGATTCGGGGAAAATAAACCACCTCATGGAGATACTCCTATGTGCATTCTTAAAGGCTTTGCAGGCTTTTTCCTGGTTGTTGGCTTGCTGACGCTTACCGCCGGCGTCTTCTTTTGGCTCCGCACTCAAAAGCTCGTCAAGCACGGCCTCACTGCGCCGGGCGTGGTCATCGAGAACGTCGTTGAGGAGCGGGTCGACTACGATCGCGACGATCATACCCGTACAACCAGCCGCACGTATCGACCCAAGGTGCGATTTCGCTCGCAGAACGGCGATGAAGTGGTCTTCGAATCTCGCGTGGGCTTCGGTCGACCTGCCTACCAGCAAGGTGAGGCCGTGGAAGTGCTTTACGACCCTGCAAACCCGCACGGCGCAGAGATCAAGAGTTTCTGGTCGTTGTGGTTGGGTCCCATGGTTGCCGGGTGCATCGGCCTAGTGTCCTTGCTCGTCGGCGTCGGGATATGGGGATGGCTGTCGCGAGTGCGCGCGCCGACAATCGGTGGCGCCTCGCCAAGCGGCGCGGACAGACCGATCCAGTAGCGCCGATCTGCTTTCCAAGGTCCCTGTTTCCAAAAGGGGTGATGAGCAGGTAGGGCGCATCTCAGAGTTGTGCGCATTTCAGCGCTAGGCGGCAGCGGTCACTCAGAGGATTTTAGAACTCTGCGCAGGCGAGGAGGCCGATTCCCCGCCTGCGCCGCTATCAACCCAATCATTCATTTTAGGAGGAGCGCATGAGAGCCTTCATTCGCACTGTATTCGTAGGCTGTTTATTGCTTGGCCTATCCGCAGCCTTCGCGGGGCTTGGAAGGCCCGCAGGCGCGGCGGCGGAATCGGCGCTGAAAATCTATGTCGTGAACTTATTGCAAGACAAGGTGCTCATATTCAGCGGAAGCTCGGATGGAAACATAAGCCCTCTGGGGACGATCGCAGGCGGCGAGACCAAGCTCAATGAGCCGGAGGCTGTCGCGTTCGACGCTCAGGGAAACCTCTACGTTTTAAACCGGGGGTTTATGGGAAGCGTAACCGTCTACGCGCCCGGAGCCAGTGGCGATGCGCATCCCCTCCGGACGATCGCCGGTTTCAGCACGGGGCTCAAAAATGGCCCAGAGTCGCTGGCGGTGGACGGCGCAGGGAACGTTTATGCCAGCGAGTCCCTCGATGTGAGCGCAATAAATGCCCCCGGCGCCAAGACCATCTATTCTGACAGCCTGCTGGTCTTTCCTCCCGGCGCGGACGGCGATGCGAACCCCATTCGGACGATCAAGGGCAGCGCGACACGCATGGACGGCATCCGGGGGCTGGCGCTGGACAAGGCGGGAAATCTTTATGTCGCCAACACCGGCGAACGAATCAATGGGCGCGAGGTGGGCATGCGCGTGACGGTGTACGCTCCGGGGGCCGATGGCAACGCCGCGCCCATCCGCACTATCGAAGGCCCCAATACCGGCTTGTATAGACCCTTCTTTCTTGCGCTGGACAAGGCGGGCAACCTGTATGTCGCGAATCTGGCAGGCTCGACGGGCGGCGTGACCACGGTCGTCTTCGCTCCGGGCGCGAGCGGCGACGCGCGACCGGTGCGGACGCTCCAAGGTCCCCGGATGCATGGCGCGGGGGACCTGGGCGACGCCGTGGCGGTGGACGGCGCGGGCGACGTTTACATGAATGATCTGGATGGCCCCGCCGTGCAGGTCTATCCGCCGGGCGCGGGCGGAAACGCCCCGGCGATCCGAACCATTAAGGGCTCGAACACCCAATTGCGTAGTCCGAGGTTCGTGGCCGTCTGGCCGATGGGGCCGGCAGCGCGTGTGACGGCCGGAGAAACAACTCCGGCGGCTCCGTCCAGTGGCCGCGTCACCGCAGTGCGTCGTGTCGGAGTCCGGCCCGGCCCGGAGTACAAGGGCCCGTACCCGGCGAAGTTCGAATTTGTATTTTCCATTACGACGGACGGCCCCGCCGAGGTCAAATACGTCCTTGTTAACCAGGCTGATCGAGCGTGGGACTCCGGCGCACTCAGCTTTGACGGCGCAGAAACAAAGGAACTTGTCTTGCCGGTCAAGGTGGGCGTGCCCCCCGGGAAGCACTTTGAGGGTTGGACGAAGCTCGAGGTCTATGTGCCCAATAAGATGGAATCAGAGGAGGTGCCGATTTCCGCGGACGTCCGCCCGTAGCTTTCGGGCGCGATTCCAGGCCGCGGGCTGCGCGGCGAGGCGGCCAAGTCTAATTTGATGGCGGGCGATTCCAAATCGCTCGCCAGTTCCAATTCGATCATTAGTTAAAGTAGGAGCAAATGACAATATCTATCCGCAGAATATTTCTGGCCTGCTTGTTGGCAGGCCTGTTCGTACCCATGGCGGCAGCGCAGGATCACGACAGCGATGGGAAGGACCATCCCCTCATTTCGCGGTATCCCGGGTCATTCATCGACCACTACCAAACGTCAGAATTCGATGAGTTTATGCTTCCGCTGGGCAAGTTGAATGACCAGCGCGTTCCGGTGAAAAGCCAACATCTCGAAGGCAAGATCACCCGCATTAAGTACGACATCCCGCCCCAACGCTCAATCCTGGAAGTCTTTCGCAATTACGAAAGTTCCCTCAAAGGGGCTGGCTTTGAAACCCTGTTCACGTGTGCGCATCACGACCAGTGCGCGGGTAGGAGACATTACGTTGTGGGGGGCGTACGGAACGGAGGACTGGGGGAATGACGAACTACGCTACCTTTCCGCGAAGTTGTCCAGGCCCGAAGGCGACGTCTATGTGAGCTTGCTCGTGTCGTCCTATGGGGGGACCTATGCCAACCTCTACGTCATCGAAGTGAAGCCCATGGATTCGGGGATGATTAAAGTGGACGCCGCAGCGCTGGCCGGCGACATCAATCGCACCGGCCACTCGGCGGTTTACGGCATCTACTTTGACACCGGCAAGGCGGACATCAAACCCGAGTCGGATGCCGCCCTGAAAGAAATCACCAAGCTCTTGCAGCAGGATCCCAAGCTCAAACTGCATGTCGTAGGTCACACCGACAATGTCGGGACCCTGGCGAGCAACATGGACCTTTCGCGGCGGCGCGCGGACGCGGTGGCCAAGGCCTTGACGACGAAATATCAAATTGCCGCCTTGCGGCTCACCGCCGAGGGCGTCGGACCCCTTGCTCCGGTGATGTCAAACGACAGCGAGGAAGGCCGCGCCAAGAACCGCCGCGTCGAGCTGGTCAAGCAGTAGCCACGCGGCAGGGGTTACTCGGGGGATTTCAGAACTGTGCGCAGGCGAGGAGGCCGATTCCCCGCCTGCGCCGCTCTCAACCCGATCACTCACTTTAGGCCGCGCCAAGAACCGCCGCGTCGAATGGGTCAAGCAGTAAATCCCGGTGGGAGGTTTAGCATGACTGCTGGCATGACAGCTTCACTAGTCTTTTTCGCTCTCCTTGTCGGATTCATTGTTTTGGGCTGGATTGTAAGCGCCGGAGCTCCCAAGCGCCGCACCCGGGCCCTGGAAGCGGTTGCTGCGGAGATGGGCTTCTCCTTTGTGGCGGATAAGCCGAACTACGTGGCGGATTTGCAACTCCCCGGCGCACGGTTGGATTGGCACGGGGTGAACCGCACGGCCAGGAACTTCATGGAAGGAACCTTGTCGGGCATGCGAACCGCGATCTTTGACTATTTTTGTGATGCTGGTCCGCGCTTTTGCACCTTCAACACCGTGGCGCTTTTCGCCAGCACCCAACGCCGGGTTCCCGCTTTTGACCTCAGCAGGAAGCTCTTGCTCAATCCGTATTCTGATCTCGTGGAATTGTCAGCCCCGGAGTTCTCCAAGCATTTTGCCCTCATCGGCGCTGACCACGATTGGCTCCGGCGCATGTTCGACCGGCAGGTCATTGACCTGATCATTTCGACCTATGCCCGCCAGAACTTCCAGATGAGTGGAGGAGGCCCGTGGCTGGCGTTCACTATTCCCCAGACCAGGCTTAAGCCGGAGAAGTGGCGCGGCTTTCTTCAGGACATGTCTCAGATCGCCATCGCTGTGTTCGAGCGCGCCAGAGCGGAAGATACCGCTGCCGCCTAGCAACGCTACCTGCTTTCCAAGGTTAAGGTTCCGGTTCGCCCACCGGGCGAGGAGGTTTCGATGACCCGACCCAAGCTTGTTTTGGCAGCGTTCGCGGGCGCCGTGCTGCTGGCGCTCGTATTCCCGCTTCACCACGCCACGCGAGCCTATGCCACGAATCCTGACACCACCCCCGTGACAGGTTCGATCACGGTCATCCACAAGTTCCATGACGAAACGGACACGACGCGTACCGACGCCCTCCCGGGAGGTACCAGCACCAACCACCACGTATACAATGGGACAGATCAGGGCACCACGTCGTACACGGGGATCAATGCCCAGCCCGACCCCAACTCCGAGGGGGGGTCTTGGCTTGGCCCGGCGAATGCCAATTTCAACTACCGCCAGTATACCTATGAAGACGACAAGGTGAGTGTCCACGCCAAGGGGGGGAGCTGGAGCAGGGAAGAGGGATCGGAAACCAACATCGATGGTGGCGCTCCAAGCCAAGCCATCGTGCAGTTTGAACGCCACACCGACCCGGACACTCTCGTCACCACGTGCTCGCTCACTGCCGATTTCGACTCGTCGAACGGTGCGAATCCGCCCCCGATCAAAGGGACGATTCGAACCTGGAAACAAGATTCTTCCGACCGGGGAGGCGCAGGCAGCTCGGGGAGTGCAGGCCAGGGTCAGACGCAGGAGACGGCGGTGCCCGGCTACCCGGGTTCCGTGCACCTCACTTTCACGTGCGATCCGAACGCCACTTCCATCTCCGGCGAGCAGAACGATCAGAACCCCAATGCAAAAAATTCGACGGCGATTTCCTGGCACCTCCACCTCGGCCCCGAACCCGAGACCGAGGTGGAGATCATTAAGCCGGATGGATATGACAATTGGATGCCCCAGGGGGGTGATGGCCCCAGCGCGAACGAGGACACGGTGGGTAATTTCATGGTGGTCCAGATTGTAGCCCACAAGAAGGGCGACCCCAACGCGGACCCGCCCAAGCCGGTCAAGAGTTACAAGATCACCCTGGACGGCACCTCGCAGGAAAAGGGGGTGGATCTGAACTGGCCGAACCCGCCCGCGTCCACACCCGAATACGACCTCGGAATCGACCCCCAAAACGACGCCTTCGACGTCATCGATGCGCACTACCAGTTTGCCGAGGTCCACCAGGAGGGGTTGAATCAGTTTATGGTTAAGGTGAATTGCTACGATTGGGGCGGTTACACCAACCTTAAAGTTACCGCAACACTGGTGGATGGCAGCACCGTGGAGGGCCACGTGCAAGGCAACGATGGTCAACAGAAACTGGCCATCCCCAGAGACGACAACTCTAACCACATCGCCGATGCCTGGGAAGAGCAGTTTGGCGTCAGCAATACGAGCGAATCGGCAGACGACGATGACAATCCTCCCGGCGATGGGACCAAGGGCGATTCGATTGCGCTCTATGACGAGTATCGCGGGTTTCACGTCGGCGGCAAGCATGAACGGCTCTCGCCCAACACCAAGGACCTCTTCATCTGGGATATGAGCAGCCTGGGGTACGGCCTCTATCAATCCGCCACCGGAGTCGCTCCCCACCTGGTCAAGGACGCGGAAGTCGATAGCGGAGGAAGTGGCGCTAACCCCAACACGGTGACCCCCAATGGGAGCCATGGCAAGGTGTATGCCATTTTGCTGCGCACGGGATCCATTGCGGGGGGAGTGCTCGCGGAGACCGAAGGAGGTCCTTCGACACCGGATAATATCCAAATGATAATCGTCGATACCTCCATGATCGCCGCCGCCTACGGTGCGGCGGCGGCCGAGTTGAAGGCAGGCAACCCGCAAGCGATTATCGCCGCCGAACAACAATCGACCATCGCGCACGAACTCTCCCACGCCACCAACGTCTGGCACCACGGCGACGGGAAGGAGTACAACGTGGGCGACACGTTCTGCCGGCGTCCGGACGGCAGCGTGAAGAACTATATGTGTAGCACCCCTTCAAAAGCAGGAAAACTCGGCGCGGCGGGGAAAGGTTGCTACGAGGTGGCAGTCAAAGGTGGACTTTACAGTGGCAACGACCAGTGCATCATGCGTTATGACATGACGAACTTCTTTGAGGACCCGAACGGCAATTGCCAGGCGAAGGGCTTCGCGGTCCCGCTCAGCTTATATGGCATGGACCCGCCCGGTACGCAACTCTGTGACAGTCCGCTGGGTACGGGGGTCAACGCTCCTCCGCCTGGCAACCCGCATTGCAAAGCTGGTGACGCGACGCGGGGCAATTGCAAAGAGCAACTCCGCGTCAAGAGTGGAGGCGGATAATCATGAGGAAACTGGTAGTGGTTGTGTCCTTGCTAGGCGTCGGACTGCTGGCCGTCGTCTTGTGGCTTCACTTTCGGCCGCAACGCGTCGCCCCACCGGTGGCAGGTCTTGAGCTGCGCGCCATGATGCGCGATGAGGACGCGCCCCGCCCGATCGAGCCTTCCATCGGCCTGCAGGTGAACGACGACGTAACGGGCGAGGTTTTCAAGGGGGCGCCGCTGTGGCTCATGGTCGGTGTGAACAACGCGGCGGCCGCCAACGAAATCGCCGCGGCGCGCGCAATCTTGGAGCGGCTCGGCCGCATGCCCGCCAAGGCTCCGGCCACTCGACGGCTGCTGGAGGACTGGGCACTGCGCGCGGACCCGGCCAAGATCACCCTCGGAGACGCCGCCCACCCCTGGACGGCGGCCGTGCAACTGCTGGTGCGTGACGGGCAGGGCGGCGAGCGCGCGTGGGATATTCCCATGCCGGTGATCGGCAGCCCGGCGGGAGTGGTGGAACTCGGCGCCTACGACTCCGCCCGGGCGATATGGGGCACGGCTTCCGCGGCGGTATCCCTCGGGAGCTACTCGCTGGTAGCCTGCCTCGGACCCACGGGCTCGTGGCGCGGACGGGTCTGCTCGCAGCCCACCCCATTGAACGTGCGGGAACTGCCGGCGCAGCCTACGCCCGAGCAACAGGACGCCCTCGATGAACTGCGCGCTCGGTTTGCATTGTTGGCCGGTGATGTCCAGGGGTTGGAAGAGTCCGGGCGCAAACTGCTGGCGGCCCATCCGGATGGCGTTTCGGGCCACATGTACCTGGGCGAGGCCAACTTCCGCCAAGGCAAGTGGGTGGACGCGCTCGCGCAGTTCACGGCGGCGCGGGCCGCATTTGCGCGCGCTCAACCGACTGCGCTCGAACCGCCCCGGTTCATCATCGTGCGTATGAATCAAGTCATGCAGCGAATTTATGACGCCCCCTGAAGGGCTTGCCACAAGGCGCGGAGGCCCACCATGGCTACAACGGTGATCAGCACACCCGCGGTGATTAAGGCTTTGAAGATTGGCGGCAGCGTGTTTCTGTTCATTGGACTGATATTTGTCGCGGTCGGGGGATGGAAGGGGTATCGCGAGTACTGCATGCTGAAATACTGGCCGACCGTGGATGCCACGGTGACTCGATGCCAGGTGGAGCACTACCGTGAGTACTCGAACAAGAGCTGGACTTGGGTGAATAGACTTATACTCGAGTTCCGATACTCGGTGGCGGGCCGCGAATACATCACTGTCCCTCCTGAAAAGGCATACGTGACTCCGAATTTACTGCAAAGCAAGGCGGACGAGTACGCCCAGGGAACACACCACGCGCTTCGCTACAATCCCAAGAACCCTGAAGACATTGAGTACGATGTGGGACTTAACTTTGATTTCGTGGCTACGCCCATCTTTTTAGCCGCAACCGGCATTCCCTTTTTCCTTATCGCCTACGGGTTTCTGGCTCTAATCCGCTGGGTGCGGTCGCTGGTTTGTCCAACGTGCGGCCAAAACCTGGTACCGGGGCAGGCTTCCTGCCCGCACTGCGGTGCTTTGGTCCCCGCGCACGAAGCGGGATAACTCCGCGCGACCTGCTACCTGCTAATCCGCAAAGTCCATCCAAAGTCGTGGTCGGTGGGTTGCGCCCGCGTTCTGACTTTCGTAGCATGAGGTGAGGTGTCATCGGACCACGAGGGGCTCGACCATAATGCCATGCTGAATCGCGGAAGCGCGGGAGATGGCGGAAGATGCTATTCGGTGCCACCTTCGGGCCTTGATGAAGGACGGCGAAGAAATTCCCAAAGACCCGTTTGCGCCCCAGCAACCCATTAGCGAAGAACTAAGAGTCACCGTTTAGGGCATGGCGCCCAAGCTTGCAAATCTCAAACCCCGCGAAGAAAAGACTCACCACAGAGTGCAGACCTCCGCCTTTGAGGTCTGCGGTTCTTCCTTAGACTCGCGCTCCCAAACCCGAAGGCAGCTCCCCATCGGTGAGATTTGTGGTTTTCCGTAAGAAGAGCCGCGGACCCCAAGTGCGGGGGTCCGCGCTACGCGCTCTACCGTTACTCTATTTCAACCGAATGTTTACCCTGCGGCAGCACCAAGCACACGTGCGCATCATTACTTAGGATTTTTCCGACGCTTGGGGCGCCATCACAAAGCACGATCGCGGGGGTTCGATTCAGCGTGACGTAGCAGCGCCCGCGAGATTCATAGGTAAGTCTTACGCGCTGACCGGACCGTTCCGCCCCCAGGATTGTGCCGTTAAGACTCTCGATGTGTAACGCGCTTTGGCCGGCACTTTCGGTCTGCGGTCGCGTCAAGACAGTGTGTGTACCAGCCGGAATGAGAACTTGAGAATCAGACCGGCAAGGCCATTCCTGGCCATCGAGGTAAGCGGTTCTCCCGCGCGCGTCGGTCCGCCAGAGGAGCTGGCGCTGCGCCGAGACCGTGCCCTCTTCCAGCAACCCAACGGACATCTGCTGCCCGCCGAGAACAAAAGGGACCAGCCGCATATCATCCGGCGAGAAGGTGCTGAAGGCGTAGAGCGTGATCAAGTCCACGTTCGCAGCAACATTGGCGACCAATTCATAAAGTTCCAGCCCGCGGGGTTTATTGAGCGGACGTCCCGGGGGAATTCTGTCCACGACGTTGACATCCAGGGAAAATGGCGTGCCCGGTTGGAGACGTGGGCGATAGTGTTCGCCGATGGCGCGGTAGCGGTCCGGGCTGGAGTTCCACACCGTGTAGGGATCCTCGATCTCGACGGCGAAGCCGAATTTCTCTTGCAGCGCCAGCAAGCGGTCAGGATCGACGCCAAACCGCTCGGTCACGGTGGGATCGCGCAGCGCGTCAATAAAGGTGAGCGTCGTCTGAAGGTAAGGTTTTTGGGCCTGGCAACTCGCCAAAGTTTCAAGGAATTCTTGCGTCAACTGTGTAATCAGCTCAACACGATACTCTTGCAACTCGCTCCGCAACTCAGGGTTCCGCGGCCCATACTGGGGCGAATCGGGGTCGAACATCTTGAGTGGATCCACCCCGTAGCGCCGTTGGAACATTTGGCGAAAGGTGGGATGCATGGGGGTGAAGTCTCTCGGGTATTTGAAGATGCCGGGTTCTCCCTCAAAATACAATTCGGCAAAATCCACACCGTCCCAGTCGTAATCGAGCACCAGGCGCCGGGTGAGCTCGGCCACGGCGTGAAAGCAGGCAGGATCTTCCAGCGCCATGTGATAGCGCCAATCCATGATGGCCGGATGGCCGCTGGCCGTCACTTCGCGCCATCGCGGGTGCTGGTTCCAGAACTCGGTGCTGACCATGGGATATTCCAGCCAGGCGTATACCGCGATCCCTTCCTGATGGGCGGCGGCGATGAAACGCGGGACAAAGTTTTGAAAACTTTCCGAGCCGTAAAAAGCCCCAAGATGGACCTCGCGGACCGACCAACTCTTCAATTGCGCCACGACTACCGCCGGATCAACCTTGGGCTCGCCGCCGGCGTCGACATAGACACAGAGATTGTCCGCGGCGAGCGATGGGGCGACGTGCAACTCATCAACGATCGCCTGCGCCAGGAAGGGCAAGTATTGGAAAACCATCCCTTCCCGCGGCTCGAGCGGGATGGCGCTGTAAATGAACCGCCCTTGCCCGCGGCTGCCCGCGACGAGCAGCGGGGCTTTGTGCCTGGGGTCGAAAGCCAACACCTGGAGTGCAGGGTTTCCCTTGAAGCGCGGGTAGGCCAACCGGCCCGGCAGACGCATGGGGTCCTCGGCATAACGGTCCCAACGATACCGGGTAATCTCGCTGCGATTGCCGATGGCCTTGACACCCAACTCTTCTGCCAAAGGTGTAGACCCATCCAGAAGCAAGGGTATCCCGCCTTCAACGTCGTGGAGGATGGTCTGAACAAGCGTGGGGTCAAGTTGCTGCCCTTCCCGCTCCGGAACGATCACCAGCGCGGGGCGCCCCCGTTGGGATGGTCCGTAACCTTCAGCGGAAACCTCTCGCACCTGGAATCCCACCGTGGAAAGCGCGCGCGTAATGCCGGGATAGTGTTTTCCGGTGAGGGAAAGGATCACCGCTTGCGGGACGCGGGGATAATGAACATTCGTCGTCTCTTGGCCACAGTGGCTTGAAATCGTGGCAAGTAACCAACAAAGGATGGTGCTGAAAAACAACCTGTGAACTTTGCGCATCGGCGGGATTATACTTGTGAGGGCGGGCTTGTGTCACAAAAGATCGGGAGATCCGATGATCGGGTGATCGGGTGAACAAAGAAGAAGCCAAGTTGAAATCGTTTCTTGCTCACCCGATTAGTCACAAATATCGGGTGATCCGATGATCGAGAAGTGCTCACCCGATCACCCGATCACCCGATCACCCGATTCCTTGATCACCCGATCTCCAGATCTCCCGATTCCCCTGCTCACTCGCCTCGACGTGGCCGGGGCTTTCGGCGACATTGGCGTGCTCTTTCCCATTGCTATTGCCCTTATCACCTTGAATCATCTCAATCCGACTTCCCTGTTTCTGACGGCGGGACTCACTTATTGTCTAGCGGCGCGATACTTCCAGATTCCCATCGCGGTGCAACCCTTGAAAGCAGTGGCGGCCATTGCCCTCGCCCTATCGCTTTCGCCCTCGGCGATTGCCAGCGCCGGTCTGCTGATGGGGGTGCTCCTGCTTTTGGTAGGGGTCACCAACCTTGCGGGTTGGCTGGCTAAGCTCTTCACTCTGCCCATCGTTCGCGGAATTCAACTGGGGTTGGGTCTGGTGTTGGCGCGCGAGGGCCTGCGGTTGGTGATGGGCTCCCGGAGCGGGGGGCCTCTCCCCGCTGGCGAGCTTGCGTCGTGGCTGATCGCCCTTGCCGGAGCCGCCGTGTTGCTGGTGCTGCGGAATTCGCGGCGTTACCCCGCGGCGCTGGTCTTGCTGGTCTCTGGTATTATCCTGGGGATTGTGTTGCAGGGGGGCAAGCTGCCCACCCTGAGCTTTGGCCCCGTGGCGCCGCAATTACTCCATCCGCAGTTGAGCGAGATCAGAAGGGTCCTGCCTCTGCTCGTCGTACCGCAATTCGCCCTGACCTTCGGCAACTCCATCGTGGCGACGGAGAACACCGCGCGGATTCTTTACGGCGAGCAGGCAAAACGCGTCACGGTGCGGGCTCTCTGCCTGAGCATTGGCCTGGTGAATTTGGCGAGCGCGGCGATTCTGGGCTCACCCCTGTGCCATGGTTCGGGTGGTATCACGGCGCACTATCGCTTCGGCGCCCGTACTCCCAAGTCGAGCTACGTCATCGGCGGCGTTTGCATCCTGCTGGCTCTCTTCGGTGGGGCCGCCGTGGGTTTGCTCCAGATGATCCCTCTAGCGGTCCTGGGAGTGTTCCTGGTGTACGTGGGAATCCAACACGCTGCCTACATCCGCGACCTCATCCAGCGCTGGCCGCAACTCTTGATTGCTGTGTGTGTGGGCCTGCTCTCGTTCCTCACCAATCTGATGTGGGGCACACTGGTGGGGCTTGCCCTCGAGGGGATTCTCTGGATGTACAGACGCATTAGTGGCACGGGCATCCTGCCCGTGTGAGGTCATGGCCAAGATGGCCATGCCACATTGAAATCGGACCCATCATGAAAAACTATCGCCTCGCGCTTCTCCCCGGCGACGGGATCGGCAAGGAAGTCATTCCCGCTGCGGTCCAGGTTCTCAACGCCGCGGCACAAGAATTCACCCTTTCTTTCGAACCGTTCGACTGGGGTTGCGAATACTATCTGCGCCAGGGCCGGATGATGCCCGAGGACGGGCTGGAAACGTTGCGCCCGTTCGACGCCATCCTGCTTGGCGCCATTGGCCACCCCACGGTCCCCGACCACATTTCGCTCCGCGACCTTTTGCTACGCATTCGGTTCGAGTTCGACCTCTACATCAACCTACGGCCGGTGGAAATCCTGCCCGGCCTTGAGTCACCTTTGCGCGGCAAACGCCCGGAAGACGTCAACATGCTTTTCATTCGCGAAAACACCGAAGGCGAGTACGCGGGGTTGGGCGGCCGCTTCAAGCGCGGCACGCTGGACGAAGTTGCCATGCAGCAGTCGGTGTTCACGCGCAAAGGCGTCGAGCGCGTGGTCCGTTATGCCTTCCAGCAGGCGCAGCGGCGGCCTCGCAAGCGTCTGGCCAGCGCCACCAAGTCCAACGCCATGCAGTACACCATGGTGTTATGGGACGAAGTTGTGCGTGAAGTGGCGCGCGAATACCCTGACGTCAGCGTGGCCAGCTACCACGTGGACGCACTCGCCGCACGCATGATTACTCATCCGGAAAGCCTGGACGTGGTTGTTGGCTCAAACCTGTTCGCGGACATTCTCACGGATCTGGGAGGCGCTTTGCAAGGCAGCCTGGGACTTGCCGCCAGCGCCAACTTGAATCCCGTGGAGCGCCGAGGGCCGCCGGTGTTTGAGCCCGTGCACGGCAGCGCGCCCGACATCGCGGGGCGGGGCATCGCCAATCCCATCGCCGCCATCTGGGCTTCCGGGATGATGTTGGAACACCTGGGTGAAGCCGCGGCGGCCGCGCGGGTGATGAGCGGGCTGAAAGCGGTGATGGCCGCGTGCCGCGTGCGCACGCCCGATTTAGGCGGGAAGAATACTACCCAAGAATTTGCGGCGGCCGTGGCTGAGCAAGTCAAGGCGTGAGTTCGTTTGAGGCGTCAACATCCCCTTTGGCGGCGCGGCGGAACCGCCCCAGATAATACAACGTGATACCGAACATGCCGCCCATAAGAAGCGCCAGCGGCCAAAGCATGTGGATGTGAGGATGGGCTTGCGTGGCTGCCTGAATGATCTCGTGCAGCGTGAAAACGAAAAACAGGTTCATCACAACGCTCATGTACCCCGCCATGTCATTGAGCATGGCGACCATCCGCACGCGTTGAGCAGGCGGGAATTCGCTCAGGCGGCGCGATCCGAAATGAACCGCGCCGGGGTTTCGCTGGCCCAGATACGGCACCATCAGGAAGACTGCGCAGGTCAGAGCCTGTGCGCCCAACAGGACCCAGAGGGTATCGGGACTCCCCCACCCGTCGGCCACGCCGGCAGCATTGAAGTGCGTCGGAATGGATCGCGGAAGCTTGGGAAGATTGGTTCGGATCAGGAAGTAAGAATAGATCACCATCACAAGTGAGATGAGCTGGAGCATGATTGATATCCTCCTTACGCCAGCGCTTGATCGAGGTCCTGGATCAGGTCCTCGACGGCTTCGATTCCCACCGAGAGGCGCACCAAGCCGTCGGTGATGCCGATGGCCTGCCGCTGTTCCGGCGGCACGGCCCGGTGGCTGGTGGAAGCAGAGTGCACGATCAGCGAGCGGGTATCGCCCAGGCTGGCAGCGCGGAGAAAAATCTTCACGCCATCCATCACGCGCTTGCCACCTTCGTAACCTCCCTTGACCTCGAAACTCATCATGGCGCCGAAGGCTTTCATTTGCTGCTTGGCCAGGTCGTGTCCGGGATGGCTGACGAGGCCCGGGTAGTTGACGTGTTCCACTTTGGGATGTTGGGCCAGGAATTCGGCGACCTTTTGCGCGTTGGCGCAATGCGCGGGCATGCGCACGTGGAGAGTGCGAATGCCTCGGAGCATCAACCAAGCCGTGAACGGGCTCATGACTCCACCAAAGTCGCGGAGGACGTCGCGGTTCAGGTGCTCAATATAATCTTTGGTGCCGATGGCCGCGCCGCCCATCGCGTCGCCGTGCCCGCACAAATACTTGGTGGCCGAGTGAACCACCACGGTGATTCCTGACTTCAGCGGCTGCTGGAGGGCCGGCGAGGCGAAGGTGTTGTCCATCATGGAAGAGATGCCGTGCGCACGGGCAATTCCGGCCAGCGCGGCGATGTCGAGAATCTCCAGGATGGGATTGCTGGGCGATTCAAAATAAATCAGGCGCGTGTTGGGCTGAATGGCTTTCTCGAAATCTTCCGCGCGGGTGGATTGCACAAAGGTGGTGGAGGCGCCCATGGCGGGGAGCTTGCGGTTGAGAAAGTTGTAGGTGGCGCCATACAGCGAACGCGCCGCCACCACGTGGTCGCCGGCCTTCACGTAGGCCAAGATGGCAGAGGAGACGGCCGCCATGCCGGTGGCAAAGGCCTGCGCTGCCTCGCCTCCTTCCAGCGCCGCAATCTTTTCCTCCAGCGCGTGCACCGTGGGATTCCCATAGCGCGTGTACATGTATCCCGGCTTCTCGCCGGAGTACAGGGCGGCCATTTCGTCAGAATCCACGGCGGCGAAAGTGGTGGACTGGTAGATGGGCGTGTCGACCGCGCCGGTGACCTTGCAGGGAGCCTCACCGGCGTGCACAGCCAGCGTCGCGAATTGATGATTTTCTCTCATGGCGCACCTCGTGATTGCGAATTCCCCGATCCACTCCGGAAGACAACAAGGTTATCCCGATGCTGGCCTCGTTGGAAAGAGCCGATTGCATTTTGGGTTTTAGATTTTGGATTTTGGATTGGCAGGCCAACCATCCCTTAGTCCCCTCCTTGCCCAAAGATGGGGAGTGCGAGGAGGTTCTTAATCCAAAATCCAAAATCTAAAATCCAAAATGATTAGAGGTGGCGCTGGACATCATCCGGGGAAATGAATAGACTTTTGTTTTGGGGAGACGGAGTTCTTATGGGGGGAAAGATCATGGCTCATTGCCCTGAATGCGAGGCGGCGATTGAAATCGAAGACGACGTCGAAGAAGGGGCGAAGTTGGATTGCCCGGATTGCGGAGCAGAACTAGAGGTCGTGAACACCAACCCGGTGGAACTCGATGTCATTTCCAGTGGCGATGAAAACGAGGAAGATGGGACTTGGTGATATGAACTTCCGCAACCAGACAAGCAGTGCATCGCCCGACGGCAAGCCGGGGAGATGGGAGTCGCACCGCCGAGCGCCGAAACTGTCGGCTCTCACGCTCATGCTCGTGGGAGGGGTTTTACTTTTGGGGGCCGTAACCGGACGGGCGAAAGATAAAACACCTACAACGCGAACGGTTACCGGCGTGGTATTTGACGATGCGGAGAACACCATCGAAGGCGCCACGATTGAATTGACGGATATCCAAACCGGGAAGGTGCTGGATATCTACTCGCAGAAAGAGGGTCAATACCAGTTCACGGACCTCCGCTTTGACCACGACTACAAGATCAAAGCCACGTTCAAAAACTCTTCTTCCGAGGTGCGGCGGATCAGCATGTTTGAGACGCGTTGGCACCTGGTTTTGAATCTCACCATCCCCAAAGCCAACAAATGAACGGCCATCTTGGCCGCGCCTCAATACCCCGGAACGATCACCCGCAGAGCGCGCGGGATCACTTCAATGGTAGCAGGTAACTCCTGTAAGAATTCGCCGTCACCGAACAATTCCATGCGGGAAGTCGCGCGCAGAGTGATCTTGCGCGCCTGAAGGTATTTGATTCGCGGGTGATTCAAATGTTCACCCCGATAGGCGCGCGGGACCCACCACAACAGTTCGAGGCGGCTCATATAGGGGATGACACAAATATCTAGAAGTCCATCATCGAGCTTGGCGCGTGGCGCGAGCCGGATGCCACCCCCATAGGAAACGTTGTTGCCGACCACGGCAAACACCACATCTTGGGTGAAAGACTCCCCATCGGCAATGATTTCGAGCTGTTTTGGCCCATATTCGGGCAGGCAACGAAGGAGTGACCACGTGTAAGCAGCCGACCCGCTGAGCCAGCGTGCGTGCTCGTTGGCGTAATGGGTAACCGTTGAGTCAAATCCCACCCCGGCAATGCAGGCGTAGACCGCCGCCCCGGCCTGGGCAAGGTCAATCTCCCGAACGGGACCGTTCAACAGGGCCGCGGCCGCAGCGTCCAGGTTCATGGGCATGCCCACGCCCTTCGCGAAATCATTGCCCGTGCCCAACGGCAGCAATCCCAGAGGGATGTCTGATTTAAAAAGTCCATTGATGACAAAGTGGTGAGTGCCATCACCGCCCGCGGAAACGATGAGGTCAGGCTTCTCCTCACACGCTCCTCGCGCAAGCTCCATCAGGTGCTGGGCGCTTTGGCTTTCGCGGACATCGAAGTGAACGTGCTGCTGACGGAAGACTTCGAGCGCACGTTTGAGCAGGCGGCGCGCCTTGCCTCGTTTCGCGGTAGGGTTGAGCAGGATGATGATTCTCACGGTTTGGCTTGGGAAGGATGCAGAATTGACGCGAGGAAGTCAAGGCGTAAGGAAAGGGGCAAGAGAATCTCACATTGGTGGGAACTTGAATCTGACCCGGCTTTGTTTGCGGCCGACTTTGAAAACGATTTCAACTTGGTCCTGCTCACCACGATAGACCCACGGGTCAAACTCCGCCGTGGGGTCGGTGATTTTCTTCCAAGCGGGGCTATCCAAATCTCCTGCGGCTATGCTGACGGCTCCCGCCTTGATCTGGCGTTGGGCATCGCTCTTAGACTTGCAGAGATCCAAATTGACAAGCCAGGTGTCAAGTCTCATGCCTTCCTGGAGCACCTTCGCGACTACCCCAACATTTTCGGGTGCTTGATCCTTTGGAGGATAAGAAATTTTGTGCACCTGGGCGCTGGGATCCACCCCTTTGCTGCGGAACTGCGCTTCAAAATCCTTCTGCGCCTGAGTGGCGGCATCGGCGCTGTGAAAATCCGTGATGATCTGGCGTGCCAGGGCTTTCTTCACTTCCAGCGGATGATCTTTTCCCGACGCCACCGATGTCTTGAGTGCCTCGATTTCCGCCGGGGTCAGATCGGTGAGCAGCAGATAATACCGCCACATCATCCCATCCGAGATGGACATGAGCTTGCCGAACATTTCGGCGGGCGGCTCATTGATGCCCACGTAATTACCCAGTGACTTGGACATCTTCTGCACGCCGTCGAGCCCTTCCAGGATGGGCATGGTCATGATGACCTGCGGCTCCTGCCCATACTCCGGCTGAATGGCGCGCCCGACGAGCAGATTGAATCTCTGGTCGGTGCCGCCGAGTTCCACATCGGCCTCGAGCGCCACGGAATCGTATGCCTGCGAGAGCGGGTAGAGCAGTTCGTGCATGGAGATGGGCCGCTGCTCTTTCATGCGGTTGGCAAAGTCGTCGCGCTCCAGCATCCGCGCCACGGTGTAATGCGAGCAGAGTTTCACCCAATCGGTGCTTGAGAGTTTCCCGAGCCAGCGATTATTGAAGTCGACGACGGTCTTTTGCGGATCGAGAATTTTGAAGACCTGTTTCTTGTAAGTTTCCGCGTTCGCGGCGATCTCCTCTGCAGTCAAAGGAGGGCGCGTCACGTTCCGGCCGGAAGGGTCACCGATCATCCCGGTAAAATCGCCGATCAGAAAAATCACCGTGTGGCCGAGATCCTGAAAATGTTTGAGCTTGCGGATTAGCACCGTGTGGCCCAGATGGATGTCTGGCGCCGTGGGGTCAAACCCCGCTTTTACCCGTAGGGGCTTGCCGGTCTTCGCCGAGCGCTCCAGCTTGGCCTTGAGTTCTTCCACGCGGATCGTCTCTTCCGCGCCTTTGGTGAGATATGCGAGTTGTTCGTCGATAGTCATTGGGTTCGCTCGGTCAGTTGAAGCAGGCGAAGGGAAACGATCTTAGGTAAATGGCGAGCTTTGCGCAGAAAGACCTCATCGGCGGTTATAAGCACGCTGTCGGTTTCGAGTGCCAGGGCGAGAAAGTAGGAGTCGTAGATCGTCGCGTGGCAGGCCGAAGCGATCTCAACTGCCTTTATGAGGGTCGACCAATTCAAAAGCTCCACTTCGATATTCAATCTCTGGAAGGAATCAAGCGAATCAACAACCGTCGAGCTGGAAAGCTTATACGAATATATCAAAGCGTTGGCTATCTCGAAGAAAAGGAGCTGCGGAGCTCTTAGTTTACATTGCCCCTGCTCGAACGCTTCGAATAATTGGACAGCTTTCGCTTGTTCCGGCCCGCCCTCGTCGGCAAACCACTTGACCGCTACCGATGTGTCCAGGACGTAGGCAGGGGGTATACTCACTTTTTTTCGTTCACCAGCCGGTAGCGCCAGTCATGGACAATTTTTGTGGCTGGCCAACTCCCCGCTTCCTTCGCGATCCTTCGAATAGCTTGAAAAGCTTCATGCCGTTGTTGGCGTAGTTCTTGCTCCTTGCCCGCACCATCGTTCCTGGCGGCCTCGGAGCGGACGGCAGCGCGGATAAACTCGCTTCGTGAGGTTCTGAGGCGTCGCGCCTCGCGGTTTGCCAAGCGCAATGTCTCCTCGTCAAACGAAACGTTGATTCTGACTTTTGCGGCCATCGGATTACACACGGCAGTGTATCACTTCTATCGGTTCGCCGCTACCTCGGATGATGGATTACTTTCGTAGCACGCGGCGGCCCTCAAAGCGCAGTTTGTCTTCGAGCAGCAGGCAAATCGCTTCGGAATAGAGGCGGTGCTCTTCCTGGAGGATGCGTGCCGCGAGCGTCTCCGCCGTGTCGTCATCCTGAACCGGCACTACGGCCTGGCACACGATGGGTCCGGTGTCCACGCCTTCGTCTACGAGATGCACCGTGCACCCGGTGAATTTCACGCCATGTTCGAGCGCTTGCCGCTGCGCGTCTTCGCCCGGAAAAGAAGGGAGCAAGGCAGGGTGGATATTCAGAATCCGGCGGGGGAATTCCCGCACGAAATAAGGGCTCAGAATGCGCATGAAACCCGCCAGGCAAACCAGATCAACCTGGAATTCTTTCAACGCCGCCACCACCTCGCGATCGAAGGCCTCGCGCTCTTTACTCTTGGAGGGAATGAAGCGGGTTTCGAGCCCCATTTCCCTGGCCCGCACCAGGCCCACCGCTTCCTGCTTGTTGCTGATCACCACGGCGATTTCCGCCGGAATCACGCCCGCCTGCACGTTGCGCGCAATGGCCTCAAAGTTCGAACCGCGACCGGAAAGAAGAATTCCCAATCTTCTCATGGGAGTGACTCTCCAAAGGATTCATGCCTCGGCATCGCCAGGATGCCTGCCGGCAAACTGAAAATGCGCCGACCAGTATATCGGGTCGAACTTCTCTTGGGCCACAATTCTTGCAACCCGCGGCCACGGGTCGTGTTTGATATAATGCCGCGATGCATCGACACCTATTGAATACCTTGTTTCTGGCGGCCGTGGCCTTGGTGTTCTCAACGTCCGCTCTGCTGGCCCAAGTTGACCCCGGGACGCGGCAGTTAGCGCACGACATTTTCAAGCAACTGATCGAGATCAACACCACGGACTCCGTGGGCAGCACCACCGTGGCTGCTGAGGCCATGGCGCGGCGCTTGCGCGACGCCGGCTTCCCCGCCAGCGATGTTGTGGTGCTGGGTCCCAACGCCCGCAAAGGCAACATGGTGGCGCGTCTGCACGGCACGGGAGCGCACCCGCCCGTGCTCCTGATCGGCCATCTCGACGTGGTGGAGGCGCGCCGCTCCGACTGGTCCACCGATCCCTTCCAGTTCGTCGAAAAGGACGGCTACTACTACGGCCGCGGCACTCAGGACATGAAGAGTGACGATGCCATCTGGGTCACCGAGTTCATTCGCCTCAAGCGCGAAGGGTTCAAGCCGGACCGCGACCTCATCCTGGCGCTGACCGCCGATGAAGAGGGCGGGCTGTCCAACGGCGTGGACTGGCTCATCAAGAATCATCGCGACTTGATCGATGCCGAATTTGTGCTCAACTCCGACGGTGGCGGCGTGGACACCGGGGACGGCAAGCCCGTCATCGTCTCCATGGACGCCAGCGAAAAACTCTATGCGGACTTCCAGCTCAAGGTGACCAACCCGGGCGGGCACAGTTCCCTGCCGGTGCCGGACAATGCCATCTATCATCTCGCCGAGGCGCTGGTCCGCCTGGAACACTTTCAATTCCCCCTGGAGCTGAACGACGTCACGCGCGCCTACTTTGAGCGCATGGCCGCCGTGGAAACCGGCCAGGAGGCCGCTGACATGCGGGCCATTCTGAATGACCCGCCGGACCCCGCCGCGGCGGCGCGCCTATCCCTGGACCCGCTGCAGAACTCGACGCTGCGCACCACGTGCGTGGCCACGCGGCTGGATGCGGGACACGCCAACAACGCCCTCCCCCAAAGCGCCCACGCCAACGTGAACTGCCGCATTCTGCCCGGGCACACGCGCGAAGAGGTTCGGCAGACCCTCATCAACATCTTCGCTGATGCCAAGGTGGCGGTCGGCTATGACGACCATGGCCGTGTGCTCGATAGCGCGCTCAACGCTCAGGCCCTGCCGCCGGTCAAACTGCGGCCCGACGTGATGAACACGCTCGACAAAATCGCCGAGGAAATGTGGCCGGGAACGCCCGTTGTTCCCACCATGGCCACCGGCGCATCGGACGGCATCTATACCAACGCTGCGGGCATGCCCACCTATGGAGTTTCCGGTGTGGCCATCGATATGAACGACGTGCGCGCCCACGGCAGAGACGAGCGTCTGCGCGTGGAGTCGTTCTACCAGGGCGTCGACTTCTACTACCGCTATCTGAAGGCCCTCACTTCCGGCCATTAGCAAGCTGACGGGACGCTGAACATCGGCTTCAAAGTTTGTTGATGTCAGAGCTTTCGAGTATGGGCTTGGGCGCGCCCCGCTTGGCAACGATGAGCATCGCTCGCCCCAGCTTCTCAGTGGTGGTGACATACTTCGGGAATGCTCTCAATAGAGGAAGGAGCGGCCCCAGGACCGCGTAAAACACTCGATAGAGCTTGGTCTTTGACTTGATCCCGTGGAGCGGCACAATCACCGCGGGGCGGAACATGTACGCCGCCTTGAACGGTAAGCGAAGCAAGGCTTTTTCAGTCTGCCCTTTTACCCGGGCCCACATGATGCGACCGCGCTCGGAACTGTCCGTGCCCGCACCCGAAACATAAACGAAGGTCATGTTGGAGTTGAGCTTCACCAAGGTCTGCGCCGCAGCGAGGGTGATGTCGTAGGTAATGCGCCGATAGTTTTCTTCCGACATGCCCGCGGAAGAGACGCCGAGGCAGAAGAAGCAGGCGTCGAATCCTGTAAGCTCCGATTCAACTGAAGAAAAGTCGAGGAAATCCTTGTGGACGATTTCGCGCAGTTTCGGGTGTTGCTGCCCGGTGGTGCTTCGCACAATCGAAAGAACAGTTGTGACCTCAGGATCGAGCAGGCATTCGCGCAAAACCCCTTGCCCCACCATCCCCGACGCACCAAAAAGAATCACTTTCATCTTTTGACCGCCTCCTCTTTGGTCATCTCGAATTGCGCCCCCTACCTGTCCCGACCTGCCATGGATGACCGCCACTACCAAATTTCCCGCAGGGGAACAATATCATTAGCCGTGGGCGAAACCCACGGAATGAAAAGTAGGGGCGGTTCGCGAACCGCCCCTACGCGTCATCGGGGACCGAACCCCTTCTAAACCCTTGACGGAATCCCTTGAGTGGTGGCACACCAGGACCAAACAAGGTACACTGTTCTTGGGAGGTCAAAATGTCTCTGCGACCCATTAAGCGACTGGTCCGGTCTAAGCCCACTCTGGAAGGCGCCGGCGTGCACTTGCGCCGCGCGTTCGGGTTCGGTAACACGTCGGATTTCGACCCGTTCCTGCTTCTGGACGACTTCCGCAACGACATTCCAGCGGATTATCTTGCCGGTTTCCCCTGGCATCCTCATCGCGGGATTGAGACCATCACTTACGTTCTCGCCGGGACGGTGGAGCACGGCGATAGCATGGGAAACCAGGGCGCCATCGCCGCCGGCGACGTGCAATGGATGACGGCGGGCAGCGGCATCATCCATCAGGAGATGCCCAAGGGCGACGCGACGGGCCGCATGCACGGGTTCCAGTTGTGGGCGAACTTGCCCTCGGCGCTCAAGATGACCTCGCCACGTTATCAGGAAGTGAAAGCGCTCGACATCCCGGAAGTTCAGGACGACGAAGGCACACGGGTTCGCATCGTGTGCGGAAACTTCTGGGGAAAGAGCGGCCCCGTGGACGGCATCGCGGCGGACCCGATTTATCTGGATGTGTCCGTGCCTCCCGGCCGGACGAAGACCCTGCCGGTGGAGACCGCGCGCCACGCTTTTGCTTACGTGTTCTCCGGGGATGGCAAGTTTTGCAACGCGTCGGGGCCCCTCGCCGTGCCCACGGAATCGGTGGGGTGGGCGGACACGCACCCGCCGGCGGAGGCGGACAACCGCTCCCTGATCCTCTTTGACCGTGGCGACGAGGTTATGGTCCAGGCCGGGGAGGACGGCATCCGCTTCCTGCTGGTTTCGGGAAAACCCTTGGAGGAGCCCGTGGCGTGGTACGGCCCGATCGTGATGAACACGCAGGAGCAGCTCCGACAGGCGTTCCAGGAGCTGGAAGAGGGTACGTTCCTTAAGAACAGGTGATAGGGAACAGGTTACAGGGGACAGTAGGGGCGGTTCGCGAACCGCCCCTACTTTTGTCATCGTCATTATGAACAAGCCTTCGTTTGACCCTGGCTTCACGGAAAAATACCGCGGCGATTTGCGTCGAATCATCAATCCCAGCGGGGAATTCAACGTTCGGCGGCGCGGGACCACCTGGCGCGACATCCACCCTTATCTTTTCATGATCAACGCTTCGTGGCCGGTTTTCACGGTGTTGATCTTTGGCGGATTCGTCATCGCCAACGTGGTGTTTGCGTTGATCTACGTGAAGATCGGCGTCGAGCACCTCCAGGGGGCGGACACCAGCACCGCGCTCAGCCGCTTTCTGAGCGCTTTTTTCTTCAGCGCGCAAACTTTTACCACGGTGGGGTACGGCCGGATTTCTCCCGACGGCGTTCTGACCAGCCTGGTGGCGTCGCTGCAAGCCCTGTTGGGATTGATGGCGCTCGCCATTGGCACGGGTTTGCTCTTCGGGCGATTCTCGCGGCCCGCGGCGCGCCTGGCCTTTAGCCGGCAGATGTTGGTGGCGCCCTATCAATCCGGCGCCAGCCTGCAATTCCGTGTGGCCAACCGGCGCAGCAACAATTTGATGGAAGTGGAAGCGCGCGTGATGCTGAGTACTGTGGAACAGTCGGACCAGGGGCCATTGCGGAAATACAAGTACCTGCCGCTGGAACGCGACCTGGTGCAGTTCCTGCCGCTCTCCTGGACGATCGTTCATCCCATTGACGAGTCAAGCCCGCTCTGGGGCAAGAAACCCGAAGACCTGAAGCAGCATCAAGCGGAGTTCCTGATTACGATTAAGGCGTTCGACGATACCTTTTTCCAGACGGTCCACGTTCGCCACTCCTACCGCTACGAGGAAGTGGTGTGGGGAGCGCGCTTCGTCCCCGCCTTCGAGCCCGACGCCCAGGGCGAAATGGTGCTCGACCTGGGAAAGCTCAGCGAAATCGCCCCCGTCCAGAATCCCGGCAACTCGTAAGAAGTCTACCGCGCAAGAACCTCGCAAATGTCCAAGCTCCGGGTTCCCCGGATTCCCATCCGTGGGTTGGATTGCGCAGAGCAAAGCTCTGCGTCTCGAGTTTCTACATTTTTTGTGACCTAGCCGGTAGATTTCCCTAGATCCTTAGCCGCAGTGGCTGTGCGAAGCACCTTGGAGTGCGGCGGCTCGACGCCGCCTTGGCATAACGCCGAGGAGGAGGACCAAAGCGGCGTCGAGCCGCCGCACTCCAAGGTGCTTCGCACATAGGCATCGATGATGGCCAGTCGGAAGCTCATGAACAGGCGCAGGGGTGTAGAGCATTCTTCTCCGTCTGTCCCCGGTTTATGGTTTATAGAAAGTAGTTGACAACCCCGATAGTCGGTCATATCCTGCGGCACTTCCTAGCGATATCTCTGGTAAACGTTAGGTCTCTATCGGAAATGCCCCGACACGTGAATGCCGATGAGAGCGGAAAAGTGGGTTCGGGGCATTGCCGATAGAGCCGTTTGAAGGAAGCCTACTTTGGCAGTGCAATTGCTT
>Ga0181539_1001570_pt1 | contig 24895 bp, 21 predicted proteins | sample PEATcosm2014_Bin_46_FD_119767 | JGI IMG/M metagenome (GOLD analysis project Ga0181539, IMG submission 119767) | Peatland microbial communities from MTU Mesocosm Facility, Houghton, MI, USA - PEATcosm2014_Bin23_60_metaG | ecosystem: Environmental > Terrestrial > Soil > Wetlands > Peat | place... | reverse complement strand
TCGTCGAGGGACATATACTCATATTGGGAGGATATGCGATTCACGTGGGTCTTCTCCGGTCCTGGCAAGACTAGCATGGACCGAAAATCCTCGCATCTTCCCGGCCAAAACTTCTTGGCGAAACCTCTTGGAGCAGCCGCCTTTGATCACCCCGCCACGGCGCCTCGTCACGCCGCAAAAACGCGACGACGACGCGGACGCTTCGATCCGCCCGCTGGCGCTGGCCGATTTCACCGGCCAGGAGGCGGCGCGCGCGAATCTCAAGGTGTTCATTGAGGCGGCCAAGACGCGCGGCGACGCGCTCGACCATGTGCTGTTCGTGGGGCCGCCGGGCCTCGGCAAGACGACGCTGGCGCAGATACTCGCCCGCGAACTCGGGGTGAACTTCCGCTCGACCTCCGGTCCGGTGATCGCCAAGGCCGGCGATCTCGCCGCGCAGCTCACCAATCTGGAGCCGCGCGACGTGCTGTTCATCGACGAAATCCACCGGCTCAATCCGGCGGTGGAGGAAATCCTCTATCCCGCGATGGAGGATTTTCAGCTCGATCTCATCATCGGCGAAGGCCCGGCGGCGCGCTCGGTGAAGATCGACCTCGCGAGATTCACGCTTGTAGGCGCGACGACAAGGGCCGGCCTGTTGACGACGCCATTGCGCGACCGCTTCGGCATCCCCGTGCGGCTGAATTTTTACACCGCCGAGGAGTTGGAGTTGATCGTCACGCGCGGCGCGCGGGTGCTGGGCGTCGGCATGAGCATCGAGGGCGCGCGCGAAATCGCCCGCCGCTCGCGCGGCACGCCGCGCATCGCCGGAAGACTGCTGCGGCGCGTGCGCGATTTCGCCATCGTCGAAGGCGCGGAAAAGATCACCAAGGAACTCGCCGACCGCACGCTGACGCTGCTGGAGGTCGACAGCATCGGGCTCGACGTGATGGACCGGCGCTATCTCGACATGGTGGCGGTGAATTTTGGCGGCGGTCCGGTGGGGATCGAAACAATCGCGGCGGCGCTGTCCGAGCCGCGCGACGCGATAGAGGACATTATCGAGCCGTTTTTGCTGCAACAGGGTTTTTTGCAACGCACGCCGCGGGGAAGAGTGCTGACGCCAAACGCCTTCAGGCATCTCGGGCTAAAGGAGCCGCCGCGCGCGCCGCCGCAATTTGGGTTGTTCGGGGATGGGGAGGAGTGACGAAGAGTCTGATTTTCGATAAAGGGCGACTTCCTGAAATAGCATTGAAGCAGCGCCCCTCCGAGGCAAATCCGAAGCACTCGCGGCGCGGACGGAACTACTGATTCTCCCGTCCCAGACTTTGCAAAAAAAACGGCCCGAGCTGGTCCCGGGCCGTAGCCATGACAATCCCGCGCCAGGGGGACGGCGCCCATGCAAAAAAAACACTCGAAAAAAGAGTTTGGCCAAAGTTCCGCCGCGTCCTCCCCAGGCGCGGCGAACGCATCAAGGCCCTACTTGATCATCCTCACCGTTTGGCCAACGCTCGTTTGGTCTTCGGTGCCGCCTCCCGGGGCGACCATTTCGGGCACCCAGGTGAGCGCGATCACGACGAAAACGGCGATGCCGAGCATTGCGAGGAAAACCCTGGTGATTTCGGAATTGTGGTGGACTGCGAGCGGCATTTTACTCTCCTCCAGACACTGTTTCGCGGCGCACGCCGCGACGTGGAGAAAGAGCTAGCGGCGACGCGCGCCGCGGCAAGAGCGCGACGAAAAAATTCGACGCGGCGTCGTTCACGTCACCTCGAACCAGGTCGCCACGCCGGCCGCCTCGTGCTCCAAGATGTCGTCGTGCAGCGCCCATTTGCCGGGACTGTCGGCGACGAAGGCGACGTGCTTGGCCTTGCCCGGCGGCGCGACGATGGCGTTGCGCCAATAGGGCTCCCAGCCGTCGTCGAGATCGTGCAGGAGCCTCATCGCGTGGCCGTGCGCATGCATGACCAGCGGGACGCCCGAGCGATTGTCGAAGCCGAGCGTGACCGGCGTCCCGCGCTTGACGCGGAACAGCGGGTCACCGCCATAGGCCTTCGAGACCGCGCCGTTGAGGGTCCAGGCGCCGCCGTTTTGCGCGATCACGAGGTCGATTTTTTTCGATTCGGCGAGTTTTATCTCTCGCGGCAATAGCGGATTTTGCGGCAGGGACTGGATCGCGGGACGCGCCGGCGGCGCCTCGCCCTTGGCGACAAAGCGCAGCAGATCCTGGTCTCGCCCCTCCGTCCCGCGCAAAATCACCCGTGCGGTCGCCCCGGCCGCCGGCATGTCGAACATCAATTCGAAGCGCGCGCCCGGCGCGACCGGGATGCTCTGGCGCACGGGCACGAAGGCGTCGCAGGGCTGGCTGTCGATGGCGACGACATAGGGCTTCACGCCTTCGAAGGACAGCACCATGATCCGGGCGTTGGCGAGATTGGCCAGCCGCAGCCGCGCGCGAGCGCCGGGCGCCATTTCATGCGTCTCGGGCGCGCTCGCGCCGTTCACCGTGAGCAATGTTCCAATGCGCCCCGCCCCCCGCGCCTCGGCGGGATCGCCGAAATCGCCGTCCACCGCGCCCGTCGCATGCGCCAGGCTTTTGGAATCGAGCCGCCAATCGTCCAGCATGACAACGAGATCGGCGTCGCTGGCCAGCGGCGTCGCCTCGTCGACGACGACGAGACCTTTAAGGCCGCGCCCCATCAATTCGCCCGTGCGTGGAAAGACGCTGGGCCGATAGCAAAAAAGCCCGGGATCGTTCAGCGTCCGGCGATAGTCGAAGGACCCGCCGGGCGGGACCGGGGCCTGGGTGAGCGGGACGACCCCGTCCATCGCGTTGTCGCCGCGCATGCCGTGCCAGTGCAAGCTCATCGGCAGATCGGTCTTGTTGACGAGACGAGCGGACAGAGTGTCGCCCTGCTTGAAGCGCAGCAGCGGGCCATAGGGCGTCCGGAGGACGCCGGGCGGGCTATCGGAGGCGCCGTCGAAGCCCAAGATATCCGTCGCCGCCGCGGGCTCGGGCAGGAGGCGCGCCTTGCCGGCCCGCGCCTCCAGAATGCGGGGCGCGGGCTCTCCCAAGGCTGGAAGCGGAAGGACAAGGGCGCCTACGCCGGCGAGAAAAGCGCGACGGGTCGAGGCGAGCGGCATGAAATGTCTCTGGATTTGGAGCGGACGGAAGCGATCCAACATCTTTTATCGCGCCGGCGCCGGAAAAGCCTTACGTCCCCAGCTTGCGCGTCGCCGTCCTCAGCCAGCGGCGCGTCTTGGCGTCAAGCAGCGGCGAGAGCGTCTTGCGCACGCGCGCGTGATAGGCGTCGAGCCAGTCGGCCTCCTCTGGCGAGAGCAGCGCCGGCTCGACGCAGTTCAAATCGAAGGGCGCCAGCGTGATGGTCTCGAAGCCGCGCATCTCGCGCTCGGCGCCCTTGATCTCGCGCGGCTCGACGATCACCAGATTTTCCAGTCTGATCCCATATTCGCCGGCGCGGTAGTAGCCGGGCTCGTTGGATAGGATCATGCCGGGCTCCAGCGCCGTCGTCCCGAATTTGCTGATGCGCTGCGGTCCCTCGTGGACGGACAAATAGGCGCCGACGCCGTGGCCGACGCCGTGATCGAAATCGAGCCCCGCCTCCCAAAGATAACGGCGCGCGAAGCTGTCGAGCTGCGCGCCCGAAACGCCCTTGGGGAACACCGCGCGCGCGATGGCGATATGGCCCTTGAGCACGCGCGTGAAATGATCGCGCAACTGTTTTGACGCCCGGCCGACCACGACGGTGCGCGTGACGTCCGTGGTGCCGTCAAGATATTGCGCGCCGGAATCGACGAGATAAACGCCGCGCCCGATGCGCAGATTGCTCGCGTCGGTCACGCGATAATGCGGGATCGCCGCGTGAGGGCCGAAGGCGGAAATCGTCGGGAAGGAAATATCCCGCAAAAGTCCGCCCTCGCGCCGAAATGTCTCCAGCGCCCGAGCCGCCTCGATTTCCGTGAGCCTGCCCGTGAGCGCCTCCGTCTCGAACCAGGCGAGAAAGCGCGTCAGCGCGGCGCCGTCGCGAACATGGGCGGCTCTCGCGCCGGCGAGCTCCGTTTCGTTCTTGATCGCCTTGGGAAGCGCGACGGGATCGTCGCCGAGGCGCGCCTCTCCGCCCGCCGCTCGCAAGGTCTCGACGAGTTTCATGGGCGCGGTGGCCGCGTCGAAGATAATGGTTTGGGCCTTGGCGCCGGCGTCTCGAAGATCGGACAAGAGTTGCGAAGGCGGCGCGATGGTCACAAATTTTTCGAGCGCCCCGCGCGTCTTTTGCGAGATTTTTTCGTGCTCGACATAGAGCTTGGGCGCGCCGCTCGCCGGCAGCAAGGCGAAGGCGAGCGCGATCGGCGTATGCGCGACGTCGGCGCCGCGAATGTTGAAGACCCAGGCGATGGAATGGGGATCGGAAAGAAGCAGCGCATGCGCGCCCTGAAGCGTCTTTCGGATGCGCGCGAGCTTGGCGTTGACCGAGGCGCCGGCGTAGCGCGACGGATAAGGCGAAACTTGTCCAAGCGGCGGAGCAGGACGATCGGTCCAGATCGCGTCGATCGGATTATGCTCCAGCGGGATCAGCGAGATGTTCTTGCCGTCGAGCGCCTTGGCGAAACGCTCGATCTGCGCCGGCGTATGGACCCAGGGATCATAGCCGATGCGCGCGCCCGCTTGGGCGTGCTCGGCGAGCCAACGCGACGGGGGCGTTTCGCCAATGTCCCGAGGCGTGAACAGCTTGGGGTCGATCTCGCCCCGCACTTGCAAGACGTAGCGCCCGTCGACGAAGATCGCCGCCTCGTCCTTCAAAATCACGGCGAAGCCCGCCGAGCCGGAAAAACCGGTGAGCCAGGCGAGCCGCTCGGCGCATTTGGCGACATATTCGTTTTGGTGTTCGTCGGCGCGAGGCGCGAGAAAACCGTCGAGATTTTGCTCCGCGAGTTTCGCGCGCAACGCCTCGAGGCGGGGGCCGCGGGCGCCGCTTTCGGCGGCGTCGGCGAAGGTCTGGAATTTTGCTTCGAACATGATGCGACGCTAGTCCCGCCGCGCGCCGGGAGCAAGCCTCGAAGCGCCAACCGCGCGAGGAGCGCGCCACAAAAAGAAAGCGGCGCCCTTAAGGCGCCGCTCCCTCTCGCCTGATCGTTCGAGACGAACGATCAGAGATTATACGCCCGCTCGCCATGGTCGGTGATGTCGAGACCCTCGCGCTCCTGGTCGGGCGCTGGGCGCAGGCCGATCGTCAGATCCACGACCTTATAGAGGATCGCCGAGCCAATGCCCGAATAGAGCAGGGTCGCGCCAACGGCCGTGCCTTGGGCGATCATTTGCGGGATCAATTCATATTTGCCCGCGAAGTTCTCGCCGATGTTGCTGTAGTCGGTGATGCCGACGCCGCCCAGAGCTGGATTCACCAGAATGCCGGTCGCGAGCGCGCCGGTGATTCCGCCGACGCAATGGACGCCGAAGACGTCGAGCGCGTCGTCGTAGCCGAGCGTGTTCTTCACCTTAGAGACGAAGAACAGACAGATCGGCGAGACGATGAAGCCGAGCGCCAGCGAGCCGATCGGTCCGGCGTAGCCGGAGGCCGGGGTCACCGCGACGAGGCCCGCGACCGCGCCGGAGATGAGGCCAAGGAGCGAAGGCTTGCCCTTCACCGCCCATTCCACCAGCAGCCAGGACAGCGCGGCGCCGGCCGTGGCCACCATCGTGTTGACGAAGGCCAGCGCCGTCGTGCCGTTGGCTTCCAAATTGGAGCCGGCGTTGAAGCCGAACCAGCCAACCCACAGCAGCGAGGCGCCGATCATCGACATGGTGAGCGAGTGCGGCGGAAGCGCTTCCTTGCCATAGCCGATGCGCTTGCCGACGATCAGCGCGCCAACGAGACCGGCGATGCCGGCGTTGATATGCACCACCGTGCCGCCGGCGAAGTCCAACGCGCCGACGCCCTTCATCCACGGCGCGAGGCCGCCGGCGATCCAGCCCACGGAACTCGTCGCCGCGTCGATCTTGTCCTGCGACAGCTTCTTGGCTTCGTCCGTCGCCGCCGCCGCGAGTTCGGTCGCCGCGTCGACGATCACATTCGGATCGGCGACGGCCCAGACCCAATGCGCGATCGGGAAATAGATCAACGTCACCCATGCCGTGATGAACACGAACACCGCCGAGAACTTCATGCGCTCGGCGAAGGCGCCGATGATCAAGGCCGGCGTGATCATCGCGAAGGTCATCTGGAACACGAAATAAGCGAGTTCGGGAATGACATGGCCGGGCGTGAAGGTCGGCGCGGTGGCGTCGGGTCCGACGCCCCGCAGGAACGCCTTGCCCAGACCGCCGATATAGGCGTTGAGCGAGCCGCCGTCGCCGAAGGCCAGCGAATAGCCGTAAAGCGTCCATAGCACGCCGACCAGCGCCACGATGGTGAAGACCTGCGTGAGGATCGACGCCATGTTCTTGGCGCGCACGAGGCCGCCATAGAACAACGCGAGACCCGGAATGGACATCATCAGCACCAGCGCGCTGGAGGTCAGCAGCCATGCGGTGTCGCCGGGATTGGGAACCGGCGCGTTGCCGGCGGCGAGCGCCGGGGATGCGGCGAGAAAGACGCATTGGGCCAGGATCGACGCTCCCGTAACGGTCGAGGCCTTGGAAATGCCGCGTGGCGGACGAAGACTCATTTGCGACTCCTGATAGGTCGGGGGAGAGAAAATCACAGCGCGTCCTCGTCTTTTTCGCCGGTGCGGATACGGACCGCGCGCTCGATCGGCGCGACGAAAATCTTGCCGTCGCCAATCTGGCCGGTGCGAGCGGTGGCGGTGATCGTGTCGATCGTCTTGTCGACAAGCTCCGACGTCACCGCCACTTCAATTTTCAATTTCGGAAGAAAACTGACGGCGTATTCGGCACCGCGATAAATTTCCGTATGACCCTTCTGTCGCCCGTAGCCCTTGACCTCCGTCACGGTGAGGCCGTGGACGCCGATCGCCGTCAGCGCGTCACGTACCTCATCGAGCTTGAAGGGCTTGATGATCGCGGTCACGATTTTCATCTGCCTATCCTGTGTTGTTGAACATGAGACGGGGGCGCCCGCCGGGAGAACAAGACGCCGCGCGCGGCGATCGGACGCGGCGAAAGCGCCACGCTCGGGCCGTCGCCTTCAAAAGGCGTGCCAATCGCGGCAATCGCCCGGAAAACCACGGCGCGGACGCCATGGCGGGGCGCTGACGCCAATCGCCCGGCGCGCTCATAAGGGTTTCGTTACGAGGGGCCAAGGGATTCCGCGGATTGCCGGCAAGGGATCCCCTGACCCCGCTCGACGCCCTCGGCGCCCTAAAAACCGGCATGTTCGGCGTTGCCGCCGGAAGTTGCCTAAGAAACAATCCTTGTCGTGCTTAAATTTTAGCGCCTCTTTGACGGATCAACCCTTCCTGCGTCACCGAGGCGATCAGGCGCCCGTCCCGCATGAACAATTGCCCGCGGGTCAAAGCCCGCCCGCCCGAGGCGTTTGGGCTGTCTTGCGCGTAGAGCAGCCATTCGTCGGCGCGGAAGGGGCGATGAAACCACAGCGCGTGGTCGAGGCTGGCGACCTGTAGCGTGTGATCAAAGATCGAGCGTCCATGCGCCGCCAGCGCCGTGTTCAGCAGAGTCATGTCTGAAAGATAGGCGAGCACGGCTTGGTGGACGGCGTCGTCGTCCGGCATCGGGTCGATGATCCGAAACCAGATATTCTGGCGCGTCTTGCCCGGATTCGCGCCGCCGAGCATGCCCTCTATGTCGACGAAGCGAATGTCGAGCGCCGAGTCTTTCTCCATCCGGGCCAGCGCTCCGCGCGGCAGGAAGGACATTAGCCGCTCGGATAGGGCGCTGGTCGTCGGCAAGGTTTCTGGGTCGGGAACTTCCGGCGGCGCGAACGAATGTTCGAATCCCTGCTCGACGAGTTGGAACGACGCCTCCAGGGAGAAGATCGTGCTGCCTCGCTGTTTGGCCGTGCAGCGCCGGGTCGTGAAGCTTTTGCCGTCGCGAACGCGCTCGACCGTATAATCGATCGGCGTTTTCGGATCGCCGGCGAGCACGAAATAAGCGTGCAACGAATGCGCCGGGCGGTCGGCCGGGACCGTGCGTCGCGCGGCGACCAGCGCCTGCGCGATCGCCTGACCTCCAAAGACCATTGGTCCCGCGGTCGGAGGGCTGTAGCCGCGAAACGCGTCCTCGCCGACGTGATCAAGATCGAGCAGCGCCAGCAGACGCTCCAATGGGGACGACTCGGTCGTCATCGAGGGTTACTCGATCCGCCGCGCCTCTTCTGGCAGCATGATCGGGATGCCGTCGCGAATGGGGAAGGCGAGACGCGCGGAACGCGAAATCAGCTCCTGACTCGCCGCGTCATATTCCAAGGTCGACTTGGTCAACGGGCAAACGAGGATCTCCAGCAGTCGCGGGTCGACGCGGGTCGGCTCCGGAGCGCCTTCCGGCGTCTTGTCAGCGTTGTCGTTCAATGCCTTCTCCTCGATAGGTCCATGCGCGCGCCATCATAGGGCGTTCCTCGCGCAAACATCAATGAAACTGCGCGCGGTCAACGGCGTGCTGGGCGCGGCCGCCCTGGGCGAGATCGAACTGCGCCAGGCCGATCAGAACCTCCGCGCGGGTCTTGAGGTCGATCGCCTCCAGCAGCGATTGCTTTTCCCGCGCTCCGAACGGGCACATCATCGCGAGCGCGTTGACCAGGGTTTCGGTCGGCGCGGCGTCGATGCTGGCCCAGTCGATATCGAGCTTCGACGCGTGCGCGAATTTGCGCAGCATTTCCGTCATTCGGGCGCGATCGACGGCGGCTTCGCCCGCTCCCGGCTCGAGATCGTGAGCGAAGGCGTCGAAGGCGACGCGGGCCGTTCGGAAGGGCGCGCTCGACTCCTCCTCGGCCAATATCTTAAATCGGGTCACGCCGCTCAATGTTATGATGTAACGCCCATCGCCCGTTTCGCTGAAATGGGTGAGGCGGCCGGCGCAGCCGACTTCATAGAGCCGGGGCTCTTCCGCGCGGGCGCCGGCCAAGGGCTGAATCATGCCGATCAGGCGGTCGCTGGCGATGGCGCTGTCGATCATCGCCAGATAGCGCGGCTCGAAAATATTGAGCGGGAGCTCGCCGCGCGGCAGCAGCAGCGCCCCCGTCAGAGGGAACAGCCGCAATACGCTCGGAAGTTCGTCGGTGGAAGCGTATTGTCTATTCATGCACATGACACGATAGCGCTCCCTACCGCTCGCGCGAGGATCCTCAGGAAAACAAAAGGGACGAGAGTTTCCGCCGCGCGCTCGCGGTGGATTTGTCGGTCGGCCCCCAGGCTTCGAAGAACTGCACGAGCTGTTTGCGCGCGCCGTCATCGTTCCAACTACGGTCGCGCCGAACGATGTCAAGGAGCGCGGCCGCGGCTTCTTCGCGCAGTCCCTTCGCGTTCAGCGCAAGGGCGAGATCGAATAGCGCTTGCGCGTCGTCGGGGTTGGCGGCGGCGCGCCGCCGCAACGCGTCGACCTCGTCGAGCGCGCTCGCCCGCAAGGCGTTTTCCAGCGCCGCCGCCGCCCCGGCGACGGAGGCGTCGCGGCGCAGAGCCTCGGGCGCCCCGGCAAGCAGCGCTTGCGCGTCTTCGAGGCGGTCGTTGTCGGTATAAAGCCGAAGCAATTCGGCCAAGGCCCTAGGTTGCGGCGGCTCCAGGCCCGCCAGATCCGTCAGCAGCGCCTCGGCGCCGGAGAGATCCCCGGCTTCGAGCAATTCCTCGACAACCCGATAGGCGTCGGCCTCCGCTTCGATCGGCCCGACCAGCCGCTCCAGAAAGCCCTTGATCTGGCTGTCCGGCAACAGCCCGACGAAGCCGTCGGTGGGCCGTCCGCGCTGGAACGCGACCACCGCCGGAATCGATTTGACGCCAAGTTGAGCCGCGATTTCCGGCTCTTCGTCGATGTTCATCTTGACCAGTCGAACCTTGCCGCCGGTCGCCTTGACCAGTCGCTCCAAGCTCGGCGCGAGTTGGCGGCAGGGACCGCACCACGGCGCCCAGAAATCGACGAGGATAACGCGGCGCATCGAGGCTTCCAGCACATCGGCGCGAAAGCGCGCGGTCGTCGTCTCGATGGGAGCGTCGTCCGCCGCGTCACTGGCGGGATTCGTCGAAAAATCGCTGAAACTCATGACCTCGCCTCCAGTCGCGCCGCGGCCGCGAGCGGCGCCTAATCGCGCGCAAAGGTCAAATAGACGGGTTTTCGTCCCGCCGCTATCGCCTTGCCCTCATATTTCGTCCGCGTCCATCCATCCCAAGGGTGGAGCCAATCGGCGGCGCCCGACGCCGTCCAACGGAAGTCCGGCGAGGCTCGCAGCCGCGCGAGCGTCCAGGCGGCGTAATCGTCGATGTCGGTGGAGAAGCGAAGTTGCGCGCCGCCGCGCATGACCCGCGCCAAACGGGCGATCGTGTCGGCGGAGATGAAGCGGCGCTTGCGCTGACGGCGTTTCGGCCAGGGATCGGGATAAAACAAATAGACCCGAGTCAGACTGGCGTCCGGCAGCCGGTCGACGACCTCAACGGCGTCGCCGCGATGCAGACGGATATTTTCAAGGCCGCGCCGCTCGATCAGGGAGAGCAGGCGGGCCATGCCGTTGATGAAGGGTTCGCATCCGATGAAGCCGACATCTGGCTCGAGCGCGGCCGCCTCGATCAGATGCTCGCCGCCGCCAAAGCCGATCTCGAGCCGCGTTTCGCGAACCGGGGCGCCAAACAGCGCCGCCGGATCGTCGATGGGCTTGGAGAGATCGAGAGCCAGTCTGGGCAACAGCTCGCCGACCAACTCGGTCTGATGCTTGCGCAGCGCCTTGCCCTTGGCGCGTCCATAGAGACGGCGGGACGCGACTTCGCCCCCGCTCTCTTCTTCGTTGATCAGGAGAAATGCGCCTTTAACTTGTCGACGAGATCGGTTTTCTCCCAGGAGAAGCCGCCATCGGCGTCCGGCGCGCGGCCGAAGTGGCCATAGGCCGAGGTGCGCGCGTAGATCGGCTTGTTGAGCTGGAGATGCTCGCGGATCCCGCGCGGCGTCAAGCGCACGAGCTGCGGCAGCACCGCCTCGAGCTTGTCCTCGGCGACCTGCCCCGTGCCATGCAGATCGACATAAATCGACAGGGGCTCGGCGACGCCGATGGCGTAGGCGAGCTGCAGCGTGCAGCGATCGGCGAGGCCCGCCGCGACGACATTCTTGGCGAGATAGCGCGCCGCGTAAGCGGCCGAGCGGTCGACCTTGGTCGGATCCTTGCCCGAGAAGGCGCCGCCGCCATGCGGGGCGGAGCCGCCGTAACTGTCGACGATGATCTTGCGTCCCGTGAGACCGGTGTCGCCGTCCGGGCCGCCGATGAAGAATTTGCCCGTTGGATTGACATGCCACGCCGTCTTATCGGTGATCCAGTCTTGCGGCAGCGCCTCGCGGATATAGGGCTCCGCGATGCGACGAACGTCTTCGGGCGTCAGGTTCTCATCGAGGTGCTGATGCGAAAGCACGATCTGCGTCGCCTCGACGGGCTTGCCGTCGATATAGCGCAATGTCACCTGGCTTTTCGCGTCGGGGCCGAGGCCCTTTTCCTTGCCGGAGTGACGCGCGTGCGCGAGCTTTTCGAGAATCTTGTGCGAATAATAAAGCGGCGCCGGCAGAAGGTCGGGCGTCTCGCGCACCGCGTAACCAAACATGATCCCCTGATCGCCCGCGCCCTCGTCTTTATTTCCGGCGGCGTCGACGCCCTGGGCGATGTCGACCGACTGTTCGTGCAGCAGCACTTCGACATGGGCGGTGTTCCAGTGGAAGCCGCGCTGTTCATATCCGATGGAGCGAATCGCGCCGCGCGCGACTTCGATGATGCGGTCGAATGAAATATGCGGCCCGCGCACTTCGCCGGCGATGACGACGCGGTTCGTCGTGCACAGCGTCTCGGCGGCGACGCGGATCGCGTAGGGGTCGATCCCGACCTTGGCGCCTTCCCTGAAAAATTCGTCGACGATTTCGTCCGAAATTCGGTCGCTGACCTTGTCGGGATGTCCCTCGGAAACGGATTCGCTCGTGAAAAGATAATTCTTCCGCGTCACTTTGAAGTCTCCATCCAGGGGATGGCGCCGCGCGCCTCTTTTGGTCGCCGACTCCACGTTGTTTGCTAAGCTTCGGTCATTTGCCAGCGCAAGCCAGCTACGTCAAGCCGATCAAGACAATTCGCTCGACGGAGAGAACGACGTCACTTTTGCGAGTCTCCTTGCGTGACGGGGGCGCGGCTTTCCGCGTCTTCCGCCTCGGCCAAGGCGGCCACGAGCTCGACAATGCGCTTTCGGACCTTGGCGTCGCGAATGCGAGCGAAGGATCGATTGAGGTGGAGACCTTCCGCGGTGGCGAGAAAATCGACCACGAATTGGGAGCCTTCTTCCTGAAAGCCTTGTTGCGGCTCTCCGGATGAAGTGGGCGCGCCTTCGAAGAAGAAGGAAGGCGGCACGTTCAACGTCTTGGAGATCTGTTGAAGTCGGCTCGCCCCGATGCGATTCGTGCCTTTTTCGTACTTCTGCACTTGTTGAAACGTAAGCCCCAGGGCGTCGCCCAGCTTTTCTTGGCTCATTTTCATGAGCACTCGCTGCATTCGAACGCGGCTTCCAACGTGTCGGTCAATCGGGTCGGGTATTTTGTTCACAATCGCGGACCTCCGCTGTAGTTCTAGCTCAAATTAAGCGCCGTGAAAATAGCGCGTCGGATAATGCCATGTAATATAATGCGAAAATTGATAATCGGCCTTTAATCTCCACTGCGAAATTCTACCATGGCGTGTATTCTAAGGCAACCATACGTAGAGATGCGCGAGCTCTGGGAATAGGCGCCGCGCAAATCCCGCGCGTCGACCAAAATAGTTTTCGAGCGGATGAAACGAAGTCGCGCCGTCTCGCGACATTGTCGATGCGATCAATCGACGAATGGCGCGATCCCAAACGCTTCATCTTCAGGAGCGAAGCCGGCCGGCGACGGCGCAAAGCAATAGCAGCGCCCACAGCGCGGGAAACACCACCGCCTGGCGTTTGGCGAAAAACGTCATGGGCGCCGGCTTTGGCAGCGCCCCGTCGATCACGCCTTCGACCCCGAGCGGCAATTGTTGCAAAACGCGGCCGTAGGGATCGACAATCGCCGATATTCCGGTGTTGGCCACCCGCACCAGGGGCAACCCTTCTTCCACGGCCCGCAGCCGCGCCTGCGCGAAATGCTGATATGGGCCGCTGGTGGCGCCGAACCAGCCGTCGTTGGTCACGTTCAGCAGCCACTGCGGCCTCGCCGCGCCGTCTTCGACCGCCGCGCCCGAAAAAATCGCCTCGTAGCAAATCAACGGCGCCGCCGGCGGCAGACCGGGCGCGATCAAACGGCGCGGCCCCTCGCCGACATCCCAGGTGCCGGGAACGAGGTGCTGCACGCCGAGCGGGCGAAGCAGGCCGCTTAGGGGCAAATATTCGCCAAAGGGCACGAGATGCATTTTGTCGTAGAAGGCCAGGATGCGGTCGCCTTGCACCACTTCGATGGCGTTGAAGATTTTGGAGCGGCCGTGGTCCTCTTGCGCGCGCGCCGCTCCGGTGATGAGGATCTTGCCTTGCAGGGCGCGGGCGATGGCGGCGAGCGCTCGCGGTTCGCGCGACAGCACGAAGGGAAAGGCGGATTCGGGCCAGATCAGATGCGTCAAATCGGCGACGCCGGTGTGCGTGCGCGCGGTCGCCTGATCCGAGAGGGCGAGATAGCGTCGCAAAATCGCGTCGCCCGCCTCGGGGCGGAACTTGGCGTCCTGCGGCAGGTTGGGCTGCATCAGCCGCAGTTTCGCGCCGTCGACGAAACCGGTCGCGCCTTGCGAAAGCCGCTGCGCGCCATAGGCCGCGAGCGCCAGCAGCAGCGCCCCGGCGCATATGATCGCGGGCGGTCCGAAGCGGCCGCGGCGCGCGTCGATCAGCGTCGCGGGCGCCGCGAATATCAAAATCGCGGCCAGGTCGAGACCGTGAAGTCCGATCAGCGAGCCCGCTTGCGCTAGAATAGGCGCGCTCGCGAGCGCCATGCCGAAATCGTTCCAGGGGAAACCGGTCAGAATATGACCACGCAGCCACTCGGCGCCTCCGAGGCCCACGGCCAGAGCGCAAACGCGGGCGGAGCCCGGCGACCACAGCAGACGAGCCGCCGCGAAACCGAGGCCCGTGAACAGCGCGAGGCCGGCCGGAATCCCGAGCACGGCGAGCGGCAGCGCCCAGGCGAATTGGTCGGCCTCCACGAGAACAGCCGCGCCGAGCCACCAAAGGCCCGCGATGAAATAGCCGAAACCGAGCCACCACCCCGCGCTGGCGGCGGATCGCAGCGACGCCGCGCCCGCCCGCCTTGGCGAGTCGGCGGAGCCGTCGATCAGCCATACCGCGACCGTCAGCGGAATCGCCATGGCCGGCGCGAAACCGATCGGCTCCAGCGCCAGGGCGCCGCAAGCGCCGGCCCAAAAGGCGACCGCGCGGCGCGACCAGCCTTCGGAAAGGATGATGCGCTGGGGAACGGACAATGTTGGCGTTCCATCGACGGAACCGACGATTTTGTGCATGCGCGAAAGGCCCCGGCGAATCAGCGCCGACAACTCTACCCGGTTTGCGCCCGGCGTCGACAGCGGCATGCGCCGCTGCGCCGTTTCGTCTCCAGGCGTCGCCGGCGTCGAAATTTCTCGGGATAATTTGGATCGCTCGAGTATATTGTGTCGCGGGCCGCGCCGTTATAGTTTCCGGCGCGTGCGGGACGGATTTGGCGCGCGGCGGGAGGCCGCGGGTTTAAAAAATGACGGTCGCTTGGCGGCGGTCGCTGTGAGGAAAGGAACGAGGATGAAATCAATTTCCCTGATGACGTTCGTGGCGGGCGTCGCTCTCTCCGCTTTGACGAGTTCGGCCTTCGCGGCCGGCGATCCGGCGGCGGGCGAGAAAGTCTTCGCCAAGTGCAAGGCCTGCCATCAGATCGGCGAGACGGCCAAGAACGCCATCGCGCCCGAACTGAACGGCATCGACGGCCGCGCGGCCGGGTCCGTCGAAGGATATAATTATTCCGACGCGGATAAGACCTCGGGCATCACCTGGAACGAAGCCTCGTTCAAGGAGTTCATCAAGAATCCGAAGGCCAAGATTCCCGGCACGAAAATGGTGTTCCAGGGCCTGCCCTCCGAGAAGGACCAGGAAGACGTGTGGGCCTATCTTTCGGGCTTTGGCGCCGACGGCAAAAAGAAGTAACTGGCGCGACGAACGCTCCAGATCGTGAAAGCGGCCCCGCCCACGGGCCGCTTTTTCTTTGCGAAGGCTTGCGATGGGTTATAGGAGCGCTTCAGAGCCGACAGGAATCCGAAGTGAGCCGCGAACCCGACGAAATATCATCCGACCTGATGGCTCCGCTGGAGACGTTGCCGGTCTTTTTCGACCTCGAAGGGCGGCGGGTGATCGTCGTCGGGGATTCGGAAGGCGCCGCGTGGAAGGCCGACCTCGTCGCCGCGACGGGAGCGCGCGTCGAGGTCTTCGCGGTCGACCCATGCGCGAAAATGCGGGAAATCGCGCGGGCGCGGCCCAATATAGCAATGCTTCCGCGCGATCCGCGCGAGGCGGAATTGAAGGGGGCGGCGCTGATTTTCGGCGTCGTCGCCGACGACGCCAAGGCGGGCGCGCTGCGCGAGGCCGCCGCCGCGGCCGGCGTCCCGATCAATCTCGCCGACCGCCCGGATTCGAGCGACTTCATCATGGGAGCGATCGTCAACCGGTCGCCCCTCGTGATCGGCGTGTCGACGGGCGGCGCGGCGCCGGTGTTCGCGCAGGCTGTGCGCGGGCGCATCGAAACATTGGTCCCGGCGACCTTCGCCGCCTGGGCGCGGGCGGCGAAGGTCTGGCGACCCGACGTCCTTGTTTCTGGTCTTGATTTTCTCGCGCGGCGGGATTTTTGGCGCCGCTTCACCCGCCTCGCCTTCTCGCAAATCGAGCGCGCGCCCGCGGACGAAGACCGCGACGCGCTGCTGGCGCAAACCCGCGCCGGCGGCGACGCCCCCTCGCGCGGGCGCGTCACCTTGGTCGGCGCCGGGCCGGGCGATCCGGAGTTGCTGACCCTGAAGGGCCTGCGCGTGCTCGCCGGCGCCGATGTCGTGCTGTTCGACGATCTCGTGCCGGCCAGCGTGCTGGATTTCGCCCGCCGCGAGGCGACGCGCATAAATGTCGGCAAGCGCGGCTACGCCCCTTCGGTGCGGCAAGAGGAAATCACCGCGCTGCTGGTGAAGCTCGCCGGCGAGGGCAAGAATGTCGTGCGGCTCAAGGGCGGCGATCCGATGATTTTCGGCCGCGCCAATGAGGAAATCGCCGCCCTGCGCGCCGCCGGCTTCGATGTCGAGATCGTGCCCGGCGTGACGGCGGCGCTGGCTGGGGCGGCGGCGATCGGCGCCTCGCTGACTAATCGCGAGACGGCGCGGCGCGTGCAGTTCATCACCGCGCACAGCAAGGACGGCGTATTCCCCGAGGACTTCGACTGGGGCGCGCTGGCCGACCCGCGCGCGACGACGGCGGTCTATATGGGCAACCGCACATTGCCCGAATTGTCGCGCCGGCTCATCGCCGAGGGCGCCGACCCCGCGACCCCGGCTTTTCTGATCGAGCGCGCCAGCGCGCCGGACCAACGGATCATAAAAGGCACGATCGGGGATTTGCCTGGAAAAATCGCGCAAGAGGCGCTGGAAGGGCCGGTGATGGTGTTGATCGGGGAGGCGCTGGCGGGGTAGCGCTTCAGCGGTTTTGCAACAGCCGCAACAAATGCTCCTCGTCCGGCCGCTGGGCGATTCTCGCGCGAGGAAGAGGCGAAGCCGCGTCTTCAGACAGCGCGAGGTGATCGATCCCGCCCAGCGCTTCCGCCAACCCCGCATCCTGCGCCAGCGCCACGAAAATCGCGGCGCTGCGTTTGGAATAATGCAACGCGGCGGCGATCTCGCCTTTCGCGAGCGCGTCCAATGCGGCGGGCGCCAGCGCCGTCGCTGCGCGCGCTTCATAGGTCTCGACGATGGTCACATCGTGCCCCGCCGCGCGCAACCCGGTCTCCAACTGGTCTTGCCGGTCGCGCCCGGCAAGATAAATAAAGCGCGCCGGAGTCTTGTAGCGGGCGTGGATCAGCGTCGCCAGCGCGCGCGCGTCGCCAGCCAGGAGATCGGGCCGCCAGCCGAGTTCTTTCGCGATTTTTCCGGTGCGCGCGCCGACGGCGTGCAGCGGCAGGTTTTGCAATTCGCCCGGCTCCGCGCAAAATTCGAGGCCCTTTGCGCTGGTGGCGAGCACGGCGTCGAAAGGGCGTCGCGGAATCGCCGCGCCCGTCCCGAGAATTTCCAGCACGGGCGAGAGCAGCGGCGTAAAGCCCATCGCGCGCAGTCTCGAAGCGGTGCGTTCGGCGTCCTCGCGGGCGCGCGAAACGAGCACGCGCGTCACACCAGCCCCGCGACGCCATGCGGCAGGCGCAACAAAATATCGTGGCCAGCGTAATATCCGATCATCGCCGCGTCAACGGGCGCGCCGCGCCCCTTGGCGGCGAAAACCTCCGCGCCATCGGCGCGTAAAACCTCGCCGGAAAACACCAGTTGCTTGCCCTCGATACGCGCGTAAGCGGCGATCGGAGTGCGGCAGGAGCCGTCGAGCACGGTCAGAAAGGAGCGCTCGGCGGCGAGCGCGAAGCCGGTGGCTTCGTCGAGAATCGGCGCCAAGGCCGCTCTCGCGGCGGCGTCGGCGGCGCGGCAAGTGATTCCGATCGCGCCCTGGCCGGCGGCCGGCAGAAACTTGTCCAGCGGCAGCAATTCGCTTGCGTGGGCTTCTAGCCCTAAGCGCTTCAGCCCCGCGAGAGCGAGCAATGTGCCATCGACCTCGCCGCTCGCGACTTTTTTCAGTCTGGTCTCGACATTTCCGCGCAGCAGCGCGGTCTTTATGTCGGGGCGCAGACGCTTGACCTGCGCCGCGCGGCGCAGCGACGCCGTGCCGACCACGGCGCCTTGGGGAAGATCCGCCAGCGCCGCGCCGCCGCGTCCGATAAAGGCGTCGCGCGCGTCCTCGCGCGGCAGATATCCGGCGACGAGGATATCGGTGGGCAGATGCGTCGGCAGATCCTTCGACGAATGCACGGCGAAGTCGATGGCGCCGGCGATCAGCGCGGCGTCCAGCTCCTTGGTGAACAGGCCCTTGCCTCCGGCTTCGGCGAGGGCGCGATCTTGAATCGCGTCCCCGGTCGTGCGGATCACCTCGATTGAAAAATGCTCTTCCGCGACGCCGTGGGCCTTGGCCAGCAGCGCCCGCGTCTGATGTGTTTGCGCCAGCGCCAATGGGCTGCCGCGCGTGCCGATCCGAAGAGGAGGGATGCTCATTTCGCTTTCCGCTTTGGCGCCACTATAGGGGCGCCGGCGCGAACGGCAAGCGCAATGCGGCGCGGCGAATCGCGCAGGTCCATTTCGCCTGCTGGCCCAGAAGCCTGTCGGCCTCCTCTATGACCTTCGCATGCGCATCTTTCTCGTGGAAAGGCTGCGGACGCAAGTCGTAACGTCTTTGCGGCGTCGAGAGCGGAAGCCGTCGCGCGATAACGCAACCAGTGTTCGTGGCGCCTCCACAATTGCCCGAAACCCGCGGCGATAGTGGCGACAAAGGCGAGGATCGACGAGGCGGTCACCAAATGGACGAAGACATTGATCGCCGGAATGGCCGGAGTCGCGATCAGTTGCGCGCCGGTGAGGCCGTAACGCCATTTCTTGGCGTCGCCCGCGCGCTTGTTGAACCAGGCCATTCGCGGCTTAATCCAGCGATCCAAATAGGCGTTGCCGGTTTCGGGCGAGATGCGCGGCGGAGGGCCGAGGCGGTGTGGGCTCGGCGTCGATCACGGCGAAATCTCGCGCTGAGGGATCACAGACTCGGTCCGCGCCGCGCCACATCGCCAATACGGCCGCCTTGCGGCTGCACGCGTCGCGAGAGAAAGTAAGTCCGGCGAAGCCGCGCGATCATTGTGGGCGCATAGCGCGAGGCGAGCGGCTTGGCGACAGCGGCCTTCGTCAATCCCCCTGGCCATGCGCGGTGGCATGAATCTCTCTATCCGGTGTATGATGCGCCGAGCTGTCTTGGATTGAAACAAGTGACTGAAGGTCGTTCTTATGGCCGATGTAGATACTAAAGTCGTCACGGCTTTTGCTCAGCCTTCGCCGGAATCGACTGTTATCGAAACCGCCTCAGATAGTTCTATATATCTTGATTCTCTGAAAGATTGGCACGCCCATCGATCCTTGGGCGTACGCATTTCTCATCGCCTGTCGCGTCATATTCCGATACACCGTAGGCTGCTTCGGAACATTAAATCGATGGCGACCTTCACTTTTGACGACGTGGCGGATTCCGCCCTCACAATTGGCGCGGATATACTTGATGAAGCTGCTATACGTGGAACATTCTTCATTTCAACAGCTCTATTTAATTACCGCACTGAGCATTGGACTGTGCTAAATGCTGAAGGCGTTCGCGAGCTTCACCAGCGGGGGCATGAAATTGGCTTGCATGGACATGCGCATCTGCCGGTTGGATCACGTAGTGCATCCCAATTTGCTGATGACATCAGGCGCAATCGCGCGATATTGCGTTCCATCGACCCGAATATTTTAGCTGAAAACTTCGCTTACCCATATGGCGAGGTCGCCTTGGCGAGGAAGATTCAACTGGGGGGACTTGTGCGGTCGAGTCGAGGCGTCGAACTTGGCGTTAACAGAGGGTTCATCGACACCCAGAACATCAGAATCATACCGCTCATGGACGCAATGCTAAGTTATGATGAATTAGATTTTTACCTTGATATGGTTGTAGACACTAATGGATGGCTCGTTTTTTTTACGCATGACGTTGGCGACTCTCCGAGTCCATTCGGGGTTTCCAAGCGTATGCTTCATTTTGCGCTTGAGGGATCGTTACGGAGAGGCATCGAAATTTCGACCGTGAGCGCGGCATTGGACGCCGCTAACATACGCGGATAATTAATATTATGCGGGTGATTTCCGTCGATATGCAGCAGTCTCTCCTTCGAACCTCGTCCGGCGCGTCTCTATGCCATGGTGAAGATTACAACCATCCCAGCACGTGAACTCGGTCCAGACTTGGCGCGGGCGTGGTCGGCGTTGCAACGCGCCAACGGCGACCTTGCGAGTGGCTATTTTCATCCCGAGTTTACGCGTTGCGTCGCGAGCGTGAAGCCGAATGTTGAAGTTGCGCTTATCGAAGATCTCGGAAAAGTCGTCGCTTTTTTTCCGTTCGAACGGGTTTCGCAATCGCTTGGAGAGCCGGTGGGCGGTTCTCTGTCAGATTATCACGGCATTGTGAGCGCCGGCCCTGTCGATGTTGACCCTGTCGACATTCTGCGCGCCTGCAATCTCATCGCGTGGGATTTTTCGCATCTGCCGGTGTCGCAATCGCCTTTTCGCGGCGGGGTGCGTCGTCTGGTTGCGAGCCCGCGGATAGACCTGACCGACGGCTACGCCGTTTACGCGGAGCGTAAGCGGGCGTCGGGGTCCGACTTGATCAATCGGGTCGCCTATCTTGAGCGACGGCTCGCGCGCGAATACGGACCGATCAGATATGCGGCCGACGAAACCGATCATTCGGTTTTGGATCGGGTGCTCGCCTGGAAGTCGGCGCAGTATGTGATGTCGGGCGTGCCCGACATTTTTCGGTCGTCGGCGACGCGTGCGCTGCTCAGAACCGTCCATGAGACACGGACGGAGGGTTTCGCGGGCGTTTTGTCCGCGCTCTACGCAGGCGATCGGCTGATCGCCGGACACTTCGGAATGCGCTCGCTAAGCTCATGGCACTATTGGTTTCCGTCTTACGATCCGAATTTTTCGAAGTATTCGCCGGGGCTGATCCTCCTTTTGAAAATGGCGCGGAGCGCGTCTAGGCTCGGTGTTCGCGTTATCGATCTCGGCGCGGGAGCGGCCGATTACAAGGCGCGCCTGGCTACCGAGTCGGCGACGCTGACGGCCGGCAGCATAGAATTGTTGACGTGGCGGTCGGTGCGTCGCGGCGTCGGACGCGGTGTTGCGGCATTGTTGCGAAATTCGCGTCTGGAAGCGCCCGCGCGCACCCTTGTTCGCAAATGGCGCTCCTTCGCGCTTCCGGAATCGTGACGATCGCGCGGGCCGAAACGGCCGAACCTTCCAAGGCGATGGCGGCTAGGCCAGCGGCCAGAAAATTCGTCGCGGCGGTCAGCTGTCCAAGTTGCTCGCGGGGGCTTGCCGAACGCCGAGCCGCATGTCATCCGCTTTGGGTCCATAAGTTAGCTCTCTCTTAGAGCGCTTATCCCTCGCATGGACTCGTGCGATCGATCAGAAATCGCTCAAAATCATGAAGTTAAAGCGAGCCTCGCTCGCAAGAGTCTATTAACTTTCGCGGAACTCGCGCTAATGAAACGATAGCCTCAACCTCTCCATTTGCAACAAATTTACGAAAAAAGGTAAACGCCGACGAGCGTGCGATGCGATCACGTCTCCCTGAATTTTTAAGGGCGCGCGGCGTCGCGGAACCCTTTCTTAACCATGAAAACGATAATCTCGGGGCGACGGGCCGCGTCAAAATCAAACAGTCACAACGGCGCTCGAACGGACGACTTGGCATGTTGGATTATCGCGGCGGAGCCAATAACGTCTCTGATCCGACGCCTTCGCTCCGCAATGGATCGGAAGACAGGAAATTTGCTCTCAACGAGGCTTGGCGCCTGGCGTGGCGGCGTAAGGGCTTGATTCTCGCGCTGGCGATGTTGGGCGCGCTCCTTGGATTCGTCGCGACCAAGACGCTCACGCCGCGCTATGTCGCGACCGCGCAAATATATCTTGATCCACATGGGCTTCCGGGCCTCGAGAAGGAAGATTCCGCGTCGCACGAAGATTCGACCGGCTTCATAAACTTCGTCGAGACCCAGGCGAAGATTCTTACCTCCCGGGTCGTTCTCGAGCGCGTCGTAACCAAGGAGAGACTTGCGACAGATCCGGAATTCGCCGGCGGCGGCGGCTTGCTAAGCATCTTATTTGGACGATCGTCTTCTTCGGTGGGCGACTCCGAGGGCGCTCTCAACGCCGAGCGAACTCTCGCGCAACGCATCGTGATCCGTCGCCCCGAACGCACCTTCATCATCGAGATCTCGGCGACGAGCAGCAGCCCCGAAAAGGCGGCCCGAATCGCGAACGCCGTCGCTCAAGCCTATAACGACGTGCGTCTCTCCATGCAGACGGACGCCGCCAAGCAGGCCACGAACTCTTTCAGCGCCAGCCTCGGCGAGATGCGCGACCGGCTGCTCGCCGCCGAAAAGCAGGTCGAGGACTACAAAGCCGCGAATGGGCTCGTGGGCACGCGGGATCAATATGTCGACGAGCAAAGTCTCAAGGAGCTCAATCAACAATTGAGTTATGCGCGCACGCGGCTCGAGGACGCGCGCGCGCGCTTCGAACTGCTCAGGCGCGCCCGCGCGTCGAGCGCCGATCTTGGAATGCTGACGGCGACGTTGAACGCGCCGAGCCTGACCAATTTGCGCGGACAACAGACGGCCGCGCTCGAAAAAATCGCCGAGCTTTCCGCGGAGCTCGGCCCGAGGCATCCGAGCGTGAAAAACGCGGAGGCTCGGGTGAACGAACTTCGCCGGCTCATCGACATCGAACTTGAACGCATTCGCGCCTCCAGCAGCAAGGATTTCGAGCAGGCTCGCAATGTCGACGAACGATTGCGGCGCGACGTGGAGCAGTTGCGCCAGCGCGCGCTCGTCGCCGCTCAAGCCTCCGTCAAGCTGCGAGATCTGGAGCGCGAAGTGGACGTCAATCGCGGCGTGTATCAGTCCTTCTTCGCGCGCTCGCGCCAGACCGAGGAAGCGCAGCCAAGCAATCTGATGAGCACTCACATCGTGACAAGCGCGTCGCCGCCGGCCGCGCGCAGCTTTCCTCCGAGCGCCGGCTTGATGATGGCGGCGGGCTTCGTGCTGGGCGCGCTGTTGGGCGTCGCGCTGGGTCTTGGACTCGACATGCGAGACGACCCGGGTCGAAGGCAGTTGACTTCCGCCCAAGGCGATGAATCCGCGCGCGAGCCGACGCGGTTTACGATCACGGACGCGACGCGGTTCACCATTCGTCCCTCTTTCGGCCCGCGATCGCGGATCGAACTGGCGCGCCTGGGAATACCGGTGGCGAGCCGCGCGGAGGATCGAAGCGAAATCGACGCCATCGCCTCACATTTCGAGTCGCTGATCGACGATTCCGACGAGACGCAAATCATCGCCTTTGTCGGCGAGACCAAGGACAATGCGCGAACAATCATGTCGATCAACCTCGCCTTGGCGCTGAGTTCGGCCGGGCTCGACATCGCCTTGGTCGACGCGGACCCGAAAGACGTCGTTCTCGGCTCCTTCGTCGATCCGGAAGCCGAGGCTTCGGACCGCGGCCCCGATTTCGTCGTTGAAACGCGCGAGGAGGTGATCCTCGCCCTTCCCGATTACAACGCCGCCAAACCCAGTGGCGCGTCGAGGAACAGGATCATGCGCGGGCTGCTGCGGGGCGAGATGGGACGAATCGACGCGATCATTTGCGATGGCGCGTTCGACGATCCAAATGCGTTCGAACAAATAAACTGGGTCATTCCGGTGCTCGACGCGGGAGCGGACGAGCGCGCGACCCTCGCCCTTCTACCCGAAGCGCTCGCGGAAAGAACAGCGTTGGTCGTGCGTTTCGAACACACGAACCCTTGGGCGGGAGAAGGCGCGAAGCTGAGCAAAACCGCCTGAAGCTTCGGCGCCCGCGGCGACGCGTCTATTTCGATCCCGTCTTGGAGGCGCGCATCGCCGCCAGCAATGCGTCGCCCAACGCGCCGCCGCCCGCCGGCGCCTTGCCTCGCGGCGTTTCGAATTGGCGTTTTCCGCTTGGTGCGTCGACGCGTCCGGCCCCTTGAGGGCGCGGCGCCGCTTCGTCGTCGAGCCGCATGCTGAGAGCTATTCGCTTACGCGGGGCGTCGACCTCCAGAACTTTTACGCGCACGATGTCTCCGGGTTTGGCGACGCTGCGCGGATCCTTGATGAAGGTCTTCGACATGGCCGATACATGCACGAGTCCGTCCTGATGCACGCCTATGTCGACAAAGGCGCCGAAGGCCGCGACATTGGTGACGACGCCTTCGAGAATCATGCCGGGTTTGAGGTCGGTCAGTTTTTCGACGCCCTCCTGAAAGGTCGCGGTCTTGAAGGCGGGACGAGGATCTCGGCCCGGCTTCTCCAGTTCCGCGATCACGTCGGCCACCGTCGGCGAGCCAAATTTTTCGTCCACAAATTGGGAAGGGTTTAGCGCCCGCAAGGTCGCGACGTCGCCGATGAGCGACTTAATGTCTTTCTTGGTCGCCGCGAGAATGCGTCGCACCAAGGGATAGGCTTCGGGATGCACGCCGGAACGGTCGAGCGGATCGTCGCCGTCGATCACCCGCAAGAAGCCCGCGCTTTGCTCGAAGGCCTTGGGTCCGAGGCGCGGCACTTCCTTCAGCGCGGCGCGGCTGCGCAGCGACCCCTTGGCGTCGCGAAAGGCGACGATGTTGGCGGCCAGCAATTCGCCGATGCCGGAAACGCGGGCGAGCAGCGGCGCCGAGGCCGTGTTGACATCGACGCCAACCGCGTTGACGCAATCTTCCACCACCGCGTCGAGCGAGCGCGACAGCTTCGTTTCGGAGACATCATGTTGATATTGGCCGACCCCGATGGATTTGGGGTCGATCTTCACGAGTTCCGCGAGCGGATCCTGCAAACGCCGCGCGATCGAGGCGGCGCCGCGTAGCGACACGTCGAGATCGGGCAATTCGCGCGAGGCGTATT
>Ga0181539_1001564_pt1 | contig 24933 bp, 16 predicted proteins | sample PEATcosm2014_Bin_46_FD_119767 | JGI IMG/M metagenome (GOLD analysis project Ga0181539, IMG submission 119767) | Peatland microbial communities from MTU Mesocosm Facility, Houghton, MI, USA - PEATcosm2014_Bin23_60_metaG | ecosystem: Environmental > Terrestrial > Soil > Wetlands > Peat | place... | reverse complement strand
GGCAACATGGTCGTGGACATCGGCGGCGGCACGACCGAGGTCGCCGTCATCTCGCTCGGCGGCATCGTCACGCGCCAGTCGGTGCGCATCGCCGGCGACGACATGAACGATGCCATCATCAACTACATGAAGCGCACCTACAACCTGCTTATCGGCGAGCCGACCGCCGAGGCCGTCAAGATCGAAATCGGCTCGGCCGCTCCCCTCGAAAAGGAACTGACCCGGGCGGTGAAGGGCCGCGACCTGATCGCCGGCATCCCGCGCTCCGCCACGATCACCAGCGAGGAGGTGCGCGAGGCGCTCTCCGAGCCGATCCAGGTCATCCTCGACGCCGTCAAGCGCACGCTCGAGACGACCGAGCCGGAACTCTCCGCCGACCTGATTGACCGCGGCATGACGCTCGTCGGCGGCGGCGCGCTCCTGCGCGGGATTGACCGCCTCATCGCCAGGGAGACCGGGCTGGCCGTCCGCATCGCCGAGGATCCGCTCACCGCCGTGGCGCGCGGGACCGGCGCCGTGCTTGAGGAACTCGACCGCGTCAAGGAGATGCTCGAAAGCGACGAAGATTAGAATAGACCGTTGCGGACTGCGGATTACGGCATTCCGCAATCAACGCCCCCCAATCCGCACTCCGCGTTCCACAATCTTCTGACATAGCGTGAAGTCTTTGTCGTCAAAGAGCGCACAACCTCGCCGCAGGACCTTCGCCGGCTGCCTGGTTGTTTCCCTGGCTCTCCTGCTGCTGCCTTCCGGCTGGACCGGACGCGCGCGACTGGCCGCGACATTTCCCATCCAGGTTGTCCAGGGCGCCTGGCTGGGCGCCCTGTCGCCGGCCGAAGATTGGGCGGACCGGATCGGCCGGCTCTGGGGCTCCGCCGGCGAAGCGCGCGAACTGCGAAGGCAAAATGCACGGCTGCTGGCGCAACTCGTCCAGGAATCGGAGCGCCGCCGCGAGCTGGAGTTGCGCCTGAGCCATCTGGCGCAGTTGCCCGCCGAGGCGCAGGGGCGCCCGATCGCGGCGCGAATCCTGAAGTACGACGCCTCGGCCTTGCGCCGCACGATGGTTTTGAACCAGGGCGGCAACGCGGGGGTGACGCCGAACGCGCCGGTCTTCTGGAACCAGGCGCTGATCGGCCGCGTGGATTCCGTGGGGCCGTGGTCGTGCAGCGTCGTCCTCGTCGGCGACCGGGAGTGCAGCATGGGCGTGCGGTGCGCGCGCACGCGCGTCCAGGGCGTGCTCAAAGGCGTCGGCGGCGGCGAGGCGCAGGTGGACGACCTCGACGCGCAGGCCGACGTCCGGGTCGGCGACCTGTTCGTGACCTCCGGCATGGACGGCGTTTTCCCGCCCGGACTTCTTGTCGGCGAATGCGCCGAGGTCTCCGGCGAGTCCGGCGCGATATTCCAATGGGTGATCGTGAAGCCGGCCTTCGACCCGGCGCTGCTCGAGGACGCGGTCATCCTGTTGCCGGAAACCGCCGCGCCGAACGGATAGAGATGAGCGATGAGCACTGAATACTGAGTGCCGAGTTCAGAACGCCGCGCAACACTCTGTACTCACTATTGAGTGCTCAGTGCCCGGCGGTTCCTCCTGATCCGGGAGTCTTCCATGCGGGTCGGCAGTTGGCTGCTGGCGTTGGCGGGGGTGGCGCTGCTCGCGTGCGGCCCGTTGCCGCGCCACGTTCCCCCGGCCTGGCGACCGGACCTCTTTGTGATCCTGGTCGCTTTCGCGGCGCTGCGCGCGCCGCCCGGGCGGGACGCCGACGCCCTGGCGCTGTGCTGGATGACCGGCCTGGCCAAGGACCTGCTTTCGTCGGGGCCGGTCGGGCAGTACGCCCTGCTCTACCTGGCGGCCGGAGCGGTGATCGGGCGCATGCGGCTGGCGCTGGATGCGCGCTCGGCGGCGAGCGGCGCAGCGCTGGCGTGGGCGGCGGCGTTCACGACCGAATGCGTGGCCGCCTGGGCGGCCGGGCGCGGAGGCGGCAGGCTGTGGCCCATGCCCGGCGCGTTCCGCGGCGTGCTGAGCGCCTCGCTCGTCACCGCGTGCGTCGCCTGGCCGTTCTTCCGCTGCCTGGACCGCCTGCTTCGCCGGAAGGGCAAGCCGAGGAGCCTGAGTGCGAGCTACGACGAAGTCGGAGGCGAGGCATGAATAATTCCAAGCCACGACGACACGAACGGTCACCACGACGGCACGACGATCACGACGGAAAAGCTGCTAAAGCAATAGTTGTGCTGATGTTCGTCGTGCCCGTTGCGCCGTCGTGGTGAAGTTCGTGTTGTCGTGGTGGAAGAGCGCATTGCGCGGGGTGGACCATGTTTGACCGCCGGCTCGGCCTGCTCTATTTCGCCTTCTGCGCGGCGCTGCTCTGCATCGGCGCGAGGCTCTTTCAACTGCAGGTGCTCGGCCTGACCGCCGAAGATCCGGATGCCGTGCTGCGGCGGCCGCTGCCGCTGGAGGAAGTCCCCGCCGCGCGCGGGACGATCTTCGACCGCGATGGCGCCGTCCTCGCCTGCGACCAGCCCGTGCTGGAACTCACCGTCCAGTACGGCGAACTGCTCCGGATGTGCGCGCTGGGCGGCAACAGCATGTTCCCGGAGGAGCGCGAGCGGATCCGCGAGGCGGAGAAGCGCCGCCCGATCGCCGGGGACATGCTCCCGTCGCGGCTCGATGCGCTCTCCGCGGCGACCGGGTGCGACCGCGACTTCATCCTGGCGCGGGTCGGCGAGATCGTCAACCGGGTGCGCCAGATCCGCCGGCAGGCGCTGGGGGATCGCGCGGCGGAGTCCGGCGGCCGCGAGCTTTACGAAGAAACCCTCCCGCACGTGTTGATCAGCGGCGTCTCCATCGAGACCGCCGAGCAGGCGGCCGCCAGCCCTATGCGGTTCCCCGGCGTGGCGGTCTCGGCGGCGTGGCGCAGATCGTACCCGCAGGGAAAACTCGCCGCGCACGTCGTGGGATACCTGGGACGAGCGCAGCCGCCGTTGCGCGGCGAAACGCCGGAAGACCCGGGCGTCCGGCCCGGCGACCGCGTCGGCGTCGCCGGCGCCGAGAAGCAGTTCGACTCCGCGCTGCGCGGCGTGCCGGGGATCATCAACGCCGGGGTGGAGCCGAAGACCGGCCGCCTGACGCGGAACGTCCTATTCGGCGCGCAGGCGGGGAGCAACCTTTACCTGACCCTCTCCGGACCGGCTCAGCAGCGGGCCGAGCAGGCGCTCGCGGGCCTCGTCGGGGCTGTGGTGGTGATGGACCTGCGGACCGGCGAGTTGCTCGTCCTGGCCAGTTCGCCCTCGTTCGATCCGGCCACCGGCCCTACCGCGGAGAACCTGCCGCTGCATCCGTATCTGTCGCGGGCGACGCAGGACAGCGTGGCGCCCGGCTCGGTTTTCAAGCCGGTCGTCGCGCTCGCCGCGGCCGCCGGCGGGTTCGGGACCGACCGGACCTTCACGTGCACGGGCACCCTGGTTTACGGCGGCATCACGTTCCACTGCGAAGGCCATCACGGCGCCGTGAATATGGAGCAGGCCATCGCCCAGTCCTGTAACATCTATTTTTTCCAGGTCGCGCGCCAGGCCGGCCCGGACGCGATCCTCTCGTGGGCGAGCGCCCTCAACCTGGGACGGCGGACCGGCGTGGATCTGCCGTATGAATGGGCGGGCCGGTTGCCGCAACTTCGGCGTGGCTGGCCGGCGGGGCAGACGATGAACCTGGGGATCGGGCAGGGGGACCTGAGCGTCACGCCGCTGCAAATCGCGGTGATGACCGCCGTGATCGCCAATGGCGGCAAATCCCCGCGGCCGACGATCCGGCGCCGGATCGAGCCCCCGCCTGAAGCGGACATGCCCGCGGCGGCGGACGCTCCTCCTCCGTCCGAGGTCTCGCTGCCGCCGGACGGGCTGCGCGCCGTGCGCGACGGCATGCGCCAGTGCACGCTCGCGGGCACCGCCAGTAATGTGGCCGGCCTTCGCGAGTTGAAGGCGGCGGTGAAGACCGGAACGGCGGAGACGCGGGACCGCACCGTCAACCAGGCCTGGATCGCCGGCTATCTGCCGTGGAATTCGCCGCGCTGGGCCTTTGCCGTCGTCGTGCACAACGTCCCCGGCCACGGCGCGCAGATCGCCGGTCCGATCGCCGTCGCGACACTTCAGGCTCTTTCGGCCCAACCGGAATGAGCGCGGAGGGCGGAACGGATCGGCGCTTGCCGGCCGGCGTCGCAAGGCTTCCCCAGGTTCACCCGGGGCCGGTCGCGCACCGAGGCGGCGGTTTTCCCTTGATGGGAGGCGGTCCTTATGCTATGATCAAGGGGCTTGAACTGGAGGCTCAAGCGCTGAAGCCGGCGTTCACAAACGCATCCTCGGGCGACAGGCAACCTGCTGCAGACCGAACTTCCAACGCGACGGGAAGCTCGCCGGTTGAGTTGCGCTCCTCTATTGGGGATTCGGGCCGATGACCGAGGGAAAGGAATCTTCCGGGAAAGACCCGGCGGCGCAGGACGCGCCGCTTTCCGCCCGAAAGAAGACGGTGCGCGCGGAGCGCAGAGCCCGGGTCCTCCTGCGGCAGATGGCCAACTGGCTGGACAATTGGGGACTGCGCGGCTATCCGCAGGACACGCACGACTGGGCGTCGAAGGTCGAGCGGCTTCGGAGCCTCAAGAACACCTCCTCTCACTTCCACTAACAGCGTACCCGCCTTCCGAAGTCGAAAGGGAACAATATCATGTTCGCAAAGATTGCAGCGCTCGGTCTGGCTGCCGCGGCCGTTGCGGGTGTGTCGAGTCCATGTTGGAGCCAGGAAAAGCCGGTCGTCATTTTCACCCAGGCCAACGCCCCGGCGGCGCCGAAGCTCGATGACCTTCCCTTGAAAAACAGCGTCTCGCAATACGACATGACTTGGACGTTCGACAAGCTGAGTCGAGTCGGACAATTCGTCAATGGCGACTTCTACGTCGTCGGCCCGGTGACGATCACCGAGATCAGCCCCCGGCCTCTCTACGGCGCCGAAATCCCCGCCGGCCAACTCGACCCGATGGATGAGCGCCAGCCGGAAAAAGACCGCGTTCGCAACGGCTTCATGCTCAATCCCCCCGCCGACCGAAAAGTCTCTTACGACAGCGGCGTTAAAAACTGGTTTACCCCGTCCCTCATCCAAAAGCTCCCCGTCACGATGAAGCCGGGCGATTCCCTCGTCTCGACCATCAGTATGAAGCTGGGAGTGGTCCTCGAGGCTCCGCTTCAGATGAATAGCGACGAAACGGAATCCCGCGCCGTAGGCGACGCCAGTCCGATCAAAGACGCCGCCGTGCTGACCTGTGTCGCCGAGCCGCAGCCGGCCGATGCGTTCCGTCCGGCGTTCTGTGACCGCACTCAGAAAATCTACCTGGCGCGCAATCTGAAGCGCGAGCTGTTGCCCGTCGTCGCCGCTCCCCGCGACACTCCGAAACTGCAACAATACATCGGCTACACCCAGCGCCCGTGGGTCAACACCGGCTACTTCGGCTTCGAGGAACCCGCCGACAACATGCCGTGGTACGGCCGCGAGGTCGGCCGCGTCGTCGGCAATACGGCGCTGCTCCTGTGCTGCAACTTCACGCCCGGGCAAAAGGAACCGCTCCTCGATAATTTCGTCCAGGTCGGCATTGACCTGGGCGGCATGATCCGGGCCGGACATCCCGGATGGTACTGCTGGGGCGGCCACGGCTCCGGCCGCAAGCTGCCGATCGTCTTTGCCGGGTTCCTCCTGGGCGACGACGAACTCGCCGACATCAACAAGTCGTTCCCCCAAGCCTGCTTCGGCGAAGATGAACAGACCGCCTACGGCAATTGCTGGACCGGCGCCAAAGTCGTCTTCACCGGCCACTCCGGCATAGATGAGATCACCGGAATCGGCCGCGATTGCGCCCGAGGGCCTGCCTGGGGGCCCTACGAACACACCCCGCCCGCCGCCTGGGGCCCGGGCCAGAATACCAGCGAAGGCTACCGCCGCAGCAGCACCACCGTCGGCTGGGTCGCGCAGGCCCTGGCCCTGCGCCTCCTGCACGCCGAAAAAGTCTGGAACCACGATGCGTTCTTCGATTACGTTGACCGTTGGATGTACGAAAAGGACGAAGCCTTCAGGCAAACCATCAAAACCGCCACCGGCGTTGACTACCCCAGAATGGAGTGGTGCTGGCAAGGCCAATGCCCGGAGGAGTTCGTCAACGAAATGTGGGCGGAATACCGCGCCGGCCCCGGGATGCCCCCGACCGACGGTTGGAAACAACAACACGACGACACCTACTACACAAACGCCATCGCAAAAGAACTCAAAGGCCCCGCCCGGCGCGAGAGATAGATTGCCGCCGATACGCCGCGTCACGGGGCCCGCGGCGCGCGGCGACGCGCCAGGATGAGCCCGTCCTTGTCCGCAAGGATCTGCATCTTCGCCCGCGCCGCCCTTAGCGCCTGCCAGGCCACGGCCGGCGGCGTCGTGCCGAGATTGCCCTTCATGTCCACGAACAGGTAGTCCGCCTCCGCGTAATCGTCGAGCAACACGATCTCCGCGCGGTGCGGAACCTGGCAATATAAATCCCATTGGACGGCCAGGCGCCCGTCCGGGGGCAGGAGCCGGCGGGCGATGTCCGCCGCCGCGCGGTCCCGCGCGGTGGCCTTGAACGGCCTCATGAGGAAGCCGTTCGAGAGCGTGGGCTTGGTCAGCCAGATCGCCCCGTTGGCGGCGAGCAACGCCGCCATGAACACGATGAGCGCGCCCTTTGCCGGGCGCGGCCATCGGGCGATCCGCGCCGCTCCGAGCGCGGTTGCGAAGAACAGGAAGGGGATGATCGGGGCGCTGCGGTAATACGCCAGCATCCGGAAGTCCGGGTCCGGCGAAAGCAGCACCACCGCCGCCGGAGGCAGGATCAGCAGCGCGCTGCGCCAGTCCGCCAGGAATAGGAACCCGCACGTCGCCAGCAGTGTCAGCAGCGGCCAGGACATCAGGCACAGCGGAATGCGCCATGGATGCGCCATGATGCCCAGCGCAATCTCCGGCAGACTGTTGCCGTAGACTCCCCAGGGCTTCAGGTACGCCGGCGTCGCGCCCGCAGGCGCGAACGCGCGAGTGACCGCCACAGCCAGAAGGAACCATGCCAGCGACAGGCCCATGGTCCCCCAGCCCAGCCGGCGGTCGCGCCGCGCCAGCAGCAAGTACAGGCCGAAGGGAATCAGGTACAGCGCCGCGTCCGTCTTCACCCCAAGGGCCAGGACCAGAAAGATCCAGTATGCTCTTCGATGTGCGGCCAGCGCGCAATACATCGCGCTGAACGCGCAGAAGGGCAGCAGCGCCTCGTAGTACGACGCCTGGTGAATGCAGCCGACGTAGTAGTTCACCAGGTACAGCCCCGCCGTCAGTGCCGCCAGCGCGCGGCTGTTCGTGGCGCGGCGGGTCAGGAGAAAGAGCGGCGCGGCGGCGCCCGCGAGAAAGACGCTCTGGAAGAGCAGCAGCGTCACCGGGGCATCGTGCATCGCGTAGAACGGCAGCGCCAGGAGCAGCGTCGGCGTAAAGTGCACGCCGAAGTGGCTCCGGCCGATCAGCGGCGAGTACATGAACCGCCCGTGGAGCGTCCAGTGCAGGCTGTAATCAATAAGCCCCACGTCGTGCGGGAAAGTGTTGTGCGAGGCCTGCTGTGAAAAGGCAATCCAACCGTAATACAACTCGGCCGCCAGCAGCGCCGCGACCGCAACGATCACGATGAGCGAAACGCGAGGCCGCGCCTCGTTTGCCCCGTCGAGGACAGCCGCCGGCGTCATTTCTCGGACGCCGCGTTCGATGCCCCCTCATCCTCCACCAGCGTCCAACCGCTGTCGGGATTGTATGCCTTCATATTCCGGGCGATGTCCGCGGTTTGGGGTCCCAGGTCCTTTTGATAGAGCTTCCCCTGGTGGCTGATGATGAACGTCATCACGCCGGAGACGCCGTACTCGCTGGGCCAGGCGACCAGGGCGAAGCCGGCGATCATGTTGCCGTTGATGACATAATCGTATTTGCCGCCGGGCGCGTCGGGGCCCTGGCACTTAAGGATGCGGTAGAAGTAGCCGTGGTAGGGCTGCGGGCCGGAACCGTCCTTGTGTCCAGGCGTGTAACCTCCCATCTCGGCCTGGGCGACGAACTCGCCGAACGGGCTTTCCTCTTCGCCGGGGCCTGCTTCCCAGTAGAGCCCGTCCTTGCCGTTCTTGCTGATGAAGCGCTGAGCGTACTTGAGCACGCCGCTGCCATCGCGGTCAGCGCTGGCGTACTCGCGCTGCGCTTCGAGATAGGCGCGGCAGACTTTGATGGTCTCCAGTTCGTTGGCGCCGATGCGGCGCGCGAGGATTTCCTTTTTGCCGGCCTCGGTGTCGAAGAACCACTTGCCGTCGGGCAGGCGCGTCAGCGGAATCGGGAAGGGCCAGTTGTCCTTGCCGATGTCAACGATGGAGGTTTGCGCGTCTTTCTTTTCCAGCTCGAGGTGTTCGCGGGCGTTTTTGACAAAGCGATCGAAGGCCTTCTCGTCCTCGACCTTGTCGCCGGAGACGAACTCGGAGACGGCGGGGCCGAACAGGCGGTCGAGGGCGTCGCGGTCGCGCGCCTTGGCGGCGGCGACGAGCGCGGCGGCGGCCTGGTCGTCGGTGTCGAATTGCTGCTGGCCCGCGCCCGGTTCGCCGGCGGGGCGGACGAGCTCGGCCTCGCCCGTCGTACTGGTGCAACCGGTGATGGCGGCGAGCGCAACGGCGCCGGCACAGGCGAGTGCGGCCATTACGACTCCAGAGGTTCGAGAATGCATCCTTGCTCTCCTTAATTGAGCCGCCGGCGATATCCGGGCGGACGTTTCAAATCTCCGACGCTGCCGGCAGTCAACGATACGCGACCTTCATCGGTGCGTGGCTGACGCATTGCCGCGGGCGCTTTGGGCTCGAGCTGCGCCGCCCGAGCCGCCGCTGAAGGCGCTGCTGCGAGCGGGAGCAGGTGGCGGCGCGGCCCGTGCCGGCGCCGCGCGAGGGGCCGGTGCGGCCCGTGCCGGCGCCGCGCGAGGGGCCGGCGCGCTGCGGCGAGGCGCGGCCGTTGTCGCGGGCCGCGGGGCCGGCGAGCCGACGCGCTGCACGGAACGCTGGACTGCACTGCGGGTTTGCGTGCCCGCAAAGATATTTTTCGAGGCTTTGGGTGCAGGCAGCTTTCCGACCTGCGCCCCGTGAGCCGCGCCGGCGCGGGGATTCGTGGCGACGGGCCCGCGCGTACCGTTGAGGCCCAGTTTGCCGACGCCTTCACGCGTGAGCCGGGGCGCGGGCCTCAGCGGCGGGCGAGTCCAAGCTCTGGGGGCGGGAACCCATCCTGCCGGGCGGCGGTTCCATGCCGGCGGATGCCGGTCCCATTCCTCCGGGTGATGCCATCCGGAATACCACCCGCCGCCGGTCACGATGCATCGGCCGCCCCAGTCGAAATCGTCGTCGCACCAGAGGCCGATGGGGTAGCCGTCGCCGAAGGACACCGGACAGACGCCGGCATAAACCGCGTCCGGGTCGTACTGCGGCACGTAGATCACCTCGGGATCAACCGGTTCGATGCGGATGGCGCCATTGTCGGCGACCACCTGCTGCTGCGAGTTGGTCTGGAGATTCTGCGCGGCTTGCGCCTGGGCGCGCAACTGCTGGATGCAAGCCATCACGTCCTGCTGCTGGTTCAAAAACGCCGCACCTAAAGCCTGGGTCCAGTTGATTTGACCGCTCATCATCGCGAGAACGCTGGGGTAATGGACCAGGCCCTTGATGGAGGCATCCCAACTCTGCGCGGCGATGTCCGCCTCGGTGGGATTGGGCGCGGCCTGAAGCCATTGCTCGGCCGCAACCACGTCCTGGGGAAAAGTGGCGGCCGGGAGGATCAGGGACAACAGCGGGTCAGGATAGAGCGCGATGGGCCCGAGCAACTGTGCGAGTTGGACGGCGCTGAGCGTAACGGCCGCCGCGGGCACGCCGGGCGCGACGGGCGGGCCACTCTGCGGGTATTGGACGTATTGCGGGTACTGCGGCGCCTCAACCTGCGCCTGCGCCACGTCGCGTCCGCAGGCCCAGCAAAGGCTCGCCATCCCGGCCAGGCACGCGATCATTCGCCATTGTTTTGGCATCGCAGTTGCCTCGACAGAAAAACGCTCTCGAGTGCGCCATGCCCGCTCCGCTGAAAAAAACAGCCACTAGGGCGGTCCGCTTGCGCGGCCGGTTCACTGTCCCGGGCGACTGCCGAAACTCACTTGCCCGAATGAATAGTCCGGCTCACTGGGGCGAAGGCGGCGGAGCCACAGTCGGCGCGGCGAGCTTCATCACTTCCTGGATCGTCTGGGTCATCTCCGCGATCTTGGCGTTCGCAGCGTCCAGTTGTTTCTGCAGGTTCCGATTCTCCGCGATTTTCTCCGTCACTTGGTTGTTTATCTTCGCGAGTTCATCCTGGGCCGCCTTGAGATCCTGGTTCAACTGGTCCAGTTGCTTCTGCATCTCGGCGAGCTTGGGCCCGTTACTCTCGGCCGTCCCGGATGGCGCCTGCTGTTCACAGCCGACTGCCATCATCAAGGCCGCCGCAAAGACCGCAGCGGCCGCCACCTGCAAGTATCTCACCGCTTGCCCTCCAAATAAGAAGCCCGCATGTTGTTTGCCCGATTGCACGCCGGGCGCTTGGTCAAAGAAAACCGCTGCGTAAACTGTCCGTCCCCTCGGCCGGCCGGTCATGCCGGGCAGCCGTTGAGGCTTACCGGCTCGGCGCCGGCGTCGGCATTGCCGCTTGGAGCTTCTTGACAATTTCCGCGAGGGTATTCTTCGCGGCGGTCAGCTCGGCTACCGTGGTCTTCTGTGCATTAAGGTCACGCTGGAGCTGGTCCACCTTGGTCGTTGCAGCGCTTAAATCCTTCCTGGCCTGTTCCAACGGCTGCTGGGCTTCGGCAAGTTGGCTCTGCAGCCGATCCGCGCGATTCTTCTGATCGGCGGCCTGGTCCTGGGCGACCTTCAAGTCGGCGAGCAAACGCTTGTCCGCCGCCAGTTGGTCCTGCGCCGCCTTGAGGTCCTTCCGGGCCTGGGCCAGTTGCTTCTGCGCCGCATCGGTCTTCTTCTGCTCGGCCATCACGTCCCTGTTGTACGTCGCCTTCGACACCATGCATCCCGTGCCGAGGACCAGCGGCAACGCGACTGCCACGACGCCTAACGCCCGCACGTGCCACATAGCGGCGCCTCCTAATAAAAAGCAGAACAGCCTCTTTATCCTGCGTACTCCCCTCACGCGACGTTCGACGGCTTCGGACTTTTCAGCCGGCGTTTCCCATTTGACCCTTTTCGAACATGAGGTTATACGGTCGAATTGCCGCTGTCAAGCGGTTTCTCGTCGGGCCTGCACGATCAAGCCGGTGAACGGGTGAGTGACGAATACTCATCAGCGAACGCCGCGCGCGCGATCGTTCAGCGGTCCGCGTTCAATATTGTCTTCAACACTGCCGTTTTCGATGTGGTAGAATGCCGAATATCTCGTGGGACTTTTGTCTCCGGCCGGCATCTAACGAATTAGCCTGCCGCAGCGGCGGTAGGCCTGTTCTTCGACCGGCGAAAAGGGGTTGGCATGAAACGCACAAGATTCCCAGGCGCATGGCTGGCCGTTCCGGCGCTGCTGCTGATGACGTTCGCCGCCGCCCCTGAAAAGCCGGACCGCGAGGCGGCGGGAAAGCTGATGCGCGACGGCAACTTCAAGGAGGCCTACGACGGCCTCTCCTCGCTGGCGCTCGACCCGGCCGATGAGCCGACGGCGGCCGGGAGCGACCTGACGCAGGCCGTCGAGTGCCTGCGGCGGCTCAACCGCCTGGACGAGTTCGACGCGTTCGTCGAGAAAGTCATCGCCGCCCACAAGGACAACGGGCTGCTGCTGTTCAGCGCCGCCGTACTATACCATGATTACGCGGTCCATCAGGGGGCGATCGTGGCCGGCAGCTTTGTCCGCGGCCCGCATCGCGGGGGAACGGCGAAGTACGTGAATTCCGCCGAGCGCGACCGCATCCGCGCGCTGCAGCTCATGGTCCAGGCGATGGGCGCGGCGAAGGCCGAGAAGCTGGGCGGGCGGTTCTACTTGACGCTGGCAAACATACTGCTCGGCAACCGCGGCTACGGTGACGCCTGGCGCCTGCAGTACCTGAGCGACCTGGACAAGCTGCCGGATTACGTTGAAGGCTATTATTATGACGGCGGCCGCGGCATCGGCGCGCCGGTCAACGCCGAAGGCACGCCGGTCTATTACCATGTGCCTGAAAGTTGGAAGGCCGCACAGAACGACGGCGAGCGCTGGCGCTGGGCGCTCCAGATGGCCGCCGAGATCGCCCCCGCGATGACCGCGCAGGCCGAAATGACTTTCGCCGATTTCCTCCGTTCGCAGTTCGGCACGGAGACGCTGGCCGAGTACGGCTGGTTCTTCGGGCGCGGCTTCTCGGACGGCGACAAGAAGGACGAAAGCGGCACGTACGCGCTCCACACGCTCGGCGAGGACGAGACCATCGCGCGGCTCGCTGCCGGCATCCGGCGCTTCAAGCTTCCGGACGAGTTCAATTACATCCTGATTTACAAGCGCGTCGCCGGCGAGAATGCGGGCAACTGGACGGCCCAGGCGCTCGATAAACTGGCCGACCTCTTCGAGAACCGCCGGCAATACGAGAAGTCGGCGGACTACTGGCGCCGGAGCATTGCGCTCGGCGATCCGGTCGGTAACAAGCAGAAGCGGCTGGACCAGATCGAGGGCAACTGGGGCCAGTTCGAGCCGGTCGGCACACAGCCGGCCGGCCCCGTGGGCGCGACGGTGGAGTTCCGCTTCCGCAACGGCAGGAAGGTCAGCTTCGAGGCGCAGGAGATCAACGTCCGGAAACTCCTCGACGACGTCAAGGCGTATCTGAAGGACCCGCCAAAGCAGCTCGACTGGAACGAGGTGAACATCGCCGACATCGGCTCGCGGCTCGTCCGCGAGAACCAGTCGGAGTACCTCCTCAAGCGGGTGGCGTCGTGGGAGCTGGAGCTGACGCCGCGCGAGGGCCATTTCGACCGGCGCATCACCGTCGCCACGCCGCTGCAGCGCGCCGGCGCGTACCTCGTCAGCGCGAAGATGGAGGGCGGCAACACCAGCTACGTCGTCATCTGGGTCGCCGACACCGCCATCGTCCGCAAGCCGATGGACAAGCAGATCTACTGCTTCATCGCCGACGCCGTCACCGGCCGGCCGATCTCCGAGGCCAACGTCGAGTTCTTCGGCTGGCGGCAGGAGTGGTCAACGACGCGATTACGCGCGCGGCCCATCCGGTCGTTCACACCGCCGACTCCGCCGAGTTCACCAATGCCGACGGCGAGGTGACGTACGCGCCAAAGGTGGACGGCGCCGGCGGCCCGTACCAGTGGCTCATCATCGCCACCACGCCGGAGGGCCGGCTGGCGTACCTGGGCTTCACGGGCTTCTGGCCCACGGACTCCCTTGACGCCGAGTACAATGAGGACAAGGTCTTCGCGATCACCGACCGGCCGGTCTATCGGCCGGGCCAGCCGGTGAAGTTCAAGTTCTGGCTGGACCACGCGCAGTATGAACAGGAAGGCAAGTCGGCTTTCGCCGGCCGGTCGTTCACCGTCGAGGTGCGCAATCCGCGGGACGAGACGATCTTCCAGAAGGGCTTCACCGCCGACGAGTACGGCGGGTTCGACGGCGAACTGACGCTGCCGAAGGAAGCCACGCTCGGCGTGTACCGGATCAACGTGCTGAAGCTCAAGGACGAGGAAATGGGCGGCGGCTCGTTCCGCGTCGAGGAATACAAGAAGCCGGAGTTCGAGGTGGAGGTCAAGGCGCCCGCGGAGCCGGTGATGCTCGGCGAAAAGTTCTCCGCGAGCATCGAGGCGAAGTACTACTTCGGCGCGCCCGTGACCGAGGCGAAGGTCAAGTACAGGATCCTCCGGACGAGCTATTCGGCCGACTGGTACCCGGCGGGCCTGTGGGACTGGCTCTACGAGCCGGGCTACTGGTGGTTCGCCTCCGATTACACGTGGTTCCCGGGCTGGCGCGACTGGGGCTGCAGGCGGCCGGTCTTCCTATGGCGGCCCTTGCGCCGCCCGGAGCGGCCGGAACTGGTCGCCGAGGTCGAGGCGGCCATCGGCAAGGACGGCGTCGTGAAGGTCGAGGTGGACACCGCCCTCGCCAGGGAAATCCACGGCGACACGGACCACAAGTACGAGATCAGCGCCGAAGTGACCGACCCGTCGCGGCGGACGATCGTCGGCCAGGGGAGCGTGCTCGTCGCGCGCAAGCCGTTCAAGGTCTACGCCTGGGTGGACCGCGGCCATTACCGCGTCGGCGGCGTCATCCGCGCCAGCTTCATGGCCAGGACGCTCGACAACAAGCCCGTCGCCGGCGCCGGCGAACTGCGCCTGCTGCGGATCGCCTACGACAAGGACGCGAAGCCGGCCGAGACCGAAGTCCAGAAATGGGAGGACTTCCCGACCGACGCGCAGGGCCGCGCCCAGGTCCAGATCAAGGCCTCGAAGGCCGGACAGTATCGCCTCAGCTACAAGGTGACCGACTCGAAGCAGCACATCATCGAGGGTGGCTACGTCTTCTGCGTCATCGGCGAAGGCGCCGCGCCGGGCGACTTCCGCTTCAATGAGATCGAGCTCGTGACCGACCGGCGCGAGTACGCGCCCGGTGACAAGGTCAACCTCCTCGTCAACACCGCGCGGCCTGATTCCTGGATCGTCCTCTTCCTGCGCCCGGCCGGGGGGCATTACCCGATGCCGAAGGTCGTCCACGCCGAAGGCAAGAGCACGCAGGAGGCGATCGAGGTCGTCAAGAGGGACATGCCGAACTTCTTCATCGAGGCGTTCACCGTCGCCGACGGGCGCGTCTACACCGAGACGCGCGAAGTGATCGTCCCGCCCGAGAGCCGCATCCTCGGCCTCGCCGTCACGCCCTCCGCCGAGAAGTACAAGCCCGGCGAGAAGGCCGTCGTCAGGCTGAAGCTGACCGGGCCGGACGGCAAGCCGTTCGTCGGCTCCACGGTCGTGAGCATCTACGACAAGGCCGTCGAGTACGTCTCGGGCGGCTCGAACGTGCCGGAGATCAAGGCGTTCTTCTGGAAGTGGCGCCGGCAGCATCAGCCGAGCGCCGAGAGCAGCCTGGACCACTTCGGATATGACCTCGTTCGCCGCAACGAGATCGCGATGGAATTCCTCGGCATGTTCGGACAGTCGGTCGTCGAGGAAGTGAACGAACAGGCGGACCAGGCCAATGCTATGTCCATTGAAGGGAGAGCCGAATTGATGGCTCCCGCAGGCGGTGGAGGATCACTGAGCCGGTTCGGCATGGCCCTAGGCGGCGCGCCCATGGCGGCGCCGATGGCGATGCAGAGCCTGACTTCCGCCGAAGTGCGGCGCGAGGTGACCGCGAAGGCGGGCCTGAGAGAGCTGCAGAACGACAAGACGGGAGGCGGCGGCGAAGGCCCGATGGTGGAGCCTACCGTCCGCACCGAGTTCGCGGACACCGCCCTCTGGGCCGGCGACCTGGCCACCGACCAGGACGGCCTCGCCCAGGTCGAGCTGAAGATGCCGGAGAACCTGACTACCTGGAAGGCGCGCGCCTGGGCAATAGGCGCCGGCGCTCGCGTCGGCGAGGCCGCCGCTGAAGTCGTCACCGCCAAGAACCTCATCCTCCGCCTCCAGGCCCCGCGCTTCTTCGTCGAAAAGGACGAAGTCGTCCTCTCCGCGAACGTGCATAACTTCCTCAAGGAAAAGAAGCAGGTGCGCGTGTCGCTCGAGCTTCCGGGCGGCTGCCTCAGCCCGATGAACGACCCGCTCGCGCAGACCATCGCCATCGAGCCGAACTCGGAGAAGCGCGTGGACTGGCGCGTCAAGGCGGTCAAGGCCGGCGAGGCTGCCATCCGCATGAAGGCGCTCACCGACGAGGAATCCGACGCGATGGAGATGAAGTTCCCCGTCTACGTCCACGGCATGCTCAAGACCGAGAGCTTCTGCGGAGTTATCCGGCCCGAGAAGGAGAGCGCCCTCGTTACGCTCCGCGTCCCCGCCGAACGCAGGGCGGAGCAGACGCGGCTGGAAGTCCGCTACTCGCCCACGCTCGCCGGCGCCATGGTGGACGCGCTGCCGTACCTGGCGGATTATCCCTACGGTTGCACCGAGCAGACGCTCAACCGCTTCCTGCCCACGGTCATCACGCAGAAGGTGCTCCTGCAGATGGGGCTGAACCTCAAGGAAATCCAGCAGAAGCGGACCGACCTCAACGCGCAGGAGATCGGCGACAACTCGTCGCGCGCCGCCGACTGGTCCTACTCGGGCGGCTACATGAGCCGCGCCACCGCCCGCGTCAAGGAGCCGGTATTCGACCCGGCCGCGCTCCACGATATGGTCAAGGACGGCATCAGCCGCCTGGCCGGCATGCAGTGTTCCGACGGCGGCTGGGGCTGGTTCAGCGGTTGGGGCGAGCGATCCTGGCCGCACACCACCGCGTACGTCGTCCACGGGCTGCAGATCGCCCGCGCCTGCGACGTGGCGCTGCTGCCCAACATGCTCGAGCGCGGCGTGGATTGGCTCCAGCGCTACCAGGTCGAGCAGACCCTGCTCATCCGCAACGCCGAGAAGAAGGAAAAGGGCGCCCGCTGGAAGGAGCGCGCCGACAACCTCGACGCCTTCGTCTATATGGTCCTCGCCGACGAGGGCGCGAAGGCCGATAACCTCGAGATGCGCGGCTATCTCTACCGCGACCGCAGCGAACTGGCCGTCTACGCCCAGGCGATGTTCGGGCTGGCGCTCCACAAACTCGGCGACATCGAAAAACGCGACATGATCCTCCGCAACCTGGACCAGTTCCTCGTGCAGGACGACGAGAACCAGACCGCGTACCTCAACCTGCCGGCCGACAACTGGCGGTGGTGCTGGTATGGCAGCGAATACGAGGCGCAGGCTTACTACCTCAAGCTGCTCTCCGTCGTCGAGCCCAAGGGAGAGAAGGCCTCGCGGCTCGTCAAGTACCTCATCAACAACCGCAGGCACGCCAGCTACTGGAACAGCACCCGCGATACCGCCGTCTGCGTCGAGGCCCTGGCCGATTACCTGAAGGCCAGCGGCGAGGACAAGCCGGACATGACCGTGACGATCCTCCTCGACGGCCAGGTCCGGAAGGAGGTCCGCATCACGCCCGGGAACATCTTCTCCTTCGACAACAAGCTCGTCCTGGAAGGCGATTCGCTCGCCGACGGCAAGCACACCATCGAGGTCGTCAAGAAAGGCGCCGGCCCGCTCTACTTCAACGCCTACCTGTCCAACTTCACGCTCGAAGACCCGATCAGCAGCGCCGGCCTCGAGATCAAAGTGCAGCGCAAGTACTACCGCCTCGTCGAGACCGCGCAGACCGTCAAGGCCGAAGGCTCGCGTGGCCAGGCCGCGGACCAGAGGGCCGAGAAGTACGAGCGCCAGGAACTCGCCAACCTGGCGATGCTCAAGAGCGGCGACCTGGTCGAGGTCGAGCTCGAGGTCGCCAGCAAGAACGACTACGAGTACATCGTGCTCGAGGACGCGAAAGCCGCCGGCTTCGAGCCGGTGGACCTGCGGAGCGGGTACAACGGCAATGACATGGGCGCTTACGTCGAGTTCCGCGACGAGCGCACCGTCTTCTTCGTCCGCCAGCTCGCACGCGGCCAGCACAGCGTCAGCTACCGCATGCGCGCGGAGGTCCCCGGCAAATTCAGCGCCCTGCCGACCAAAGCCAGCGCGATGTACGCGCCGGAACTCAAGGCCAATGCAGACGAGATCAAGCTGCAGATTGAAGACTGAGGGGAAGCTGGAAGTCGGGAGATAAGAGTCAGGAGATGGAATAAGGAAGCCGCTCGCGTTATTCTGCTGATGTTTCACTCACGAATGGATACTGCTTCGATTGTCATTCCCGCGGAAGCGGGAATCCAGAATCCCGCGCAGTTCGTGGATTCCCGCCTTCGCATCGTGCGCCGTACGCGGCGCACTCTGGGGAATGACGCGAGGGGCACGAGTCGCGTATCCATTATTCGATGAAAGCTCAATAACTTCTATCTTCCAGCTCCCGTACTCTGTTTCTTCCGTCTCAGCACACCCCACTGCGCCGCGGCCGAGACGAGGAGCGCGCATCCGCAGACGGCGTACATCACCTGGGCCGAGCCGGTGCGGTGGATGAAGCGCTCGCAGAGGAACAGGCTCGCGAACGAGCCGAGGCCGACGAGGAATTCGTTGATGCCGATGTTCCGCGGCCGATGCCCCGCGTTGCTCGCGTAATAGACCGCGCAGAAGTACGAGAACCCGGCCCAGAGTCCCAGGGCCGAGATGCCCACCGCCGTCACCGTGTAGCCCGGGAATTGCCAGAGCAGCAGCAGCCCCAGCGCCGCAAGGACTTGGATCGTCACCAGCGGCCCGGGCCGATACAGCCAATGCCGCAGCCGGCCCATGCAAAGTCCGCTCATGGCCTGGACCAGCGCGTGAAGGAACAGCGGCAGTCCGGCCAGCACGGGCGCGATGCCCTGCTTCGCGCTGACGGCCGGATAGAACGTCAAGATGGGGCGCTGCACGAACATGGTCGTGAAAATGATGATCCAGCCGGCCCAGAGGTACCGCGGCGCGACCGGCGGCGCGCCCGGCGGGCTCTGCTCGGTGTGCTCTTCCGCCGAAGGCTCGTCGTGCGGCCGCTGCCGGTGGATCAGCAGCGTCAGCAGGATCACGCCGCCGATGAGCACGGTCAGCCCGACCAGGGCGATCGGCCCCAGCCGGTAGAGCGATCCGGAAGTCAGCAGGCCCAGACTGAAGCCGCTGCTCCACGCGAACGTGTAGATCGCCATCGTGCGCGTGAGTCCGTCCGGCGCCGTCTCACCGCGCATGAAGGATTGGAACGAATTGAAGAAAAAGGCGGCGAGCACGCCCAGGAGCGCCATGGCGGCAAAGATCGGCCCGAACTGCTGCGCCGCCAGGGCGAGCGTGCCCGCCAGGATGCCGCCGACCGAGCTGGCGACCAGGATCGGCAGCGCGTTCCGGCGCGAAAGGAAGCAACCGGAAAGCAGGCTGGCGGCCATGTACGTCACCTGATAGATGGCGCCCAGCCATGCGACCTGGCCGAGCGTCATGCCCCGCTCGCCCGCGCCGTAGCTCACGGCGAAGAGCACCAGCGACAGCAGCCAGTCCATCAACGCAGGGCAGAGGTAAACGCGCAAAGCGGCCTCCCGTCGAAGTTCAATTGGGTTCGGAAATCCGCCTTCGCCCCTTCGGCTGCGCTCAGGGCTCCGGCGGAGAAGACGACCATTACCTGGGCGGCGCGCTGCCCGGCGCCGCGAGGCCGCGCCGCTGGAGCAGCGTGCCTTCGAGCCGGTAGAGTTCCACCAGCGCCTTGCGGTATCCGGCGACGGCCTGGACATACGCGATCTGGCTGGCGAGCAGGTCGCGCTGCGCCTCGGCGACCAGCAGGCTCGTGGACTTGCCGATGCGGAACTTCTCCGACTCGACGCGCACCTTTTCCTCTTGCAGCGTGCGGCTGGCCTGGGTGGCGGCCACCTGCGCGCGGGTGCGGAGCAGTTCGATGTACGCGGAGCGCACGTCCACCTCGACGAGCTGCGCGAGATTGCCGACCGCCTGCTCGGCCTGGCCGCGCGCGAGCCGGGCGCGGGCGTCGGCCGCCTTCGCGGCGCGGTTCGCCGGCGGATACTCGAAGTTCACGCCGATGAGCGCGTCGTAATCGTTTGCGCTCAGGTTGCTGACGGAACCCGGGAAGGAGGCGGCGTAGCCGCTCCGTCCGAGCGTGATGAACAGGTCGAGCCGCGGCAGCAGGCCGTTCTTCGTCTTGACGATCTCCAGCTCATCGCGCTCGACCAGCAGCCGCGCCTGGTTCAGGTCCGGCCGCATGCGCAACGCCGCCTCGATGTGCTCGACCAGGTTGTCCGCCAGCTCCTCCTTCGCGGACGGCTGGTCGAGCAGCACCAGGCCGCGCTCGAACGTCCTCCCGCTCGGGCTGAGCAGCCGGAGCAACTGCAGGCGCGTCGTCTCGGACGCGCTTCGCGCGTTGATCAGGTCCTCCTGTCGCAGCGCCACCTCGGCCTCGGCGGCCACCTTCTCCGTCGGCGCCACGTTGCCGAGCCGGATCCGGTCGAGCGTCTCCCTAAGCTGGTCGTTCGCCAGGTCGAGCGACTTCTGCGTGATCTGGATCTGCTGCTCGGCGAGCGCGCAGTCCCAGTACGCCTCCTCCGTCTGCGCGACGAGCGACTCCGCGAAGCCGCGCAGCTCGTATTCGGAGGAACGCGTGTCCAGGCGCGCCTCGCGCAGGCTGGCCAGGTTCACGTCGAGGCCGTAGCCGCGCAGGAGCGACTGCGTCGCCGTGAGGCCGATGCGCGTGGCGTAGTTGCCCGGCAGCACGGGGTAATTCGTCGCCGTTATCGTGGGCCACTTCATGACGGTCTCGCTGGCGCTCAGGCTCAGGAGCGTGCCGGTCGGCAGGAATTCCGTCAGGCCGAGGAGTCCAAGCTCCGTCTGCGCGGGCGGCGGCGAGTTCACTTGGTCGTACGAGCGTTGGAGGGAGAACGTGCCGGTCAGGTCCGGATCGAAGGCCGCGAGCTGTTGCTGCTCGGCGGTGCGCGTGATCGGGGCGTTGTAGCGGTCCACGATGAACGCGCGGTTGTTCTGCAGCGCGAGCAAAATGGCGTCCGGCACGGCCAGGCGCAGCGGCCCGGCGGCCTCGGCCGGCGCGGGCGGCGCGGGCGGCCTCGATTCCGCCGCGGCGGCCTTCTGCGCCTCGGCCGGCCCGACGTAATCCGGGAAGCGCACCATCTCCGGGACGCTGCACGCGGCCAGGGCGCCGAGCGCCGCGGCGGCGGCGATGACGAGCGTGCAACCGGCGACGTTTCTTCGGATCGGCATTCCAGGTCCCATTTCAATCGTGCGGACGAAACGCGACGCGCGCCATCCTCGCTTTGACGTTCGCCGGTTGCCGCCGGCCGTATGGCTCATTCGGTCTCGGCCGCGATTCCCATCCTGACGAACGCCGGCTGGACCAGGCGCAGAAATCGCGGCAACCACATCCAGAAGACGGCCGCGGCGGCGAGGCACCCGAGGCCATTGACTAACACTGCCGTCGGCGCACCGAGCCGGGCCGCCAGCGCTCCGACGAGCAGGCTGCCGAACGGCCCCAGCCCGACGAACGAAATCGTGTAGAAGCTCATCACGCGCCCGCGCTTGTCGTCGTCCACCAGCGTCTGGATCAGCGTGTTGCACGAGGCCATCAGCGTCATGGTGGCAAAGCCGGTAAAGACCAGCAGCCCGAGCGAGAGCCACAGGTGAGTCGAGCGCGAGAAGCCGAGTATCGCCGCGCCGAAGAGCGCCACCGCCGCGGTGAGAATCTGTCCCAGACCGTGCGCGCTCCTGCGCGAGGCCAGGAAGATCGCCGCGATGATCGCGCCGACGGCAACCGCCGACGTCAGGCAGCCCTGCGTGAACGAATCGCCGTGCAGGATATCCTTGGCGAACACCGGCATCAGCACGCCGTAGGGCATGCCGACGAGGCTGAGCGTCGCCAGGAGCAGCAGCAGCGACAGGATCGGCTTGTGGCCGGCCACGTACTGCGCGCCTTCCTTGAAGCTGTGCAGCACGCGCCGGCTCGCGGCCTCGGCGCTCTTCGGCTGCACCCTCATCGCCAGCAGCGCCGCGATCACCGCGAGAAAACTGACCGCGTTGAGCAGGAAGCAGATCCCCTCGCCGGCGAGCTTGATCACGATGCCGGCCAGCGACGGCCCGATCAGCCGCGCGCCGTTGAACATGAAGGAATTCAGCGCGATCGCGTTCGGCAGGTCCGCGCGGTCCTCCAGCATCTCGACGACGAACGCCTGGCGGGTCGGCATGTCGAATCCATTCACCAGCCCGAGCAACGCGCTCAAGGCGATGATGTGCCACACGTGGATCACCGGGGTTCCGTCGGCGTGTTTCACCAGCACCAGGATCGCGAGGATCAGCGCCTGGACCAGCGCCACGCTCTGCGTGATGACCAGCAGCGCGCGCTTATTTACCCGGTCGGCCAGCACGCCGGCGAACGGCGCCGCCATGAAGGTCAGGATCTGGGCGCTGAACCCGACCACGCCGAGGAGCAGCTTGGACCCGGTGAGACGGTACACCAGCCAGCTCAGCGCCAGGTTCTGCATCCACGTCCCGATCAGCGAGATGCCCTGGCCCATGAAGAAGAGGCGGTAGTTCCGATGGCCGAAGGAGCGGATCAGGCCGAATTGCCGATTGCCGATCGCCGATGGCCGAATGAATGAGGTCATCTCATCCACCATTCGGCGATCGGCCATCGGCCGTCGGCAATCGAAGCGCCGCTCCGTTGCAGAACAGGTCCGTCACCATCTCGAACCTGCGCATGGACTCGGAGACGTCCGGCAGCCGCAGCTCGCGCGTACGGACCATTCCGAGCAGGAACTCGGCGAGCGTCTCCGGCTCGATGTCGCTGCGGACCTTGCCCTCGGCGATGCCCTTGCGCAGGATCTCCGCGATGATCTGGACGAGCCGGACGCGCTTCTCGAGCCAGCGCTCGCGCAGCCGCCCCTTCGAGCACGACATGCGCGCCTCCTCCGCCTGGACCCGCGCGAAGAGCGGCCGATGCCGCCGGAAGAACGCGGCGACCTGCACGCACGCATCGAGCAACCGCTCCTCGAACGGCGCGCGGTCGGGCACGTTCCGCGTGAGCAGCCCGCACAACTCGTCGAACGCGCCGCTCGTCACCTGGAAAAACAGGTCTTCCTTGTCCTCGAAGTACTGGTAGATCGTCCCTTTGCCGACCGCCGCCACGCGCGCGACCTCGCCCAGGGTCACCTCGTGGAACCGGCGGTTCGCCAGCAGCTTCTCGGTCGCCTGAAGGATCTGCTGCCGCTTGTCATCCCTGTTCATCCGCAGATACTCCAGCCCATCCGTTCGGCCGCGCCCTGAAACCGGCGGGTATTCTGAAAACTGACCGGTCGGTATTATCCTTACTTTCCCTTGTGGCGTCAAGTTTTCCGCCGATTCCGTTTCCCCCGCCTCGCGCGGCTTGTGCCGTTTCCGAAGCTCCGATATAATCGAAGCTTTGGAACGAAGGACGCAGGACCGCCGCGCGTTTCGGCCCTCGGACTTCGGCCCTCGGTCCTTCGGCATCCTTCGCCAAATAAGAAACCGCATGGTCAAACCTTGGAGCCGTTGCTATCACACGGTCTGGGCGCTGCTGGCCATCTTCGTCGTCGTCGCGGTCGGCGTGGCGGGCGGGCAGGGCACGATGTACGATGCGCTCAAGTTGACGCGGCAGGGCGTCTTGAACGGCGAGGTCTGGCGCCTGGTCAGCTACCCCTTTCTCACCTCCGGCCCTCTCTCGCTGCTGTTCACCGTCCTGATCTTCTACTACATCGGCATGCCGCTGGAATTGATATGGGGCACGGCGCGGTTCCTGACGCTCTTCCTCGTCTCGGTCCTGGGCGGCGCGGCGGGCGGCGTTCTCCTGGACGTGCAGCTTGCCGGCGGCGAAGGGCCTATCGTCACGCTCATGCTCATCTACGGATTCCTCTTTCCCGAGAGCATCGTTTACCTTTTCCTCATCCTGCCCATCCGCGTCAAAACGCTTGCCATCATCATCACCGCCTGGTATCTCGTCCAGTGCGCCGCCCTGAAGCTGCAGGGCCTGGCGCTGTTTCTCGGCCTCTTCAGCGGCGTCCTGTTTTACGTGCTCACGACCGGCGAAATTCCGTGGTTGCGCCGGGCGAAGCGCAAGCTGCGCGCGGCCGCCACGGATCCTTCCGCCGCCGTCCGCGGCGTCGCGACCGGCTCGGTGATGGAGCGCGCCCGGCAGGCCATGCGCCGGCACGACGGCGGCAGGCCGCTGACCGAGCAGGACCGCGCCTGGATCGAGGAACTCGTCCAGCGCGCCGACCCGGAGCACGAACTCTGCTCGCCGTACTCCTTCAGCCCCGACAACACGATCTGCCCGCCCTGTCGCGCGTTCGGACGCTGCCTGCGGCGATATCTGGAAACCGTGGAAAAGGACAACTGAGCTCCGGTTGAACCGCGAAAGCGCTGCTGGTAGTGGCGCCGTAAGGCGCTACTTATTGAGCTTTCATCGAATAATGGATACGCGACTCGTGATCCTCGCGTCATTCCCGCGAAGGCGGGAATCCACGAACTGCGCGGGATTCTGGATTCCCGCTTCCGCGGGAATGACAATCGAAGGAGTATCCATTCGAGAGTGAAACATCAGTAGTATGCCCTGACGGGCACACTACGAGCGGGCCGCTCGCCGTGAATGCGGCGGCATGGTAGGATGTCCGGCATGGCGACCGAAGGCGAAATCCTGAAGTTCGTCCGCAGCCGCAAATACAGCCCCATGACGGCCGAGGAGCTGGCCGGCCGCCTCGACGTGCCTCCTTCGCAGCGCGAGGAATTCCGGCGGCTCGTGCGCGAGATCGAGTTCGCCGGCGAGTTGGTCGAGGTGAAGAAGCGGCGGCTGGCCGACCCGGAGCGCGTGGACCTGGTCGTCGGCACGCTGCTGTGCAACCCGCGCGGGTTCGGGTTCCTGCGGCCGGCGCGCGAGCGGGACGGCGAGGACCGCTACGTCAGCGGCGAGAACATGAGTTCGGCGCTCCACGGCGACCTGGTCGTCGCGCGCATGCCGCCGTCGCTCCGGCCGCGGCCGGGGCGCGCCGGACAAAAGCGCGAGCGGTTCCACGGGCGCGGGCGAGGCGCGTCCGAGCCGGAGATCAAAATCGTCTCCGTGCTCCGCCGCGCGCGGACGGAGATCGTCGGCACGCTGCGCCAGGAAGGCCACGTGCGCGTCGTCATCCCCGACGATCCGCGCCTCTTCCGCGACATCGTCGTGGCGCAGGGCGACGAGGGCGGCGCGCGCGAGGACGACAAAGT
>Ga0181539_1001561_pt1 | contig 24960 bp, 16 predicted proteins | sample PEATcosm2014_Bin_46_FD_119767 | JGI IMG/M metagenome (GOLD analysis project Ga0181539, IMG submission 119767) | Peatland microbial communities from MTU Mesocosm Facility, Houghton, MI, USA - PEATcosm2014_Bin23_60_metaG | ecosystem: Environmental > Terrestrial > Soil > Wetlands > Peat | place... | reverse complement strand
GCCCTGGCGGCCCTGGAACAAATCTACCGCCAGCAGGAGAATCTGGCCTCGCTCTACGAGGTCATCTTGCGGCGGGCGGATCTGGCCGACCTACCCAGGACCGAGGTGCCCCTGCGGCGCGAGGCGGGCAGCCTCGCGGTTCGTCTGGCCAGGAAGGACGAGGCCATCGCAGCCTGGGAGCGGGTGTGGACGTTGTTGCCGGGTGACGCGGAAGCGGTCGCGGCGCTGGATGCTCTCTACGTCGAGTTGCGTCGCTGGGACGATCTGGTGAATCTGCTCGAACGCCGGCTGGAACGGGATCTCAGTCGGGACCAGGACATCGAGTTGCGTTTTCGACTGGCGGAGATCCAGCGTATCGAGCTGGCCAACCGCGAGCGCGCCCTCGAATATCTGGGCCAGGTCTTGGAGCGGGAACCGGACCACGCACCCAGCATCCAAATCTTGCAAGATTTGCTGGAAGACCCCGAGGCGCGCATGACGGCCGCCACCCTGCTGGAGCCGGTCTATATCCGGCGCAGCGCCTGGAAGGAGTTGGTAGCGATCGACAGTTTGCGACTCAAGTACAGCGAGGATCCCGAGCAGCGTCTGACCTGGACGCAGCGGATCGCGCAGGTCTACGAGGAGCAGATCGAGGATTTGGACGAGGCCTTCAGTTGGTACGGACGCGTGTTCCAGGAGAAGGCCACCGAGCGGACGGCCTTGGAGCAGTTGCTGCGGCTGGCGCCCAAGCTGGGTCGCTGGCGTGACGTGGGCAAACTGCTCGACGAGTTCCTCGAAAACGAGCTGTCCAACCCCGACGAGGTGTTGGCGCTGGTGCGCGTGGCCATTCGAGTCTTCGACCACGAGTTGGACGATCGCGAGGCTGCCCGTCGGCACTACCGGCGCTACCTCGAGGCTCAGCCGGGCAACCGTGCGGCGGCCGAGCTCTTCGAGGAAGCACTGGAGCGCTGGGAGGCGTGGACAGAGTTGCGCGACCTGCTCGACGAGCAGGCGCGCCTGGTGGAGTCACCCGCGGAACGCGCCGATCTCTTGCGTCGCAGCGCCCGCATCAGCGAGGAGAACCTGTCGCAGGCTGGCGCCGCGGTGGATTCCTTGCGCGCCGTTTTGGAGATCGATCCCGACGACGCGTCGGCGGCCGCATCGCTGGAGCAGTTGCTGGCCGCCGAGGAGCGTTGGGAGGATCTGCGAGACCATTTGGTCTGGATGTTGGGACGGGCGGAGAGCGTGACCGCGAAGGACGCCATCACCCTGGAACTGGCCGAGGTCGAGGGCAAGCGCCTCGGTCATGCGTCGGTCGCGGTCGACTTCTACGGTGAGGTGTTGGGGCGTACCCCGAGCCACGCCAACGCCATCGCGGCGCTGGAGGGCATGCTGGGGGATGCTGAGCAACGGGTGCGGGTGGCCGAGTTGCTGGAACCCGCCTACCGGACCGTGCGCAACCTGCGCAAGCTGTCCGATATCCTCGAGGTAAGGCTGGAGACCATTGAGGATCCACCTCGCCGCGTGGCCGCCTTGCGCGAAAAGGCGGCTGCGGAAGTCCAGCTCGGTCGTCCCATCGAGGCTCAGGCCGCGCTGGGACGGGCCTGGCTCGAGGACGTGTCCGACAGCTTGACCCTGGCCGAGTTGGACGGGTTGGCCGCCGCCGCCAGCGGCTGGCAGCAGTTGGCCAGCACCCTGGATAAGGGCATTGAGGCGACCTTGCTTCCCGACCTGCGCGCGGATCTGTATGCGCGCAAGGCTAAGATCCTCGAGGAGCGGCTGGCCGCGCCCGATCTCGCCGTCGAGGCGTGGCGGGAAGCGATTGCCTCACGTCCCGATTATCAGCAGGCATTTGCCGCCATCGAGCGCCTGCTCGAGGCCGCAAGCCGCTCGGCCGAGCTGGCCGAAATCCTGGAGAGGCATGCCGAAGTGGCGGTCGAGGCGCGTGAGCGCGAGCAACTGACCAAGCGAGTCGCCGTGCTGCACGAGAAGGTGCTCGGGCAGCCGGAAAAGGCCATCGCGGCCTGGCGCTCGGTGCTGGATCTGGACCAGGAGGACGTGGAGGCGCTCGATGCCCTCGAACGCCTGTACAGCGAGCTAGCCGACTGGACCAGCCTGGCCGAGGTGCTGCGGCGGAAAGCCGAGGCCTGTCACGATGTTGGGACCTTGCGCCGGCTGTGTTTCCAGGCGGCCCAGCTTCACGACGAGAAGCTGCACGACGCCTCGGAGGCGGCCAGTCAACTGCGCGCGATTCTCGACATCAATCCCGACGACGCCGAGGCGCTCGAGTTCATCGGCCGCATCTACGCCCGCGAGGGCAAGCACGCTGAGTTGGTCGAGGTGCTCGACGCGCGTGTGCGCGGGGCCGCCAGTGTCGAGGAGCGAGACGCGCTCGCGCTGGCGGCTGCCCGCCTGGTGCAGGCGGAACTGAGCGATGTGGCGAGCGCTGTCGAACGATATCGCACCATCCTGGAGCGGACGCCGACGCATGAGAAGGCACGCGCAGCTCTGTGGGACCTGGCGCGCCAGGAGGACCACCGGGCGACGGCCATTGCCGTGTTGGAGCCGCTGCTGCGGGCGGGACAGGAATGGCGCTCGCTGGGGGAGTTGCTTGAACTCCGCCTGCTCGGCGAGGATGAACCCGGGCGGCGCCTGGCAACCTTGGCCGAGATTGCGCGGGTTGCGGAGCAGTGCCTCGGCGACGGGGCGGCAGCTTTTTCCACCTGGGCCAGGGCTCTGGCAGAGGACGCGGGGGACGCCAGCGTGCGCACGGCTCTGGAACGGCTGGCGGAGGCACAAGGCGCACTTCCCGAGTTGGCCAAGATCTACGAGGAGCGCCTGAAGGGCAGCTACGACACCGAGGTGCAACGCTGGCTGGCCTCGCGCTTGGCTGTACTGTACGAGCAATCGCTGGCCAACCCGGCACGCGCGGTCGAGTTGTGGCGCGAGGTGGCCGGCATGCCGGGCGGCGAGACCGAGGCGCTGGGACATCTAGAGGTTGTGCTGCGCGGGCTGGGGCGAAACTCCGATCTGGAAGAGGTGTTGGCCCGCCGGGCCGAGATCGCGGTGCAGGGGACAACCCAGGCCGATTTCTTGGCTGACTTGGGCGAGCTGCGCCTGCACCATCTGTCCGATCCCGACGGAGCCATTGACGCCTTCCGGGCTGCGCTGGAACGCGTGCCGACCCAGGGCGCGGCGCTGGCAGCGTTGCGTGCGATGGCGGCCGACGCGGAGCCACCGGTCAGCGTGCTCGACATCTTGGAACCGCTGGCCGAGGCGCGCGGCGACTTCGTTGAACTGGCGGCGCTGGCCGAGGCGCGGCTCTTGCGCACGGAGGACGCTGCCGCACGGGCCGAATTGTGGCGGCGAATCGCCGACCTTGCGGAAGCGCGTCTCGCGGATCTGCCACGTGCGGTGGATGCCCTGGGCCGCGCGCTGCGGGAGGATCCCCAGGCCTTCGACACCGCGGACCAGATGGAACGCGTGGCCGAGCGGGCAGGCGCGCCCGTCGAGGCCGCGCGCCGGCTGGAGGCGGTGCTGGACGCGCTGGACGGATCGGCGCTGGCCCAGATGGGTATGCGGGCGGCACGCCAGTACCTGCTGGCCGGGGGAGCAGACAACGAGGGCGCAGCCGAGCGGATCTATGGGCGGGTTCTGCAAGTCGAACCAGAGAACCTCGCGGCGCTAGAGGCCGTCGAGGCGCTGTATCGTCGCCGGGGTGATGGGAAGCAGGTGGCAGCCATGCTTGAGCGGCGGGGCGCGCTGGAACTGGATCCGGTGCGTCGGCTGGCGCTCTATGGCGAGGCCGCCCGGTTGCACGAAGAGCGCGGCGATCTCGCGATGGCCATAGCGGCTTGGCAGACGGGGCGAGAGGGTGATGAATCCAATCTGCAGGCCCTCGACGAGCTAGCACGCCTTCACGAGAAGGCAGGTAAGCTGGACGGTCTGGTCGAGGTGTTGACCGACAAGTCGCACATCATCGAGGACAATGCCCAGCGTGCGGCGCTCTACATCCGCATCGGCACGATCAAGGCCGGGCCGCTGGCCGACTTGGATGGCGCCGCAGCCGCGTTCCGCGAGGCACTCGACCTGGCCCCGGAAGACCCGGTCGCGGTGGCGGCTCTGGCCGACATCGAAGAGAAGCGCGGCGACTACACAGCGCTCGAGGAGGCGCTGCTGCGTCAGCTGTCTGCGGTCCATGGCCTCGAATGCGTTCCGGTCCTGACCCGCCTGGCGCGCAACGCGGTCGATCGGCTCAATGATGCCGACCGCGCGCTGGTGTATTTGCACCAGGTGCTGGACGCCGATGCCGAGAATCGCGCCGCCTCTGCCGAGACCGAGCGGATCTTGGCTTCGCTCGAACGCTGGCACGAGCTGATCGAGGTGCTGGAGCGTCGGGCCGAGATCGAGGCGCGCACCGGCCATGCCGAGGCGGAACTGGCTTGTCGCGTTCTGGTGGCCAGCATCTGGGGCGAGAAACTAGGCGCCACGGACAGCGCGCTCGAGGCCCTGCAGGCTGTGCTCGCACGCGATCCCCGTCACTTCCCCTCGTTGTTGGCAGTGGCGCAGATCCACGAGAGCGAAGAACGCTGGGCCGAGGCCGGCGAGGCCTTGCAAAAAGCTGCCGAGACCGCGGCCTCGCCCCAGGACAGGGCCACGCTTCTGTGTCGCATGGCCAACGTGCGCGCGGCCACCGGAGCCCCGGTCGAGGAAGTGTCGGCTCTCTACCACTCGGCCCTGGATCAGGATCCGACCTGCCTGGTCGCCGTGATGGCCCTGGAAGGGATGGCCCGGGCGGCGAACGAGTCCGCCCAGCTGGTGCAATTGCTGGAGGCGCGTGAAGGGCTCGAGCGTGACGAAGGCAAGCGCAAGACTCTGCTTGCGGAAATAGCATCGCTGTACGCCGGGCCACTGGCCCGGCCTGACCAGGCGGTGGGTCCGCTGGAACGGCTGCTCGGCCTGACGCCCGAGGATGTGGGTGTGCAGGAACGGCTGGGTACCGCGCTCATCGCGGCAGGCCGAGTCGACGAGGGAGAATTCGCGCTTTCGCAATTGGCGGATCAGTTCGCCAGGGCCAAGCAGCCCAAGAACGTGGCGCGCCTGCAGGTCTTGCTGGGACGCTTTGCCGAGACACGGGGCGATCTGGCAGCAGCCAAACAGCGCTTCCTGGCCGCGTATCAGATCGATCCCACGCAGGCCCCCACGCTGGCTGCGCTGGCTGCGCTAGCAGTCGCGCAGAACGACAGCGAAAACGCTCGCAAGTACTACCGGACCTTGCTCCTGCAGAGCTTCGATGAAAAGGCAGTGGGGTTGAGCAAGGCGCAGATCTACCTCGCGCTCGGCAAACTGCACCAGGAGGCGGGCGAAATGGCCAAGGCTCGCAACATGTTCGAGCGTGGGCTGGAGACCGATCTGAAGAACGAAGCCCTCAGGCAGGCACTGGCCGGTCTGCCCAAGTAGTCCAGCCGTCACTCGTTCTCGTAGGGCAAGCGCCAGATGCGGAAGGGCTTGTCCGTGCCGAAGTAGAGGCGGGTGAATGCTGGTTGTGTGAGCGAGCCATCCTTGGCGTAGGTCAGGGCGTAGCGAACCCCGAGATGTCTGAGCAGGGGGTTGGTGGGCGAGGCATACAGATTGAAGGAGCCCTCGTTCGGATTCTTGAATTTGATGTGGTCGTCGTCGAGGGGAAGCTGGAAATAGGCGATCTCCGCGTATCGGTTGTAGATGTACTTGAAAGCGCCCGAGGGATCGAGCGCACTCCACAGTGAAAGTTGCGGATGAAAATGCACGCCGGTCAGTGCGCGTCCGCCCATGGTGGCCAGCACCGTGCCAATCAGCGGTTCGGGGGGACCACCGCTCGCGACCCACAGGCTGTGCAGCCCGGCGGCTTGATCGTCCTCCACCACCTGGTGCACGGCCTTGTACAGCGGCGAGGCTTCGACGGGAGCGAAGCCAACCGACAAGGGGTTGAAGTTGCCCGCTGTCGCGAGCAGTTCGACGGCCAGAAGGCTGGCGAAGATGCGGCGCTTGCTCAGCAGCAACACCAGGGCTTGCAGCGCGATGAGAGCTGTCACCATCTGCATGATGAGGGGTATCCGCCCGCCTCCCAACATGGCCGTCTTGGGAAACACGTTCCTGATGTGTTGCAGAGATGCCCCGATCCAGAGATAGAAGCCCGCGGTCGCCAGGACCACGCCCGCTGCAGCCAGCCATTCATTGCGGGTGAGCCGCATCGGTTCTGGATCAGGCCGCAGCAGGTAAAGGCTCAGAACGATGGAAATCAAACCGATGGCAATCTGCGAACGAAACCCTTGCGTATAGGACCAGAGCATGAGGTCAGCCAGCCAGTGAGGGAAGTGGAAGCGACAGTAGAGGACGTGAACCATCCCCAATCCCAGCAGCGCCCAGCCAACAGGATCCAAACGGCGCCGAACCCGGGTGAGCACCAGCACAGCGAACAGCACGGTGGGAAGGAAAAGGATGAAGCCCGACGACTCGCTGGCGTTGAATACCGGGCTCCCGATGGGCGCGGTGCGGGTGGTTTGGAAGTTGTACACGGCGCCAAAAAGCTGGGCCAGTGTGTAGTCGCCCCCGTTTAGGCGACGCCGGCCGGGGTATGCGCTGTTAGCCAGAGCCTGCAGTTCGGGCCACACCGCGAGCAGGAAGCACGCGATCAGTCCCGCCGCCACGCTTGCGGCAAGGACACCGCCCAGGACGAGTTGTCGGCGCGAAGCGCCTCGCCATGGCCGGTCGCGTATCATCACCCCCACCAGCATGGCGGCAAACGTGTAGGCGAGCGGCACCTGCCACGGCGGATACAGTTGCATGACAAAGCCGGCCGCGGCGTATCCGGCGGTGAGCGCAGCCAGCAGAGCCCTGGGCAGAGACCGTGCCGCGATCAGGTGATGGACACCGATCATGAGCATGGCCGCGAAACCCACGGTGTAGGCGGGAAAGTGGCTCCAACAGATGGGGTAGGCCGAGGCGCAGAACCAGAATGCCCCGAGAAGGGGAAGGAATCGCTGCCTGGGAAACACGATCTCCAGGGCCAGATACAACATCGTGAAACAGAAGAAGGGGGAGAACCACCACAACCACGCCAGTCCCGCCTGCGCGCCGAACAGCAGGTAACCCCAGGTCACAGGCCTCACCAGGCTGGCGGGATGCAGAACCGGCACCCAGGAGATGAGCAGCATGTTCTGCCCGTTGCCGATGTTGGTGTTGCGAACTGGAAAACGAGGCTGGTGCGTGAACTGCGCCAGCGACCACATGGTGGAAATCGCCCATTCGTCGCTGCGGATGGCCTGTGATTTGGCCATGAGAAAATCGCGCAGCCAAGGTGCGCGGCCGTGCAGGGCTTTGAGGACGGGCTGGGCCAGATAGTGGTTCTCCGCCTGCTGCGGAGCCCACATCTTGGCGGAAAGAGCGATGGACGATCCGTGGACGTGCAGCGCCACCAGCAAGGCAAACAGCACCCAGACTGCGCCGAGCACGCGAGCGCGAAAGGACAGGCGGCAAAACCAAGCCAGCAAGCTGGCGAGGCGACTGGGTGGAGACACGGGGTCGGGATTGGTTGTGCAGGGCGGCATAAGGAGGGAGGAGCGCATTTTGCCACGAGTTGGCCAGGCGAGAGTCATTTGACAGCGAGCCTGGTAGTACGTAGAACTGCGCCGAATCTCGTCGGAGCGCGCAAGATTGGGAGCCGCTCCTCTCCAAAAGAAAGGTAGGGACAACACTATGACTCGAACATTGAAGGCCGTCATGTCTCTCGTGCTTGGTGGAACGCTCTTCGTTGGCACCGCCTGCGAGGACCAGAAGTGCAAAGAGGATCTGCAGGCCGCCCAGACGGCGGCTGAGACAGCCCAGAAGAACCTCACCGCAAAGCAGAACGAGCTCAACGCGGCCAAGGGCGGGCTTGCGGCGGCCCAGGCCGAGGTGGCGAAGCTGAAGAAAGAGGCGGAGGATGCCAAGGCAGCCGCGGCCAAGCCGGCCGAGCCTGCGGCTCCTGCTCCAGGCGCGAAGAAGGGCAAGAAGTAACCACGCGATAAGCGAGCGGGCTTGGCCCATGGGCGCCTAGTGAGGCGTCCACGGGTGCTTGCTAGTGCCTAACAAGAAGAGCCCTCGTCGGGGATGACCCGCGAGGGCATTTTCTTGTCCGAAACGATCTTTTGCCCGACGGAGTCGCTATTCCTTGGCCAGGAGTCGTGCGCGCAGCAACTCGTGCTGGTGCCACATCTCATCTGGCAGGCGCGTGCCGAACCCGTCGAAGAACTGCCCCACGGCGTCCACTTCGGCCAACCAGTCCTTGCGGTTGATGGCGAAGAGTTTGTCCATCGCCCCGTTGGGCATGCTCAGGCCCGTCATGTCGATATCGTTCGGGTTGGGCACGTAGCCGATGGGTGTCTCCGCTGCTTGGACCTCGCCGCGGCAGCGGGCGAGGATCCACTCCACGATGCGCAGATTCTCGCCGAAGCCGGGCCAGAGGAACTTTCCATTCTCGTCGGTGCGGAACCAGTTCACATGGAAGATCTTCGGCTGGTACTTCACCCGAGAGCCCATCTCCACCCAGTGCCCGAAGTAGTCCGCCATGTTGTAGCCGCAGAAGGGGAGCATGGCCATCGGGTCACGCCGGACCTCGCCCAGGGCGCCGAACTGTGCCGCAGTTCGTTCGCTGGCCATGCTGGCGCCGAGGTACACGCCGTGGTTCCAGTCGAGCGCCTGGTAAACCAGGGGCGCCAAGGTCGCGCGGCGTCCACCAAAGATGATGGCGTCGATGGCCACGCCGTGGTGCTGGTTGTAGCGGAAGGAATGGGTTGGACAGTTGGTGAAGGGCGCGGTGAAACGGCTGTTGGGGTGGCTGGCCAGAATCGAGTTTCCGTCCTTGTCCTTGAGGCCTGCTCTCCAGGGGCGTCCTTGCCAGTCCAGGGCTTGGGTCGGGGCCGGATCGTCGTGGCCCTCCCACCACACCGTGCCGTCGGGCTTGAGCGCCACGTTGGTGTAGATGGTGCCGCGGTTGATGGTGGCCATGGCAACGGAATTGCTGCGCGTGTTGGTACCAGGCACCACACCGAAAAAGCCCATCTCGGGATTGACTGCCCAGAGGCGGCCATCGGTGTCCACCTTCATCCAGGCGATGTCGTCACCCACGGTCCAGATGCGGTAGCCCTTCTGCTTCAGCCCCTCGGGCGGCAACAGCATGGCCAGGTTGGTCTTGCCGCACGCGCTGGGAAACGCCGCCGCCACGTACTGGATGCGGCCGTTGGGCTCCTCGATACCGAGAATGAGCATGTGCTCGGCCAGCCATTTCTCACGCTGGGCCAGCACGCTGGCAATGCGCAGGGCGAGGCACTTCTTGCCCAGCAGGACATTGCCGCCGTAACCGCTGCCCACCGACCAGATCGCGTTGTCCTCGGGAAAGTGCAGGATCAGGCGGCGGTTGACGTCGAGATCGGCTTTGCTGTGCAGACACTTGGTGAACTCGCCCTGAGGGCCAAGCGCATCCATCACCTCGCTGCCCATGCGGGTCATGATGCGCATGTTGAGCACCACGTAGATACTGTCAGTCAGTTCCACGCCGATTTTGGAAAACGGCGAGCCAACCGGGCCCATGGCAAAAGGCACCACGTACATGGTGCGGCCCTTCATCGCGCCGTTGAAGTAGTCGCGCGCCTTGCGATATGCCTCGCGCGGACTCATCCAATTGTTGGTTGGCCCGGCGTCGCCCTGGAAGCTGGTGCAGATGTACGTGAGGTGTTCGGTGCGTGCCACATCGTTGGCCGCTGTTCGGTGAAGGAAGCAATCCGGCAACTTTTCCTGGTTGAGTTCGATGAGCTCGCCGGTCTTGACGGCCTGGGCGGTGAGACGCTGTCGTTCCTCGTCACTGCCGTCGCACCAGTGGATGCTGTCCGGCTGGCACATGGCGGCCATGGCGTCGACCCATTCCTGAACGTGTGCATACTTGATCATGGGATCGAGACTTCTGACATGAACCAGTCGCCAGGGTCAACTGCGGCGCTGGCTTTGCGTTACTTCAGAGGAGGTCGATCCGATTTGCCACGTACCGCGTCGGCTGGATATCGGGTCCGGTTGATTTCCAGCTTGGCACGCATGGCTGCCACGGGATCCGCGCCGATACGTTCGCAAAGCAGCAGCAAGGCGATGCCGACGTCGCCAATCTCTGACAGGATACGAACCCGCCGCTCTCCGTCCCGCGATGCCGCATCGGCCTGATCGCTGGGCACCCATCGGTACTCGGCGAGCAGTTCGCCCGCCTCGGAGCCGAGCAGCATGGCCAGGTTCTTGGGGTCGTGAAACTGCTGCCAGTCGCGCTCGGCCACGAACTGGCGGAGTTGGGCCAGTAGTTCCTGAAGGTTGTCCATCGCGATGGTCTCCTCCTGCCAGCGTCGCGGTTCAGCGCGGATTTCGGCAGTGCTCGCTGGCCATTGAGGCGGCGACTGCAACCGATTCATCTTTGCTCTGCGCGGCCGCACGCAGGGCAGCGGCGCCTGCGCCGGGATCGCACATCCGGCCCAGTGCTTGCACAGCCGCCTTCTGCAGCGAGGGACGAGGATCCGCGAGCAAAGCTGCGGCGGCGCTAACCGAGTCCCTTCCGCCGATGGCGCCGAGAGCCATCACGGTCTCGCTGACAGTTTCTTCCAGGGACAGGTCGGATTGCGATTCGCTCTGAAGGCGTTTGAGCGCCGCGGCCATGGACGCAGTGGTCCTTGGATCTTTCATCTCGCCCAACAGACGCGCGGCGAGCGAGCGCATGTCGGCGTTCTCGGGCAGGCGTCCCAGCACGCGCACCAGCAGGGCGGAGGCGCGCCAGTCACGGCAATGGGCCAACCCGACGAGCGCGGCCATGCGGATGTCGTTCTCATCCTTTTCGTACGCGCGAAGCAGAAGGTCGTTGCCTTCGGGCACGCATAGTTCGCCCAGCGCTGTCACCTCGGCACGGCGCACGCCAGGCCACGGCTCCTGCTTGGCGGCATCGATGATCGGCTGGGCCATCGCCTGGTCATGGCGTTGGCCCAGGGAAAAGGCCGCGGTTTCGCGCGCGCGGGGATCGTTGTCCAGCAGAGCGGCTCGCAGGGCCAGTCCGGCCTCAGGGTCGCTGAGACTGGCCATCTCGCGTGTGGCGAAGTAGCGGAGCACGCTGTCGGCAGCGCGGGCGCGGAAGTCCGCCAGGGAAGCAGTCGCGGCGGGGTTGTGGAGCATGCCGAGCCCCTGGATGGCGCGGGCCTGCTCCTCGAAGCCGGCTCTGCTTTGCAGCGTGGCGTGCAGGATCTCGATAGCAGCGGGAACCTGTTCCGGCTCGCGTGATGCTGCGGCAGCGAGCACGAAGAGCAGGTCAGCGCGCTGCCCGTGCGCGGAACCCGGAACTTGCGCAAGGGCATCCAGCGCAGCCCGGACCAGGGGCGGCCTGGCGCCTGCGGCAATCTCGCGTAGACCGCCTCGCAGGGTGGGCGAGCCCTTGCCCACGGCAGCCAGCAAGACCCGCCGGGCCTCGGGCTGGGCGAACGACGCTAGGGCTCGTGCCGCGCGCAGGCGATCCGGCTCGCTATGTTTCTCGTCGGCCAACAGGCCGGCGATTGCCGGCAGGGGTGGATCCTGCAGGCGAGCGAGGAGCGCGAAGACGATCTTTTCTTCGTCGGGCGTCGCGGCGGTCAGGGTCGCGGCCAGTGCGGCGGCCAGCGCCGGTTGTGCGGCGATCGGGTGCGCGTCAACCGCGGGCGCGGGCATGAGAGCGGCCAGGGTTTCGACCAAACAGACGCGCCCCTGTCCCGCCGGGCTGGCGGCGAGCGCAGTCGTGACCTTGTCGAGGACGGCGCCACCGAGCGAAGCCAGCAAGGGCAAACGTGTTTCGCAAGAGGTGCCGGCCGCCAGGTCCGCCACCAGGCGGTCGACGGCCTGCGGTCCGTCGATCTCGGTCATGACAGCCATGTCGGCAATGGCCGTCGCCGCACGGCCGGAGGTGACCTCGCGAATCATCACCGTCAGACAGCCCGAGGCCACGGGTTTGGGCATGGGGATCCAGAACGGCTGCTGAAATCGTCTGACGCCGCCATCCGAATCCTCGACCAGATCGACGTCGAGGCTGTGTCCCGCGTCGCGACCGAAGAGCAACGTGAGACGGCGGGGACGGGCTGCGCTCGTGTAAGTCTGCGCGCTCCGCGTATCGCCGGGCAGGATCTTGAGGCCGGTGATGGCAAATCCCGCGCTGGAGCGCGCGGTGAAGAACTCGCCCCGGCCGTCGCGGGTATCTGCGGTCCAGACCGTGGAAGGATCGTCGTCATTGACCGCCACAGGCGCAGAAAGCCTACGAACATCGCCCTGTGCCCCAGCCGAACTGGAAGCCGCGTGAAAGTGAAAGCCGCCGAAGGGCTTGCCGGCTGGCATCTGCGCATCGCCTCGGTGGGCCTTGATGGTCGATGATGCGGCTGCTGGCAGGGCAGGGGGTTCGGGCCTGAAGCGACGGCTGGCGAAATCCCACGTCCGGCGGAACAACTGCACGGGCACCCCGTCGCAGCGGTGCATGCGGGCGGCGGTCTGGAACTCGCTGATGTCTTTCTCGGTCACGACGATCTGTTGTGCAGTCTCGCCGTCGACGTCGCGCGCGCCAGCCTGGTCCCACCAGATGACGTTCTTGGAAGGCAACTCGGCGATCCAGACTTCCTCGCGCTTGGGGCCTTCGCCCAGGATGGGCACGCGCACCTCGACAACGCGGTGACCAGATACAGAGACAAGCTGGACGACGGGTAGGCCGCGCTCTTCCTTCTGCGTCTTGGGGGCAAAGCTCGCCACCATCTTGCCGCCATCGCGGATCTCGATGGCGCCAGAAGCATCGGTGGCCGCTTCCCAGGCGATGGCCGGGCAGGGCAGCGCGAGCAGGACAGAAGTGGCGGTCAGGACGAGGAAGGAGAATTGGCGAAGCGAAAGCACGATGCCAGTTCGATAGCGCCTGGTCTCGCGCCGGTCAAGCGACGCAAACGTGGGCCACAGATTTCGGTCCGCCGGCCGATCGCTTCGCGCTATAGCCCATCAAGCGCATCGTTCGAGGTTTTCGTCTTGGCTTTCAGGGTGCGGTCCTGTTCTTGTGCCGACTCCGCCGCAGCCACGCGTTCCCGCCAGGTCTTGGCAGCCGGGTTGGAGGGAGCCTGGGCAAGGAGGGCGCGGAAGGCGGCGGCAGCCTCGGCCCACTTCTTTTCAGCAAAGAGCTTTTCAGCCTTGCGGACACGCTCCTCGAAAGAGATGGTCTCCTTGCTTGCATGGACTTTTTTCTTGTCTGCGGGCGTCTCCGCTTGCGCGGCAGGGCCGGCGGAAGCCGCGCGAACCGGCGCCAGGGTCTTGGCTGGCGTTGCGGAGCGAGTCGACTCTTTCGCGACAGAGTTGCCGGCTCGGTCCTCAAGGTCCGCGATAGCGGCCGCCTTCTCAACCGGCGCTGGCTTGGTAGCGGCGGGCGCTTCCGCAGCAGCGACCGGCGTGGGTGCCGCGGCCAGAGGCGCTTCCGCAGCGCGGGGCGGTGGTGGCTGAGCCCAGCGACCTGACGAACCTGCGCCTTCGGCGACTGGTGTCTTTCGTCCCTGTGGCAGAGGCCGCAGCGGTTCATCGAGACTCGCTTCATCCTTGTCGGCGCGCAGCGCGGGCGCCGACTCGGGCTTGGCGATGGCATCCGCAGCGGCTCTCGAAGGCGTGCTGGCCTTGCCACCGCCTTTGCTCGCGGTGGCCTCGCCGACCGGAGTGCGCGGCTGGGCTTCCCATTGAACGCCCGCAAGGAGATCGTTGGAAGGTTGCCGTCTTGACGTAGCTGGGCTGCTGCGAGTGGGAGGCGCGGTGCGAAGCTTATCAGCGGTAGAGGCGCGCTTCGACTCGGCTTGAGACTCGCGTTCCATTCCGGCGGTCGGTCTTTTGGTCAGCCCGGCCAGTCCTTGTTCTGCGGGTGCCGTCGCCGTCGGCGCGCCCTCCGCCTCAGGCTGCGGCCGGGCTTGCCTCGACTCTTTGGGCTCGGCCGTCGGCGGCGTGAACGCTTCAGTTACAGCAGGCTTCGGCTCGGGAATCACCTGCGGGTTCTTGATGACCTTGACCAGAAATACCGCGGTGGCCACGCCGGCTGCGCCCAGGGCGGGAACCAGCCAGGGCGTCTTCCACAGACGCGCAAAAAAGCCTTCGGCTTGAGGCGCGCGCGATGTCCGTGGTTTTAGCCGCTCGGCTGCTTTGGCGTTGACGGCCGCCCGGGCGGCCTCCAGTACTCGCGCTCGCACACGCGCGGGCGGGTCTTCAGCCAGCGGACCACGCAGGGCTGCCCGCGCGTGTCCCAGGGTCGAGGACATGGCCTTCACCTCGGCGCTGCACGAGGCGCAGCCATCGACATGCGCGAGAAATTCGCGGCGCTGTTCTGCGGGCATCTCCTCGTAGAGGGAATCGACCAGGAGAGAGGAGATTTCGCTGCACTTCATGGCGTCCCCTCGGCGGAAGCGGAGCCCGCACCGGTGGCCTCGTGCAACTCGCCCAGCATGGACCGGAGTCGTTGCAGGGCATAGCGCATGCGGCTCTTAACCGTGGGCTCGCTGGCCCCCACTTGGGCCGCGATCTCCGCAAACGACATGTCCATCACCTCCCGCATCAGGAAGACCTCGCGCTGGTCCACCGGCAATTCGTCCACCGCGCGGTCGACCAGCGACGCGATCTCGTGGCCCATCGCCTCGGTCTCCGCATTGCCCGAAAGCGCGGCGATTCGGTCAATCCGTCGCAAGCCCGAGTCTCCTTCGCCAGCCTTGGCTTGGTCGAGCGATTCGGCCTGGCGGAACTCGGCCCGCCGGGCCTGGTCCGTGCACAGGTTACGCGCGATGGTGAAGAGCCAGGTGGAAACCTTGGCCGTGGGTTGCCATTGCGCTGCGCTTTTCACCACGCGCAAGAAGACCTCTTGCAGCAGATCCTCGGCAGTCGCTTTGTCCCTGACGAAACGCCGCAGGAAATTCCACAAGCGCTTCTCATGGCGTTCAAGCAGCTCGCTGAACGCGGCAACATCGCCCTTCTGGTAGGCAGCCATGAGAGCCTCATCGGTCATGGGCAAGGCGGCAGTCTACAGGTGACTGCCGCCTGCCCCAAGCCCATCGCTCAGAACTGCTGCCAGCCCGACGGGGGCCGGGCATAGCGGGTGTGCGACACGGGGAACGGGTCGGCCGTGCGCCGCAAGTTGGCATCGTCCGAACAGCACCAGGGGCCGTCCACATCGATGCCCATGGCAATCAGTCCCGCTCGGTCGTTGTAGCGCAGGCCCAGCACCGCGGCCGGCTCGCTGGGATTGGCGCGAACGAACTCGACCTCGCGAATGTGCGACGAAACTGCCTCGCCGAATTCGGTGCCCAGGCCAGGGCGTGACCGGCGCGGGGCGTACAACTCGCCAGCCGCGCTCCGGCCCTTTGCCTCTGGCTGTGCCTCGTCCGCGAGCGGAGCCGACGCGGGAGCGCTGGCGCGCGGAGCCGCACCCGAGCCGAGAGAGTCCTTTTCGGCACGGTTGCTGTCGTAGCCGTCGAGGCGACCTTGATAGTCGTCGCGATACGGGAGCACAGGATAATAGGGATGCGGCGGCGGTCGGTAAACGCGTTCCGGGAAGATGGCCACGCCGATGACGCCCACGTTGCGCGCGCTGCCCATGCGAGCTGCGTATGAATCGGCCACCGACGAGAACCTGAAGGCCGCGGCTTGCTGCTGCGAGAGGCGCCAGCCATCGATTTCGACCTGACCCCAGGCGGGGACCAAGTAGCCGCTCTTTCGGGCAAAGTCGCCCGGCTTGCCGTCGATGACGTCGCGGCCGTCGACAGAAACCACCGCCTCCACGCGGCGGCTCGTGTGGTTGCTCACGCGGATGGTGTAGCGATCGCCCAGGTGGCCGAGCACGAAGGTTTCGCCGTCGTGCCAGAAGGACTGCGCGGGCGTGCCGTCCAGCAAGACTTCAACCTGATACCCGCCAGCCTGAGGCCGTAGCGGTCGGCTTTCCGCGTTGCGTGCCGGAGCCGCGCAGGCAACAAACCCGGCTAGGGCAAAGGCGATGCGACTGACGCGAACAGGACTGGAAGCGTTTCTCGAGTTATTTTTCATGGCAACCCTCCTGCCGTGTTGAACGCAGGAGCAACCAAAAGGATCTGTCGCGTGGGGAGCCCGCCGGCTTTGCCCCCTACGGGGACTTCGGGACGGCCCGCCACCCTGCCGGCGGCGCACCATCGCGGGAGGGGTTGGCGAGGCCGAGCGCGAGGGCGCGAGTGCAGCGAGCGGGAGTGGTGGGGAAGGTGCGGGTCCCGAAGTCTCCGAAGGGGGAAGCGAGCGAAAAGGAGGTGGCAGGTGGGGGGCCGAAGGGCGAAGCGAACCCTTTGAGGGTTCCCATGTCAATTAGAACCCGCGGGTGCGGGCCAGCGTGACGAGGTACAGCGCCAGATCTACGGGGTCAGACGACGTGATCGGCAGGCCGGTCACGAACCCTGGCTTCGCCACGCGGTCGTCGACCGGCGAATGGGGCGCCAGGACGCGCAAGTCAGTTAGGGTTCGTTCCAGGTTCGCGTGGCTTGCCGGCTGCTTGGCAGCCCCCAAGAAGCGATAGTCTACCCTTCGTTCGTAGATTATCGCGTCTGGCTGCCCGTCGTTCCGCTGGACCAGGACGAAGGCCTCGCGGGTTTCTTCGGTCTTAACCGACTGCTTCTTGACCTTTGTGGTCAACATGAGGCCACCGCTGAGAACGGCTTTGCCCACATCCAGACGGCGCTCGCTGGTCGTGACCGTTTCGCTGGTCGTCACCACACGGACGCCACGCTGAATCAGCGAGACGGTGGCCCCCGCGCACGGGTGGCGGTTGCCTTGTGCGTCCAGAAACGCCACCACACCGGACTCGAATGCGATGCCCCGAACCAGCAAGCGGTCGTCGTCGTCTGGAGCGGCGGCCGGGTCGCACGAGAACGCCGCAAACCCCAGGGACTCGAATTCGTCCACCAGGGCTCCGATTTGCTCGACCGGGACTGCCGCTAGCAGCACGCGCGGAAGCGTTCCGGCAAGACGTCGCGAGAAGTCAGCAGGCGGCAGGCCCGCGAGCTGCGCTCCTCGCGTCCGGGCCAGAGGATCGATTGGAGCGTTTGCGATGATGAGGAGCACAGTCAGCCGTCTTCAAGCCCGATGCACAGCGCATAGGGACGTTCGCCAACGGCCAATTCTATTCCGTCTTTTCTGGCCGCACTGAGAACTTCTTCTATTCTGGGTCAGGTTTCAACTTGGCCGGGGCCGACATCCGGGTGCGCGACGCTAACGGCGAAAAGTAGATGCCTGTCAACTCCAAGTCGTCCGGGGCGTGCAATAGTTGCCACGACGGTTCGACCAACCCGCGCGTCACCGCGCCGTAGGGCACAGTAGGCGACTGAAGCAGGTGTCACCGGACGACCAGGGGGCATTCTGATCCCACACCTGGCGTTTTCGTTGAAGCCGAGTCAGAGTGAGCCCGTCTATCAATAGAAAGGAGCGAATCAACTCATGCGTACAACAATCGCGCTCGTCGCAAGTGGTCTGCTTGTCCTGTGGGTCTCGGCCGCTGCCCTGGCTGGGGCGCCCGAGACCTTCGCCCAGAAATGTGCTGGTTGCCACGGCAAGGATGGCAAGGGGCAGACCACGATGGGCAAGAAGCTCAGTATCAAGGATTTGACCGACGCCAAGGTGCAGGCTGCGGCCAAGGACGCCGACTGGGACAAGGCGATCAGCGACGGCGTCAAGGATGCGGCAGGCAAGGTGGTCATGACCGGCTTCAAGGGCAAGGTCACGCCCGAGGACATCAAGGCGCTGGTGAAGCTCTGTCGCGACTTCAAGGGCAAGTAGCGATTCCCGTGGGGGCCCGCCGGCCGTGCCGGCGGCCTGCCATTTCAAACAGTCCGCGAAAAGACCGGCCGGCCAAGTTGCTGGCGCGGGGTCAGATACGCATCGAAGCACATGGCCAAATTGCGCACGAAGATCTGGCCCAGCCCGACGGCGTGAACCCCTTGCTCGTCGATGCGGCACATGCCGTCCTTTTCAAAGGGGGCAAGCTTGGCCAGGGTTTCACGGAAGTAGCTGGCAAACGCGATGCCGTACCTCGCCTCCAGCGTCGCGCGGCTGATGGTGAAGTTGCACATCAGTGACAGGATGGCGTCGCGGCGGATTTCGTCGTCGCGAGAGCGCGCGTAGCCCCGTTGCACGGGCAGGCGGCCGTTGTCGAGCAGGCGGTAGTAGCGCGCCAGCTTCTTTTCGTTCTGCACCAGAGCCCCGCGCACGTCTCCGATGGCTGACACGCCGAAGCCGAGCGTGTCGTCGCCCGGGTTGACGGTGTAGCCCATGAAGTTGCGCGACAGGAGGCCCTGGCGTTGGGCCACCGCCAGCTCATCCGAGGGCAGGGCAAAATGGTCCATGCCGATAGCCTGATAGCCGGCGGCGAGGAACGCCTCGCGCGCCATGGCCAGCAGTCGAAACTTGGTGTCTCGGTCAGGAACCGCTTGCACGTCAATCAGCTTCTGATTGCTGCGTACCATAGGCAGGTAGGCGAAGGAGTAGACTGCCACGCGATCGGGACGCAGAGCCACGGTCTGGGCCAGGGTGTTGGCGAACGACTCGGGCTGCTGGGCGGGCAGGCCGTAAATCAGATCGAAATTGATGCCGCCAAAGCCGTGCTGGCGAGCATGCGCGACCAGGTTCGTGGTCTGCTCGCGCGTCTGCCGGCGGCCGATGGCCTGTTGCACCTCGGGTGAGAAGTCCTGCACGCCCATGGAGATGCGGTTGAAACCGAGGCGCGCCAGCATTTCGAGATGGGCTTCGTCTGTCACGCGCGGGTCCACCTCGACGGCCAACTCGGCGTGGGGCAGGAATTCGAAGTGGCGGGCAAAATCGAGCACCAGGCGTTCTAGCTGCGTCGGCGAAAAGTACGTGGGCGTGCCGCCACCCAGATGAAACTGCGCGATCTTGCGCCGATGGGGCAAACGCGCGGCCACCAATTCGATTTCTCGCAGCAGGTGCTCCAGGTACGGCCCGGCCACTTCCTTGCGAGTGGTGGCAAAGGAATGGCAACCGCAGAAGGTGCAGCGTCGTTCGCAGAAGGGCAGGTGGGTGTAGACGGACAGCGGCGCCTCGCCGCAAGCGTCGGCGCGTCCCAGGGCGCGCAGGTAGTCGGGCTCCTGGAAGTCCTCGCGGAATTCCACCGCGGTCGGGTAAGACGTGTAGCGAGGCCCGGCGCTGTCGTAGCGGGCCAGAAGCTCGGGCCCTATGGAACGCAGATCGTTCATGCTTCGCCCGCTGGAGAAAAGCGGTAGCCGAGGCCGCGCACGGTGTGCAGATAGCGCGGGCGTTCCGGATCGGGTTCGATCAGCTTGCGCAGACGCAGCACCATGTGCTCGACGGCGCGCGTGGACGGCGAAACCTCGTAGCCCCACACGCGCTCCAGAATCTCCTCGCGCGAGACCACCTGGTCAGCGTGTTCCACCAGCAGGCGAAGGATCAAGGCTTCCTTTTCTGCCAGGCTGCTGCGCTCGCCATCGGGATCGATGACTTCTCCCTTGCCGAAGTCGACCGTGACGTTACCGATGCGCGCGGTCTTGAGCGTCTGTTCATACCAGCCTTGGCGGCGCAACATGCCGCGCACCCGCAGGAGCAGTTCGCGCAGGTTGAATGGCTTTCCCAAATAGTCGTCGCCGCCCAACTCGAGGCCGTACACGCGATCGTCGTCCGAGGTCTTGGCCGTGAGAAACAGGATAGGCAGACGACCGCCCTCATCGCGAATCGCCTTGCACACCGAGAACCCGTCGCGCTTGGGCAGCATGACGTCGAGGATCATGAGGTCGACGCCCCCCGACCGCCAGCGAGCCAACGCGCTTTCGCCGTCGCCCACGGCTTCCACGGCGTAGCCTTCCTGCTGCAGGTTTTCGCTGATGCCTTCAGCCAGGTGCCGCTCGTCCTCCACCACCAGGATGCGTGCGCTCATGCCGGCCCCCCACGGTCGAGCGGCAGGGTGACCCGGAAGCTGGTGCCTTTGCCCACGCCCGGGCTTTCGGCCGTGACGGTGCCTCCCAGGTGGCGCACAAGCTCGCGCACCAGGTAGAGCCCGAGGCCAGTGCCTTCAGTCTGGCGCACCATCTCTTCGCCCACGCGATAGAATTTCTGGAAGATCTTCTCGCGCTCCTCTGCCGCCAGGCCGATGCCCTGGTCACGAATTTCGATGGCGGCCCAGTCGCCCTGTCGCGCGACGATCAACTGTACCGGCTGGTCAGCGCCGCCGTACTTTGCGGCGTTGTCCAGCAGGTTGCGCAGCACAGTCTTGAGCACGCCTAGGTCATAGCGCGCGTGCAAGGGCTCGGCAGGCAAAGCGACTTCGAGGTTGAGACGGCGTTGCGACGGATCCCTAGCAAGCGCTGCCACCACATCCGCCACGTCGCGGCTCACATCGCCGCGATCCACGTGCACCACGAATCGGCCACTGTCAAGTCGGGCCACCGCGAGGATGTTGTTGACCAGGCCATCCAAACGATCGACGTCACTGCGCATGTTGGCGAGGAAGCGGGCGCGCTTGTCCGGCGGCGGATCGCGCAGTTCCAGGGTTTCGATGAAGAGGCGGATGGAGGCCAGCGGGGACTTCAGTTCGTGTGTCACCGCGGATAGGAAGTTGGCCTGCTGGCGCATCAGCGCCATCTCACGCCGCACGGAACGCAGGATGAGCACCGTTCCCGCCACCAGAATGCAGAGGAAGGTGGTGCCCTCGGCCGCGAACATGCGGATGCTGGACCGTCGCTGAGCTTGCAGACGATCGAGTCGACCCGGTCGAATTGTGACCCCGTAGCCAGGGTAGCCAGGCACCAGTTCCTGGCCGGGGCGCACGCCGGGCTGCCAGTCGAGATGGGGATAGGCGAGCTGGAGAAATTCGGCCGGTCCCAGCGCGTGAGGTCGCGCCAAGCCCAGCAGCGCCCGTTCTGCGGACTGGCGATCGGCCTGCAGGTGCTCGGCCGTGGCGCGAATCTCCTGGGCGGAGTAGCGTAGATGGAACAGGACCCACCACGCGAGCAACGCCATGGTGAACGCCACGATGGCGAGCACGCCCACCACGAGCAGGCGGGATCGGGACTGCATCAACCCCGTGCACCGGAGAGAGGGCAACGTCATGATGGGGCAATACTACTGCCCGCGGCGGTCGTCACGCACGCCTTGCAGGAACGCCTCTACCGCCTCCATGCCGTGGTCCTGTGCCAGACGCTTGAGACCGACGGTGGGCAGGTGCAGAAGCTGGTTCACCATCTGCTGCCCAAAGCGTCGGATGTGGTCGCGATGGGCTTCGTCCAGCTGGGCGAGGCCGTTGCTGAAGAGCTGCCTGAGCAGTTCGTCGGCCGCGGCCTGGCCCTGGCCACGCAAGTCGCGCACGATGGGACTGAGGTCGCGCTCGACCACCCGCCGGCGCAGCGCCTCCAGGGCTTCGTCGATGACGACACGAGCCTCAGCGATTTCGGCCTCGCGTGCCCGCCGGTTGCGCTCGGCCTCGCCTTTCAGGTGGTCGATGTCAAAAAGCTGGGCTCCGGCGGCAGCAGCGGCTTCGCCGTCGGTGTCGCGTGGCACGGCCAGGTCGATCACCAGGGGCGGCGCGCCCAGCAGGGATGCAAAGAAGGCGCGTCCCAGCAAAGGCTCGCGCGCTGACGTGGCCGTCACGATGATATCCACATGCCCGGGCGCTGCCAGAAAAGCCTCCAGAGCCAAGGCTCGGCCACCACAGGCGGTCGCCAGATCGGCGACCTTGCTCACGGTTCGATTCACGAACAAGAGGTTGCAGCCCGGCCGGCCGCGCAGATGCTCGCCACACTGGCGGGTCATCTCTCCGGCGCCGATGAGCGCCACCGTGGCGGGCAGTTTGGTCCGCGCGTCGATGAGGTCGAAAGCCAGCGACACCATGGATACCGGCCGAGCCCCGAGCGCGGTCTTGCTGCGCACGCGCTTGGCTGCCTGGAAAGCCTCCTCGAACACGAGTTGCAGGTGCGGGCCGGCCAGCCCCAGGCGTTGCGCCGCGTGCAGCGCCTCCTTGACCTGACCGAGAATCTGCGCGTCGCCGGGGTTGAGCGAGTCGAGACCCGCGGCCACACAGAACAGGTGCTCGGCCGCTCCGTCCTTCTCGTAGGCGTGCAGGGCTTGGGCCGCAGCGCGTGTGGTTGGTCCGGCAGTACTTCCGGTCCGGCCACGGGTGGCGAAGAATTCGTGGATCCGCCTGCGATACTCGGAAACCGGCGTACCCCGCCGGCACAGGAAGATCACCTCGACTCGATTGCAGGTGGCCAGATACACGCTCTCCAAGAAGTCACACGCCTGGTGAAGTGCCTTGGTCTGGGCCTCGCTCTCGTCTGGACCGAAAGTGTATTTCGCCAGTCCTTCCTGCTGGCCTCGGCGCACGGTCAGACCGACCATGCCGAGATACCTCACGGCTTGGCCTCCGTGGGCGCAGGTGCCGGAGCTGCGGGTGGCGGCAGGGCAAGCTGGCCGAGGTCAGGCTCCTTGGGATTCCCGTCCACCAGAATGGCGTGGCAGGCGTCGCAATCATTGGGGATCACCTGATCGCCCTTGGATGCTTTCATGTTGCCGTCATGGCAGCGGAAGCAGCCGGGCGAGTCGTCATGGCCAATGTTGGTTGGGTGGGTCTTGGAGTTGGTGTTCATCTCCGGGAACACCGTGCGATCGTACACTCCGGCTGCCTCGTCCGCCGCGCGCGAAACCAGCTTGCCCTCGCGCCCCGAAAATTCGGGGTACGATTTGCCATAGAAGTCCATCAGGCTCCGGCGGACTGCGGCCATGCCGTCATCGTGGGTGGCGTAGGTCGCTGAAACCGCCTTGACCGCCTCCCGCTTGAAGAACGGCAGGGATCGCAGGTCCGCTTGCCTCTGTAGGACGCTATCAATGGCTTTGGCCGGGCTCTCGAACAGATGGGTGGGCCGATTGTGGCAGTCGATGCAGTCCATGACCCGTGCTGCTCTTTGGATGTCGTCCGCGGCCGGCAGTTTCGCGCCCTCGCGTGTGAACTCGGTCCGCTTGCCGTCGGGTGTGGTCAGTTCGACCCAGGCGATCTCTTGCCGGCGCTGGTCGGTGGCCAGGTAGCGAATGCGGTTGTCAGCGTAGATGTGCCACCAGTGGATTCCGCCGTGAGGCTGGCCGGCACCAACCGCGCCGCCGCCGGTCCTGAGCAAGAGCGCCGTGAAACTCGGGCTGTTCTTTTCGTCCTCGGCGAAACGGCCGATGACCCGCAGCTTGTCGCCGTAGTGCTTGGCCGGCCAGTGGCAGCTTTCGCAAGTGTCGCGTGCCGGCCGCAGCGTGTGCACGGGCGAGGGAATCGGGTGGGCATAGGTCCCGGTCATCACCTTCCAGACCTGGCGCAGACCATCGAATTTGGAACGGACCGCCCAGGAGGCGCCCGGTCCGATGTGGCACTGAACGCACTTGACGCGCGAGTGGGGCGAGTTCTGGTAGGCCGTGTATTCCGGCCGCATGACCTTGTGGCACACGGTCCCGCAGAACTTGGGCGTGTCCATGAAGTTCAGCCCCACCACCGAGCTGGTCGCCAGCACGACAACGTTGATCACGGTTAGCCCGGCAATGATCAGTGCCACACGGCGCAGATGTGGATCATTGAAATCGAGGTTTGGGTAGGTCGCGATGGTGTCGGCCGACTGACCACTGCGCATCAGCGCCCGTCGCCGCCGCAAGATCCCCAATGGCATGAGCAGGAGCCCGCCCACGAAAACCACAGGCAAAAAGGCCGAACCGAACACCCCGGTGTACGGGTTGTCGACCTGGCCCGCCACCTCGAGCGCGAGAAAGATGACCAGGGTAAGACCTGACAGCGTGGTCAGCCCGAAACCGAGGACGGTGAGCGGATTTCGCGCGTAGTTGGCGAGCCGGGCGATGGTGGGAGAAAGCGACTTGGGCAGTACCGGCATGGCGTCTTCGTATATCCCCGATGGACCGTGTCGACGTAGCTCTTTGAAATGAGCCTGCGATGCCTATTGCAAGGCAGCACTTGAGCAAACCACGATTCCCCAAGTTTGTAACGTTGCGAAGAGCAAAATCCACGTAAATCGGTAGAGGTGCTGGGCTTGTCTATAGCATCATCGCGTCTAAAAATTGGATGACTGGATAACAGGAGCCGTGTCGGCGGTACCGGCGACGGCGATCGTGCGGGAGCGCGAAAACCTTGAAGGCAACCCCAGCGCGAGGGGTTGCGGCTCCCAGCCGTTCGGCAGGCACCAGATAGGCGGCGGCTACTGCAGGTTTTCGCTACTGGCAGGTCGTGCCCCCGCCAAAGCCTGCTGTGCAACGAAGACCAGCGTTACAAATCTGAAGCGGACAGCACGGATCGCCCGAGGCTCCGCAGGACTGGCATGTGTAGGTCGCCCCGGCGCCGCCCCCGCCGCCGCTCTGCTGGCAGATCAGATTCATGGCGGAACATGTGCGGGCCGTGGCTGCCCCCGTTCCGCAGCAAGGTTCGTCAAGGCCGCCACAGGTCTGGCAAGTTTCTCCGCCGGCGCTTGCTGCACATCCCAGGCCACCCGCTGTACAGACCGGGTTGAGACCCTGGCCGTTATCGCAACACGGATCGCCGAGCGCACCGCACGCGACGCCGTTGAACACACAAGCGCCGGCGGAACAGGTGCCGCCTCCAAGACCGGCTGGGCATGCGGCATTTGCGCCAATACAGGTGTTGGTCCTAGTGTTGCAGCATCCACCGTCTGAGCAAGAGTTGTCCATGCAGCAGGCGCCTCCAGCCTGACCGCAGGCAGTGCAGGTTGTTTGTCCTGCGCCGGTCATCGTGCACCTGGTCTGGGGGTCGTTGCATACAGTTCCGTCGCAGCAGGGCAGGCTGAGCTGGCCGCAAGTGACGGGGCTATCGACGCCGACATCTGGAGACGTGTCCGGGCGAACATCCGGGGGCGGTGGTGGAGCCTCCATGCCGCCATCCTGGAT
>Ga0181539_1001549_pt1 | contig 25106 bp, 26 predicted proteins | sample PEATcosm2014_Bin_46_FD_119767 | JGI IMG/M metagenome (GOLD analysis project Ga0181539, IMG submission 119767) | Peatland microbial communities from MTU Mesocosm Facility, Houghton, MI, USA - PEATcosm2014_Bin23_60_metaG | ecosystem: Environmental > Terrestrial > Soil > Wetlands > Peat | place... | reverse complement strand
GGCTCGAGGGAGGCGGTCGCCGGGTCGGGTTCATCTTCCATGCCTAGGGAGACATCCCCTCCACGGGTCGCGGCGACGATATCGGGTCGGTCATGACCGGCGTGGTGGGGGTCCATGCAGCTTGGATACACCGAGCGCCGCAAGAAAGGCAGCAACTGACCGCGTTCGGCGGCGGATGGACCGGGCGGGCGGCCCTCTGGAGGACCCGCTGGGGTGCTGTATAGTCGTGACAGAGTGGCAGATGACGCAATCACGCCAGCGCGAGGGCCCCTCGAGGGCGAGGACATCGCAACCGAGCACTGGGAAGACGCCCGCCACTGGATGAGCATCTACGACGATCTGATCCGCTTCAAGCTGGGCCTGCTCGAGCGGGTGAGGAGGGAGTTGCCGAAGCTCCACCCCGTGGCCCAGGGCGCTGCCGATCGCGACGTCGCCTTCATCGAGGCCCAGATGGCTGGATACCACGCCCGGCTCGACCTCTGGTACCAGCGGGTGTGGCAGCTCCACGGCTTGTGGCTGGATCCGGATGGTCGGGTGGTGCGCCACAAGGGGAAGGAGGCGGCGCTCACCGTGCGGGAGTTCGAGCTCCTGCAGTTCCTGTTGGAGCATCCCCACCGCTTCTACACCCCGTCACAGATCGCCGGTTATGCGTGGTCAGACGCCGCATTGATGCCCGAAGAGGTCCGCAACTACGTGACGCGGGTCAGGAGGATCCTGGCTCGGCTGGAGATCCCCTGTGACCTCACCAACCGACCCGGTCGCGGCTACTCCCTCACGTTTCGAAATGCGGACTAGCTGGTTTGCCCGGCACGACCGCTGGAGCCTCCCTCTCCGCGGCGTGGGAGTCAGGCGCGGCCTGCCTCCGCCACTCCCTGCGGCAGGCCTTCCGAATCCGTGAGCCGGCCGGCCACGGAGACCGCGTCATCGAAGAGGGCCTCAGCGCCGACGATGTTGGCCTCGGCCCCGGAGCGCGTGCTGACGCACTGCCGGTCGACGCCGTCTCCCACCCGCCCCTCGCGGCGGTCATAGACGGGCCGGCCGGCGGGGTTCCGCCCGTCGAACCAGGCGCGCGAGAGGGTCACCAGGCTGCCGAAGGCGGGGTCTCCGGTCGCTCCCGCCAGGCGGCTCAGCGTGTAGATGGCTGAGGCGACGTCATAGGGCTGGACTCGCACCAGATCGAATCCGCTCCTGACCGCGCTCCCGAACACCAGCTCCGCGCTTCGGCTCGCGATGGCCAGCCAGTCATCGCGGTCCAGCCGGATGGCGACCTCGGCGACCACGCCCTCCTGAATGTGGCCCCACAGGTGGGGAGCACCACGTTCCTCCGGCGAGTTCATCAGCATCTCGGCGTCGCGGCAGTTGAGCAGCTCCTCGGTCCAGATCGGGAGCCGCTCGCTCAGGCCGTGGTCGTCCGGCTGGCCGGCGACCGCCAGCGCGGCTCTGAGGTGGAGGGCCCGCACGTCACTGGGGACTTCGGTGGCGGCCAGGATGTGAGGCAGCCCGCGGCGCAGGGCAGGCTCGATTCGCTCGTCGTCGAGAATCGGAGCGGCATGGGTCAGCGCGAGCACGGCGCGAGCCTGCCAGAAGTGGCCCTCCGCCATCGAGGTGCGCCCCACTCGATTGGGTGTTCCCTCCCAGTCGAGGATGAAATTCAGCCAGCGCCCATCCGCACCCTGCATGGCGAGCACGAAGTCGAGCAGCCCATCGCACCACCGTCGCAACCACGGCAGCCGGGTGGCCGCCCAGAGTGCGCAGTACAGATCGAGGGCACGGGCGGCGTCGTCGACGCAGGCGACTCCTTCATAGCCGGACTCACGGGCTCGCACCGGCTCATTCAGCCCGTCCGCGTAGACGGCGAGTGCCAGAGCGCGGTCGCCGGCGAACGGGACGCTGCGTCCCAGCCGAGCCAGCTGCCTCAGCACGCGGTCATCTGGTCAAGGACGGCCTGAACTTCGAAGTCCGCAGCCGCGAGGCAGCGGTCGGCAGCTCCGTAGTACACCCGGATCCGCTTTCCCCGAGGGTCGAGGGGGACGAGTCCGCAGGCGAAGACGGCGTCGTTGAAGACGCCGACGCGTTCGTACGGGCGAGTGGGTGAGAGGATCGGCTTCGGTGATCTCGCGATGACGTGGCTGGGGTCGTCGCCGTCGAGCAGAAGCGCGCCGAGAGAGTACCGCGTTTCGCGATCGACCCCGTGGTAGATCTCCAGCCAGCCATCGGGGACACGGAATGGCGGGGCACTGGCCCCGCTGCGCAGCTCGTCCCACATGCCCGGGCGCGGCAGTGCCAGCGGAGCGTGCTCTCCCCAGTGGACCAGGTCGTCGGAGAAGGCGATCCAGATACCGAGCACACGGCCGAAGGACTGGGGCATGGGTCGGGTGAGGGCCGCGTAGCGACCGCCGACACGCTCCGGGAAGAGGGCGACGTCCTTGTGGTCGGGCAGGAACATGAGACCGTGACGCTCAAACGAGTGGAAGTCCGTGGTCGTGAGCCGGCTCGTGCTGATGCCGAGCCGCCCCACGGAGACGTAGGTGATGTGCCAGAGCCCGTCGATGAGGGTGGCTCTCGGATCCTCGCAGCCATACTCCTCGAAGCGGGTGGCGGGAGGGATGGCCGGATGGTCGTCAACCTCGAAATGGACGCCGTCGCGGCTCCGCGCCACCCGCAGGTGCGACATCTGGGTGAGGAAATCGCTGACGTCGTCCGCCGCCGCCGTGAATCCCCCGGCGAGATTGCGGTAGCGAATGGCCCGTGGGTCGGTGAGGTCGAGGCCCGGAGTGTCTCGCGGCATGAACACGGGGACGACTCGGTTTGGGGTGTGCGTCGTGTCGAGAAAGGCGATTCCGACCACCTCGTCGGCGGTGTGGCCGCCGGCCAGCGGCTTGAGCTCCGGCTCCGGGGCGGCGAGATCCAGGGTGAGGGCATCCGCCGGAGGCACGGCGCCGGCGTACGGGCGCTCGCCGACGCGGAGCAGGAGCACGACCTCGTCATCGACCCTGGCGGCGGCCGCGTTGAAGACGGAGACGACCTCGAGGTCGGGAAGCGAGGGGGGCACGTCGGCCGGGGTGAGGATGGGGTTCTCCGGCAAGCGTCGTGCCAGCGGTCTCGCGCTGGTCAGGCGCTTGGGCACACCGGTCCTGGCAGCGGAGCGCCGGGGCAGGCTGGTGACGACGTCGAGGAAGGCGCGTGCCGATCGAGGCCACGTCGCCTCGTGCGCGTAGACGAACGCTGCCTGCTCGAGCCGTTGCTTGAGGGCAGGGTTGTCGAGGATCCCGGATACGGCCTCGGCGAGCTGGTCGGGGTCCCGGAAGTCGACCAGCACGCCGCGGCCGTCGCCGAGGGCCTCTGCGGCGTGCAGGTACCTCGTGGACACCACAGCCTTGCCGGCTCCGAGCGCGTAGGAAAGCGTGCCGCTGGTGATCTGATTGGGGTCGAGATATGGCGTCACGTAGACGTCGGTGGCGAGCAGGAGCTCGACGATGTCACGCTGGGACATGTAGCTGTCGATGAAGGCGACGTGGTCGTCCAGTCCCAGGGAGTGGGCCTCGGCGACTAGGCTGTTGCGATATGTCTCGCCCTGCGCTCTGAGAAGGTCGGGGTGGGTCTGGCCGGCGATCAGGTAGAGGGCATCGGGATGGTGAGCGACTACCTCGGACATCGCCTGGATCATGTACTGGAGACCCTTGCGGGGATCGACCAGACCGAAGGTCGAGATCAGCGGTCGGCCTTCGACGCCGAGCTTGGCCTTGAACCGCTGGCGCCCGTGCGGCTCGATGACCGGCATCCCATGGGGAATCACCCGAGGAGGCTTGGTGAGACCGTAGTCGGTGGCGAAGAGCTCGATGGCCCGCGAGGCCATCACGATCACCTCGTCGCTGAGCGCCGCGATGCCTCGCACGGCCTCGCGGATGGACGGCGATGGATTGGGGAGGACCGTGTGCATGGTCGTCACCACCGGCTTGCGCAGCTCCTCGAGGAAGGGGCGCAGGTGGTCCTCGTAGGCGCTCTCAGTCGGCCTGCCGCCGATGAGCTGTGGCTTCGTCCAGATGCCGTAGAGGCCGAACTCGTGCTGCACGTTGACGGCATCCGCGTTCGAGCTGTTGATAGCTCGGGCCGCGGCACGGTAGGAGTCGGCATTGCCCTGGCGTATCCGCCAGCGCACCTCCGAGGGATACGGGCGGAGCACGGTCGGCTCCTCGATGGCCGCGATCCGGCAGGTGACGGACGGATCGGTGGCGCGGATCGCGGCGATGAGACTCGCAGAGAAGGTCGCGATGCCGCATCGTCGGGGTACGGCTGAGGACACCACGGCGAGGCTCAGCGAGGCCCGCGAGCCTCTAGGCTGGGGTGCGATGGGACGCCCTCAACGGGCCACGCGAGCCTGGCCCTCGGCGCAGGTCTCGCAGAGGCTGCGGTCGGGAGCGAGACCGTGCTCGGAGCCATCGACCGGGATGACGACGCTGACGAAGCCGAAGCCCAGGTCGTCCTTGCCGCACACCCTGCAGCTGACCGAGTTCGCCAGCGTGTTGTACCGGAACTGCTCGCCTCCGATGCTCAGCCCACGCTGGGGGTGGGGGTTGAAGCTCGCAGCCGGGATCAGGTGGCGGGCGGGGTCGCGGGGGCCATCACGGCTCTCCGACGATGCGGGCTGATCGCGAAGGACCTGCAGCTGAGCGGTGGCGCTGTGGCGCCGTACGGCGACCACCGGCACCGGGAGGCCGTCAACGCTGGTGTACCCGGGGACAGGGTGGGGGAGGGGCTGCCACCCGACGGCCCCGCCCTGGCGGCCATCTTGGCCCCCCCCCGGCACCCAGCCACGGAACAGCCGGGACAGGCTAGTCACCGCGGTGGCTGCCGCGAAGACGGCCTCGCGCTGGCGATGGTCGCGCGTCGGGGGCGCCTCCGGCATCCTCGCGGGCGTGTTGCCAGTCGGCGCCCCGCGTGCGTCCTGCGGCGAGATCCGGATCCGCCTCGGCCACGACCCTGGTGGCGGCGGGAGCCTTGCCGAGCAGCCAGTCCTCGAGGGCGGCCTCATCGATGGGGAGGAGCGCAGCGACAGGCCTGCCGTTGCGCGTCACCAGCGCCGGGCGTCCCGACGACTGAACGCCCTGAATCACCGAGGCCGTGTTGCGGGCGAGCTCGCGGAGCGTGACCGTCGCCATGGGTAGAGTGTACGCTAATCTGTCAGACAATTGTCTGTCAGGAGGGCCTGGGCCTCTCCTGCTCGGGGGTTCCCCAAGCCCCGGGTGTCGGCCTGGCCGGGATCGGGGGAGAGTGGCCCGCGGGAGCCTGGCAGCCTGCGTCGACGGACGGCCACAATCCGCCCCTGCGCGACGAAGTGAATCAATATGCTCAAACGCCTGGGCCGACCACCCCAGATCCCGCCCGACTCCGAGGGCCGTCATCGGTCTCCGGGGACGGCCACTCAGCCGTCAGGGAGCGAGCGTCGGGAGCGTGCTGCTCTCGAGCAGGTTGTCGCAGAGGACCTCCGTCTCCGAAGGGCTGCCGCCCTTGGCGGTGTAGATGCGCGCGGTGATGGAGCCCCCCTCATAGGTCACGTGGCACTCTGGGACGGCCGCATACGCGCCGGCGGGAATGGAGGTTGTCGCGAGCCAGCCCGAGGTGGCCTCGAGGGTGCTGCAGATCGACTTCGCGTTGGTCGTATCGGTGCCGGCGACGGTGAGGTAGGCGATGGTGTCGCCTCCGCTGGCACCGGATGCCCCGCAGATGAATGTCGAGTCCGGGTTGGCGGAGGTGTCACCGGCCCCACCGGTGACACCGGCCACCGGTCCTGAGGTGGCGGTTGCCGAGGGCGAGGTGGCCGACGGCGACGTGGCGGGTCCCGTGGTGGCGGTCGCGGCCGCGGTGGCCGGCGTGGTGACAGAGGCCGTTGTGCTCCCGCACCCGGCCGCTGCCAGGGCGGCCGCCCAGAACACCCACGATGCGATTCGAAAACGCGCCCGTTCCACGCGAAGCCCTTCCAATCTCGAGATGTGGTCTCCACCGCGCGGCGGATCGCCACCACCCAGCGCCGGCAGGCGCCAAGGCTACCATCCGCCTCCGCCGACGCGTGGGGCTGGTGCCGGACGGGGCGACGCCTGCGTCAGAGGGTGTTCATGGTCGCGGTGCGCCGCAAGCTAGCTGGATCCCGATCCGCGGCAGCCTCGGTCCTTCATCGCCGAGACCGGGGTCGGGCTGCGCCTCGTCCCCGAGGGTCGGACCCCGGGGGCGCTCTCGATGAGCGACCAGGCACGCCGCTGAGGTCCCTCCTTCGCGCGTCTACCGCCGCGTGCGCTCCGCCTCCTCCTGAGGGTAGCGGTCACCCGCCACGGTGATCTCCGAGGCGGCGGCGTCGATGCTCCGCAGGTCGTCGGGGGTGAGCTTGACGGAGGCCGCGGCGATGTTCTCCTCGAGGCGGTCAAGCTTGGTGGTGCCGGGGATCGGGACGATCCATGGCCTCTGCGCCAGCAACCAGGCCAGCGCGATCTGGGCCGGCGTCGCGCGCTTCTGGTCGCCGATCCTTGCCAGCAGGTCGACAACGGGGCGGTTCGCCCTGCGGGCCTCGGCCGTGAATCGCGGCAACGTGGTGCGGTTGTCGTTGCTGCCGAATGGCGTGGTTTCGTCGATCTTGCCGGTGAGGAAGCCTCTGCCGAGGGGACTGTAGGGGACGAAGCCGATGCCGAGCTCCTCGCAGGTTGGCACCACGTCTGCCTCCGGGAGGCGCCACCAGAGGGAGTATTCGCTCTGGACGGCCGCAACCGGCTGGACCGCATGGGCTCGGCGGATGGTCTCGGGCCCTGGCTCCGAGAGACCGAAGTGCTTGACCTTGCCCTCGGCGATGAGGTCCTTGACCGCGCCGGCCACATCCTCGATCGGGACGTCGGGATCGACGCGGTGCTGGTAGAAGAGGTCGATGGCGTCGACCCGCAGACGCTTGAGCGAGTCCTCGGCGGCTTGGCGGATGCGCTGTGGGCGGCTGTTGAGGCCCCCCGATCCGCCGGGCCCGAGGTCGTAGCCGAACTTGGTGGCGATGACGACGCCCTTGCGGAACGGCTGCAACGCCTCCCCCACGAGCTCCTCGTTGGTGAAGGGGCCATAGACCTCGGCGGTGTCGAAGAACGTGACGCCGCGCTCCACCGCCGCGCGGGCCAATCCGATCATCTCCACGCGGTCCGGGGCTGGGCCGCGGTGATGGTTCATGCCCATGCAGCCGAGGCCGATGGCCGAGACCTCGAGGCCGCTCTTCCCGAGCCTGCGCATCTCCATCCGGCTACCTCCCTGCTTCGCCTTCACCGGCGAGATCAGCCGCGGGTCGAGGACGCGTTCAGGCTGACGGCAGCTCGAATGAGCGTCACGAAGGCCTTCTCGTCGACTTCATCGTCCTCGTGGAAGTCGATGGCGCGCCGGGTGTTGCCCTCGAGGCTCGAGTTGAACAGTCCCGAAGGGTCCTTCAGCGAGGCCCCCTTGAAGAAGGTGAATTTGACCACGCCCTTGTACGTTTCGCCGGTGCAGATCGAACCGTGGTGAGACCACACCGGAACCCCTGGATTGGAGGGCTTCCTCCACTTCCACTCCTCGACCACCTGAGGGTCGGCCTGCTTGATCAGGGCGCGAATCTGCGCCAGCTTCTCTCCGCGCCAATCGGCGAGGTCTCTCACCTTCGCGTCCAGCAGCTGAGATGCGGGCTCGGCATCCGGCGAGCTGACCTTCTTCTTCATCCTGTCCATCCTTCGATTTGGCGGCTGCCAACCGCTGCCACTGTGTCACCCAGTCGACTCTACCGGAGGACCGGGCGCCGGCTCCAGGGCCTCCCGGTGGCTGCCCTGCCTCATCACGGTGGCCTGCGGGCCCCGGGAGGCTCGCGCATGGTGCCGCCGCCGACCTCAGCACTCGGCTAGGCCGGCGCCCGCACCCTTCCACCCGCGAGGAAGCGGCGCACGTACTCGTCGTCAGGATAGGCGGTCATCCCCGAGAAGGAGCGCACCGAGAGCACTCGGCCGGATGCATCGCGGGTGAAGCGAAAGCGCTCCCCCTCACTGGTGTAGCCGTCGTGGGCGAGCACCAGCATGGCCGTATCCGGATCCTCCGCGACCAGCTCGCCGAGCACCTCCGTGGGGTCGTTCTCGTCGGTCGGGATGGCCAGCAGGCGCGAGCCGAAGCGGGCGATGTCGTAGGCGCCCGAGAGGGTGTTGAAGTGGCCGGTGAAGCTGCGCGGGTCGACGCCGTCCGCATGCCCGGGGATCCTCTCGTCAGGGTGGGAGAGATGCTCCAGCAGGCTGAAAATGCCGCCGCAGAGCGGGGTCGCCGCGGCGTCCGACGCGTTGCACAGCACCGAGACGACCAGCCCGTCCTTCGGGTCGCACCAGGTGCGGGTGATGTGCCCCGGGTAGCCGCCGGAGTGCCCGATCAGGCGGCGTCCGCCGATGTCCATGAGCTGCAGGCCGAGGCCATACTGCTCCTGGGCGCGCGGCGCCCACCAACCGTGCTGCATGCGGCGCTTGGCGTCATCGCTGAGGAGGCGCTGGTCCCCGAAGCAGTGGGCGCTGAAGTAGAGGCAGAGGTCCCGGGCGGTGCTGGTGAATCCCGTCGCCGGGGCCATCGCGTTGGCGGCGACGTGGTCGATGGGGACGCGCTCTCGCCCGTCCTCGGCGCTGGTGTAGCCCGTGGCGAAGCGTCGATCTGAGCCGCGCGGGTCGAAGTCGGGGGCGGTGTCCGCGAGTCCGAGCGGGTCGATGATCGACCGCTGCACGAACTCGCCGTAGCTGCAGCCCGCCACCTGCTCGATGATCCGGCCGAGCAGCGAGTAGGCGAGGTTGGAGTAGTGGAACCGATCATTGGCGGGGTAGGGCGACGGGCTGCGCTCCAGAAGGGCGAGCAGCTCGTCGCCGTCCGGGAAGGGGTGCTGGAGCTGCCAGTAGTCGCCATCCGCGCCATCGCGGGTCATCCCCGAGCCGTGATGGAGCAGGTCGGTGATGGTGAGCCCGGCGAGCTGGGACAGCCCGGCGCGGGAGGCTGGGAGGTGGCGAACCAGACGGTCGTCCAGCCGGAGGGCCGGAGGGTCCATCTCGGCGAGCTGGAGGATCGCCGTGGCCGTGAACGTCTTGGAGTGAGAGGCGATGTGGAAGGCGTGGCGCGTGGTGAGTGCCTCCCCGGCGCCCAGGTCCGCCATCCCATGTGCACCGGTCGTCACGATCGCTCCCTCATGGGCGATCGCGAACTGCAACCCGGGGATGCGGAGGGTTCGCTGGCGGTGCCCGAGCCATTCGCCGGCCCAGGCCGCCAGGTCCTCGACGAGCTCTCGGGTGATGGGCACGGGGGAAGTCTACCCAGCCTGCGTCCCAGCCCCGGGGTTGTGGAAGCTCAGATGAGTTCGCCCAAACGCGCCAATCTGCGGAGCCGGATACGGAGCCCCTGGAGACCCCCCTGCCTGCCTTCCACGCCGCGTGCGGCGGGGATTGGCCGCTCCACCTCTCGGCTGCGAGTCATCCGCCACCGCGTCTGACCGGCCCAGCAGCGCTGATACAGTGACCGGAGAGGAGGTGGTCGAGATGGACGTCCTGCTCAGCGGCCTGGGGCTCGTGGAGTCGCCGCGCTGGCACGAGGGCCGGCTCTGGTTCAGTGACTGGACGGCGGGCGAGATCATCGTGGTCGACGACAACGGCGGCCGCGAGGTGATGGTCCGGCATGCCTCGCTGCCGCTGTGCTTCGACTTCCTGCCCAGCGGCCGGCTCGTGCTGGTTTCGAACCAGAGGCGGGCGCTGCTCTCTCTGGAGACGGATGGCAGCTTCGCGACGTACGCGGACCTGTCGGAGACGTCTCGGTACGGTTGGAATGACATCGTCATCGACGGACGCGGTGACGCCTACGTCAATTCCGGGAACTTCGACTTCGCCGCCGGTCCTCCGGAGGGCGTGGTGCAGCCGGGCTTCGTGGTCCTGATCACCCCGGACGGCACGGTGCGGATGGTCGCGGAGGACCTCGCCTTCCCCAATGGGATGGCAATCACCTCGGACAATCGCACCCTCGTGGTCGCCGATTCGTACCGGCATCAGCTGGTGGCGTTCGACATCGGCGCCGACGGCGGTCTCTCCGGTCGTCGGGTCTGGGCCGACCTCGGCGACGACGCGCCCGACGGCATCTGCCTCGACGCCGGCGGCGCCGCCTGGTATGCGGACGTGCCGCATCAGCACTGCGTGCGAGTCGCAGAAGGCGGTCAGGTCCTCACCACCCTTCCCCTCGATCGTGGCGGCTTCGCCTGCATGCTCGGTGGTGCACGCGGCCCGCATCTGTACGTGGCCGCCGCCCGATGGCCCGGATTCGCGGGGCTGAGCACGCACACCCAGTGGGAGGGCCAGGTGCTCCGCACCTCGGTGGCAGTGGGCGGCGCCGGGTGGCCGGCCCGCTGACATCAGATCTGCTGCCCAGCGGCAGCACGAGACCGCCTGCTTCCGGGGATCAGTCAGCCGGTGGCGAGAAGTGGGTCGTGGGGCGGTCGATCTGCTCTCCATCGACAAAGGTGTCGACCCGCTCGTTGTAGAAGGCGATCAGGCCCGCGATGGGAAGGAGCTGACGGGTGGGGAAGCCATAGGACCATGCCACGTCGGGATGGACGGTGTTGCCGACACGGACGGACCAGTAACCCGTCGTCCTGCCCTTGTAGGGGCATTCGGTCACCGTGTCGGTGGGTACCAGCTGATCGAACGCGACCTCGGTCCGATTGATGTAGTACCGGGTTGGCAGACCCGTCTCGAAGACCATGATCGGGGACGACGTCTGGGCCAGGACCAGCCCCTCAAGCTCAACCTTGACCGTCCGCGTCGAGCGCAGCGCATCCACCCTCACATAGGGGTCGCGGGGGTGGACGAAGACCTGCTCGTCCTCCTCGTACCAGGCATCGAGGGCGGCCCAGTCGAAGCGGAAGGTGCCGCCGAGCCGCTCGATGGGGGATGTCGCCAGCAACTTGGCGGCGCTGGGCCGGTGAACCTCGCCAACTCGCAGCCCGTGCACCCCGACGACTCCGCGCGAGCTCTGCTGAGTCCGCCCCTCCGCGACCAGCAGGTCGGCGCGCACATCGGCCGCGGGGATGTAGTACTGAGGGTAGTGGGGCCCCTCCCAGACGTACAGCGCCCGGGTGCTGTCGAGCACAACCTCGCCGGCCAGCAGCGCTCGGATACGGCGCGGTGCGGGCTCGATGTGGTTCGTTGTCGCAATCGCGAGCGGGTAACCATTCATACCCGGGCACTCCTGGGGCGGGGTGGGCGTCGCGACGGTTATACGCCATCGTTTCGAACGCCGGCTGGAGGCTTCCGGCGCTCCGAGGGATCTGCTGCGGCGCGCCGTCGGTGGCCTTCGGGAACGTTGCACAGGTGGGGGCGCTCAGCCGGACAGCGCCCGGTCAGCCCCCCCTGGCGGGGGTGGCCACCACCCTCCGGTGCGTTCTCGCTCTGCTCAGAGCACGAGCTCCTCGCCGGCGGCGAGCGGCCTCCGCCCGCCAGGGGAGAGCAGCCACGCCCGCTGGCGGCCCCTGACCACCCAGCGGGCCAGGTCGGCGTCCTCGCTGACGATGGCGGTCTCCTCATCGATGCCCACGAGGGTGACACCGGTGGGGAGATGCGCCGTCGCCCAGTGGGCCAGGCCGGGGACCCAACGTCTCATGCGGTCGAAATGCGGGATGACGCGCAGCCTGGGCACCAGCCCCAGGCCCGAGCCGGCCTTGCCGGTGGGGCGTCGGAAGTTTGGCACCCAGGAGGTCAGCGCCATCGCCCCCGCGCTGCATCCCGCCAGCGCGGCGCCGGCGCGCCACTGGTCGGCGATGGCGGCCCACACGCGGGTTCCCCGGAGCGAGTCCGCCACATGGGTGGGATTGCCGCCTGAGAGGTAGATGAGGCCGGCACCGGCGACCAGCGCGGCGTTGGCCGGGTCGTCGGCGGCATCGCGGTCGAGCACCCTGACCGGAACCGCCTCGACCCCCAGGCGTGCCGCCTGCTGGGCGCCCAGCGCCACCCACCGCGAGACGGACGCGGGTCCTTCCAGACCGGCCGCGGTCGGCAGCTGCACGTACCGGGGCGGCCTGCCCGCAATCAGGGCAGCCTCCACCTCCAGCATCGCCGGGAGGTACTCCCCGCTGCCGACCAGGGCGACCGGCCCGGGCTGCGCCATCCTCGTCACCAGCTCAACGATACGGAACCGTGTGGTGCGGACACCCCTGGGACGGGGCGGTCGGCGCCGATCCACCGGGTTCAGGGCCGCCGGGTCGGACTGACCTCTCCGCCGGCCAGGAGGCTGCCAGAGCCCTTCCCGGCGCGCGTGGAGCGGCGTCACCGACACCGGTGGGGCATCCCGTCGCCGGCGTGGCTCCTGCGCCGTCAGGCTCCGCCGGCCGGCGGAGCGTCCCTGAGGTCGCGGGGCAGACGCACACCGCTGAGCGCCGTCGTCAACGCCTCGACGGCTCGACCGAAGATGTGCTCCGGAGCCGCCGCGAAGCCGACGATGAGTCCCGCTGGCCCCGGGTTCTCGTAGTACCCGTCCTCGGCGATCCCCGCGAGACCGATGCCCGCGGCTCGCGCGGCGGCGAGGGCGTCGGTCTCGGTCGTGCGGTCGGGGAAGGGGATGAGCAGATGGAGGCCGGCCTCTCCGCCCAGGGCGCGCAGGTGCGGAACGGCCTCGGCCAGTGCCGCGACCAGCACGTCCCGGCGGCGCCGATAGCGCAGCCGCATCTGCCGGATGTGACGATCGTACGCGCCCGTGCGCAGCAGCTCGGTGAGAGCGAGCTGCTCCAGGGTGCTGCTCTGCCAGTCCGCCAGCTGCTTCTCTCGCAGGACGTCGCGGCGCAGCCGCTCGGGAAGGACCAGCCAGCCGAGACGGACTCCCGGCGCCAGCGTCTTCGAGGTCGTGCCCGCGTAGACGACGACCTCCGGATCGAGTCCCTGGAGTGGGCCGATGGGATGCCGGTCGTAGCGGAACTCGCCGTCGTAGTCGTCCTCCACGATCACGGCTCCGCGATTGCCCGCCCAGGTCAGAGCTCGGGTCCGCCGTCCCGCACTGAGCACGGCACCGGTGGGGTGCTGGCGGTTGGGGGTCAGCACCACCGCGCCCGCGTGCGGCAGGCGGTCGAGGGCCTCGACCCGCATGCCATCGCCATCCACCGCCGTGGAGTGGACCTCGAGACCCGCGGCCCGGACGATGGAGCGGTGCAGGGGCATTGTCGGATCCTCCATCGCAACCTCCGTGACGCCCATCGCCGTCAGGCTCCGGGCGACGAGTCCGAGCCCCTGGGTGAAGCCGGTGGTGACGACGACGCTCTCCGGGGAGACATGAAGGCCGCGCGCGCGGCCGAGGTAGCTCGCGAGCTCCACGCGGAGGGCGAGCTGCCCCTGAGGACTGCCGTAGCCGAGCGCGTCGTTCGGTGCCGCGGCCATCGCCCGCCGCAGGGCGCGCAACCATTCGGCTCTCGGGAAGGAGCTTGCGTCGGGTCGGCCGGGCCTCAGATCGAAGCGCCAGCGCACCTCCCCGGGCTCACGGATCGCAGTCGATCGGCGGTGGGCATCCGCGTCGGCGCTGACGAAGGTGGAGGAGCCCCGACGGCCTGAGATCCAGCCCTCGGCGACCAGCTGCTCGTAGGCCTGGAGCACGGTGCCCCGGGAGACACCGAGGTCCCGGGCCAGCTCCCGGGTGGGGGGGAGCCGGGTGCCTCTGGTCAGCCGTCCCGATCGGATCCCCTCGCGGATCCCGTTCTCGACGGTCACCCTCAATCCGCGACCCGGCTTCCCTCCGAGATCGAGGCAGAGGTCGAGGCCTGAAGTGGCTCTTTTTCTTGGGTCAGAATTGGCCATGGACAATGGGCCATCTTGGGGCCACCCTGGTCTCGTGTCAACTCGTCAAGGAGCCCAACTGATGACGACGGATACCACGAGCTTCGAGCAGCCTCGGATCTCCCTCTCCCGCCTGGCCCCTGCCGTCAATCGCGCCATGGTTGCCCTCGACGGGGCGCTCGAGATCGACTCCTCGCTGCGGGACCTGGTCAGCCTGAGGGCGTCGATCCTGAACGGCTGCGCCTACTGCATCGACATGCACACCCTGGATGCCAAGGCTCGGGGCGAGAGCGAGCAGCGTCTCCACGCCGTGGCCGCCTGGCACGAGGCCCCGTTCTTCAGTGCGCGTGAACGCGCCGCGCTGCAGCTCACGGACGCGATGACCCTGGTCGCGGACACCCACGTTCCCCGCGAGGTCTTCGCGTCGGCCAGCGCGCAGTTCGAGGAGGCTGAGCTGGCCCAGCTGATCTGGGCCATCGTCGTGATCAACGCATGGAATCGCATCGCGGTGACCTCCCGCACCCTGCCGGGTGAGTACCACCCCGGCTGAGCCCATCGGCTGCTGACGGGGAATGCCGCCAATGACAGGACCTGGATGCGAGGAATCAGGTCGCTCGAGCTCCGGCGGCGGCGGTTCGCAGTGCAACCTGCCGCGTCCATCGGTGGGGGAGCCACCCGTCGTGAGGGTGTGGCCCACGGCTCGGCTGGCCGCCGGTTGACGGCCCGCTCCGTGCCGCTCCCCGCGGGCCGAAGCGCCATACTCCCGGCGTGGCATTCAGGCGGGAGGCGCGACAGCAACCGGCGCCACCCTCCGTCGGGGTCATCGACATCGGCTCCAACTCGGGGCGCATCAGCGTCATCGAGGCCGGCGCTGGTGGCCATCTCGAGATCATCGCGGATGCCCGATTCCCGCTCCGGCTGGTGCACGAGTCGGCCGCCCAGGGCCGACTCAGTGACGCCGCCGTCGCCCGTGTCGCGGAGGCGCTCCGCGCCTTCCTGGCCATCGCCCGCAGCGCGGGCGTCCAGACCGTGGTGGCGGTGGCGACCGCGGCTGTCCGAGAGTCCAGCAATCGCCGGGAGTTCGTCAGCCGGGTTGCGGCGGAAACCGGGGTCAGGCTCGAGATCCTCGATGGGGACGCGGAGGCGCGTTACATGTTCGCCGGCGCGGTCCACGGGCTACCCGTCGATTCGGGACTGGTCATCGACATCGGCGGGGGCAGCGTCGAGATCTGCCACTTCCGCGATCGGCGCCCGCTCCGGCAGTGGACGCTGCCACTGGGGGCCCTGCGCCTCAGCGACCGCTTCCTGGTCACCGACCCGCCGCGGCCTTCGGAGCAGGGACGGCTCCGTCAGCACGCCCTGGCGACCATCCTCGGGGCCGGCGTGCCGCCTCTCCGTCCCGGCGAGCGGTTGGTGGGGACCGGCGGCACCCTGCGCAACCTCGCGAAGATCGACCGCGCGCGGCGCACCTACCCGATTACCCGACTCCACGGATACCAGCTCAACCGCGCCGACCTGGACGTCGCCGTCGACACCCTGGCAACACGTCCGATGACGCGCCGGCGTCGGGTCACGGGGTTGAGCGACGAACGCGCCGACTCCATCGTGGGGGGCGCGCTCTGCGCGCAGGTGCTGCTCGACGCGCTCAACGCCGACCATCTGGTTCTCTCCGGCCGAGGGCTCCGCGAGGGCGTCGCCCTCGAGCGTCTCGGCCTCCAGGTGCGCTCGGCCCCCGAGGTTCGGCGCTCATCCATCGAGGCTCTCGCGCGGCGATTCACCACATGGGACAGCGCCGCCGCCCAACTCCGCTCCTCGCTGGCGACGTCACTGATCGACAAGCTGGACCCCGCCGCCGCCCCTCCGATGCAGGAGATCCTCGAGCACGCCGCGTTGCTCGTCGACATCGGTCGCAGCGTCGACTACTACTCGCGCTGGGAGCAGGCGGCCCGGATCGTGGCGAGCAGCGACATTTACGGCTTCAGCCACCGCGACATCGTTCTGATCAGTGCGGTCCTGGAGAAGGCGGGCAGCGACCGGGTCAGGCTGCCCGGATACCTTTCGGTGCTGAGCACGCAGGACCACGCCCAGGTGGACCGGCTGGCGATGATCCTGACCCTCGCCGATGAGCTCGGCCACCGCATGCACCCTGGCGAGCAGGTGGTGGTTCAGCGCCGTCGCTCCGGCATCGTGCTGCTGCTGCCCCGCGACGTCGGTCCCCTGGAGGGGGAGACCGAGCGCAGGTTCCATCGCCGCTTCGAGAGGCGCCTGCGCCTGGCGGTTGCTCCCGCCTAGGACGGACGGCGCTGCATGCTTCCTCCGCCGCAGGGTGGATGCGGGGCGCAGGGCCGGCGACGAGCTCGTCTCAACGCAACCCCACGTCAGATCGCCGGTCGCTGGGCCGCCGCGGCAGAGCCGGCTCCGACCGGCCCCGTCGCCTGAGACCCACCCCGGCCGGCGCCAACCTTCGGGCATCGCACCCTTGTCACAGGCGGGTTCTGTCACGTGACCGGTCGGTCATCTGGGCCCCGCTGGATCGAGGGGTACGATCGCCTTGGATCAGAGTTGAGGAGAGGACATCATCCCAAAGGCGAAGGCGGCGATGAGCATTCAGGTCTACCTCGACACCCCGCGAGTGCGGTTGCACTGGGACAGTGAGGCTCAGTGGATATATATCGGGTACGGAGAGTGGCCGACGACGGCCGAGGCGAAGACGGGGATCGACGCATGCCTCGACGCTCTCCGGGAGCACCGGGCCACGCGGTGCTTGAGCGACTCGCGCAAGCGGAGGGTGGTGCAGCCGGAGGCCCAGCAGGCTCTCGTCCAGAGCTGGCTCCCTCAGGCGGTGGCGCTGGGTCTGAAGCGTTTGGCGATCGTCCTCCCGATGAGCCAGGTGGCTCTGAGCACGGTCGAGAGCATGCTGCCCGCCTACCGGGAGCGCGTCGAGACCCACACATTCGCCACCGTCGAAGAGGCGGCCGCCTGGCTGTCGGCGGACAGCCCCTCCCTGGTGCTGCCGCCCGCCTGACCTTGCCGGATCGCCCAGGGCGATCGGACGCCCTCGACCTCGCCGCACTCGCGTCCGTCGGTGTGGGGGTCGGAGCCCTCGGCCCGGCAACCCTCGGCTGCGCCAGCCCGGCGTCTGCTCCGCTCAGCTCGGGCGCGCGCGGTGGTCAAGCGCGCCGTCGACGAGGCCCACCCTCGCCGGACGGGTCGGCTCGACACGGGGCACTTCCTCACGGCCCTGCTGTCGCTCGACCGGCCCTATCCAGCGGCCGAGCTCCTCGATGCCCTCGCTGTCGACCCTGCGGTGGTGCGCGATCGTCTCGCCCGCTCGTCCGCCTGACACGGCGGTCCGCGCTTCTGGCTGGAGGTGTTGCCGGACCGCCCCCTGCGCGCCGGGACGCGGCGGGAGGGGGCGGCTCAGCACCCTCAGGGCACGGTGACTCCCTGGATGACGACCGGACCGACGGTGGGATCGAGCTCCTGCTGGACGTTGACGCCGGTCGGCGGGATGGTGTCCATCACGTACGGCACGTTGGTGACGTAGCCCCCGCTCACCTGCTCGAAGCTGGAGGTGCAGATGGTCGGCTCCGGCACCATGGCCGCCTCCGCGGCGGTGCAGACCGCGAAGTTGTAGCCGCCGCTGGTGTCGTCCGCCGGGACGGGGACGAACTGGCGTGCGTCGTAGAAGCCGAAGCCATTCTGGGCGGCCACGGTCACGATGAACGTCCAGTCCAGAGTGACCAGGCCTTCGGTGCGCTCGCGGGACGGATGGTCGAACGGGGGCTCATCGAACGCGTCGCCGGGCCCGGCAGGGCCGTCCACCATCGGATCACGGCGAGGGGGCGACGCCTGCTGGCCGAGGCTGGTCCGGTGGTTGACGAGGTCTTGGCGGCTTCGCTGGGGACGCTGACGACCCCCGAGCTCGATACGTTCGGCGAGCTGCTGGAGAGGCTGGTGGGAGGTCGCAGCTCGCAGCTCTGACGGTCGGGTGCCCGCCCGAGGGCCTCACGCCGATCTCGTGGCACCACCGCGGCACATTTCCCTCTTGACATGGCATCAGAGTGATGCCATAGTGGCGCCATGAACCTCAGTCTGTACGTCGAGGAGATCCACCGCCAGCTGGTGGCCGCCGCCGAGGCGGGCGGTGATGACGCCCGTGCGCTCGCCCAGCGGCTGGTCGCGCCCCTGGACTCGGCGCTCCGGCTGGCGCTGCAGGACGCGCTCGCCGCAGCGGCGGAGGAGATCACCTGCGAGCTCGCCCCGGGCTCGGTCGAGCTGCGGCTGCGCGGCCGCGACCCCGAGTTCGTGGTCACGCCGGCACCCGCGGCTCGTCCCGCGGCCGACCTGGCCGAGGACGGGGCAGATCTGACATCGCCCGTCTCGGTCGCCTCGCCGGTCACCGAGGAGGGCGACGAGGGGGGGATGGCGCGGATCAACCTTCGGATGCCCGACCAGCTCAAGGCGCGGGTCGAGCACGCAGCCGGCCGGGATGGGCTCTCGGTCAACGCCTGGGTCGTCCGCGTGACCGCCGCCGCGGTGGAGCGCGGCGAGACCGTCCATCGAAATGAGCCGCGCGGCGCGCGGAGCACTGGCCGCTACCAGGGATGGGCGCGCTAGCCGATCCGGGACACGTCGTGCGACGCGCTCGGGTAACGGTGATCGCCCGTCCCGCCATCAAGAGGAACAGCCATGCCCACCTTCGACACGCCCGAACCCATCTCCGTCTCCGTCGAGATTCGGGGGTTCGGTGACATCCGGATCGTCGCCACTGATCGCGCCGACACGCAGGTCGAGGTGCGTCCGCATGACAGCACGAGGAAGTCCGACGTCAACGGCGTCGCTCAGACCCGGGTGGAGTATCAGTCTGGCCGGCTGACGGTCAAGGGCCCCCGTGCTTCGTGGCAGTACCTCCCGCTGGGTGGCGGCCGCGAGTGCATCGACGTCCGGATCGAGCTGCCCTCCGGCTCGAGCCTGGAGGCCGAGGTGGGGATGGGCACGGTGCGCGGCAGCGGCCGCCTCGGCGAGTGTCGCGTCAAGACCGGCATGGGCGAGATCCAGCTCGACCAGGCTGGGCCGGTTCGGCTCGGAACGGGCATCGGTGACATCACCGTGGGAGGAGCGGCCGGCGAGGCCACCATCCGCACCGGCTCGGGCACGATCCGGATCGACAGCATCGCCGGCCCGGCCGAGATCAGGAACTCGAATGGGGATACGTGGATCGGCGAGGTGACCGGCGACCTGCTGACCCGCGCCTCCAACGGGAGGATCTCCGTCGACCGGGCGGATGCGAGCGTGACCGCGAAGACGGCCTGCGGCTCCGTCCGGCTCTGCGAGGTCGCCCGCGGGTCGGTGGTCGCGGACAGCGGCGCCGGGAAGCTGGAGGTGGGAGTGCGCGCCGGGGTCGCCGCCTGGCTCGACCTCGACGCGCGTCACGGCAGGGTCCAGAGCGAGCTGGAGGTGGCTCAGACGCCGGCACCCGGCGAGGAGAGGGTCGAGATCCGCGCGCACACCGGGTACGGCGACATCACCGTCCGCCGCGTCGAGCCGCTGGCGGGCCCACTCGGCACGGGACGTGAGGCATGACCGCCACCACGACCGCACCGGCGCTGAAGGTCGCCAGTCTTCCTGCGATCCACGTGCACGGCTTGGAGAAGTCGTACGGGAAGCTGGCGGTGCTGCGCGGCGTGGACTTCGACGTGGCGCGGGGCAGCATCTTCGCCCTGCTCGGCTCGAACGGGGCGGGCAAGACCACGGTCGTGAACATCCTGTCCACGCTGCTCAAGGCCGACGCGGGGACCGCCATTGTCAACGGCTTCGATGTCGCGACGCAGGGTGCCGACGTGCGTGAGTCCATCAGCCTCACCGGACAGTTTGCGGCCGTCGACGGAATCCTCAGCGGGCGGGAGAACCTCGTGCTGGTCGCCCGGTTGCGGCATCTCAAGGACCCGGGCACGATCGCGGATGACCTACTCGATCGTTTCTCGCTGACCGACTGGGCCGCGCGCAGGGTGTCGACGTATTCGGGTGGCATGCGCCGCCGCCTCGACATCACGATGAGCCTGATCGGGAATCCGCAGGTCATCTTCCTCGACGAGCCGACGGCCGGGCTCGATCCCCAGGCGCGCATCGAGGTGTGGCAGGCCGTCAAGGAACTCGCCGAGCACGGCACGACGGTACTGCTCACGACGCAGTATCTGGACGAGGCCGAACAGCTCGCCGACCGGATCGCGATCCTCCACGGGGGTCGGATCATGGTGAACGGTACCCTCACCGAGCTCAGGCAGCTGCTCCCACCGGCCAAGGTCGAATACGTCGAGAAGCAGCCCACCCTCGAGGACGTCTTCCTCGCCATCGTCGATGATGACGGCAAGGGCGACGACGCCGGCAATGACCGCAGCGTCGGCACGGACGAGTGAGGAACAACGATGACCAAGCATTTCTTCGGCGACACCGCCGTCCTGACGGGACGATCCCTGCGCCACATCACGCGCAGCCTGGACACCATCATCACGACCGCGATCATGCCGATCGCCTTCATGCTGCTGTTCGTCTACGTTCTCGGCGGCGCGATCAACTCAGGGTCGCATTCGTATGTGAGCTACCTGCTGCCCGGCATTCTGCTCATCACGATCGCTTCGGGCATCTCCTACACCGCATTCCGGCTCTTCCTGGACATGCAGAGCGGCATCTTCGAGCGATTCCAGAGTATGCCGATCGCACGGTCGTCCGTGCTGTGGGGGCACGTGCTGACCTCGCTGGTCGCCAATCTGATCTCGCTCGTGGTCGTCGTGCTCGTCGCCCTCCTCATGGGCTTCCGCTCGGGGGCGGGAGTGCTGGCGTGGCTCGCGGTCGTCGGTATCCTGATCCTGTTCACCCTAGCGTTGACGTGGATCGCCGTGATCCCCGGTCTCTCCGCGAAGTCCGCGGACGGCGTGAGCGCGTTCTCCTACCCGCTCATCCTCCTGCCGTTCATCAGCTCGGCATTCGTGCCCACCGACACCATGCCCGGCCCGGTGCGCGCCTTCGCCGAGCACCAGCCCGTGACGTCCATCATCAACACGATCCGCGACCTGTACACACAGCGGCCGGTCGGCACCGACATCTGGATCGCCCTTGCCTGGTGTGTCGGCATCCTCATGGTCGCGTTCATCTTCGCCATGGTCACCTACCGCCGCAGGATCGCCTAGCAGAGCGTCGAGCGGGGGTGCTGGCGCTGGGCCTCGTCGGGACCCCCACCGGGGACCGCGCGATCCTCGCCATCGCCTGGTGCGTCGGCATCGCCCCGGCCGGCCACCTCTGGGCTCGCCGCCTGTGCAATCGTCTTCCCGCCCGCTGACGGAGCCCGGGGCGGATAGGCGCTCCGGGCCACCCGTGGTCCTCGACGTCGCCGGTCTCCGCGCGCTGCGAAAGTTCGGATCGGCGTGCGGGGAGGGGCCTTTCGCTATGGTCGAGGTGATGCCTGATCCGCAGCTCTCAGCCCCGCCAGCCCCCCGGCCCACCGGGAACCCGCTCGAGGAGCTCTTCGACGGTCTGCCCTCCACGCTCCGTCGCTGGCTGCGCCTGGTCAGAGTCGACCCGACCGCGCGTCAGGGATCACCGTTGCCGATGCGCTGGGCCGTCGCCCTCTTGGTCGCGAACGCCGCCTCCCTGATAGCGGACGCGATCCTGGTGGTCATCGGCGAGTGGATCTTCCCCTCCACCCAGGGCTTTCCGCACTTCCAGTTCTCCGACTAAGGGAAGCTGACGATCGTTGGGGTGACGATCGCCTGCGTGGCCTGGCCGGTGGTCACGTGGATCTCATCCCAGCCCCGCTGGCTCTTCCTGCGGCTGGCGGTGCTGGTGACGCTCGTGCTCTGGCTGCCCGACGTCTGGATACTGCTCCACGGTGAGCCGATCCAAGGGGTCGGCGTCCTGATGCTGATGCACCTGGCCATCATCACCTACCCGGCCCTGGTGATCCTGGCACCCGTCGGTCTCCGCCCAGGTCCCCCGACGAGGGTGGCGATCGCCGAGTAGCCTCGGAGGGCTCCGGTGATGCGCGTCTCAGTGCGGGCGGCGATCACGAGGCCCCTCGCGGGCGCCCCCACACCTGGTCCGCTGACGCACCCCTCACCACCACCTGTGTTCGAGGGCGCGGTCGGTGCCTCCGGTCTCGTCGAGGGCGTCGAGCTCCGCCATCTGCGGGTCGGAGAGCTGGAAGCTGAAGAGGTCCGCGTTCTCCGCGATGCGCTCGCGGTGGGTGGATTTGGGGATCACCGGGAGCCCACGCTGCACGCACCAGCGCAGCAGGACCTGCGCGGGGCCGCGGCCCAGCTCCTGCGCCACCTTCCGGACCGTCTGGTTGCCGAGGTGCCGGCCCGTGCCCAGCGGGCTGTACGCCTCCAGCGCGATGCCTCTCTGATCGCAATCGTCGAGCAGCGCCCGCCGGTAGTGGAGGGCGCTGAACTGCACCTGGTTCACTGCCGGTGGCACGCCCCCGAGGCCGGTCACCTCCCCCAGCTGGGCGACGTCGAAGTTGGACACCCCCACCGAGCGCGCGTGGCCCAGCTCATGGGCCCGCTGCATTCCGGGCCAAGCCCAGGTGGCGCCGCCCTGGGGCCAGTGGACGAGGTAGAGGTCGACGTGATCGACCTTGAGGCGTCGCAGGCTCTGCTCGAGAGCGGCGACCGGGTCCCGACCCCCGGGGAAGAACTTGGTGGTGATGAAGACCTGGTCGCGGGGCACGCCGCTCGCGCGCAGCGCGGTGCCGACGCTCTCCTCGTTGCCGTAGGACTGGGCGGTGTCGATGTGGCGGTAGCCCAGCTCGAGTGCCCAGGTCACCGCGTCGATGCACGGCCTGCCGTCGGGCACCTGCCAGACTCCGAGGCCGAGCAGGGGGATGCGATTGCCGTCGGCGAGCATGCGCGCCCGCCCATCCGCGGTCACTGCGCTGGTGGTCATGCTTGCGGGCTCCTCCGTCTCGTGAACGCCGGGTCGCACCCATTCTGCCCGATCGCCGCGGCCGCTCAGATCCATCCGGCCCCCCTCACCCCGCCGCGCGGGGCACCCAGGAGAACCGCAGCAGCGCGACCAGCAGCCCACCGGCGGCCCAGGCGCCGAGCACGAGCAGGTCGCCTCCGTTGATGCCCGCCCCCGTGGTGGCCGGGCCGAAGCAGCCGCGGAGTGCGTCGGCCAGGGGCCGCGCCGGGAAGTAGCTGGCCACGGTGCCGAGCCACCCCGGGACGTTGTTGAGCGGCACGAAGATGCCGGAGATGAAGGAGAGCGGCAGCAGGGTGAGCTGGACCATGGGCTGGGCGGCATCCGCGCCCCGCACGAAGCTGGCCACCCCGAAGGCGACACAGCAGAAGCTGACCGCGCCCATCGCGGCCGAGACCGCCACCCCGGGGATGGTGTGGGTCGGCAGCGGGCTGCCGTAGAAGACGGCTCCGATGGCGAGCAGCAGCGCGCACATGAGCAGCGCCGCGACCACGGCGACCAGCGCACGCCCGGCAATGGGGACGAACGCCGGGACGGGGGTCGCCCGGCGACGCTTGAAGATGCCGCTCTCGCGCTGGCGGACGACGGAGACGACCAGGCTGGCGTAGGCGGCGGAGATGATCCCGAAGGCGGTCAGCCCCGGGATGTAGTACGTCGATGTGCTGACCGTGACCCCGCCTCCGAGCGGCACCCTGCCGTTGCCGAAGAGGGCGATGAAGATGACCAGGAAGAGGATCGGCATGATGACGGTGGCGAAGCGCGCCTGACCGTTGCGCATGAAGCTCAGCAGGTCGAATCGAAACTGGTGGCCGATCAGGGATGCCCGTGTTCACGCCGAGCGGGAGCGGGAGAGGTCGCGAGTGGCGGCGGTGGCGCTCATGCGGCGGCTCCTTCGGTGAGCTCGAGGTAGATCTCCTCGAGACTGGGACGGCGGACCTCGAGGTCGCCGACCGGCAGACGGTTGTGGTCCGCCCAGGAGGCGAGGGCAGCGGCGTCCGCCAGCGGCTCGGTGCTCGAGACGTGCACCCGCCCGTCGCCGTTCGGGGCGGCGCGGGTCGCGAGCGACGCCGGCAGCACGCTCGGGTCCATCGGCGCGGGCAGCCGGAACGAGAGGATCGCCGGGCGGGTGTCACGGCCGGCCAGCTTCTGGGGCGTGCCCTCGGCGACGATCCGTCCCTGGGAGATGACGACGATCCGGTCGGCGAGCGCCTCCGCCTCGTCCATGTAGTGGGTGGTCAGGAAGATGGTGGTGCCCAGCCGCCGCAGGCACGCGATCACCTCCCAGCTCTGGCGGCGGGCGGAGGGGTCGAAGCCGGTGGTGGGCTCGTCGAGGAAGAGCAACTCCGGGTCGCCGATCAGGCCGATGGCGACCTCGAGCCGCCGGCGCTGCCCGCCGCTCAGCTGGGCGCCGCGGGCGCCGGCGCGGTCGGCCAGTCCCACCATGTCGAGCGTCTCCATCACCGGGCGCGGGTGGGCGTGATAGCCGGCGTACAGCTCCAGCACCTCGCGGGCGGTGAGGTCGGGCTCGACGGTTGACTCCTGGAGCACGACGCCGATGCGCTCGCGCCAGGCGAGCGGCGCGCGCCCCGGGTCCTCGCCGAGCACCCGGACCTCGCCGCCGGTTCTCTGGCGGTAGCCCTCGAGGATCTCGACGGTGGTGGTCTTCCCGGCGCCGTTTGGGCCCAGGAAGGCGACGATCTCACCCCGCCGCACGTCGAGGTCGATGCCGCGCACCGCCTCCAGCGGGCCGTAGGCCATGCGCAGTCCGCGCACGCTGATGGCGGCGTCCGGATCGACGGGCCGCTCGCGGCCGGCGATGCTGGTGGGAGCCACGGCGGCCGCCGCCATGCGCGTCGCGGCCCGGCGCTGCATGTAGCCCCGGATGCCCCTGTAGATGAGAATCATGGCCGAGTTCCCCGTTGCACACTGGACGATCTCGCCGACCACGCTACCGGCGACTGCCCGGCGTCACAACGGCCCGGAGGTGGAAAGTGGCCGGGCCACGCCCTCCACCCGCGGGTGGACGGCACCACCCCGACCGCCCTCGCACCTCCACCCGGGCGCCGACGACACGCTGCCGCGCCCCTATCATCCTGGGGAGATGAGGCACGCGTGGGGCAGGGTGACGTGATCCACCTCTTCGCGGGGTGGAACCAGCGGCGCCGCATCGCCATCCTCGGTGTGGTGGCGCTCCTCATCGCCGGTCGCGTCCTGGCTCTGCTGTAAAAGCGAGCGGCTAGCCACGCGCTTGTTTTGGTCACTCTAGGCGATAAGCTCCTGTGCGGTCAAGTCCTCCTTGGCAGCTGGGCGGCGGGTGAG